>Ga0208297_1001448_pt1 | contig 21927 bp, 16 predicted proteins | sample LMS_cellobiose_e_FD_187367 | JGI IMG/M metagenome (GOLD analysis project Ga0208297, IMG submission 187367) | Rumen-fistulated moose microbial communities from Alaska, USA - LMS_cellobiose_enrichment (SPAdes) (version 2) | ecosystem: Host-associated > Mammals > Digestive system > Stomach > Rumen... | reverse complement strand
GCCGCTCTCCGCGCCGCGCGGGCGGGAAAAGACGTCCAGCCGCGACACCGCCGCGATGGCAGCCAGCGCCTCGCCGCGGAAGCCCAGCGTGCCGATGGCGGACAGGTCCTCCGCACGGCGCAGCTTGCTCGTCGCGTGGCGCAGAAAGGCCGTCGGCAGCTCCGCGGGGTCGATGCCGCAGCCGTCGTCGGTCACGCGGATATAGGTCATGCCCCCGTCCTGGATCTCGACGGTCACGGCGCTTGCGCCGGCGTCGAGCGCGTTCTCCACAAGCTCCTTGACGACGCTTGCCGGACGCTCGACGACCTCGCCTGCGGCGATCAGGTCGGCGACGTGCGGGGAAAGCTGTTGGATGTGCGGCATGGATCGTTCCTCCTTACGAAAGCGCCGACCAGAGCGCGAGCGCGTTGACGAGCGCGTGGAGCAAAATCGGCGTCCAGAGCGTGCCGGCGTGGTCGAACGACCAGGCGAACACCAGGCCGGGCACAAGATATTGCAGCATCAGCAGAAAATACGACACATCCCACGACGAGAGCGCGAAGGTCCACACGTGCAGCAGCGCGAACAGCGCCGCCGACACGACGTAAGCCGCCAGGGCGCTCTTCTCGCGCAGGCAGCCGAACACAAGGCCGCGGAACAGCGTCTCCTCCACGAACGGCGCCAGCAGCACCACGATCAGCGCCGTCATGTGCGGCGCCGCGCTGATCTGGGCGGCGATGGCCATGTCATTCAGGTTGACGCGGCTGTGGAACAGCACGCTGCCAACACGGTAGAGCAGCTCGTTCGCGCCGTAGAACAGCACAAGCGCAAGGCACAGCGTCCCCAGCGCGCGGCCGGCGCCGTCGAGAAAGCGCGTCGTCGTCCGCGCGAGGAAGCCGTGGAACAGCAGCAGCGTCACGGCAAAGAGCGCATAGTAATAGATCGCGTTGCGCATGCTCGCGCCGAGCTCCACGTCGAGCAGCACCTCGATCAGGGCGAACAGCCTGTCCGAGAGCAGCGGCAGCACCAGCAGGTACACCACGAAGAAGATCGCCCCTGCTACGCGCTCGGTCTGGGTCATCTGCGTCCATGTGGGTTTTTTCGCCACGTCGTCACCTCGCAGTCACTGCAGCTTCTGCTTGAGCGCGAAGAGCAGCTGCATCGCCTCGATGGGCGTCATGGTCTCCGGCTGGGCGCGGCGCAGCGCGTCGAGCGCCTCCGCCTCTCCGAGCGCCGTCATGCTCAGCTGATCCTCCTCGCGCCGCGGCGCGACCTGATAGCCCGCGCCCTGTTCCAGCTCCGCCAGCACGGCCTTCGCCCGGGCGACGACCTCCTTCGGCAGGCCCGCCAGCTTCGCCACCTCGATGCCGTAGCTGCGGTCGGCGCCGCCCGGCACGATCTTGCGCAGGAACACCAGCTCCTCGCCGCGCTTGCGGATCGAAATGTTGTAGTTTTTCACGCCCGGCAGCGTGTTCTCCAGCTCCGTGAGCTCGTGGTAATGCGTGGCGAACAGGGTCTTCGCGCCGAGCTTTTTGGGGCTTGCGCAAAACTCCAGCACCGCGCGCGCGATGCTCATCCCGTCGAACGTTGAGGTGCCGCGGCCGATCTCGTCGAGGATCAGCAGCGAACGGGGCGTCGCCCGGCGCAGGATCTCCGCTACCTCGTTCATCTCCACCATAAAGGTGGACTGTCCGCCCGCGAGGTCGTCGCTCGCGCCGATGCGCGTGAAGATGCGGTCGACCACGCCGATGCGCGCGCTGCGCGCCGGCACGAACGATCCGATCTGCGCCATCAGCGTGATGAGCGCGACCTGACGCATATAGGTCGATTTGCCCGCCATGTTCGGGCCGGTGATGATGGCCACGCGGTTCTCGCGCTCGCCCATATAGGTGTCGTTCGGTACGAAGAGGCTGTCCTTCAGCACGCGCTCCACCACCGGGTGGCGCCCGTCGTGGATCTCGATCACGCCGCCGTCGTCCACCGTCGGGCGGCAGTAGCTGTTCTGCACGGCCACGGCGGCAAACGAGCAGAGCGTGTCGAGCTCCGCGAGCGCGGCGGCGCTGCGCTGGATGCGCTCGGCCTGCGCGCTCACCTCGTCGCGCAGGGCGGCGAACAGCTCGTACTCCAGCGCGTTCACGCGTTCGCCCGCGGTCAGGATCTCCTGCTCGAGATCCTTGAGCTCCTGCGTCACGTAGCGCTCGCCGTTCACGAGCGTCTGCTTGCGGATGTAGCTCTCCGGTACCTGATCCTTAAAGGAGTTGGACACCTCGATGTAGTAGCCGAACACCTTGTTGTAGCCGATGCGCAGCGTGCGGATGCCGGTGCGCTCGCGCTCGCGCGTCTCGATGCCGGCGAGCAGGCCCTTGCCGCCGGAGAGGATGTCGTGCAGACGGTCGACCTCCGGGTGGTAGCCCGGGCGGATGAACCCGCCCTCGCGCACGGAGAATGGCGGCTCGTCCACCAGCGTCTCGCGGATGCGCGCGGCCACGTCGTCCAGCGTGTCGAGCTCGCGGCACAGCTCCGCGAGCCGCCCGCCGGGGAAGCTCTCCAGCTGCGCCTTCACCGCGCCGAGCTTTTCGATCGAGATGCGCAGCGAGGCGAAGTCGCGCCCTCCCGCCGTGCCGTAGACGATGCGCCCGATCAGACGCTCCATGTCCGCGATGCCGGTCATGGCAAGGCGCAGCTCCTCGCGCGCCACGGTGTTGTTCACCAGCGCCTCCACCGCGCTGAGGCGGCGATCGATCGCCGCGGCCTCGCGCAGCGGCCGCTCCAGATACGCGCGCAGGCAGCGCGCGCCCATCGCGGTCTTCGTCTTGTCGAGCACCCAGAGCAGGCTCCCGCGCTTTTCCTTGCCGCGCAGCGTCTCGGTCAGCTCCAGGTTGCGCCGCGCGGTGAGGTCCAGCTCCATGAATCGGCCCTGCTCGTAGTATTCCAGGTCCTTGATATAGGCCAGGTCGTTCTTCTGCGTCTCGTGCAGGTAGGACAGCAGTCCTCCCAGCGCCAGCACCGCCGCGGGGTTGCCGCGCGGCAGCGCGGCGCAGGCCTCCTCGCCGTACTGCGCAAGCACGGCCTTCTCCGCCTCGCGCAGCGCAAAGCGCTTCTCGCCCCGCTCCACGGCGCAGCCGAGCTTTTCACGCAGCAGCGCCGTGAGCGTCTCCTCCGCCAGCGCCCCCTCGCTCAGCACCGCCTCGGCGGGCGTGAAGCGCGAGAGCTCGTTTGCGAGATGCTCCACCCGCTCCGCGCCGGCGAACGCCGTCACGTGCGTGTGTCCGGTGGTCATGTCGCAGAAGGCGACGCCCGCGTTCTGCTCGTCGAGAAACACGCCCGCGAGGAAGTTCCCGCGCGTGGCCTCAAGGCTCTGTCCGTCGATCACGGTGCCGGGCGTCACCACGCGGATGATATCCCGCTTGACGAGGCCCTTGGCGAGCGCCGGATCCTCGGTCTGCTCGCAGATGGCGACCTTGTAGCCCTTGGCGATCAGCCGCGCGATATATCCGTCGCTCGAGTGGTAGGGCACGCCGCACATCGGCGTCTGATCCTCGGCGGCCTTGCCGCGGTCGCGCGTTGTGAGCGTGAGATCCAGCTCGCGCGAGGCGGTGATCGCGTCGTCCGCGAACATCTCGTAAAAGTCGCCGAGGCGGAAGAACAGGATCGAGTCCTTGTTCTGCTCCTTCACCTCGAGATATTGCTTCATCATGGGGGTCAGCTCCGCCATGGCCGTTCTCTCTTTCTGTAAGATCAAAGGATCCGTGCGCTCCGCGCGAGCTGCGTACACAGCCGCTCGTAAAACGCAAGGAAAAAGTCGATCCGCTCCCGCCAGAGCAGGCGCGCCGTTTCCGTGGCCGTCTCCGTGCCGCGCAGCTCCCGCAGGCGGGCCAGCGTCCGCTCTGCGCGCTCCGTCTTTTCCTCAAGCGTCAGCGCGCGGAAGCCGCTGCTCTGCAGTCCCTCATAGATGCGGTAGGCGTCGAAACGGTCGATGTTGTCCGCATCCGAAATCGTCCCTGCGAACGGCGTGCGCACGCCGTCAAAGTCCGCCCGGTCGTCCACATGGACGGCGATGCCGTAGCACATGTCCTGCACGCGCTCCGGCGCAAAGCCGAGGTCCGCAAGAAACGGCCGCGCGATCGCCGCGCCGCGCCGCCCGTGCTCGTTCCAGCCCGTTTCCGCGTCCCAATCCTCGCAGTAGGCCACGTCGTGCAGCAGGCAGGCGACGGTCATCTCCGTCTCGTCAAAGCCCTCCCGCGCTGCGATCTGCCGGCCGAGGTTCGCCACGCGGTAAGAGTGCGCGAGGCGGTAGGCCAGCTCCTCCGGATGCTCCTGCATGTGGCGTCCGCCGCGCAGCTTCGCCTGCAAAAAGGATTCCGCCGCGCGGATCCGCTCTTCGTTCGTCACGCTCACACCTCGAACACGCTGCCGCCGGCCATGTAGCGCAGCCGGTCGCCCAGCGTTTCTTTCATGATGTCGAAGGCCTCCTGTCCGGTGCAGTGGCCGGTGTAATACACCGTATCCGGCCGCGCCGCAAGCTCGCGGGCGATGGCCTCGATCAGTCCGCGCGGCTCGGTCTGTCCGAGAGATGGATTGATGAGGTGGAAGCCGGCGAACACCGCGTCCGGCGCGCGGCCGAGCAGCTCCTCCGCCCGGCGCAGGATGTTGACCACGCCGTTGTGCGCGCAGCCGCCGAAAAGCACCGCCTTGTCCCCCTCGGTCACGATCAGGTTCTGCTCGTGCAGGAAGCGGTCCTTCGGGTACTCCTCGCCGATCTTCTCGCGCAGCGTGTCGTTCGCGTGCGACCAGTAATCGCGCCCCATGCCGCCGGAGAAGACCTGCAGCTCGTCGTCGATCACCACGCTGCCCTCAGTCGGCACCAGGCGGTCGGAATATTTGCGCAGCTCCCCGTCCATGCCGATGTAGGCGTGCTTGTTCGGCGTGATGACGTAATACGCGCCCCAGACGTTCTTCTGCACGTAGACCGGCGCGCGGTCGTTGCGGCGGCAGAACAGCTCAAGTCCGCCGCAGTGGTCGGCGTGCGCGTGGGAGAGGAACGCCGTGTCCACCGCGGCCACGTCCACGCCCAGCGCCGCGGCGTTTTCCAGGAAGTCCGCGTTCGGCCCCATGTCGAACAGCAGCTTATGCCGGTCCGTTTCGATATACATCGAAAGGCCGTGCGCGCTCTTGACCGTCGCGCGGCAGGTGGTGTTTTCCAGCAAAGTGACGACTTTCATACGATCCTCCCATACAAAGCCCAGGTGTTGCTGTCGGTGATCTCCGCCTCGGCAAAGCTGCCGATGCGGGCCGGATCGCCCTTTGCGCGCACGAGGCGGTTGCCCTCGGTGCGGCAGGAGAGCGGATATTCCTCATCGCCGCTTTCCCCGTCGATCAGCACGCGCACCGTGCGTCCGACGTAAGCGGCGTGTTTTTCCGCGCTGTAGGCGTTCTGCACCTCGAGCAGGCGGTCGAACCAGCGCTGCTTTTCCGCGCGCGGCACGGGGTCGGGCATCGCCGCTGCGGGCGTGCCGGGCCGGGGCGAGAAAATGAAGGTAAACAGCGCGTCGAACCTCGCCTCCCGCACGAGGGAAACGGTGTCCATCGCCTCGGCTTCGGTTTCGCCGGGGAAGCCGATGATCACGTCGCTCGTGAGCACCAGGTCAGACATGGCGGCGCGCGCGGCGGCGATCAGCGCCAGATACGCCTCGCGCGTATAGGTGCGGTGCATCGCGCGCAGGACGCGGTCGTTCCCGCTCTGCACCGGCAGATGCAGGCTCTTCGCCACGTGGCGGCAGCGCGCCATCGTCCGGAACAGCTTCTCCGTCGCGTCCTTCGGCTGGCTGGACATGAAGCGCAGCCAGTACTCGCCGGGGATGGCGTCGATCTCCGCGAGCAGGTCGGCAAAATCGTACCCTGTGCCGAGATCCTTGCCGTAGCTGTTCACGTTCTGTCCCAGCAGATAGATCTCCTTGTAACCCTCCGCGATCAGCGCGCGGCACTCCGCCACGATCTTTTCCGGGTCGCGGCTGCGCTCGCGCCCGCGGACGTAAGGCACGATGCAGTACGAGCAGAAGTTGTTGCACCCGTACATGATCGACACCCACGCGCGCACCGTGCCGTCCCGCCGCACGGGCAGATCCTCCGCGATGCGGCCGTGCTCGTCCTCGATGGAGAATACGCGCCTGCGCTCCGTATAGACCTGCCAGAGCAGCTCCGGCAGGCGCCACTCCGCCTGCGGCCCCATCACGAGATCCACGTGGCGGTAGGATTCGCGCACCTTCTCCGCGATCCGCGGCTGCTGCGCCATGCAGCCGCACAGCACGATGATCTGCTCCGGATGCGCGGCCTTCGCGTGCGTCAGCTCGCCCAGCGCGCCGAACACGCGCTTTTCCGCGTGCTCGCGGATGGCGCAGGTGTTGAGCAGCACGATGTCGGCCCGCGCGGGATCGTCCGTGAACTCGCAGCCCATCTCGCGCAGCAGCCCCGCGAGCATCTCCCCGTCGGCCACGTTCTGCTGGCAGCCGAAGGTGTCCACCAGCGCAAGCGGCGCGCGCGTGCGCGTTTCATGCAGCGCGCGCACCTTCTGCATGTATTCTCTCTGCCGCGCCAGCTCCTCTTTGCTGACCAGCACCTGTTTGCGATCCAAGGCGTCGTCCTCCGAAAGATGATACTTCAACTAATATATGATAGCACAAAGCCGCGGGTCATGCAAGGCTTCCTTTCCGCGTTTCTTTCCGCCGCGCGGGCGTTCTCTACGGTGCGTAGGTTGCGTTCTTCGCGGCGATATTGTATCGTTACGGCAGAAGGAGGTGCCGTGATGGACGCTTACGTTACCGGAGCAATGATCCGCCGCCTGCGCGAGGCGGGCGGGCTCACGCAGCAGCAGCTCGCCGAAAGGATCCGCGTCAGCGGCAAGGCGGTTTCAAAATGGGAAACAGGCCGCGGCTATCCGGACGTTTCGCTGATCGAGCCTCTCTCCGCCGCGCTGGGCGTATCGGTGATCGAGCTGTTTGCCGGGCAGAACGTGACCAACACCAATCGCTCGGCCAATCTGCTGCGAACGGAGCTCTGCGTGTGTCCGCTCTGCGGGAACGTGATCCGGAGCACGGGCCGGGCGGTCGTCAGCTGCTGCGGGATCGTGCTGCCGGCGCTGGAAGCCGAGCCGGAGGACGACGCGCACCGTCTGCGCGCGGAGCGGGTGGAGGACGAGCTCTGCGTGACGATCCCGCACGAAATGAGCAAGACGCACCATGTCTCTTTCATCGCAGCCGTACGGGACGACGGGTTTGAGTTCCGGAAGCTGTATCCGGAGGGAGCCGCGCAGGCGTGGTTCAAGCCTGACAGGACGCGGTTTTTCCTCTATTACTGCAATCGCCACGGTCTGTTCCGGGCGCCGGTGCGGTAAAGCGCTTCCGCATGTCCGGTTTGTGAAAAGAGACGCCGTGAGGCCGCGCTGCGGCCTCACGGCGTCTCTTTCTTTTCGGTTCGGATCACGTAGGGAAAGGTCTCGATCCGCGTCACGCCCAGCGCGCGCAGGCGTCCGACGCTCCGCGCCTGCCCCTCGGGCGTGTTGTACCGGGGGATCAGCGGCACGCGCACGTGCAGCCGCTCGCTGCCGCAGCGCGCAAGCAGCAGGCGGAGGTTTTCCTCCATCAGCGTCTCATCCCCGCCGGTGTAGCGGCGGTAGACCTCCGGATCCATGTCCTTGCAGTCGACGATGAACTCGTCCACGACCTCCGCCGCGATCTCGGCCAGCGCGCGCGGCACGGCAAGGCTCGTCTCCGCGTTGAGCTTCCACGCATCCCCGCAGACCGCGCGGAACGCCCGCAGGAAATCCGCGTGCAGCAGCGCCTCGCCTCCGCCGAAGGTCACGCCGCCCCCGGTCGCGCGGAAATAGAGGTCGTCCGGCAGCACCCGCTCATGGAGCTCCCGCGCGGTCACAGGCGTTCCCGCGCGCGTGAGCAGCGCCTTGTTGATGCACCAGCGGCAGCGCAGCGGGCAGCCCGCCCCCGCCACGAGCGAGGTCACGCCGTACCCGTCCATGCCGATGCGCAGCCGCGAGATCGAAAGCAGCGGATAGGTCGGCTCCGCCATCGTTCAGCGCTCCTCCGGTGTCGGCTTCGGCTGCACGGGCAGGATGGCGCGTCCCGGATCCGGATCGGCCTCGACGGGCTCGACCTCCGGGAGCACGTCGCCCGTCAGCTCCTCCGGCTGCTCGAACGGCGCGGCGGGCACACCCGCGAGCGGCGGGAACTCTCCGCCGTTTTCGTCCGGCGTCTCCTCGCCCGCCAGCGCCTCCGGCGACAGGGCAACTTTTCCCATCAGCTCCTCCGGCGGCACAGCGAGCTCGCCCTCGACCTCCGTGAGCACGTCGCCCGTCAGCGCCTCCGGCACGAAGGGGTTGCCCTCCGGCAGCGTCGTCTGCTCCGTGTGCCGCGGCGCCTCGATGCTCGGTGCGGTACCGCCCAGCGTCGTGGGTCCGATCGTGTCCGTCGGCGTGCAGCCCGCCGCAAACACGGCAAAGCCGGCGCACAGCGCGGCGACCGTCACCTTTTTGCCCAGGCGCTGCCGCTCGGCCAGCTGCCGCTCCAGATAGCGCAGCTCGCTCTCGCAGCGCGGGCAGGTGCCGGTGCAATCGCCCTGATAGCTGCATTCACGCGTGACGTAGGGAATGTCGTTCTTGTCCGCGATCTTCTGACGGATCTCCTTGAGGATCCTGCATTTGTTCTTTCCCTGCATAAAAAGCGCCTCCTATCGAAGGATTCTTCCCCGCGCAGCGCGCGGGACTTTCTTTCGCTCTCTTAGACGGCGGCTTTCCGCCGAAAGTTCCCGCGTTTCACCGCCGCCTGCCCAGCCAGATCATCAGCGCGGCGATATCTGCCGGACTGACGCCGGAGATGCGTCCCGCCTGCCCCAGCGAGCGCGGCCGGATGGCGGCGAGCTTCTCCCGCGCCTCAAGGCGCAGGCCCTCGACGGCGGCGTAGTCGATCCCCTCCGGCAGGGTGCGCCGCTCGAGGCGCGCCAGCTCCGCGACCTCCGCCTCCTGCCGGCGGATATAGCCCTCGTACTTCACCGCGATCTCCACGCTCTCGGCCAGCGCCGCCGGGAACGCCGCGCACACCGGATCGAGCGCGCGCAGATCGTCATAATGAAGCTGCGGACGGCGCAGCAGCGCCAGCAGCGTGCTGCCGTCGTGCACCTCGGCCGTGCCGCGCGAAGCGAGCAGCGCCGTCAGCGCCGGCGAGGCGCTTATCCCCGTGCGGCCGAGCCGCGCGATCTCCGCGCGCACGGCGGCATACTTCGCCTCCACCGCGGCAAGCCGCTCGTCCGGCACCAGGCCGATCGCGTGCCCGATCGCGCTCAGGCGCTCATCGGCGTTGTCCTGCCGCAGCAGCAGGCGGTACTCGCTGCGCGAGGTCATCATGCGGTATGGCTCGTTCGTGCCCTTGGTCACCAGGTCGTCGATCAGCGCGCCGATATAGGCCTGGCCGCGGCTGAGGATCAGCGCTTCCTCGCCGCGCAGCTTCCGCGCGGCGTTCACGCCCGCCAGGAATCCCTGCACCGCCGCCTCCTCATAGCCGGACGAACCGTTGAACTGTCCCGCGCCGTAGAGCCCGCGGATCGCCTTGCTCTCCAGCGTCGGCAGCAGCGCCGTGGGGTCGATGCAGTCGTACTCGATGGCGTAGCCCGGGCGCGTCATCTCCGCGCGCTCGAGCCCCGGCACCGTGCGCAGCGCGGCGAGCTGCACCTCCTCCGGCATGGAGGACGAGAAGCCCTGCACGTACAGCTCCTCCGTCTCGAGGCCCATCGGCTCGATGAACAGCTGGTGGCGCGGCTTGTCGGGAAAACGGACGACCTTCGTCTCGATCGACGGGCAGTATCGCGGGCCGACGCCCTCGATCACGCCGGAGTACAGCGGGCTTTTGTCGAGATTTTCCCGCAGGATGCGGTGCGTTTCGGCGTTTGTATAGGTCAGGTAGCAGACCGCGCGGTTCACCGGCGCCGCCGCCGTCGAAAACGAGAAGGGCACCGGTGTCCCGTCCCCCTCCTGCAGCTCCATGCGGGAAAAATCCACGCTTCGGGCGTTGATGCGCGGGGGCGTGCCGGTCTTGAAGCGGCGCAGCGGCAGGCCCAGCGCCCGCAGCCGCTCCGCCAGCGGCAGCGCGGCGTGCAGCCCGTCCGGCCCGCTGCGCTCCGTGTGTTCGCCGGTGACGGTCCGCCCGTCGAGATATGTGCCCGTGCAGAGGATCACCGCGCGCGTCTCGTACACGCCGCCCGTCGCGCTGACGACGGCGCGCACCGCCCCGTCCTCCACGCGCAGATCGACGATCTCCCCCTGCCGGAGCGACAGATTCTCCTGCCGCTCGAGCGTGTGCTTCATGATCTCCTGATAGCGCCGCCGGTCGGCCTGGGCGCGCAGCGACCAGACCGCAGGCCCCTTGCCGCGGTTGAGCAGCCGGTATTGGATGCAGGCCCGATCCGCGGCGCGCGCCATTTCGCCGCCGAGGGCGTCCAGCTCGCGCACAAGGTGTCCCTTGCCGGTGCCGCCGATCGCCGGGTTGCAGGGCATGTTGCCCACGGCGTCGAGACTCACGGTGAAGCAGACCGTCCGCAGGCCGAGGCGCGCGGCGGCGAGCGCCGCCTCGATCCCCGCGTGGCCCGCGCCGATCACGGCGACGTCGTATCGTCCGGCTGAAAATTCGTGCATTTTCTTCGCTTCCTTCTCTTGGGATCGCGCGCTCACTCCGCGCTTTTGAGGCTCTCCACCATGTCGATCTTCTTCATCTTGAAGTGCGCCAGCAGATTCACGAGGAAGGAGAAGAAGAACGTCAGCACCGCGGCGTAAAGATAGCTCTTGGGGTCGGTCTCACGCCCGAACATCATGAGGTCGATCTCGACCGAACGCACGAGCCACACGTGCAGCCAGTGGCCCATCAGGATGCCGAGCGCCGTGCCGAACACCGTGAGCACGACGTTTTCGCGGTAGACGTAGGCGGAGACCTCGCCGTCGTAAAAGCCGAGCAGCTTGATCGTGGCCAGCTCGCGCAGCCGCTCGGTGATGTTGATGTTGGAAAGGTTGTAGAGCACGACCATCGCGAGCGCCGCCGCCGCAAGGATGACGATGACCACCACGAAATCGATCCGCTCCATGCTGTGCAGATACGTGTCGCGCGTGTCGCTCATGCGCGTGGCCGTGACGCTGCCGTGGCGCATCAGCTCCTCGAACACCGCGTCGCAGAATTCCGGCTCGTCGCTCGTCAGGGTCAGCAGATAGCCGTTCGTCTCCGCCGCGGCGCCGAAGGCGCGCTCGTAGTAGGCCGGCGTCATATAGACGAAATGCGCCGTATAGTGCTCAAAGACGCCCGCGACGGTCACGTTCGCGCGCTCGTCGCCGTCGATGAAGAATTCGTCCCCCGTGCCGACGCCCAGCAGCTCGCCGAGCTTCTGGTCGATGTAGACGCCCTCGTCTCCCATGGCGATCGTCCCGCCGCCGTGCGCGTCATAGAGCTCGATGGCCTGCGGCAGCGCGTCGGCCTCCATCGTTTCCACGTAGACCGAGGTCGAGTACCGTCCGCTCACCGCCGTGGCGGAGGACATGGCGCAGGGCACCGCCGCGGTGACGCGCCCGTCCGAGGCGATGAAGCGTTCGACCGCCGCGCGGTCCTCCGGCAGGATGCTGTCGAGCATGGTGACCTGCGCGGTGTAGTGAAACAGCTCGTCGAACTGGCGCGACATGGTGAACATCAGCGAGCTGCGCAGCCCGAAGCCCGCGATGATCAGCGCCGTGCAGCCGCCGATGCCGATGACCGTCATCCAAAAGCGCTTTTGGTAGCGGAACAGGTTGCGCGCGGTGACCTTGTGGATGAACTTCATGCGCCGCCACAGCGGCCTGATGTATTCCAGCAGCACGCGCTTGCCCGCCTTGGGCGCGCGCGGGCGCATCAGGGCGGCGGGCGATTCGCGCAGCGTGGCGAGGCAGGCCCAGAGCGTCGAGAGCGTGGTGCAGGCGACCGCCGCGAGCACGGAGAACGCCGAGATCTCCGGATAGGCGCGCAGCTCGATGTTCGGCATCTGGTACATGATCTGGTAGGCGGTGAAGATCATCGCCGGGAAGAGCGTGTAGCCGATCGCAAGGCCCAGCGCGCTGCCGATCAGGCTCGGCAGCATGCCGTAGCCGAGATACTTGCGCGAAATGGCAAAGCGGCTGTAGCCCAGCGCCTTGAGCGAGCCGATCTGGATGCGCTGCTCCTCGACCATGCGGGTCATGGTCGTAAGGCACACGAGCGCCGCGACCAGGAAGAAGATCATCGGGAAGACGCTCGCCAGGTTGCCCATGCGGTCGGCGTCCTGTCCGAAGCCCGTGTAGCCCGGGTTGTAGCTGCGGGAAAACAGGTACCATTCGCCGTGCTCGATCTCCGAGAGGCGGCGGCGCGCGTCCAGCAGCTTTTCCTCGCCGTCTGCGAGCTTCTCCTCCGCTTCGCGCTTTCCGTCGAGATACTCGGCCATGCCGTCGGCATACTCCGCTTCGCCGTCGTTCAGGTCGCGCAGCGCGTCGGCAAGCGCTTGCCGCGCCTCGCCGGTCTTCTCTGTCAGCTCGCGCTCGCCGTCGGCGACTGCGTCAAGCCCCTCTCGGTATGCCGTCCAGCCGTCGTCCAGCGCGCGGCGGCCGTCGTCCAGTTCCGTTTGCGCGTCGTCCAGCTGCGCTTTCGCGTCGTCCAGCTGCGCCTTCGCGTCGTCCAGCTGCGCCTTCGCTTCGTCCAGCTCCGCGCGCGCATCCGCAAGCTCCTCCTCGGCCTCGTCGAGGGCGCGCACGCCGTCCTCATATTCCGCCCAGCCCTCGGCGATGCGCGAGGCGCCCGCCTCGTATTCCGTGCGGGCGTCCGCAAGCTGCTGCATGGCGTCCAGCAGATAGGCCGCATCGATCCCGTCCAGCTCGCCGCGGCGGGCGCGTGCCTCGTCCAGCAGCTCGCGCAGGCGGCTCTGATCCGGCAGGGCCTCCACCAGTTCCTGCAAGCCCGGGACGTCGGGCAGAGAATCCACGATCTCCCGGAGCCGTTCCTTGTCCGGCAGGGCGTCCAGCAGCTCCTCGCCGTGCTCGATGACGCCGTCCAGAGCTGCGCGGGCAAAGTCCAGCCGCTCGTTGACCTCGTCTTCGCTCATCGATCCGTCCCGAAGGCTCTCGAACAGCTCGTCCCCGCTCATGCCGAACAGCAGCTGCGCCAGCGTGTCGAACAATTCCTCCGCTGCGTCGAGCCGCGCCTTGCCCTCGGCAAGCTCCGCCTCGGCGGCGGTCAGCTCGTCGAACGCGTCGGCAAGCGCGGCGCGGCCGTCCCGGAACGCGGTCAGTCCCTCGGCGTACTGCGCTTCGCCGTCCTCATACTCGGCCAGCCCTTTTTCGTAGTCGGCAAGCCCCTCCTCATATTCGGCAAGGCCCTCCTGATACTCTTTCAGGCCGTCCTCATAGCCGATCTCGCCGTCGAGCAGCTCGCGCAGCGCGTCGCGCAGCTCCGCGCGGGCGTCCGCGAGCTTCTGCTCGGCCTCGGCGGTCTCGCGCGCCAGCGTCCGCTCGCCGTCGCGGTATTCCACCCAGCCGTCGTCCAGCTTCCTGCGGGCGTCGGAGAGCTCCCTCTCTGCCTTGCCGAGCTCCTCGTCCGCTTCGGCGCGGGCGTCGTCCAGCGCGCGCCGGGCGTCGTCGAGCTTTGCGTTCGCCTCCTCAACGATGTCGTCATAGCGCAGCTGCGCGCGCTCCGCCGCCAGCGGCTTGAGCTCGTCGAGCAGCTCGGAGACCGAATCGTCGTACTCTTCATAAAACGCGGTCATCTCCGCCGCGCCGCGCACGCGCAGCCAGAGCACCGTGTAATAGTCCAGCGCGAAGGCCGACCGCGGCAGGTAGAGATACGCCTTGACGGAACCGGAGCCCAGCGTGGACGCGCCGCGCTCGATGCTCAGATAGACCGGCGAGCGGATCGTGCCCACGATCGTGAAGCGCTCGTAGCGCAGCGCGTCGGCATAGGCGTCGGCGGGCGTCAGCGCGATCGCATCGCCGACGGCGGCGTCGAGCTGCGCGAGCAGTCCCTCCTCGACGACGCACTCGTCGTCCGCGGCGGGCAGGCGACCTTCGCGCAGCAGCACGTCGTTCACACCGCGCTCCGAGAGCGAATAGACCTTTGTTACCAGCTCCGTCCCGTGCGCGGCGGCGTAAGCGTCCAGCGCCCAGGCGGCCTCGCCGGTCTCGAAGGCGCCGGTGGCCAGCAGCGCCTCCAGGTCGCCGTCCGTCAGGCCCAGGGTGGAGAGCGCCTGGACGTCCGCCAGATGCAGCGCGTCCAGATAGTCGTCGCCGGTGTGCTTCATGTCCGGCGCGGTGGCGCGCAGACCGGAGAGGAAAGCGACGGACAGCGCCACGAGGATCAGGATCGACAGGAAGCGGCTGCGGGTATGCGAAATTTCGCGCAAAAAATCCTTGCGCAGCGCCGATCGCCTCATGGGCCTCCTCCTTTCCTGCGTGTTCCGGCGGCGCGGCGTCAGCCGCGGTTTACCACTCGATGGTTTCCACCGGCGTGGGGTTCGGGTTGCACGTCATCTCCGACACGGTGCCGTTTTTGATGCGGATCACACGGTCCGCCATCGGCGTGATGGCGCCGTTGTGCGTGATGACGACCACCGTCACGCCCTTCCGGCGGCAGGTGTCCTGCAGCAGCTTGAGCACCTGCTTGCCCGTGACGTAATCGAGCGCGCCGGTCGGCTCGTCGCAGAGCAGGAGCTTCGGGTTTTTCGCCAGCGCGCGGGCGATGGCCACGCGCTGCTGCTCGCCGCCGGAGAGCTGCCCCGGAAAATTGTTCGCCCGCGCGGCAAGCCCCACCTCCGCCAGCACCTCGGCGGCGTCGAGCGGATCGTCGCAGATCTGGGCGGCGAGCTCCACGTTTTCCAGCGCCGTCAGATTGCCGACGAGATTGTAAAACTGGAAGACAAAGCCGATGTCGTGCCGCCGGTAGGCCGTGAGCTGGCGGGCGGAAAAATCGCTCACGCGGATCCCGTCGACCAGGATCGTGCCCTCGGTGCAGGCGTCCATGCCGCCGAGCATGTTGAGCACGGTGGTCTTGCCCGCGCCCGAGGGACCGACGATGACGCAGAACTCGCCCCGCTCGATGCGGAAATCGATGTGATCCACGGCGCGGATCTCGACCTCGCCGGTGCGATAAACCTTGGATACGTTTTCAAAGCTGACGAAAGACGACATGTCGTTTTTCCTCCGGTGCCGATACTGCAACGAGTTTATTATAAGGGAAATATCTTTGGAAAACAAGGCGCTTCGGCCGCGGTTCTATGAAGAAAGCGTGAATTCTTCGGGGCCGCAGCGGAAAAATTTGTGCTTGCTTTTTTTGTTTTCCCGTGCTATCATACGGTGAACTTCAAAAGGAAAGGAGCGTGAGAGCGAATATGTTCCGCAACTTCATCGGACCCGACGTCGACGATCTGATTTTCGGCGACGAGGAGCCCGCCGTCAGCGAGCGCTGAGCGGCAGACAGAGGGAACCACGCTTGGAAAAGCGTGGCTTTTTTGTTTTTACGGCGGGTTTTTCTTGCCTTTTCCACAGGGCTGTGATATCATTTTGCAGCTAATGAAGACTTGACAAGGAGAAATGTCATGGCAGTCATCGAATATGACAGTTATAAGCAGAAGCTCCTCGCGATGGACGACACGTTTGAAAATCTCGGCAAGGCGCTCGAGATCGAGAGCGCGCGGCACGAGATCGCCCGTCTGGAGGCGGAGGCCAGCGAGGACGGCTTTTGGAACGACCTTGAGCGGTCGCAGAAGAACCAGACCCGCCTCAAGCAGCTGCAAGTGAAGGTCGCGCGTTACGAAAAGCTCGCGCAGGAGCGCAGCGACCTGCTCGCCCTGGTCGAGATGGGCACGGAGATGGACGACGCGAGCCTCCTGCCCGAGCTGCAGGAGGGATACGCCGCGCTGGAGGAGAAGATGGCCCAGGCGCGGCTGACGACGCTGCTCTCCGGCGAATACGACGGCTGCAACGCGATCCTCGAGTTCCACCCCGGCGCGGGCGGCACCGAGGCGCAGGATTGGGCCGCAATGCTCTACCGTATGTATATGCAGTGGGCAAACAAACACGGCTTCGAGTTCGAGATGATGGACTATCTCGATGGGGACGAAGCCGGCCTCAAGAGCGCGACCGTGATGATCCGCGGCGAGAACGCTTACGGCTATCTCAAGGGCGAGCATGGTGTGCACCGGCTGGTGCGCGTCTCTCCGTTTGACGCGAACGCCCGCCGCCAGACCTCCTTCGCCGCGCTGGAGGTCATGCCGGAGCTTCCCAACGACATCGAGGTCGAGATCCGGCCCGAGGACATCGAGATGCAGGTCTACCGCTCCAGCGGCGCGGGCGGCCAGCACGTCAACAAGACCAGCTCCGCCGTGCGCCTGATCCACAAGCCCACCGGCATCGTCACCGCCTGCCAGACGCAGCGCTCGCAGTTCCAGAACCGCGACTATGCGATGCAGATGCTCAAGGCCAAGCTGCTCGAGCTCAAGATCCAGCAGCACGCGGAAAAGATTTCCGACATCAAGGGCGTCCAGCTCAAGATCGAGTGGGGCAGCCAGATCCGCTCTTACGTGTTCATGCCCTATCAGCTTGTGAAGGACACCCGCACCGACTATGAGACCGGCAACATCCAGGCGGTGATGGACGGCGAGCTCGACGGCTTCATCAACGCGTATCTGACGAAGTCCGCCGCCGGCGAGCTCAAAAAGTAAACGACACAAACAAAAAAAGCGGCGCCGCCGCTTTTTTTGAATGAATGGGAAAGAGAACCCTCATGGAAGAAAACGGGATCGTTCGGGAAAACAAAATGGGCGTGATGCCCGTGGGTCGGCTGCTGGCCTCGATGGCGCTGCCGATGATGCTCTCCATGCTGATGCAGGCGCTCTACAACGTGGTGGACAGTTATTTCGTCTCCCGCGTGAGCCAGGATGCGTTCAACGCGCTCTCGCTCGCGTTCCCGCTGCAATCGCTGATGATCGCGCTCGGCGGCGGCACGGGCCTCGGCGTGAACGCGCTGATCTCCCGCTCGCTGGGCGAGAAGAATCAGGCCATGGCCGACCGCACGGCCAACACGGCGATCGTGCTCTTTGCGCTCACCGCCGTGCTGTTCGCCGTGATCGGGCTGACGCTCTCCGGCCCCTTCTTCCGCTGGCAGACGGACGTCGCCGGCATCGTGAAGGCGGGCACGGTCTACTGCCGCATCTGCCTGTGCTTCTCCTTCGGCATCTTCTTCCAGTTCTGCTTTGAGCGCATGCTCCAGTCCACCGGCCGCACGGGGCTCTCGATGGTGACGCAGCTCACCGGCGCTGTCTTCAACCTCATCATGGACCCGATCCTGATCTTCGGGCTGCTGGGTTTCCCGGCCATGGGCGTGCGCGGCGCCGCGATCGCCACGGTGCTGGGCCAGATCGTCGCGGCGATGATGGGCCTCGTCCTCAACCTGCGCCGCAACCCCGACCTGCACCTGCGCCTGCGGGACGTCCGCTTCCGCGCGGATATCGCGCGCGAGGTGTACCGCATCGGCCTGCCGTCGATCATCATGCAGTCGGTCTCCTCGGTGCTGGTGTTCTGCCTGAATCAGATCCTGCTGACCTTCAGCACGGTGGCCACGGCGGTCTACGGTGCGTACTTCAAGCTGCAGAGCTTCGTGTTCATGCCGGTGTTCGGCCTGAACAACGGCATGGTGCCGATCATCTCCTACAACTACGGCGCAGCCCGGCCCGACCGCGTAAAGCGGACGATCCGGCTGAGCGTGGCGGCGGCGGTCACGATCATGTGCCTGGGCCTTGCGGCGTTCGAGCTGGCGCCCGCGGCGCTGCTGCGCGTGTTCAACGCCGAGGGCGAGATGCTCTCGCAGGGCATCCCGGCGCTGCGCATCATCGCCACGCACTTCCTGCTGGCGGGCTTTTGCATCATCGCGGGCTCCGTCTGCCAGGCGATCGGCAACCCGACGCACAGCCTCATCATCTCCGTCTGCCGCCAGATGCTGGTGCTGCTGCCGGCGGCATATCTCCTGTCGCTGACGCGTCGGCTGGAGCTTGTGTGGCTGGCCTTCCCGATCGCGGAGCTGGTCTCTCTCTCGCTCTCTCTGGTGTTCCTGCGCAAGACCCTGCGGCGGATGGATGCGCGCTTCTCACGGCACACGGACTGAAAAACAAACGCGCGGCGGGACGGATCCAGATCCGTCCCGCCGCTTTTTTTGCGCGCTTTATACCGCGGGCAGGGTGTCGAAGCTCGCCTGCAGCTCCTCGTCGGTCGGGACATAGTCCTCCATCTTCCCGTCGTGGAACTTCTCGTAGGCGACCATGTCGAAATATCCGGTGCCGGTCAGGCCGAAGACGATCGTCTTCTCCTCACCGGTCTCGCGGCAGCGCATCGCCTCGTCGATCGCGGCGCAGATGGCGTGCGCGCTCTCCGGCGCGGGCAGGATGCCCTCGACCCGGGCAAACTGCTCCGCCGCCTCGAACACCCGCGTCTGCGGCAGGGAGATCGCCTCCATGTACCCGTCGTCATAGAGCTGGGAGAGGATCGGGCTCATGCCGTGGTAGCGGAGGCCCCCGGCGTGGTTCGGCGCGGGGATAAAACCGCTGCCGAGCGTATACATCTTCGCGAGCGGGCAGACCATGCCCGTGTCGCAGAAGTCATAGGCGAAGCGGCCGCGCGTGAAGCTCGGGCAGGACGCGGGCTCGACCGCAACGATGCGGTAATCCGCCTCGCCGCGCAGCTTCTCGCCCATGAACGGCGCGATCAGTCCGCCGAGATTCGAGCCCCCGCCCGCGCAGCCGATGATTACGTCCGGCCGGATGCCGTACTTGTCGAGCGCGGCCTTGGTCTCAAGGCCGATGACGCTCTGGTGCAGCAGCACCTGGTTGAGCACGCTGCCGAGCACATAGCGGTAGTCGGGGCTCGACACGGCCGCCTCCACCGCCTCGGAGATCGCGCAGCCGAGGCTGCCCGTCGTGCCCGGGTGCGCGGAGAGGATGCGCCGGCCGACCTCCGTCGTCGTCGAGGGCGACGGCGTGACCGACGCGCCGTAGGTGCGCATCACCTCGCGGCGGAAGGGCTTCTGCTCATAGCTGACCTTGACCATGAACACCTTGCAGTCCAGCCCGAAGTACGAGCAGGCCATGCTCAGCGCCGTGCCCCACTGGCCCGCGCCGGTCTCGGTGGTCACGCCGCGCAGCCCCTGCTTCTTCGCGTAGTACGCCTGCGCGATGGCGGAGTTGAGCTTGTGGCTGCCGGAGGTGTGTTTCCCTCGAACTTGTAGTAGATCTTCGCCGGTGTGCCGAGCTTCTCCTCCAGGCAGTAGGCCCGCACCAGCGGCGAGGGCCGGTACATGCGGTAAAAATCGCGGATCTCCTGCGGGATGGGATAGTCGCGCGTGTCGTCGTCCAGCTCCTGCTGCACGAGCTCCGCGCAGAACACGCCCTCCAGCTCCGCCGCCGTCATCGGCGCATGCGTGCCGGGATTCAGCAGCGGGGCGGGCTTCGTTTTCATGTCCGCGCGGACGTTGTACCAGGTCTGCGGCATCTCCGCTTCTTCGAGATAGATCTTGTACGGGATGTTGTTCTCTGCCATGGTGTTCGTCTCCTTTCCAGATGTCGGGGACAAAACAAAACGATCCTGTCCCCTGCTTTCGCTGGGACAGGATCGTATCATCCTGCGGTGCCACCCGGCTTGGCGCGTCGCCGCGCCCACTCATGCATACTGACATATGCCGGCTCTTGTTGACGGGGTGCCTGCCCCGGCGCACATACTCGGGCGAACCGCCCTTTCCGCTTGCCCTCGGAAGTCCATTCGGCCCCGTGTTTTCCGCCGCCCTCTCACCGCCGGCGGCTCGCTTCGGGAAAAGGGACGGGGTCTACTCACTCTTCCTCAACGGTTTGGGTGGAGTATACCACGCCGCTTTCGCGCTGTCAAGCGTTAAATCGCAAAATTTTCCGCACTCAGGAATTCAGAAATTTGTCGGGATCGACGGCCTCTCCGTCCTTCGTGACGGCAAAGTGCAGATGCGGCGGCTCGCCGGACTCCGCCAGGGCGCTGCTGCCCACCGTGCCGATGACCTGCCCGGCGGAGACGTACTGTCCCTCCCCGACCGGCGGGGACGCCTGCAAGTTCGCATACGTCGTCTCATATCCGCCCTCGTGGACGAGGACGACCGTCGTGCCCAGCATGTCGTCCTCGGTGACGGCGCGCACCGTGCCGGAGCAGGCGGCCAGCACCTGCGTGCCCGGCTCGGCCGCGATGTCGAGGCCGTCATGCGTGCGCCAGTCGCCGAAGGTCGGGCTGTAGCGCAGCTCCTCCATCGAAAACGCTGCGACCGTCTCGCCCGCAAGCGGCGGCACGATCAGCCGCGGCGCGCTGGGACGCACCGTCTCCGCAGGCTCCGGGTCCGGCACGGTCACGGGGATCGTCGCCGTGCCCTGCGCCGGCCGCGCGGGCGCGGGATCGGTCTCCGCGATCGTCGGCGCGGTGCCCGCGTGGTTCGCCGGCCGCGTCTGCGCCGGCGCGGTCGCGGCCGGCGTCTTGGTCGCGGGCGACGGCGTCTGCGGCGCCGGAGCGGACGAAACCTGCGGCTCGTCCGTTTTGGCGGTCATGGTCCGGGAGTGGGGGAAGAGCGTCCAATAGCCCGCGACGGCAAGCGCCGTCACACCGAGGAACAGGGCTATGTAGAAGCCCGTCCCGCCGAAGGATTGCCGCTTGCCGCGGCCGTTCGTCGTGCTCATGTGATTCCAACCTTTCCGCCGCGCAAGGCGGCTGTGCAGATCGCCGGATCGGCGTTGGAGGTAGTCTGCGCAGGCGCTGCGGATTTTAAACGTGCGCGGCAAAGTTTTTTCGCGGCGCGCAGGCGCACGGAAAATAAAAAGGGGAAGCCCCTGCGGGCTTCCCCTTTTTATTTTCGCACTCAGGGAACGTAATACTCGAACGTCACGCCGAGCGAGGCGACAAGCTGCGTGAGCACGGCGATCGTATCCGTCATCTCGCGGGTGATGCTCGTCCGCGTCATGCTGCTGTCGTATTGGCTGTCTCTGCCGGCATAGCTGTAATAGAGCTCCACCGTGCAGTCCCAGTATTCGCTCTCTTCGAATATCGGGTTTTTGACGCGCCCCGCGGCCAGATCGCGCTCGATCGCCTCATACACCGCTCTTGCCTCCGCGGCGCTCAGCTCGCGCTCCACGACCTCCTCGTCGTAGGTCTGCGGAAGGTAGACCGACGAAAGCGGGTCTCTGGGGATCGGCTTTCTTGCGGTGCTCAGCAATCCCCCGGTAAAGGTCAGCTCGCGCTCCCGCTGCGTCAGATCATTGCTGAACGCGCCGCCGAACGCCTTGTCGCGCAGCAGCGGCTGCGCCCCGGCCAGCGCCTCGATGCGGCCCGTCAGCGATGCGGGATCGTTCCGCTCCGCGCGGTCGAAGATCAGCTCGTACCGCCGCTCGATCATGCCGCCGTTCTTCAGATGGTACGCGGCGTACAGGTAACCGCGGTGCAGCTCGCCGTCGTCGGCGTCGTCCCCGCGCTGCTGGCGCGCCTTATCGGCGATCACCGCGCGGTGCGCGTCCGTCAGCAGGCGGAGCGAGGCCTCGTCATAGAAATTCGCGCTCGTATAGAAGCGGCCGTAGGCGGAGAGGCCGACCTCCGCGTATTCGACGTCCGCCTCCGCGGGCACGCGGCCCTCGTAGCCCGTGAGGTCGAGGGAGAGCGTGAGCCCCAGCGCCGTCAGCGCCGCGGCAACGATCAGCGCGCCCTTCCATCCGGTCTTCCAGACGCGCACGGTCTTCCGCAGCAGCATCTCGGCGGTGAAAAAGCCGATCAGTCCCGCCGCCGCCATGCACCCGAGCATCCCGGGCAGGGAAAACGCCCCGTTCGAGAAATGCTGCCCGAAGATCAGGCTGTACAGCATCTGTCCG
>Ga0208297_1001446_pt1 | contig 21966 bp, 19 predicted proteins | sample LMS_cellobiose_e_FD_187367 | JGI IMG/M metagenome (GOLD analysis project Ga0208297, IMG submission 187367) | Rumen-fistulated moose microbial communities from Alaska, USA - LMS_cellobiose_enrichment (SPAdes) (version 2) | ecosystem: Host-associated > Mammals > Digestive system > Stomach > Rumen... | reverse complement strand
GCTCAAAAATCCGTCCAGCGCGCCGAACAGGATCAGCGCCCACAGCAGGAAAAAGCCGTAACGCTCGTAGCGCATCAGCTTCAGATACGCCTCGTCCGGCAGCAGCGCAAAGAGCACCTTGGATCCGTCGAGCGGCGGCAGCGGGATCAGGTTGAACACCCCGAGGCCGACGCTCAGCTGCGCCGCCATCACGAGGAAACGGAACAGCAGCAGCCATCCGCTGCCCGTCGGCGAGACCGCGCCGAGCGCCCGCGCGCCGAGCAGCAGCAGAAACGCCAGCGCCAGGTTGGACACCGGCCCCGCCAGCGCCGTGAGCGCCATGCCGCGCTTCGGATTGCGGAAGTACCGCATGTCCACCGACACGGGCTTCGCCCAGCCGAAGCCGAGCAGCAGCAGCGCCGCAAGGCCCATCCAGTCGATGTGGTGCAGCGGGTTCAGGCTGATGCGGTGCTGGCCCTTCGCCGTCGGGTCGCCGAGCGCCAGCGCCGCGAGGGCGTGGCAGGTCTCGTGTACCGTCAGGCACAGCAGCACCGCGCCCACGCGCAGCACCGCCGTCAGCAGGGCGTCCCAATCCATTGAGTTCCAGAAGGTCACTAAGCTGTCCAACGCAATTTCTCCCGGCGGGTCATGCAAAAATCGACGATAGCGTAAACTGCAACGCATATAGTATAGCATCCGCTCCCTGCATTTACAAGTTATTTTGCAGCTTTTCCTGCATTTTTCCTGCAAAAAAGCGGAAAGCTCAGCCTCCTCCAGCGGGAGATCGCGCGCCGCGGCGCGCTTGCGGAGGTTGCGGGCGCGGTGAAGGGTCGTGCGGATGAGCCACGCCTTTTCGTGCCCGGCGTCCCGGAACGTAACGTCGTGCTCGAGCAGGTACAGGAACGTCTCCTGTACGGCGTCCTCGGCGTCGGTGGCGGAGCTCAGCCGGCTGGCCGCGAGATGCAGCAGCAGTTCGCCGTACGTCTCGACCAGGCGGCCGACGGTCTCTTCGGTACCGCGGAAAACCAAGCGTCCCCACTCCCTTCACCGGTAACACAATCCACCGCGCCGGAATTTTTCACGCCTCACAAAAAAAGACCGCGGCCGGAGCCGCGGTCTTTCGCGTCGCTGTTTACTTGAGGCCGGCAAGCGTCGCGATCTCGTCGGCGACGTTCTCCTGCTTCTTCTCGATGCCCTCGCCCTTCTCAAAGCGGACGGCGGTGCGCAGCGTGACCTTGCCGCCGAGCGCCTTGGCGGCGTTGGCCATATACTGCTCGACGGTGCCGTCGAACACGTCCTTCTTGACGAACTCCTGCTGGAGCAGGCAGTTTTCGGCGTAGAACTTGTTGAGCTTGCCCATCACGATCTTTTCCTTGACGGGCTGGGGCTTGGCGGCCATCTTGGGATCGTTGTCCATCTGGGCGAGCATGATCTTCTTCTCCTCGGCCAGCACGTCCTCGGTGACCTGGCTCTTGTCCCAGAAGCGGGGGTTGAGCGCCGCGATCTGCATGGCGACGTCCTTGCCGATCTCGGTGGCGTCGATGCCGCCCTCCACATCGAGGTTGACGATGACGCCGATCTTGCCGCCGGCGTGGATATACGGCACGGAGGTGCCCTCCGCGAAGCGGGCGAAGCGGCGGACCTTGATGTTCTCGCCGATGACGAGGACCATCTCCTGCTGCTGCTCGAGCACGGTGCGCTCGCCGCCGTTGTACTTGCAGGCGAACAGCGCGTCCAGATCGGCGGGATCGTTCTTCGCGACCGTCGCGGCGACGCCGCGGACGAACTCCTGGAACTTCTCGTTCTTGCCGACGAAGTCGGTCTCGGCGTTGACCTCGACGGCCACGCCCACGCCGTCGATCACGCCGGCGTACGCCATACCCTCGGCGGCGATGCGGCCGGCCTTCTTGGCGGAGGCGGCCATGCCCTTCTCACGCAGCCACTCGACGGCCTTGTCCATGTCGCCGTTCGACTCGACCAGCGCCTTCTTGCAATCCATCATGCCGACGCCCGTCATCTCGCGCAGCGTCTTGACGTCCTGTGCGGTAAAAGCCATTGTATCGTTTCCTCCCAAAAGTATTAGTAAAGCGGGGTAAAGCGGGACGAGGCACTGCCCCGCCCCGCAGGTGTTCTTGTGTGCTCAGGCGTCGGCCTCGGCCTCGCCGGCGGCCTTCTCGGCCAGGGCGTCCTCCATGACCTCGCCCTGCTTGCCCTCGATCATCGCGTTGGCCATGATGGAGGAGATCAGCTTGATGGCGCGGATGGCGTCGTCGTTGCCGGGGATGGGATAGTCGATCTCGTCGGGATCGCAGTTGGTGTCCGCGATGGCGACGACGGGGATGCCGAGCTTGTGCGCCTCTGCGATGGCATTGCGCTCCTTGCGGGTGTCGACGATGAACAGGGCGCCCGGCAGGCGGTTCATTTCCTTCACGCCGCCGAGATACTTCTCGAGCTTCTCGATCTCGCCCAGGTGCTTCATGACTTCCTTCTTCGGCAGCATGTCGAACGTACCGTCGGTCTGCATGGTCTTGAGCTGGTTGAGGCGGTCGATGCGGGTGCGCATCGTCTTGAAGTTGGTCATCATGCCGCCGAGCCAGCGCGCGTTGACATAGTACATGTTGCAGCGCAGCGCCTCCTCGCGGATGGCCTCCTGCGCCTGCTTCTTGGTGCCGACGAACAGCAGCGTCTGCCCGTTCTCGGACAGGGAGCGGACGAAGTGATAGGCTTCCTCGAGCTTCTTGACGGTCTTCTGCAGGTCGATGATATAGATGCCGTTGCGCTCCGTGTAGATGTAGGGAGCCATCTTGGGGTTCCAGCGACGGGTCTGATGACCGAAGTGGACGCCTGCCTCGAGCAGGGCTTTCATGGATACGACGTTTGCCATTTGCTTTTGTTTCTCCTTTTCTTTTCGTTGTTGCCTCCGGCGGCCTCATCCCTCCTGCTGACCCGGTCGGGCACGGGCAGGAGATCCGCCTCCGTGCGGAATGCCCTGATAGGATAGCACGTTTTCTTTGGGAATGCAACTGTTTTTTGCGTTTTCCGGCGGATTTTTTTCGTCCTTTCGCGCTAAAATCTGCGTTTTCTGCCGCGCTCCCGCCGCTCCGGCTCCCGGCGCGGGAACTGCCGGTCGATCAGGATCACGTCGTCGCCGATGCGCTTGATGCAGCTCCAGGGGATCACGTACTCCTCTCCTCTGCCGAACAGGCCGAAAAAGCGGTACGGCCCCGGCACGATGATCGCGGTGATCTCGCCCTCCGGGATGCGGCAGTCCAGATCGCCGACGTAGCCGAGACGGCAGCCGTCGTTGATGTTGATGACCTCCTTGCAGCGGAGGTCGGAATAGCGGCAATTCATAGTTTTTCCCACCTGCCTTCCTTTCATGGTATGCGCGCGCGGGGAAGTCCGATACGCGCAAAAAATCCATCGAACGCGCCCGAAAAGTAAAAAATATATCGCGCCCGCGCACCGTATGAATCCGCCAGCGGCGGAAAGAATATACGCATCACAGTACGGGAGGCGGTCGTTTTTGCTCGGCAAGGTGGAGATCTGCGGCGTGAACACGGCGAAGCTGCCGGTGCTCGGCGCCGCCGAAACGGACGCGCTGTTCCGCCGCTGCAAGGCCGGCGACGGCGCCGCGCGGCAGATGCTGGTCGAGGGCAACCTGCGCCTGGTGCTCTCGGTGATCCAGCGCTTCGCCGGGCGCGGCGAGAACGCGGACGACCTCTTTCAGGTGGGCTGCATCGGCCTCATCAAGGCGATCGACAACTTCGACGTCACGCAGAACGTGCGCTTTTCGACCTACGGCGTGCCGATGATCATCGGCGAGATCCGGCGGTATCTGCGCGACAACAGTGCTATCCGCGTCAGCCGCAGCCTGCGCGACACGGCCTACCGCGTCCTGCAGGCGCGGGAGAAGCTCCAGCGCGAGCTCCAGCGTGAGCCGACGGTCGAGCAGCTCGCCGCGGCGCTCGATCTGCCGCGGGAGGAGGTCGTCGTCGCGATGGACGCTGTGGCCGATCCCGTCTCGCTCTTTGAGCCGGTGTATGCCGACGGCGGCGGCGACGCCGTCACCGTCATGGATCAGGTGCGCGACACGAAGAACACCGACGAGGACTGGCTCGAGCAGATCGCGCTCAAGGAGGCGATGGCGCGGCTCACGCCCCGCGAGCGCCACATCCTCGCCCTGCGTTTTTCCGAGGGCAAAACGCAGATGGAGGTCTCCGCCGAGATCGGCATCTCCCAGGCGCAGGTCTCGCGCCTGGAAAAGGGCGCGATCCGCAGCATCAAAAAGCAGCTTTGACGAAAAACAGAAGCGGGCAGCCCTGCCCGCTTCCGTTTCGTCCTGCCGTTATTTCAGCTTGTCCTTGAGCTCCTTCGCCTTGGCGGCGAGCTTCTCGTCGAGATCGGTCTTGTCCAGCAGCTCCTGCGCCTTGGCCTTCACGGCCTGCGCCCCGGCCTTGACCTTCAGGTCGAGATTGGGATCGGTGACCGCGTCCACGACCTTCTCCTTGATCTCGCCCGCCTTGGCGGCGAGCTTCTCGTCGAGGTCGGTCTTGTCCAGTGCCTGCTGGACCTTATCCTTCAGCGTCATGCGTCCGCTCCTTTCGTTTTCCGTAGTATGCGCGCTTTTTTACTTCTTAAACCCGTCCTTGAGCGACACCGCGCGGTTGAAGACGACGTGCTCCGCCGTGCAGTCGCCGCTGTCGAAGCAGAAGTAGCCCTGGCGCATGAACTGGAACGACGGCGCGGTCTTCCCGCGCTTCTCTCCCGCGGCGTAGACGGCGGCCTCGTGCGCCAGCCGCGGTTCGATCTTGCAGCCGCTGAGCACCTCGATGGAGTTCGGGTTCAGATAGTCGAGGAAGTCCTTGTCCGGCCCGTCGGGCGCGGGGTCGGTGAACAGGTTCTCGTACAGGCGCACCTCGGCGTCCGCGGCGGTCGCCGCGTCGATCCAATGCAGCGTCGCGCCCTTGACCTTGCGGCCGTCCGGCGCCTCGCCGCCGCGGGAATCGGGATCGTAGGTCGCGTAGACCTCGACGACGTTGCCCGCCTCGTCCTTTTTGCAGCCCGTGCACGTCACGAGATACGCGCCCTTCAGGCGGCACTCCATGCCGCCCGGCGTCAGCCGCTTGTACTTCGGCACCGGCGTCTCCAGGAAGTCCTCGGCCTCGATCCACACCTCACGGCCAAAGGTGATCGTGTGCGTGCCGGCGGCGGGATCGGTGGGATTGTTCTCCACCTCGAACGTCTCGCTCCCGCCCTCGGGATAGTTCGTGATGACGAGCTTCACCGGGCGCAGCACCGCCATGGTGCGCTCCGCGGTCTCGTTCAGCTCCTCGCGCAGGCAGTGCTCGAGGAAGGAATACTCCACCGTAGACGGCGCCTTGGCCACGCCGATGCGCTCGCAGAACGCGCGGATGGCGCCCGCGGTGAACCCGCGGCGGCGCAGGCCGCAGAGCGTTGGCATGCGCGGATCGTCCCACCCGGCGACGTAGCGCTCCTCCACCAGCTTGCGCAGCTTGCGCTTGGACATCACGGTGTAGTTGATGCCGAGGCGCGCGAACTCGATCTGGCGCGGCTTGTGGTACGGGATCGACACGTTGTTCACCACCCAGTCGTACAGCGGGCGGTGATCCTCGTACTCCAGCGAGCAGAGCGAGTGCGTGATGCCCTCGAGCGCGTCCTGGATCGGATGGGCGAAGTCGTACATCGGGAAGATGCACCACTTCGTGCCCTGGCGGTGGTGGTTGATATAGCGGATGCGGTAGAGCACCGGATCGCGCATGTTGAAGTTGCCGGAGGCAAGGTCGATCTTTGCGCGCAGGGTGTACTTGCCCTCAGGGAACTCGCCGTTCTTCATGCGCTCGAACAGGTCGAGATTCTCCTCGATCGGGCGGTCGCGCCACGGCGACACGGCGGGCCGGCCGACGTCGCCGCGGTTCTCACGGAACTCCTCCGGCGAGAGCTCGCAGACGTAGGCGAGGCCCTTTTTGATGAGCTCCACCGCGTATTCGTAGTCCTTTTCAAAGTAATCGCTGCCGTAGAAAAAGCGGTCGCCCCAGTCGAAGCCGAGCCAATGGATGTCGTCCTGAATGGCCTCAACGAACTCGGTATCCTCCTTGGCGGGGTTCGTGTCGTCCATGCGCAGGTTGCACAGGCCGCCGAACTTTTCCGCCATGCCGAAGTCGATGATCAGCGCCTTGCAGTGTCCGATGTGCAGGTAGCCGTTGGGCTCCGGCGGGAAGCGTGTGTGCACGGTCATCCCCGCAAACTGCCCGCCCGGGGCGATGTCCTCCTCGATGAACGCGTCGATGAAGTTGCTGACCTCGGGCGCCTCGCCCTCCGCCATCCTGATCTCGTCCGCCATAGCTGTGACCCTCTCTTCCCTGCGCAAAATACCGCAGAATCTTGAAAAATATAGTGGATTATACCCGGTTTTCCGGTGTTTGACAAGTGGGTTTGCGGGGTTCGGCATCGCCGGGGGCGGTGCGCGCCAGAAATTCCTCCCGCGTAACGAGCAGGTTCAGCACCTCGAGCAGCGCGTTCGTGCCGAGATGCTCCGGCAAGTCTAACTCCTTTACAAGCGCGGCACGGCGCGCCTTGCTGCCCTCTCCGATCAGTCCCGCGTCCAGCAGGTCGGCCTTGGTGAGGGCGCTGCGCGGCGCAGTTTCGGCGCCTTCAAACGTCGCTCCCGCGCGGCGGAGGGCCGAAATCAGCACGTCCGGGGACATCCCTTCGACACCGAGTTTTCCCTCTTTTCCACCGGTTTTCTTCCGTTTTTCCCTGCCCGGCACGTCGGGTACATAGGCGTGTTTGACCCCTTCCGGCAGCGCGCCGCGGAGATAATTGCGGATCATGAAGCCCGCCCCGTCCGGATCGGTCAGGATCACGAGGCCCTGCGTCCGCGCCAGGCGGCGCAGCAGCGCGAGCTTCTGCCGGTCGCGGAACACGGCGAAGCCGCCGAGCTCCACGATCACCGCGTCCACGGCCTGGGAGAGCGTGTTTTTGTCGTACCGGCCCTCGACGGCGATGACCTCACGCACCCGCGGCCTATCCATGGCGCTGCCCCTGGGCGAGCTGCATGAGCAGCAGCTTCAGTTCGCCCTCGTTGTCGATCCCCTTCTCGCTCTTCATGCGCCGATCCAGCTTCCGGCACAGCGTCAGACTCTCGCGGCACCAGGCGCGCGTGGTCTTGCGCGCGGCGTCGAGCATCAGGCGCGCGCCATAGTCCGAGCTCATGCCCCAAAGATCCATGAGCCAGAACTTGTCCTTCCCGCTTTCGACGGCGAGGCGCGCGGTATAGAGCCGGCGCAGCTCGTTCCCGATCACGGCGAGCAGCCGGAACGGCTCCTCCTGCTGCTTGAGGAGCCTGCCCAGGATCTCGGACGCGCGGTCGTAATCGCCGCGCGTGATGGCGTTCGTCATATGGAACACCACCGCGTCGAGCACCGGGTCCGCGACGGCGTCGATATCCGCGGTCGTGATCTCTTTTCCCTTTGCGTAGGCGCCGATCTTCTCGATCTCTGGCACGAGGCCGGTCATGAGCCCGCCGCAGGTAAACACAAGGTAGTCGGCGGCGGCGCGGTCGATCTCATGGTCGAGCGCGCGGAAGCGGCGCCGGATCCACTTATAGAGGTTCTCCCCGTCCTGCGCCTCGAAGCGCACGACGCACGCCTTGTCCAGCGCCGCGCAGAGCTTTTTGTACGTCCGGTTCGGCTTGTATTCGACGAGGTCATAGACGAACACGAGACAGCAGTAGTCCGGCAGATCCTCCAGAATGGCGAGCAGCGCCGCGCGGTCGCTCTCGTCCAGCTTGAAGAGGTCGCAGTCCGTCACCGTGACGAGCGTGCGCTCCGCCAGCATCGGCATGGCCTCCAGCGCCTCGGCCAGCGCCTGCATCGAAAGGTCCTTGCCCTCGAACCGGTGGTCGTTGAACTCCTCGAATCCCGCGGGCACAAGCACGCGCCGCAGCTCGCCCAGGTAGTATTCGCGCAGATAGCTCTCCTCTCCGCAAAATACGTAGAGGTTCCCGGGCGCGCCGGCCTCGAGGTCGGTCTTCAGTTGTTGGAAGCCCTTGTCGGGCGCCTTTTTCGTGGCCATGCGTTCCCTCAATTCACGGTGATCTCGATGGTTCCCTGCCGATCCGTGCGATAGACCGCGGCGCCCCGCTCCGCGAGCCGCCGCAGCACAGCCGCGTGCGGATGACCGTAGCCGTTGTTCCTGCCGCAGCTGACGATGCCGACCTCCGGCTTCACCTCCGCAAGCAGATCCTCGCCCGTGGAGTACTGCGAGCCGTGGTGGCCGAGCATCAGCACCTCGATATCCGGCAGGCGGTGGTTCGCGATGAGCAGATACTCCGTGTTCGCGTCCATATCGCCGGTAAAAAGCGCGTCGAACGAGCCGGTCGTACACAGCACGCTCAGACACTCCTCGTTCATCTCGCCCTCGGTCAGCGGCGGAAAGACCGTCAGCTCCGCCGCGCCGAGCGGCAGGCGCTGCGTCTCATGCACGAACAGGACCGGAACGCCGTACCGCGCGGCAAGGTCGAGCACGGTCTGCCGCAGCGGATCGTCCGGCTCGATATCGGGCAGCACCAGCGTCCCGACCGCCATGCGCGGCAGGAGCGCGGCGAGGCCGCTGCAATGGTCGGCGTGGTAGTGAGAGAGCACCAGATAGTCAATCCTCTGGCAGCCGAGGCCTTGCAGATAGTCCGCCGCGATCTCGCCCGCGGAGACATAGGAATACGCGCTGCCGCAGTCGATCAGCGCGGTCTTTCCCCCGGAGTGCAGCGCCACGCTCTGCCCCTGACCGACGTCGAGCGCCGCAAGGTGCAGCGTCCCGCCGTGGAGGGGCAGCGCGCCCAACCAGAGCGAAAGCGCCAGCGTGCCTGCAGCGAGCGCCTCGGCGAGCGGATAGCGGAAGCGCCCGCGCCGCGCGATCACGCAGGCGAACAGCAGCGCGTAAGCGTACGCGAGCCAGAGGCGCAGAAAACGGTTGGTGAAGTAGACCGCGTGGTACGGCACGCGCGTGAGCAGCCGCGCCGCCGCGAGCAGATACCACGCGCCCGCGTGCGGCAGATACGCGAGCAGCCGCGCCGCGGCGGGAAAGAACCAGCCGAGTCCGACCGTCACGAAACCCAGCATGAACGTCGCGCTCGCGGCCCAGAGGCACAGCAGGTTGCTCAGCGGCGCGATCAGCACGAGCAGGTTGAAATAGTACGCGCTCAGCGGCGCGGTGAACACCAGCGCGCCCGCGGTGGCCGCGAGCGAGGCAAGCACGAAGCGCCCCGCGGCGCTCCGCTTTTTGCGCGCGACGCGCTCGTAGAGCTTCGGCGTCAGCCACAGGAGACCGGCCATCGCGCCGAACGAAAGCTGCAGCGATATGCTCGCCGCAGCGAAGGGATTGACAAGCAGGATCAGAAACAGCGCGAGCGCAAGCGAGGTCGGCGGGTCGCTCTCCCGCCCGAACAGGGGCGCGAGGAGCAGCATCAGCAGCATGAAGCACGCGCGCACCACGGACGGCGTCCCGCCGACAACCAGCGCATAGAGCGCAAGGACCGGGAGCGCGCAAAACGCGAGCAGGCGCCGCCGGTGCCGCCCGATCAGAAAGCTCAAAAGCGAAAGCAGAAATGCGCAGTGCAGGCCGGAGACCGCCGTGATATGCAGCAGTCCCGCCTCGCTCAGGCAGGTCAGATCCTCCTCCGCCAGCGCCGAGCGGTCACCCAGCAGGATCGCGCGCAGCAGCGGCTGCGTCCGCGCGGGAAAAACCGTGCCGATTACTTCCTTCGCGCGGCGGGCGATGCGCTGCGGCAGATAGCGGAGCGCGCCCGCGTCCCCGCCGGAAACGCGCGCCTCTCCCCGCCCGTAGAGCAGCAGGAACACGCCGCGCGAGGTGAAGGTCGTAATCTCCTCGTCGCGGATCGAGGCCGCGGAGGAAACGGATACGGAAGCCGTCACCTCCTGCCCAGGCGCGAGCGAAAGGAGCGACGCGTCGCCGTAATAGACCGCCTTGCCGTGAAAGCCCGCGACGCGCACCTCCACCCGGGCGCCGCGCTCCGTCGCCGTCGGAAAGTCCGTGAGCGTGAGCGTCCGCTCCGCCGTCGTCCCGGCGAGGGCCTCCATCGGCGCCTGCACGCAGGCAGTATAGGCCCAATCCCAGGCGAACGCAAGCGCGAGACCCAGCGCGCACAGCACCGCGCGCAGGCGCAGGTTCCCGCGCTTCGGCAGGAGCAGCGCGAGCGCGCCGAGCAGCGCAAAGGCGCCCGCCAGATACGGCAGCGCCGACAGCGGCAGCAGATACTGCGCGAGAAAGACGCCGAACGCAAAGGCGAAGCAAAAGACCGCGAGCTTCCTCATCTGCGGCGCGGATCGTTCGTCAGGCCCAGCAGATAGTCGGTGCTGACCTTGTAATACTCCGCAAGCGCAACGACCACCCAGGCGGGCGTCTCCCGCTCGCCGCTTTCATAGCGGCGGTACACGCTGCGCTGCATATGAAGGAGATTTGCGATCTGCTGCTGCGATTTGTCATGATCTTCGCGAAGATCGCGAATGCGAGGAATCAACACAAGCATCACCCGGAAAAATGTTACCAAATGGGAACATTTTTTTCGGACTTATTGGCCCCATGTGAGGCCAATAATTTTCACGATGCGTTATCCGAACAGCGAGATCTGGCTCGTCTCGCTCAGTCCGGCGAAGGCGCCGAGCGTGCGCAGCTGCTCGATGTGCGTCTTGGAGAGCTTATTGCAGCACTGGGCGAACTCCTCGATCGAGATGAACTGCTGGCCCTTCCGCTTCTCCACCGTGTCGAGCGCGGCGGCCTCACCCAGCCCGTGCACCGAGGTGAACGGCGGCAGCAGTCCGTCGCCGTCGATGAGGAACTTCGTGGCGTCGGAACGGTAGATGTCGATGTTCTTGAAGTGGAAGCCGCGCAGATAAAACTCGTAGCAGACCTCCAGCGTCGTCATCAGATCCTGCTCGACGGCAGTGGCGTCCTTGTTGCCCTCGATCTCGCGGATGCGGCGCTTGACACGGTCCGCGCCCTCCTGGCTGTTCGGGAAGCAGCACTCCGCGGCGTCGAACGCCTTGGCGCGCACGGTGAAATACGTCGCGTAGAACGCGAGCGGCCGGTGCACCTTGAACCACGCGATGCGGAACGCCATCATCACGTAGGCCACCGCGTGCGCCTTCGGGAAGAGATAGCCGATCTTCGCGAGCGAGCCGATGTACCAATCCGGCACGTCGTGCGCGCGCATGGCCTCCTCCCAGCCCTCCTGAAAGCCGCCCTTTTTGACCTTGCCCTTGCGCACGGCCTCCATGATCTTGAAGCTCATCTTCGGGTCGAGACCCATCTTGATGAGGTAGAGCATGATGTCGTCGCGGCAGCCGACCGTCTCCAGTACGCCGGCCGTGCCGCTTGTGATCAGGTCCTTCGCGTTGCCGAGCCACACGTCCGTCCCGTGGGAGAAGCCGGAAAGACGCAGCAGCGTGTTGAAGTCCCTGGGCTGCGTGTCGATCAGCATCTGGCGCGTGAAGCGCGTGTTGAACTCCGGGATCGCCACGGCGCCCGTCGGTCCGATGACCTTGTCGTCCTCAAAGCCCAGCGCCTTCGACGAGGTGAAGAGGCTCATCGTCTCTGGGTCGTCAAGCGGGATCTTCCGCGCGTTCACGCCCGTCAGATTCTCCAGCATGCGGATCATCGTCGGGTCATCGTGGCCGAGCATGTCCAGCTTGAGGAGGTTGTCCTCCATGCAGTGATATTCGAAATGGGTGGTGATCGTGTCGCTCTCGGGATCGTCCGCCGGGTGCTGCACCGGGCAGAAATCCTCGATGTCCAGATCGTCCGGCACGACGACGAGGCCGCCCGGGTGCTGCCCGGTCGTGCGGCGCACGCCCACGCAGCCCGCCACCAGCCGGTCGATCTCCGCCGTGCCGGCCTGCATGCCGTTCTCCTCCAGATATTTCTTTACGAAGCCGTAGGCCGTCTTCTCCGCCAGCGTGCCGATCGTGCCGGCGCGGAACACCTGCTCCTTGCCGAACATCTCGATCGCGTGCTGGTGCGCCTGCGCCTGGTATTCGCCGGAGAAGTTCAGGTCGATGTCCGGCACCTTGCCGCCGCCGTAGCCGAGGAAGGTCTCAAACGGGATGTCAAACCCGTCCTTGTCCATCTTCTCGCCGCAGACCGGGCAGGCCTTGTCCGGCATGTCCGCGCCGCAGCCGTAGCTGCCGTCGGAGATGAATTCGCTGTGGCGGCACTTCGGGCAGCGGTAGTGCGGCGGCAGGGCGTTGACCTCGGTGATGCCGGCCATGTATGCCACGAGCGACGAGCCCACGCTGCCCCGCGAGCCGACAAGATAGCCGCACTCCAGCGAGCGCTGCACGAGCTTTTGCGCGCTCATGTACACCACGTCGTACTTGCCGAGGATGCTCTTGAGCTCCACGTTCAGCCGGTCCACGATCAGCTGCGGCAGCTCCTCGCCGTAGAGCGCGTGCGCCCGCTGCCAGACCATGGTGTTGAGCTCCTGTTCGGAGTTTGCGAGGCGCGGCGGGAACAGCTTGCCCTTGGGCAGCAGCTCGATCTCCTCCACAAGGTCCGCGATGGCGCGCGTATTGGTCACCACGACCTCGTAGGCTTTCTCCTCGCCGAGATAGGCGAACTCGCGCAGCATCTCCTCCGTCGTGCGGAAGTAGAGCGGCAGCGGGGCGTTCGCGTCTGGGAATTTTTTGGCCGCGAGCAGGATGTGGCGGTATTCCTCATCCTCCGGCTCCTGGAAGTGCACATCTCCCGTCGCGACGACGGGCTTGCCGAGCGCCTCTCCCAGGCGCACGACCGTGCGGTTGAAGTCGCGCAGATCCTCGTCCGAACGGACGGTGCCGTCGCGCACCATGAAGCGGTTGTTGCAGATCGGCTGGATCTCGAGATAGTCGTAATAGGACGCGATGCGCTTGAGCTCCGCCCAGTCCTTGTGCTCCACGATCGCGCGGAACAGCTCGCCCGCCTCGCAGGCCGAGCCGACCAGCAGCCCCTCGCGGTGGCGGTTGAGCTCGCTCTTCGGGATGATCGGCACGCGGCGGAAATGCTTGAGGTTCGAGGCCGAGATCAGCTGATACAGATTCTTGAGGCCGACCTTGTTGCGCGCGATCAGAATGATGTGCTTCGGGTAGCGGTTGGTCCGATGCCCTTCCGGGCGCAGCTTGAGCATCTCGGCGTTGATGCCCTGGATATGCGTCACGCCGCGCGCGGCGAGCATTGGGAAAAACCTCGTCAGCATCTGCGCGACCGGCACCGCGTCGTCGCTCGCGCGGTGGTGGTTGAACGCCGGCAGATGCAGGTGGTTCGCCACGATGTCGAGCTTGTAGCGGCCGAGCTCCGGCAGCAGGTTCTGCGCGAAGATCAGCGTGTCAAGATACGTCGGATCGAACGGCAGGCCGCAGGCCTCGCAGCCCGCGCGGAGGAAGCCGATGTCGAACTCGGCGTTGTGCGCGGCGAGGATGCGCCCGCCCGCGAACGCAAGGAACGCGCGCAGCGCGTCCTCCAGCTTCGGCGCGCCGCGGAGCATCTCGTCCGTGATGCCGGTCAGACCCACGATCTCCGGCGTCAGCCGGCGCTCGGGGTCGACGAAGGTCTGGAAGGTGTCCACGATCTCGCCGTTGCGCAGCAGCACCGCGCCGATCTCGGTGATGGCGTCCTGCGTGACCTTCAGGCCGGTCGTCTCGATGTCGAAGCAGACGATCTCGCCGGAAAAGCCGCCGTCCTGCTCGCCGTGCACGGCCAGGCGGTCGTCCAGATCGTTGAGGAAATAGCCCTCGCAGCCGTACAGAATCTTGATCTTGCCCTCGCCCGCGTGCCAGGCATCCGGAAACGCCTGCGCCACGCCGTGATCGGTGATGGCGATGGCCGGCATGCCCCACTTCGCCGCGAGCTTCACGACGCTTTTCGTGTCCGTCAGCGCGTCCATGTTGGACATTTTGGTGTGCAGATGCAGCTCCACGCGCTTTTCCGGCGCGGTGTCCATCCGCGCTTCGTGCGTGATCTCGCTGATGTCGTGCGGGTTGAGCTGCATATCCTTGCCGTCGTAGGTCAGCTCCATCGAACCGCCGACGCGCAGCCACATTCCCTCGGAAATGCGCTGCTGCAGGGGCGCGACCTCGCGCTCGAAGAGATTGCGCCGCACCATGACCGAGCTCGTGCCGTCCGTCATCTCGATCAGCATGGTCCACACGCCCGGGCGGCGCGTCTCGTGGCAGTCGAACTTGAAGACCCGGCCCTCCACGATCACCCGGCCGCTCGTCGCGGTCAGGTCGCGCATCGCGGTCACGCGGCCCTTGCCGGGCTTGCCCATGATGGCCTTCGGCTTCGCCTGCTTTTCCCCCGCCTCTGGCTTTTTCTCCGGCGGGAGCGCCGTAACGCGCAGCGACGCGCCGTTGAGCTCGAAGCGCCGGGCCAGCAGCCCCTCCAGCTCGGTGCGCGCCGCGTCGGACAGCTCGTGCTCCGTTGTCAGATCCACGGTCATCTCGCGCTGCTCCGGCTCCACCGCCATATTCGTCACGACGGCGCCGCCGAGCTGCGCGCGCAGCGCGAAATCCAGCGGCAGATCGCCGAACAATTCAAAAAACGAGATCTTTCGTGCCATATGCCCTTCCTATGTATCAAAGTGATTCGATCTCCGCCATCAGGGCGTCGATCAGCTTTTCCTGCGGCACTTTGTAAAGCACTTTTCCTTTGCGGAAGATCAGGCCCTCGCCGCGCCCGCCCGCGATGCCGACATCCGCCGCGGACGCCTCGCCCGGGCCGTTCACGACGCAGCCCATCACCGCCACCGTGATGTTCTTTTTGCAGTCCGCAAGGCGCCGCTCCAGCTCCTCGACCAGCGGGATCATGTCATACGCCGTCCGCCCGCAGGTCGGGCAGGAGACGAGGTTGACCCCGCTTTTCCGCACGCCGGCGGCCTGCAGAATGCGCTTTGCGGCGTAGACCTCCTCCACCGGATCTGCGGTCAGGGACACGCGCACCGTGTCTCCGATGCCCTCGCAGAGCAGGCCGCCGATGCCGATGGCGGATTTGATGAGACCCATGGACGGCGTGCCGGCCTCCGTCACGCCGAGGTGCAGCGGATAGTCCACCGTCTCGTGCAGCAGGCGGTACGCCGCCATGTTGAGCGGCACGTCCGAGCTTTTGACGGAGATGCAGATATCCGTAAAATCGAACTTCTCCAGCAGACGGACGTGGCGCAGCGCGCTTTCAACCAGCGCCTCCGGCGTCACGCGCCCGTATTTGGCCAGCAGCTCCTTTTCGAGCGAGCCGCCGTTCACGCCGATCCGGATCGGCACGCCGCGGGCGCGGCAGGCGTCCACCACCGCGCGCACGCGCTCGTCCCCGCCGATGTTGCCCGGGTTGATGCGGATCTTGTCCGCGCCGCGCACGGCGGCCTCGACCGCCAGGCGATAGTCGAAATGGACATCCGCCACCAGCGGGATGCCGATGCGCTCCTTGATCGCGCCGATCGCGCGCGCCGCCTCCATATCCGGCACGGTGACGCGCACGAGCTCGCAGCCGACGGTCTCGAGCGCCATGATCTGGCGCACCGTGGCCGCGGCGTCCTGCGTGCGCGTGTTGCACATCGACTGTATCGTGACCGGCGCGCCGCCGCCGATGGCGACGCCGCCGACTTTGATCTGTTTCGTCATGCCGATCCTCCCGCTACATAAGCTTCAAAACGTCGTGCCAGGTCACAAACAGCATCAGCGCCATCAGCAGCACAAAGCCGCCCGCGTGGATCCAGTTCTCATACTTCGCCGGGATCCTGCGCCGGAAGACGCGGAATGCCAGCTCGTTGAGCACGAGGAACAGGATCTTCCCGCCGTCGAGCGCCGGGATGGGCAGCAGATTCATCACCGCCAGGTTGACCGCGATCAGCGCGCCGAAAAACAGCACGTTCTCCAGCGCCGCGCCGAAGCCGGCCGCGGCCTCGGTCTCCTGCCCCATCTCGCTGATGGTCGACACGATGCCCACCGGGCCGCTGAGGTCGTCGACCCCCGCCCTGCCCGTGAGCAGCATTTGCAGGCTCAGGCGCACAAGGCGCACGTAATCGAGCGCGTGATACCAGCTGTATTTTAGCTTGAGCAGCGGCGTCGCCTCGACGACGCCGCCGTGGCTGAAGCCGAAGCGATAACTCGTCTCGCCGTTCGCCTCGGTATAGTTCTGCTTGGTCAGCGTGCGCGAGAGCTTCTTCCCGTCGCGCAGCACGACCAAATCCAGCGTGTCGCCGCGGGATTTGAGCTCCAGCACGGTCTCCACATCGCTGTTGAGGTAGATGCGCTCGCCGTTGACGCGCCAGATCGTGTCCCCGACCATCAATCCGTCCTCCCCGCGCTGGGGAAAGTCGGCGTGGAGATCCGTGATCTCCGGCGTGTAGAAGCCCTTTGCCCCCGCGTAGAGGCACAGCAGGATCACGAGACCGGTCAGGAAATTCATCGCCGCGCCGGCGACGAAAATCAAAAACTGCTTCCAGAAGCCCTGGTGGTTGAGCGCGCGCGGATCGTCGGAATCCTCGTCCTCACCCTCCATGGCGCAGTAACCGCCGATCGGCAGCAGACGCAGCGAATACTGCGTCTCGCCCTTCGTCGTCTTCAGCAGCGCCGGGCCCATGCCGATCGCGTATTCGTTCACCCGCACGCCGCAGGCCTTCGCCGCAAGACAGTGTCCCAGCTCGTGCAGAGCGATGAGCAGGCCGAAGATCAGCACCGCAATGAGAATATACACCATATCGTCTCCCCGATCAGCCGATGTGCGCGCGCACGGCGGCGCGCGCGCGGCGGTCTGCTTCTAAGATATCCGCGAGCGACGGGTTTGATACCGTCTCCGTCTCCTCCAGCGCCGCTTCGACCAGCGCCGCGATGTCGAGAAAGCCGATCCGCCCGGCCAGAAACGCGCCGACGGCGGCTTCGTTCGCGCCGTTGAGCACCGCGCAGGCCGTGCCGCCCGCGCGCGCGCAGTCCTTTGCAAGGCGCAGGCAGCGGAACGTCTCCTCATCCGGCGCGGCAAAGGTCAGCGGCGGGCAAGAGAGCAGGTCGAGCGGCGGCTCCGGCGAGGCGGCGCGGTGTGGATACGTCATCGCGTAGCGGATGGGCAGCTTCATGTCCGGCGTGCCGAGCTGCGCAAGCAGCGCCCCGTCGCGGAACTCCACCAGCGAGTGGATGATGCTCTGGCGGTGGATCACCGCGTCCACACGCTCGAGCGGCAGGCCGTAGAGGCGCATCGCCTCGATGATTTCAAGGCCCTTGTTCATCAGCGTCGCGGAGTCGACGGTGATCTTCGCCCCCATCGACCAGTTCGGGTGACGCAGCGCGTCCGCGCGCGTCACGCCCGCGAGCCCGGCGCGTGTCCTGCCGTAAAACGGCCCGCCGGAGCAGGTCAGGATCAGACGCTTCACCTCGCCGCGGTCGCGGCAGCCCTGAAGGCACTGGAAGATCGCGGAATGCTCGCTGTCCACGGGCACGATCTCGGCGCCGCGGCGCTCCGCCGCCGCCATGACCAGCTCGCCCGCGCAGACCAGCGTTTCCTTGTTGGCAAGCGCGATGCGTTTGCCCGCCTCGATGGCGGCGAGCGTCGGCTCCAGCCCGACCATGCCGACCACCGCGGTCACGACGGTGTCCGCCTCCTCCAGCGCCGCCGCGGCGAGCAGGCCTGCCCGGCCGGAGCGCACCTCGATCCCGGTACCACGCATGCGCAGCCTCAGTTCGGCCGCCGCAGTTTCGTCATAAAGCACGACGAGACGCGGGCTGAACTCCCGCGCCTGTCGTTCGATCAGATCCACGCTTGCGTTGGCGGTCAGCGCGACGACGGAGAGCCCCTCCTCCCGCGCGACCTCCAGCGTCTGACGGCCGATCGAGCCGGTCGACCCAAGTAAAGTAATTTTCCTTGTCATATCGCTCCGCTGCTGACAAATGCCCAAATCACGGGCAGGATGAACATGGTGGAATCGAAGCGGTCGAGCATGCCGCCGTGCTCAAGAAACAGGCGGCTGTAATCCTTGATGCCCGCCTCGCGCTTGATCAGCGACATCGACAGGTCGCCGAGCTGGCCGAAGAGATTGGCGAACGCGCCGACGGCGGCCAGCTTCCAGTAAACAGGCGCGTAGCCCAGCCAGCGCACGCCGAGAAGTCCGACCAGCAACATGCCGATCGCGCTGCCGAGCGGCCCGCACCAGAAGCCCGCCCAAGTCTTATGCGGGCTGACGCGCGGCGCCATCTTCGCCTTTCCGAACAGGATGCCGGCGTACATTGAGAACGTATCGCCCAAGAAGGCGACGGCGAACGGTGCGAGCACGTAGAGCCTGCCGAACTCGCCCGCGCAGCGCAGGCGGTACAGGCAGCCGTACAGCGCCGGGAACACGATGCCGCCCACGACCGCGGCGGCAAGCTGCGGGAAGGTGAACGTCCCCCCTCTTTCGTGGCTGACGACCGCCGTGAGGAACAGCAGCATCAGAAAAACCCAGCGCACCGTCGTCACCGCATCGGCGGCGCCGACGGCGAGCGCGGTGGAGCCGGTATAGCCGTACACAGTCTGCAGCACGGCCGCGGCGACCGTCATCCCGCAGACGAAGACCGGTGCCTGCGGAGCCGCGGTGTGCAGCAGCTCATAGGCCGCAACGCCCGCGATCACGCAGACGAGCAGCATCGTCGCCCAGGGTGGGCACGCCAGCAGGACCGCCAGCAGCGCCGGCAGGCCCAGAATGACCACCAACCATCGTTCCTTCATTCCATCAACTCTTTCCGCTCAGGCCGCCGAAGCGGCGGTCGCGCAGCCGGAAGGCCTGCAGCGCCTTGTCAAATTCGTTCTCGTCGAAGTCTGGCCAGAGCACGTCGCTCACGTAGATCTCACTGTAGGCGCACTGCCACAGCAGGAAGTTGCTGATGCGCACCTCGCCGCCCGGCCGGATCAGCAGCTCCGGATCGGGCAGACCAGCGGAATAGAGATAGCCGCCGAAGCCCTCCTCCGTCAGCGCTGCGGGGTCGGTCTTCCCTGCGAGGCAGTCGCGCGCAAAGGCGCGCGCAGCGTGCACCAGCTCGTCCCGCCCGCCGTAGTTCAGGCAGACGTTCGCCTGAAAGCCCTCCAGCGCGGCGGAGATGGCATTCGTCTCGTCGATCAGGGTGCGAAGCTCCGGCGTGAGCACGCTCAGGTCGCCGAGGAAGCGCAGGCGGATGTTGTCGCGCGCCATCGTCTCGATGCTCTCGTGCAGGTACTGCTCCAGCAGGCGCATGATGGTGTCGACCTCGTCCTTCGGGCGCTTCCAATTCTCGGTCGAAAAAGCGTAGACCGTGAGGTATTCGATGCCGATATCCTTGCAGTGTGTGGCAATACGGCGGAAATTTTCCGCCCCCGCCTTGTGGCCCGCCGTGCGCGGCAGACCGCGCCGCTGCGCCCAGCGGCCGTTGCCGTCCATAATAACAGCAACATGGCGAGGCAGGTTGGTTTGACCCGCCTGCCCCGCCTGTTGATCCTTTTTGATTCGCCAGCCCATCAGACCGCCATCAGTTCTTTTTCCTTCTTCTCCAGCAGCGCGTCGAGCTCCTTGCACATGTCGTCGGTCAGCTTCTGCAGGTCCTTCTCGACGATCTTATAGTCATCCTCGGTGATCTCCGAGTTCTTCTGCTGCTTTTTGAAGCTCTCGATCGCGTCGCGCCGGATGTTGCGAATGGCGACCTTGCCGCCCTCGGCATACTTGCGGATCTGCTTGACCAGATCCTTGCGGCGCTCCTCGGTGAGCTGCGGGAAGCTCAGCCGGATGGACTTGCCGTCGTTCTGCGGGTTGATGCCGAGCTCGGACTCCTGGATCGCCTTTTCGATCTTCTTGAGCGCGCTCCCGTCCCACGGTGTGATGACCAGCTGGCGCGGGTCCGGAGACGCGATCGAGGCGATCTGGTGGATGGGCGTGGGCGTGCCGTAATAGTCGACGCTGATGCGGTCAAGCACGGCGGCGTTGGCGCGGCCCGCGCGCACAGCGGCAAAGTCCGCCGCCACGGAGTCGATGCTCTTCTTCATCTTGTCCGCATAAAGTTTATAGTCCTCGTTCTCCATAATAAACCCCTCCTGACAATAATTGGGCGGTTCGATCATGCGATCAGTATAACACGCCCGCCGCAGTTTGTAAACAGCGGGTTTGCGCTTTCGCGGCGCCGCACGCTGCGGTAGTACATCCCGGTCTCGAGGTCGTTGTACTCACCGCAGTAGCGGTAAGGATTCACACCGGTGACGGCCGTCTTCTCGTTGCCGAAGGCATCGTAGCTGTAGTTCTTCGTCACAACGCCGGTCGCCGCGTTCGTCAGCTGCACCACGTCGCCATGCGCGTGATACGAAACAACGATGCAGAAAAAGGTGCTTTTTCTGGTAAACAGAAGACTCACCTCCAAGGCCGGGTCTTCACCGTGGCGGGGCGCTTGCTCCACCGCGGTGGGTGCATCAGACTTCTTTTCCTTCCGCATCATCAGAGACCGGTATCGCTATCGTGAACCAGTCGTCCGCCGTCACCAAGTGTGCAGGGGTGTTCAAAATAAACTCCCCCCACGAAACGAGCCTCGTGATTTTCCTCGCGACGCCTTTCTTCTCATATTCGGCATGAAGGATGATGAGTCGGGATGTGGGTTCGACCAATTCGCCGCATACGATCCGTTTTGGCTTCGTTTTTCGGGAAAGCAGGTATCGCCGCAGGCGATCCGCGTCCTTTGCGCTGGTGAACAGACGAAAGTCGATCTCTTCGCCGTACTTTTGATTGATCAGCAGCTTTTCAATGTCACCGCGCGCAATATCTCCCAGGGCCTGCACCTCCAGAGCACCCTTCCCGAACTTTGAAGCATAGTAAGCATATCCTCCCCTGCGTCGACTGATGAGTTCACGAATACCGATATCGACCAGCGCCAGCGGGAGCGTGACAAGGAAATTGAGCGCGATAAAGATTTCATATGGCTTTATGTCCGCAAATATCGCAGCAGGGGAGGTAAAGAACGTGATAAACGTCAAAAACGAAAAAGCTTGATGAAGAATGACGATCAGGCTGATCTTTTCGGATGGCGGATGATTAAAAATCAGAAAGATTTTTTTGACGTAGTCCGGCACAAGGATTCCGACGTTTGTGCCGTGTTGAGCGATTCTGTTTGCCCAAAGTGTGTTGAAAAGAACATAGATTGTCCGAATATAGAACGCTTCAACCATATGTTTGCGCTCTCCTTTCATTCGTCTCTTGCTTAGGACATGAGATGTACTGCATGAAACGAAAAAGTTCATCCATTAGAATCTTTACAAAATCAGCTCTTGCAAGCCCAATAAAAGCAGATCTAATCGCTGCATTTTGGGTTATCAGCCTTTGACTGGGATACGATATCAACTCCCGTGATAGATTCGGTGATGCTACGCCAATAATCTTATAGGCCTTTACATTCACCGCCTTAGTTGCACCCACTCCACCAGCAGCACCAGCAATTGCGCCATTTATTGCAGCCTCAAATAAGTTATTATCAGCCACCATCTCATAAATCCGATTCTGCAAGAGCTGCTCTGCCACACTAATCGCAGCATTTGCGATTATTTGACCGGCCAAACCAACTGAAGACCCTGCAATTCCGCCAGATACTAGCCCTGTCGAAAAAGAAACTCCAACGCTTTTCCAGTTTATGCTATTAAGAGAGGCTCCACCCCTATACTGTTGCCAGATGTTCGATCCTGCACCAAGTATTCCTCCAATAGCAGCACCGACAAGTATACCGGTAAGCATAACACTAATACTATGCCCGCTTTGATCGCGATAGCGTCCCGGGTTGTTCACGCAGTACACATACAGGTTCCCCGCCTGCATGACGGCGGTGAGCTGCGGGACGCAGGTGTAGGTCTTGAGGCCCAGCGCGTCCTGACGCTCGTTGATCTTCTGCGGGTTGTCGCCGTAGATCATGTTTGCGACCGTCCAGTGCGTGTCCTGCTGCGTGAAGCGGCCCAGCT
>Ga0208297_1001444_pt1 | contig 22028 bp, 24 predicted proteins | sample LMS_cellobiose_e_FD_187367 | JGI IMG/M metagenome (GOLD analysis project Ga0208297, IMG submission 187367) | Rumen-fistulated moose microbial communities from Alaska, USA - LMS_cellobiose_enrichment (SPAdes) (version 2) | ecosystem: Host-associated > Mammals > Digestive system > Stomach > Rumen... | reverse complement strand
GAGCAATTTTTGAGTGATTTTTGTTCCGATGAGGGCAGCCGGGCTGGCGCCCGGCAAGCGAATTGGGGCAAAAAGCGCCAAAAAGGGCCACTCACAGGCGGCAGGGGTTCAACTCCCCCAGCCTTAAAGCTTAAACTCCCGGAAAACCTCCTCGGCGGCCTTTCCGGCGGCCTCCTCCGCCCGGAGGAAGCATTCGAGGAACCGCTCCCCCTGGGGGGTGAGGACGCTGCCGTGCTGGGCGTGGCGCTCGATGAGCTCAAAGCCCAGGTGCTCCTCCGTGGCCCGGATGCTCTTCCAGGCCTTGCTGTAAGCCATGCCCATGCGCTTGGCGGCCTGGTTGAGAGAGTTGAGCTCCACGATGCCCTGCAGAAGCTGTGCGGTGCCCCGGCCAAAGGCGGACTTGGTGTCCTGCCCCTCCCGGCGGATGCGCAGGCGGGCGATACATTCCAGTTTCTCTGCCATCATTCCGACCCCTTTTCCGAATCGTTCTTCTCATCCGGCAATAGTTTACCAAACTTCTGCGGCTTTGACAAGGATAATCCGTATGCTGAAATATCTCATGTTCTGGTTTTTGGGCTGGAGCCTTGCCGCCTTTCTCGCCATGGGCATCGACAAGCGACGGGCGAAACAGGGGATGTGGCGCATCCCGGAGGCGACCCTTTTTCTCCTGGCCTTTCTCGGCGGCGCTTTCGGGGCGACATTGGGGATGCACCTTTTCCGCCACAAGACCCGGCACTGGTATTTCCGCTGGGGGCTGCCGCTGATTTTCCTTGCGCAGCTCACCCTTGCGGCATACCTCCACTTCGGCCCCCATCTCTTTTGAAAGAAGGGTTTTCAATCATGCTGTGTGAACCCAAAAAGATTCTCTGTGTCGGCCTCAACTACCGGAGCCACGCTGAGGAGACCGGCGGCGAAGCGCCGAAGGAGCCGGTCATCTTCTCCAAGTTTTCCGATGCCCTGGCTTCCGACGGGGACGAGATCTTCCTCCCCAGGGAGCATCGCTGCTACGACTACGAGGCGGAGCTGGTGGCCGTCATGGGAAAGGCCGTCTACCACGCCTCTTTGGAGGAGGCGGCGGCGGCCATCGGCGGCTATACCTGCGGCAACGACCTCAGCGCCCGGGACTGCCAGTTCCGCTCGAACCAGTGGCTCATCGGAAAGACCATGCCCGGCTTTGCTCCCATCGGGCCCCGCATCGTCCCGGCGGAGGAGTTTGACCCCGCCCTCCCCCACCGCATCACCTGCGCGGTGAACGGGGAGACCGTGCAGGACGATGACGTGACGGGGATGATCTTCTCCTGCGCCGAGATCGTGCGGTACATCAGCGATTTTCTCCCCCTGGAGCCGGGGGACATCATCTTCACCGGCACTCCCGCCGGGGTCATCCTGGGACATCCCAAGGGGCAGCGGGTGTGGCTGAAGCCGGGGGACGAGGTATCGGTGACCATTGAGGGCATCGGTACGCTGAAAAACCGGCTGATATGATTTGAGCGGGCCCCTGCGCCGACAGGGTCCCGCTCATTTTCTTTCCATTTCCCGTTCAATGGCTTCCGCCGCCTCGCTCATCCGAAGGTTCATCGCCGCGCAAAGCCGATAAAAGGTTTCCATGGTCGGCTTTCGCTCGCCCCGCTCAATGGCGCTCAGATGGCTCCGCCCAATCCCGGCGAGGCCGCTCAGAACCTCCTGAGAGAGTCCGGCCCGCTGCCGAAGGCGGGCAAGCGCACTGCCCACCGCTTTGGCATCCAGCATCGGTATCTCCATTCTCATCACCCATCAGCATTTTACGGGAGCTTGCCCGCAGGAATGACTACATATGCTGACAAAAGGACGACCGTGCATCAATAAGTAAAATTCCCGGCGTCCTTTCGGACGCCGGGAAAAGTTTATCGGCATATTTTACGCCTGGGGCTTGATCATGATGGTGAGCATCTGGGCGGAGACGGTGCCGGTGTTGAGGCAGCCCCGCTTGGTGCCCTTGCCGAAATGGACGGAGTCGCCGGCATGGAGGACATACTTGGTGGCCACGTCGTTATCGTCATACATCTCCACGGTCATCTCGCCGGAGATGATGTAGTAGATCATCTCGAAATTCGCGGGGGCGACGTTGGCGCCGCCGCCGGGGAGGAAGTGGCTCAGCCCGTTGACGATGGTGCCGCCGTTGACGTCGGCGGGGTTGTGGAGGCGGGTGGTGAGCACGTCGTAATGGCCGGGGGCCTCGTACTTGACGGCCTCGTTCCGCATGGTGACTTTATAGCTCATGGTTCAATCTTCCTTTCTGAATGGTGATTTCATATTCCTCATATCATCATAGCACGTTCATTCCCCAAGTTCAAGCCGAAGTTTTTTGTAGTCCCCCGGCTCGTTCACGTTGCGCAGGAGCGGGCTGTCCGCTCCCTCCCCCAGCTCGGCCAGGGTGACCTCCCGGACGCGGAGGGAGCGGAGAAAATCCACCATGCCCCGCCGCCCCTCCTTCAGGCGCTGCTCCGCCCTTTCCGCGAGGGAAGCCCGGTAGAAGCCGAAGAGGGGCTCCCGCCGCCCCTCCCCGTCCAGGAGGACGCAGGCCTCGAAGTCCATACAAAGAGTGGCCAGAGCGGCGGCCTTCTCCGGGTCGCTGTAGGGCATGTCCCCGGCGGTGAGGAAAATATCGTCCCCGGTCTCGGCGAGGGCGGCATGGAGGCCCGCCAGGGGGCCGAGGCCGGGATAGCGGTCAAAGATGCGCGCATCCCCCAGCTCGGGATAGCGGCTCTCGTCGGCGACGCTCACCCGCACCCGGGGAAATACCGCCCCATAGCGGCGGTAGAGCCGCAGCAGCATGGTCTCCCCGGAAACGGGGAGGCACATTTTATCCTGTCCCATGCGCCGGGATTGACCACCGGCCAGGATGACCACCGTCATACCCCGCTTCCCCCCCTTCTTTATATACATTATATATAACAGCTTCCCCGCAATTTCGCAACCATACCGGCAGAATTTGATGTTGCAATCTCCCCACGGCTATGTTAGACTTTGCGGGATAGAGTATGTCGTATTATGAGTTTACATACCGGCATAACAGAAAGGAGTCGAGAGACTAAATGGTATTGTCTGAAAAGTACCAGCTCATCCAAAAGCTCGCCAGAGATTTCTGCGAGGCGGAGATCCCGTCCGAACTGCAGGACGAAATCGACCGCACCGGCAACTACCCTCAGGAACTCGTCCGCAAGTTCGCCGACTACGGCTTCTGGGGCATCAAGGCCCCCAAGGAGTATGGCGGCCAGGGCGGCGACACCCTCGCCTACGTGCTGACCATCGAGCAGATTGCCCGTGTCAGCATGGTCTCCTCCATCTATGTCAGCGGCGCGAACTCTCTGGGCAGCGGCCCCCTGCTGCTTGCCGGCACTCCCGAACAGCTTGAAAAGTACCTCCGCCCCATCGCGGAGGGCAAGAAGTACCCCTGCTTCGCCCTCACCGAGCCCGGCGCGGGCTCCGACGCCAGCGCGGTCGTGACCAGCGCCGTGCGGGATGGCGATGACTGGATCATCAACGGGCGCAAGTGCTTCATCACCGCCGCCCCCATCTCCGATTTCGCCATGGTCTTCTGCAAGACCGACCCCAGCAAGGGCAACAAGGGCATCACCACCTTCATCGTGGACATGAAGACCCCCGGCATCAGCTGCGGCAAGGCCGAGGACAAGATGGGCATTATCGGCTGCCCCACCAGCGACATCGTGTTTGAAGACGTCCGCGTCTCCGATGCCGACCGTCTGGGCGAAGTCAACCACGGCTTCACCAACGCCATGAAGACCCTGGACTACGGCCGCCTGGGCGTTGCCGCCCAGTCCGTCGGCGTGGGCCAGGCCTGCCTGGAGGAGGCCATCAAGTACGCCAAGGAGCGCAAGCAGTTTGGCCGCCCCATCGCCAAGTTCCAGGCCATCCAGTTCATGCTGGCCGACATGGCCACCGAGCTGCAGGCTGCCCGCGAGCTCGTCTACAACGGCGCCGTCATGAAGGATTTGAACGACCGCCAGGCCAGCATGTACTGCTCCATGGCGAAGTACTTCGCCTCCGAGACCGCCAACCGCGTGGCCTACAAGGCGCTGCAGATCTTCGGCGGCTACGGCTACATCAAGGACTACCGCATCGAGCGTCTGTACCGCGACGTGCGCATCAACACCATCTTCGAGGGCACCAGCCAGGTGCAGCAGATGGTCATCTCCGGCGCGCTGCTGAAGTAAGGAGGAACTGAGAATGAAAATCATCGTTACTGCCAAGCAGGTTCCCGATACCAACGAGGTCAAGATCGACCCCGTCAAGGGCACCCTCATCCGTGAGGGCGTTCCCTCCATCCTGAACCCCGACGACGCCAACGCGCTGGAAGCCGCCCTGAACCTCAAGGACAAGAACCCCGGCAGCACCGTTACCGTCGTTTCCATGGGTCCTCCCCAGGCCATGACCATGCTCCACGAGTGCATCGCCATGGGCGCGGACGACGCCGTGCTCCTCTCCAGCCGTGCCTTCGGCGGCGCCGATACCTGCGCCACCTCCACCACCATCGCCAAGGGCATCGAGAAGCTGGGCGAATATGACATCATCTTCGCCGGCCGCCAGGCAATCGACGGCGATACCGCCCAGGTGGCCCCCCAGATGGCCATGCGCCTGGGTCTCCCCCTGGTGACCTACGTGCAGAACATCGTGGAAATCAACGAGGCCGAGAAATACGTCATCGTGGAGCGCCAGATGGAGGACGGCCACGAGGTCGTGAAGCTCCCCATGCCCTGTGTGCTGACCTGCGTCAAGGAGCTGAACACCCCCCGGTACATGACCGTGGGCCGCATCTACTATGCCTGCGACAATCCGGACCTCATCAAGGTCTGGAACGAGAAGGACGTGAACCTCGACCCCGCCGACTGCGGCCTCAACGCCTCTCCCACCCAGGTCGCCCAGAGCTTCACCCCCGCCCCCAAGGGCAAGGGCATCATGCTCTCCGGCACCATCCAGGAGATGTCCGCCGAGCTGGTTGGCATGCTCCGTGCCAAGCACATCATCTGAGGAGGGTAACGAATAATGGCTATCAATATTGATGTTGAAAAATGCATAGGCTGCGGCCTTTGCGTGAAGGGCTGCCCCTTTGAGGCCATGACCATGACGGTCAATGCCGAGGGCAAGAAGATCCCCGAGACCGGCCCGGGCTGCACCGAGTGCGGCCGCTGCGTGGAGGACTGCCCCAAGGGCGCCATCACCCGCACCGGCACCAGCATGAAGAACGTGGACATCTCCATGTACCACGGCGTGTGGGTCTACGCCGAGCAGCGGGAAGGCAAGCTCATGAACGTGGCCATCGAGCTGCTGGGTGAGGGCCGCAAGCTGGCCGACGCCATCGGCACCGAGCTCTGCGCCATCCTGGTGGGCTCCGGCTGCGACGACCTGGTGGACGAGCTCTTCGCCTACGGCGCTGAGAAGGTCTACTACGCCAACAACCCCGCCCTTGAGAAGTACACCACCGACGGCTACACCGCCGCCGTTTACCGCGCGGTTCTGAAGTATAAGCCCGAGGTCGTCCTCTACGGCGCCACCCACATCGGCCGTGACCTGGCCCCCAGCGTGGCCGTCAAGTGCGGCACCGGCCTCACCGCCGACTGCACCAAGCTGGAGATTGACCCCGAGACCAAGGGCCTGCGGCAGACCCGTCCCGCCTTCGGCGGCAACCTCATGGCCACCATCCTCTGCCCCCATCACCGTCCCCAGATGTCCACCGTCCGTCCCGGCGTCATGGCGAAGCCGGAGAAGGTCGAGGGCAAGAAGGGCGAACTCATCCCCCTGGACATCAAGTTCAAGAAGGGTGAGATTCGTCAGGAGGTCCTGGACATCGTGAAGAAGGTGGGCGAGATGGCCTCCCTCACCGATGCCAAGATCATCGTCTCCGGCGGCCGCGGCATCGGCGGGCCCGAGGGCTTCGACACCATCCGCCTGCTGGCAAACGCCCTGGGCGGCAGCATCGGCTCCTCCCGTGCCTGCGTGGACGCCGGCTGGATTGACCACAGCTTCCAGGTGGGCCAGACCGGCACCACCGTCAAGCCCGACCTCTACGTGGCCTGCGGCATCTCCGGCGCCATCCAGCACCTGGCCGGCATGCAGACGAGCAAGACCATCGTGGCCATCAATAAGAACGAGAACGCCCCCATTTTCGAGGTGGCCGACATCGGCATCGTGGGCGACCTGTTCAAGGTGATCCCCGCCATCGTGGACGAGCTCAAGAAGTAAGTACATCCCAGTGACCCTTGCGGGGCGCGGTCCGTTCGGCCCGCGCCCCGACTGACATCATCCCATCCGGGAGGCATTCATCTTGCTGCACAGCACCGTTGGCCGCATGTTTCTGGACACCGCCGCGCGCTTCCCTCAGCGCATCTGCGCCGAGACCGCCGAGGCGGCCTGGAGCTATGCCGAAGTTCAGGCCCGGGCGGAAAAGCTGGCCTTCGCCCTTTATTCCCAGGGCCGGCGGAAGGGCTCCCGTGTGGGCATCTGGTGCAAGGATTCCCCGGAGTATCTCTGCCTGTACCTGGCGCTGGAGCTTATCGGCTGCGTCCCGGTGCTGCTGAACACCTCCCTCACGGGGCCGGAGATGGCCACCCTCCTCCAGAAGGTGGAGGCGGAGGCTCTCTTTTATGACGACGGCTTCAAGGGCGTCTCCTACCCGGAGGAGGTGAAGAAGCTCTCCCTCCGGGAAGCCTACTACATCCCCGATTTCACCGCCGCCCTCCCCTCCCCCACGGAGGCGGAGCTGGGGCAGCTGCGGGCGGAATACGAAAAGGTAAAGCCCGAGGACCCGGACGTCATCATCTTCACCTCCGGCACCTCCGGCACCGCCAAGGGCGTGCTCAGCGACCACTATGCCCGGGTGAACGTGGCCCGGGTCCAGGCGGAGACCGTGGACATGACGGAGAGGGACAAGAGCTGCGTCGCCATCCCCATGTTCCACTGCTTCGGCCTCACCGCCGTCATCCTCGCGGCCCTTTACTGCGGCGCGGGGCTCTATTTCCCCGGCGGGCGGCACACGAAGCAATTACTGGAATCCGTCTCCCTCCACGGCTGCACCGTCTTTTCCGCCGTACCCACCCTGTTCAGCGCCATCCTCGCCCGGATGGATTTGGAGAAGTTCGACCTCTCCCCCCTCCGCACCGGCTATATCGGCGGCAGCCTTTACAGCGCCGAGTTCTTCCGCCGGGTGGAGGATACCCTTCACTTCCGCCTCGCCCCCTCCCTGGGGCAGACGGAGGCCACTGCCGGGCTTACCTTTATTTCCCCGGCGGAGCCGACGGAGCTGCGGGCCCCCTCCGTGGGCCGCTTCCTCAGCGGCATTGAGGGGCAAATCCGGGATTTGGGGGATGGGCACGTCCTCCCCGATGGTCAGACCGGGGAAATCTGCATCCGGGGCTGGAGCGTCATGAAGGGCTATGTGAACGACCCGGCCCTCACCGCCCAGGTGTTGGAGGCCGACGGCTGGCTCCACACCGGGGATTTGGGCTGGCTGGATGAATCCGGCTGCCTGCACCTCACCGGGCGAATCAAGGAGCTCATCATCCGGGGCGGGGAGAACATCTCCCCCGGGGAGATCGAGGCCGTGCTCTCCATGGATTCCCGAATCCGGGAGGTCAAAGCCGTGGCGGTGCCCGACAAGCACTACGGGGAGGAGGTCTGCGCCTGCGTCACCCTGCGCCCCGGCGCGGAAAAGCCCAGGCCCGAGGAGCTGAAGGCCCTCGCCGCGGAAAAGCTCGCCCCCTACAAGGTGCCCCGCTACGTTCTCTTTTTTGAGGACCTGCCCCGGACCCCCAGCGGCAAGATCGCCCTGGCAAGGCTCCAGCAGGAGGCCGCCGAGCGTCTGAACTTAAGCTAACGCCGAAAACCCTTGGGGCGGCGACGTCCCATTCATTTCACTATCAGGAGGAAACAGATATGCCGAAATACATTACCGCGCAGGAAGCCGCCGCCCTGATTCCCGATCACGCCACCGTAGGCGTCTGCGGCATGGGTCTGGCCGGCTGGCCGGAGGAAATCGCCTGCGCCATCCGCGACCGTTTCAAGGAGACCGGGCACCCCTGCGATTTGGACGTGCACCAGGGCTCCGCCATGGGCGACTGGAAGACCCGGGGCATCACCCGTCTCGGCGAGGCCGGCCCCGGCCTCGTGACCCGCTGGAGCGGCGCCCACGTGGGCTCTGCCTTCGCCATGCGTGACCTCGCGCTGCAAAATCAGCTCCAGTGCTGGTGCCTCCCCCAGGGCGTCATCGTGAACCTGTGGCGTGAAATCGCCGCGGGAAGGCCCGGCCTCATCTCCAAGGTGGGCCTGGGCACCTTCGTGGACCCCCGCGTCCAGGGCGGCAAAATGAACGAGTGCACCACCGAGGACCGGGTGGAGCTCATCGAGTTCCAGGGCGAGGAGTACCTCTTCTACAAGGGCTTCAAGTGCGACGTGGCCCTCCTCCGCGGCACCGTGGCCGACGAGAACGGCAACGTGACCTTCGACCACGAGAGCTTCATCACCGAGGCCCTGCCCGTGGCCACCGCCGTGCACAACTCCGGCGGCATCGTCATCGTGCAGGTGGAGTACCTGGCCAAGAAGGGCACCTTCAAGCCCAAGGACGTGAAGATTCCCGGCATCCTGGTGGACTATGTGGTGCAGGCCACCACCCAGGACGCCTGCTGGCAGACCGAGGGCATCTACTATGAGCCCGCCTTCTCCGGCCAGATCAAGAAGCCCATGGACTCCATCGAGCGCATGAAGTTCGACGAGCGGAAAATCATCTGCCGCCGCTGCGCCGCCGAGGTCAAGAAGGGCGATGTTATCAACGTGGGCGTGGGCATCCCCGCCGACATGGCCAAGGTCATCAATGAGGAGAACCCCGCCTACATCGACCAGATTACCATGAGCACCGAGAGCGGCATGGTGGGCGGCGTGCCCTCCGCCCTGCCCCACTTCGGCGCGGCCTACAACGCGGAGGCCTGCATCGACCACGGCTATATGTTCGACTTCATCAACGGCGGCGGCCTGAACATGACCTGCCTGGGCCTGGGCGAGGTGGACCCCGACGGCAACAACAACACCAGCTACCTGGGCAAGATGATGACCGGCCCCGGCGGCTTCATCGACATCACCCGGAGCACCCCCAAGGTGCTCTTCTGCGGCACCTTCATGGGCCACGCCAAGTTCAAAGTCGGCGACGGCAAGCTGGAGATTGTCCAGGAGGGCGACATCCGCAAGTTCGTGAAGAAGGTCAAGCAGATCACCTTCGCCGGGCAGTACGCCGAGAAGGGCCAGACCGTTCTGTACATCACCGAGCGGGCGGTGTTCCAGCTCATCGACGGCAAGGTCACCCTCATCGAGATCGCGCCGGGCATCGATTTGGAGAAGGACATCCTCGCCAACATGGACTTCAAGCCCGAGATCAGTCCTGAGCTGAAGACCATGGACCCCTCCATCTTCTGCGAGACCTGGGGCAACCTGGCCACCACGTTTGAGAAGGAGTAAGCAGCCGTCCTTTTAATCCCATCAGGGGCGCGGGAAAGTTTCCCGCGCCCCTGATTCGTCAGGTGTGCAGCTTTCTCATTTTTCGCTTCCTTGCTGAACCTTGACTTCTGTGGTATACTGCATGTGGATAGGTTTTAAGCGAAGACTTGCGGAAGGAGGCTGTATCGTATGGATTTGCCGCGGGAAAAAGAAAAGTACAGCTTTGCGGATGCCCTCACCTGGAGCGAGAGCGAGCATATCGAGATTATCTACGGCGAAGCGTTTATGATGTCCCCGCCCAATCGGAGACATCAGGAAATTCTGTCGGAGCTGCTGCGGCAAATCTCCACTTTTTTGCTGGACAAAACCTGCAGGGTCTATCCTGCCCCCTTTGCCGTCCGTCCCTTTTCGAAAATGGAGGACGCGCCGGAGGATGAGGATACCATGCTGGAGCCGGATATCACCATCGTGTGCGACCCCGACAAGCTGGATGACTACGGCTGCAAAGGCGCGCCGGATATGGTGGTGGAGATTCTGTCCCCCTCCACCCGGCGGTATGATTTAACCGTGAAGTATCGGCTCTACCAACGCTCCGGCGTCCGGGAATACTGGATTATCGACCCCGCAGGGAAGACGGTTCAGGTGTTCCGGCTGGAGGAGGGCCTGTACAACGCCTCCGAGGTCTATACCGGCGGAGAGGTCCCGGTGGGGCTGTGGGAGGATTTCAGCATCGATTTGAGCCGGGTTTTCACGGAATAAGGCTCATAACGTTTCATCTGTCAAAGAGGCGCCGCAAGGATTCCTTGCAGCGTCTCTTAATTATACTGAAGCTTTATGCCGAGCCGGTGCAATGCCCGGCGATGCGGCGATTCCGCTCACCTACGGCGCGCATTCATTCTATGTCAAAACCTTTGCAAGATACTCCGCATTTTCCTCAATGGGGCGTGTTCCGTCCACATGGATTACCGGGCAAGCAACGGTTTCCAGCCATTTTGTGACATAATCCTCCGGCCTGCTCTCCACCAGGGCGAACCATGCGCTCTCCTTCCCGGCCAAATCGCCGCCGTTCTGCATCCTCTCGCCGAATTTCCGAAAGGAACGGTTCCGCACCCGGGCAAGCCTGATTTCTCTCGGGACCTCTACGACAACCGCATAATCCAGGAGAGATGCCAGCTTTTCACCGTAATCCCCTTTTACGGCTGCGAAGACAAACCGATTGTCCCTTTCTATCCGTTCTCCCAAAAGCCGTATGACCTCTTCTTTTCTCCTTGGATTGGCATACGCATATCGCTCATCCCTCTTGGGGAAGTACAGGTCTTCGTTATCAATGAACTGGCAGGACAATCGCTCTGCAAGCCGTTTCCCCAAGGTGCTTTTTCCGACTCCGTTGAGCCCGCAAATCAGAATACCCATTCCGGCCCTCCCTCTCACCGGGACACAAACGGGTCGCCCCGGATAGTGAACCGCCAGGGATAGTCCCTTGCCTCCCCGGCATAATCGATGCCGATGCGCTTGGAGACGGCGATTCGCGCCTCTGGAACGTCCTCCCCCGGCAGGATGGCAAAATCCCCCGCCGTCATGTCCCGCTCATTCAGCGCCCGGGTGATATCCAGGGCCATGCAGAGCCTCCCCGGCCCACGGCAGAGCTCCCTTTCCGGCCTCCCGCCCCGGCGGAGGGCGATCATCTCTTTCCCCAGGGTGGGCCGGAGGGCGCGGATGAGGACGCACTGGGGCTGCTCCCGCTCCCCCGTCACCACATTGAGGCAGCAGTACATGCCGTAGATGAGGTAGACATAGGCTCTCCCCGCCTCTCCGAACAGCGGCTCCGTCCGGGGCGTGCGCCTGCCCCCGAAGGCGTGGCAGGCCCGGTCCTCCGGGCCGACGTAGGCCTCCGTCTCCACGATGACACCGCCGGTCTCCCCGTGGCGGAGGGTCTTGCCCAAAAGCGCCCGCGCCACGATGCGGGCGTCCCGGGCATAGAACGCCCGGGGCAGGGGCAGCTTTGCTTCGACTTTCATTCCGCTTCTCCGGTAAAAGGGGGAGGCCCGGCAGACGCCGCGCCTCCCCCGCTGTTTATGTGCCTTAGCCGCCGAAGCCGGGCATCTGCATCTTCTTGAACAGGCCCTCCTGCTTCTGCTGCACTTCATTCAGGCTCCAGCCCTCGCCGTCGGCGAACATGGCGCCCTCCACGGCGGGCAGGGCGTAGCGGCCGATGAACTTGCCCATGGTCATGAACACCTCGCCGGTGACGTCCTTGGCGCCATCGCCGCAGAGCCAGACGATGAAGTTGGCGAAGGTCTCGGGGGCGGCGGTGCCGTCATAGCTGATGCCGGGGCCGCCGGAAATGGTGCTGCGATTGCCCTCCAGCACGTTGTGGATTTCCATGTCCACGCTGGCCCGGGTCTTGGCGGCGGGGGCGAAGGTGTTGGCGGTGATGCCGTATTCCTTCAGCTCGGCGGCGAGGCCATAGGTCATGCCCACGACGCCCGCATTGGCGGCGCAGTATTCGCACTGCCGCAGGTCGCCCCCCGCCCAGGCGGGAGAGGCGCAGTTGACGATGCGGCCCCAGCCCTGGTCGATCATGTGCTGCACGGCGTGGCGGATGACGTAGAAGTGGCCGGTGGGCTTAACGGTGTTCACCCGGTCCCACATCTTTTTCGGCATCTCCTGCACGGGGCTGAAGCCGAAGGCGGAGGCCACGTTCACCACGATGTCCAGCTTGCCGTAGGTGCTGACGGCGCAGTCCACCAGCTTCCCGGCGGCCTCAAAGTCGGAGATGTCACCGAAGCAGGCCGTGGCCTCGCCCCCGGCATCCCGGATGAGCTGGGCGGTGCGCTCGGCATCGCCGTAATACTTGGCGTATTCCACCATGCACCAATCCTGCATTTCCTTGGTGAGGCGGCTGAACTTCTCCTCGTCCACGGGGATGACCCCATCCCAGGGAGCCCGGTTGTTGGTGACGACCTTCGCCCCCTCGGCGGCCAGCGCCACTGCGATGGCCCGCCCGATGCCCATGCCGGAGCCGGTGACGATGGCAACCTTGCCCTTCAGATAATCGCCCATGAGAAAAACCTCCAATTCACTGTTTTGATAAACAAAAGATACCATGCTTCGCCCTTGAAGTCAAGGAGGCCCGCGCCCTTGCCTCAGGGGATCCGGAGTGATATAATCACATAGTTAAAGAAGCGGGAGGTGCAGTGAATGAAGCTGTATATCGTGCGCCACGGCGACCCGGACTATGTGAGCGACTCCCTGACGGAGCGGGGCGCGCGGGAGGCGGACCTACTGGCGGACCGGCTGGAAAAGCTGGACTTTGCCGCCGCTTATGTCTCCCCCCTGGGCCGGGCCAGGGAGACCGCCGAGGCCACCCTCCGCCGCCTCCGCCGGGAAGCGGAGACCCTGGACTGGCTGCAGGAGGTACCCCTCCGCCGCCGGGACCCGGAGCTTCCCTGGGAGACGGTCATTTGGGACTGGCTGCCGGAGAAGTGGACCGCCGAGCCTGACTTCTATGACCGGGAGGCGTGGATGCACGTGCCCGTGATGGAGGCCGCCGGGGCCCCGGCGTGGGTATCAAAGGTGAACGCCGGACTGGATGCTCTTCTGGCGCGGCACGGCTATGTCCGGGAGGGGGAAACATACCGGGCGGAGAAACCCAACCGGGACAGCATCGTCCTATTCTGCCACTTCGGGGTGGAGTGTCTGCTGCTCTCCCACCTGCTGGGCATCTCCCCCATGCCCCTCTGGCACGGGACCTGCGCCCTCACCACCTCCGTGACCACCCTGGCAACGGAGGAGCGGCGGGAGGGCACCGCCTCCTTCCGCATGCTTACCTTCGGGGACATCAGCCACCTCACCGCCGCCGGGGTGGAGCCCAGCTTTTCCGGCCGCTTCTGCGAGACCTGGGACTGTGCCGAGGAGCGGCATGATTAAATCTGCGAACAGGAGACAGTAAGATGCACGACGAACTCACAAAGGTGGACATTCAGAAGATGCGGGAGGAGATTGACTATCGCCTGAACACCCTGCGCCCCAAGCTCATCGAGGATGTGCAGGTGGCCCGCAGCTTCGGGGACCTGAGCGAGAACTTTGAATACAAGGCGGCCAAGCAGGCGAAGAACCGCAACGACAGCCGCATCCGCTACCTGGAAAACATGATCGCCACCGCCGTGGTCATCGAGGACGAGCACGCGGAGGAGGAGAACGTGGCGGGCCTCTTTGACACGCTCACCGTCTGGTTCGAGGAGGACGAGGAGGAGCAGCGCATCCGCCTGGTGACCACCCTGCGGCAGAACGCCCTCCAGTGGCTCATCAGCAAGGAATCCCCCCTGGGCAAGGCCCTGATGGGCCGCCGGGCCGGGGACCGGGTGCTGGTGGAGGTCAGCCCGGAGGTCAGTTACCATGTGGTCATCCGCGCCGTCGAAAAGGGCGAGGACGACGAGAGCTTAGAGATCAGCCGATACTGAGGGAGGAACTGCCATGGAAAAGCCGACTGCCATCTTCCAGCCCCTGCAGGTGGGGCCGCTGCGCATCCGCAACCGCATCGAGGTCTCCCCCGCCGAGCCCTTTCTCTGCACGAAGGACGGGCTGGTGACGGAGGAATTCACGGATTTCACCGCCCAGTTCGCGAGATACGGCGCGGGCATCGTCACCGTGGGGGACAGCCCGGTGACCCAGGCCTATGCCGACGCTAACCACTATGTGGTAAATCTGGCGGACCCCATGGTGGTGCACGGCCTTGTGAAGGTCTCCGACGCCATCCACCGCTGGGGGGCCGTGGCCTCCATCGAGCTGAACCTGCGGGATGACCGGCTCCCGGCGGAATTCACCGCGGCGGAGATTCACGGCATCCAGCGCGCCTTTGCCGACGCCGCGGAGCGGGCCAAGAAGGGCGGCTTCGACATGGTGCTGCTTCACTTCGGCCATGGCCATACCGCCGCTTCCTTCTACTCCCCCCACGTGAACAAGCGCACCGATGAATACGGCTGCGACTGCTTTGAAAACCGCATCCGCTTCGCCAGCGAGCTCATCGACGGGGTGCGGGAGCGCATCGGCCGGGGTATGGCCATTGAAATTCGCATGAGCGGGGACGAAATCTACCCCGAGGGCGTCCACGCGGAAGATGGCATCCGCTTTGTGAAGGCCCTGGAGGACAGAATCGACATGGTGCACATCTCCGCCGGGAGCATGTACGACCTCCGCACCATGGACTACACCATCCAGTCCACCTATATGCCCCGGCCCACCAACCTCCACATCGCCGCGCAGTACAAGGCCGCGGGGCTGAGAATCCCCGTGGTGAGCGTGGGGAGCCACGACATTCTCTCGGCGGAGAAGGCCATCCGGGAGGGCCAGTGCGACATGGTGGCTATGATCCGGGCCTTCCTCGCCGACCCGGAGCAGCTCGTAAAGGCCAGGGCGGGCCGGGTGGAGGACATCCGCCCCTGCATCCGCTGCAACGTCTGCACCGGGGACGACCCCCACGGCTGCCCCAAGCCCCTGCGCTGCACGGTGAACCCGCCCCAGGGCCGCCAGCCCCTCTTTGACCGCATCGAGCCCGCAAAGCCGGGGAAGAAGGCGGTCATCGTGGGCGGCGGGGCCGCCGGACTGGAGGCCGCCCGCCGCCTTTCCCAGCGGGGTTTGAAGCCCATTCTCTTTGAAAAGGAAAAGGAGCTGGGGGGCAGCCTCCGCACCGCGGGCTGCAACCCCCTGAAAGCCGATGTCCGCCGCTATGGGGACTGGAGCATCCGCACCGTGCTGAATGACCCGAACATCATCCTGCGCCTGGGCACCGAGGCCACCCGGGAGGCCGTGGCGGCGGAGAAGCCGGACGCCCTCATCGTTGCCGTGGGCTCCGCCCCCATTATACCCCCGGTGGAGGGAGTGCACGGGGATAATGTCTGCCTCGCCGCCGACATCGACAAGGGGCTGGTGAAGCCCGGCAAGCGGGTCGTCATCGTGGGGGCCGGTCTCACCGGCACGGAGACCGCCGTCACCCTCGCGAGGGAGGGCCACGAGGTCACCGTCATGGACCTGCTGCCCCTCCGGGAGGTGCAGGCCCGGGACAGGGCCGTGGGCAAGGCCCACCGCCTGGCCATGGAGACCGGGGTGCGCTTTGTGGAGGAGCTGCGCCTCCAGGCCATCACCCCCACTGGCCTCCTGGGGGAGGAGAAGGACGGCACCGTCGCAGAGCTGCCCTGCGACACCGTGGCCCTCAGCCTGGGCGTCCGGCCCCGGCAGGATGTCGCGGACGCCCTCACCGGCATCTGCGAGGAGACCTGTTTCGTCGGGGACTGCGCCACCCGGCAGGGCAACATCACCTCCGCCGTGCGGGAGGGCTTTTATGCCGCCATGAACGTGTGAGCGCCGGGGAAAATAACTGTAATTATTCCTCTTATCCCGTTGACAAAGCGGGGAACTGTGATAGAATACCCTTGGAATGCATACCAAGCGAAGGATTTCCGCCCTCGCTCCGGGAAAGGAGAACCGCATATGTATCAGCTGAAGCCTATGACCCTTCGGGTGCAGAAGATTCGGGAGAAATACCGCACCACGAAGCCGAAGATTGACATTAACCGCTACCGCCTGGTGACGGAGTTTTACATGGCAAATCCCCAGCTCACCGGTATACTCAAGCGGGCGAAGAACCTGCGGAATCTCTTTGAGAACATGCCCGTGCTCATCAACGAGGACGAGGTCATCGTGGGCTGGCAGGGGGCCAGCTACCGCTGCTGCGCCCTGTACCCCGAGACCAGCTTCAACTGGTTCATGCAGGAGCTGCGGGCGGGCACCATCCCCACCCGGGACGTGGACCCCTATGACATCGACCCCGAGGACGAAAAGTATCTGCTGGAGACCGGGGACTATTGGGAGAAGCACTCCATGAGCGCCATCGTGGACGAGTACATTCCCCGCTACTACCGGGACAAGCTGGACGGCAACGGGGCTGTCTTCTTCGGCGCGAAGGACAACTGCCAGTCCCCCGTGGGCCACTTTGTCGCCAACTTCTGGGCCGCCACCCAGAAGGGCTTTGGGGCCATCCGGGAGGAGGCGCTCCAAAAGATCGCCCAGTATGAGGAAGAGGGCATCTATGGCGACACGATTTATAAATACAACTTCTACCGGGCCATCGACATCGTCTGCGAGGGCATCATCCACTGGTCCGAGCGCTACGCCGCCGAGGCCCTGCGCCAGGCCGAAGCCTGCACAGACCCCGCCCGGAAGAAAGAGCTCCTGGAGATGGCGGACACCCTGAACTGGATCATGAAGAACCCCTGCCGCAATTTCCATGACGCCCTGCAGTGCATCTATATGTACCAGCTGGCCCTCTGCATGGACGGGCAGCAGCACGGCACCAGCTATGGCCGGGTGGACCAGTACCTGGGCCGCTACTATGAGCAGGACATCGCAAACGGCACCATCACCCCGGAATACGCCCAGGAGCTGATGGACCTCTTCTACCTCAAGGTGGCCGAGTGCAACAAGATCTGGTCCGAGGGGGCCACCAAGTCCGGCCCGGGCTACACCTCCGGCCAGCTCATGACCCTTGGCGGCGTGGACCGGGAGGGGAAGGACGCCACCAACGGCGTCACCTACATGATGCTCCAGAGCTCCGGCCGCCTGGTGCTCCACGATCCCCCGCAGGCCCTGCGCATCCACGACGGGACGCCGGATGAGCTGTGGGAGGCCGCCATCGAGACCACGAAGATCGCCGGGGGCGTCCCCACCTTCGAGGCGGACAAGGTCATCATCCCCGCCCTCATGAAACGGGGCATCCCCATCGAGGACGCACGGAACTACTGCCTCAACGGCTGCGTGGAGCCCTCCGTGGGGGGCTTCGAGTGGGCCCAGCCCGGCGGTACCGGCACGGAGAGCTACCTCAACATCACAAACGCCTTCCTCATGGCCATCAACAACGGCTACAGCTTCATGGGCGCGCCGGGGCAGGCCCCCCGGCAGTTCGGCCCCGCCACGGGCTACCTCTATGACATGACGAGCATGGATGAGGTCCTGGCCGCCGTGAAAACCCAGTTCGATTTCTTCTGCAAGTGGCAGTGCTCCTGCGTCAACGCCTGGGAATCCATGAGCTCCTTCCACACCCCGCTGCCCATGCTCTCCGCCACCCTGGCCGGATGCATGGAAAACGGCAAGGACTGCCAGGCCGGCGGCGCCATGTACAACTCCACCGGCAACAGCTGCATCGGCCTGGGGAACGTGGCCGACAGCCTGAACATCATCGACTACTGCTGCTTCCGGGAGAAGCTCTGCACCACCCGGGAGCTCTACGACGCCCTCATGAAAAACTGGGAGGGCTATGAGGAGCTGCGGCAGAAAATCAACGGCATCGTGCCCCGCTACGGCAACGGCGACGCGGAGGCGGACAAATATGTGAACTTCACCGCTTCCACCTACGCTAACGCCATCAACGCCGCCACCGGGCCCCGGGGCAACCACTTCGCCGCCGGCTGCTACCCCGTGACAGCCAACGTCATCTTCGGCTACTTCACCTGGGCCACCCCCGACGGGCGCAAGTTCGGCGATCCCCTCACCGACGGCATCTCCAACGTGCAGGGCATGGACAAGAACGGCCCGGTGAGCTTCCTCAACTCTGTGCTGAACTTCGACCAGACGGAATACGGCAACGGCACCCTCTGCAACATGAAGTTCCACCCCACCGCCCTGAAGGGGGCCGACGGCCTCATGAAGCTGCGCAGCATCATGGAGACCTATTTCGATGAGGGGGGCATGGAGCTGCAGCTGAACATCGTCTCCTCCGACACCCTGCGGGACGCCCAGAAGCACCCGGAGAACTACAAGGATCTGGTGGTGCGGGTCGCGGGCTTCTCCGCCTACTTTGTGGAGGTCTTCAAGGGCTGCCAGGACGACCTGATCCGCCGCACCGAGCTGAATCTGTAAGCGAGGAGAATCCATGGACGAGAGCAAGATCGTCGGGAAGCTCTATGACATCCAGGGCTTTTCCGTGCAGGACGGGCCGGGCATCCGCACCACGGCTTTTTTGAAGGGCTGCCCCCTTCGCTGCCCCTGGTGCCACAGCCCGGAGAGCCAGGCCTTTTACCCCCAGCTGAGCTGGATAAACATGCGCTGCCAGGGCACCGCCCTCTGTGAGAGCCGCTGCATCGCCGCCTGCCCCAAGGGGGCCATCGAGCCTGCCGAACAGCGGGAGGACGCCAAGACCGGGGAGATGCTGCAGATGGTCCATGTAAAGCGGGACCTCTGCGATAACTGCGGGGCCTGCGCCCGGGTCTGCTACCCCAAGGCCCTGTACATCTGCGGGGAGGACTACACCGTGGAGCGGCTGGCAGCCCGGCTTTTGCAGGACCGGAAGTTCTATGAGCGCTCCGGCGGCGGCATCACCATCTCCGGAGGTGAAGCCCTGAGCCAGCCGGATTTCACCGTGGCCATTCTGAAGCGTATGAAGGCCGAGGGCATCCACACCGCCCTGGACACCACCGGCTTCGCCGCCTGGGACACCCTGGAGCGGACCATGCCCTACACCGACCTCTATCTCTATGACCTGAAGCACATGGATTCGGAGAAGCACAAACTCATCGTGGGTGTGCCCAACGAGCCGATTCTGGAGAACGCGAAAAAGCTGGCGGAAAACGGAAAGAAAATGCAGGTGCGTATCCCCGTCATCCCCATGTTCAATAACGACGAGGAGAACATCCGCAAGACCGCCGAATTCTGCAAGTCCCTGGGGGAGGCGGTGACGGTGGTGCAGCTCCTGCCCTACCATAACCTGGGCGTCACCAAATATCTGCGCATCAGCGATGAGCCGGTGGCGGAGGCTACCCCACCCTCGGATGCCCAGATGCTTCGCCTCAAGGCCATCATGGAGGAATACGGCCTCCCGGTGACGATCCACTGAAGGGTTTTACCTTTCGCCTCGCCGAACGGCGGGGCGAATTCTCTCCTTTTTTCAAATGCGGGGTTGACAAATCCCCGGGGTTGCGCTATATTATCTCTTGCTTTGCGGACAGTTAGCTCAGCTGGTAGAGCTTCCGCTTGACGTGCGGAAGGTCAGGGGTTCGAGTCCCTTACTGTCCACCATTGAGCGCATATCCGAACTCATAGTTATAGGGACGATATGCGTACAAACCAAAAGACACTCTCTACCGTAACTGGTAGGGAGTGTCTTCTTTTAGTCTTCGCCGGTGTAGCCGTTGGCCTTGGCACATTTCAGCGCACCGAGAATGAGCTTGTCCTGTTTCAGCGTCCGCTGCTTGGCCTTGCTCATTTCGCTGTCCTTGTTCTCGCCGAACAGCATGACCATCTTGCGGTCATGGACGATCAGCCCCTCATAGTGATTTATGAGATTGTCAATCGTCGGCTCTCTCGGCGGGTTCATACCTTCACCGTGTAGTCCAGGCAAATCCAGCCAGCCCCGGATTTCAGTCTGCCCCAACCGCCCGACTCTTCGACGATGGTGTAGACCTCATTCCTACGGACGGTGGTGGCGATTGCCGAGGACGTGGACGGAGCCGAGCGGACGTTCAGCACGTCGGTGTTGACTCTGACCAGGTAGGGAGTCCCGGTCGCCGGGGTGGTCGGCGCGGTTTGCTGCTCAACCTCGACGATGATACCATCGAAGCCAGCGACTTTCAGCTTGGTCAGCATATTCTCGGCGTTGCTCTTCTTGGAGTACGCGCCGACCTGGACGCGGTAGAGCGTCTTGCCGGTTTCCTCGGCGGGAGTCTCAGGTTGCGCCGGGGCAGAAGCATACTTGTCGTAATACTTCTGACCGTAGGACGCTCTCTTGGTCTTCACAGCGTCGCTCTGATCTGCGGGTTTCTCAAACTCGGTGAGAACCACGTCCGAGACTTCTTTCACGGAGGTCGCCGTCTGACAGACCGACATGACAGCCGCATAGCCCTGGATTTCCGACCAGAGGTAGTCGAGCTGCATACCGAGGTCGCCGATGCTCTTGCCGACCGACTTCGCATAGTCGAGAAGCCCCTGCTTGCGGCTCCAAAACGTCCATTGCGCCAGTCCGTACCCGGCAGAGTCCTTGACGAAGTTCCCGTAGGAGCCGTTGTCCACGGCGGCGGTGTATTCGTCGTCGGTCATGCAGAGGGACTTTTCGTAGGTGTTTTGGAGGTTGTTCGGCCTGAGTGCGCTTTCGGCGTACAGATTACCCATGATACCAGCCACGGCGAAGTCGGACAGGCCACGGGCTTTCAGGGAGTTCCAGATGGTCTTCTCGTTGTCGCCGGTGTCAGTCGCCGGTGTCGTCGCCGCGCTGCCGCCGAGGTTGTATGTAACCCTCTCAGCCAGCTCACCCATGCGAGAGTACAGCCAGTTGCCGGGGCAGCTCTTGTTGGCGAACCAACGATGGACGGTCAGGAGCATTTCGTCGGCGGCGGGAGTGTAGGCCAGCGCCGTGTTCTTGTCCGCAATCCAGATCAGCTTCTTCTTGCCGTAGCGGGAGCAAATATCCACGCACAGCTCGATCAGCCGAGCGTAGACCTTGCCGTTCATGGCATACGGCTCGGTGGTGTCGGAAGCACATTCGATGGTGATAGCCCTCTGGTCGTTGGCGTTGGAGCTGGAACACCAGGAGCGATTCTTCTCTTCAACGTACATACCGACACGACCATCCCGGTCGATACCGTAGTTGGAGCTGGCCTGAGTGGAAGACTTGGCAAACCAGTCGCCCAGCCCCTCGGCGGTGCATTGACCGACCACGCAATGCGGGGTGATACGGTCAACAGCGTGGGTTCTCTGCCCGGAGTGGTTCGGACTCAGTTTCGTGTAAACGACATAGGGACTATTCGCCATCGTCTTCTCCTTTCCCATTAGTCAGCTCTTCGCGGGTTTCGTCGGTGTCAGGCTCCCACTCGATAGGGCAAGCGTCTTTCGTGCAGGGAGCCGGGGTCTTCTTACTTTTTGCTGCCATTGGCCTGTACCTCCTTGTTGTACTGCGCCGTGGAGATACCCAGGAGCGCACCCATGAACACGTCGATCACGGTGATCGTGCCGACGATCTCTTCCCCATAGGGCAGACCCCAAATCTGAGACAGACCGAAGTACAGCGCACCCAGGGCGGGAAGCACGATCTGAGCCACCCATTTGAGAACGTCGTAGACTTTGTTGGACAACATGACTTGTTCCTCCTTTCGTTGGTAGGTGACAAAAGTGAGTAAATGAGCTTTTTTGCAAGGTTTTTCTTTATATAGAGTCCTTATAGAGAAAAACCCTACATTTTTATGAGAACACTCACTTTTATCCCGGTTTTATCACTTCAACGGGAGAGCGTTGACCTCGTTCATCAGGTTATCGAGGTCGCCGTTCCCGCCGAGGCCGTTGTGGTAGCACTTGTGCATTTCGTTCAGAATACGCCGGTCGTCGAAGTCGATCTTCTTGGCGTTGATATAGCTCTGACCGAGGTATCTGATACGGTCGTAGATGCTCTCGCTTGCGCGTATCGTGTCCTCGACCGGGGTTCCGTAGGCGATACAGTCCACCACGGCTTTCGAGACGACCACGGCGTTATTGTTGATCTTGAACGCGCCGCCCATCAGGTTCTCCCA
>Ga0208297_1001443_pt1 | contig 22105 bp, 20 predicted proteins | sample LMS_cellobiose_e_FD_187367 | JGI IMG/M metagenome (GOLD analysis project Ga0208297, IMG submission 187367) | Rumen-fistulated moose microbial communities from Alaska, USA - LMS_cellobiose_enrichment (SPAdes) (version 2) | ecosystem: Host-associated > Mammals > Digestive system > Stomach > Rumen... | reverse complement strand
GCGGCTTGACGGGCGCAAAGGCGTCGGCACGCTGCGCCACGTTCTGGATCATACCCAGACCCCCATGGGCGGACGCCTTCTTGAAGAAAGCCTGCGCAATCCGTGGCGCGATCTCGCTGTCATCAACGCCGTGCAGGAAGCCGTCGCCTGGCTCGCGGACGATGATGCGCTGTGCGACAGGCTTTCCAAGGCGCTGCGCGGCGTCTACGATATCGAGCGTCTTTCCACGCGCATCGCCCTGAACCGCACTTCCCCGCAGGATATGTGCGCCCTGCGGCTCAGCCTTGCCGCCCTGCCCCGCGTACGCGCCGCCATCACTGGTCAGCCGGGCGAACTGCCCTCTTCCACCCAGAGCGAATTCGGCCATCTGCCTGTTTCTGTTTACAAAGCTATCGCCAGCTGGGACGAACTCGACGACATCGCCGCGCTCCTGGACCGCGCTCTGGTTGATTCGCCGCCTCCCCAAATCACCGAGGGCGGCCTGTTCCGGCAGGGGTACCGGCCTGAGCTGGACGAACTGCTGGAACTTGTAGACCACGGCGAAACCATGCTGAACGCCCTGCTGGCCAAAGAACAGGAGAGGCTCCCAAAGCTGAAACTCGGCTGCAACCGCGTGTTCGGCTATTATTTCGAGTTGTCCAAGGCCGCCGGCGGCATCGTTCCCGATCACTTCGTACGGCGGCAGACGCTGGCCGGCAGTGAACGTTTCACAACGCCGGAACTTGCCGAACTGGAACAGAAGCTTGTCTCCGCTGCCGATAAGCGCAAGAGCCTTGAATACAAGCTGTTTCAGGAGCTGCGCGACACAGTGGCCGCCGCGCGCCCACGCCTGCTGCGCATGGCGCACCTGCTGGCCCGGCTGGATTTCTGGCAGTCGCTGGCAACCGCGGCGGCGCGCAATCACTGGACACGGCCTTCGCTTGACGAATCGCGTGAACTGCACATCCGCGAAGGACGCCATCCCGTTGTCGAAAACATCATCGGTGAAACCGCCTTTGTCCCCAACGATTTGCACATGGACAGCCGGCGCAGGCTGATTCTGATTACCGGCCCCAACATGGCGGGAAAATCCACTGTGCTGCGGCAGGCGGCCATCATTTGCCTTCTCGCGCAAATGGGCTCGTTCGTGCCGGCAAAGGAAGCCCGCATCGGCCTGTGCGACCGGATTTTTTCCCGCGTGGGCGCATCGGACAATCTTGCGCAGGGCCAGAGCACCTTTATGGTGGAAATGATGGAAACGGCCCGCATCCTGCGCCAGTCCACCAGAAACAGCCTGGTTATCCTTGACGAAATAGGCCGCGGGACCAGCACTTTTGACGGTCTGGCTCTGGCCAGGGCCGTGGTGGAAGAGCTGGCCCGCCGCGCCGGCGGCGAAATCCGCACGCTGTTTGCGACGCACTACCATGAGCTGACTGCGCTGGAGGGCAAGCTCCCCGGCGTCCACACCATGAATATCGCCATCCAGGAACGCGGCGGCGACATCGTGTTTTTGCGCCGTCTGGTGCCGGGCCCGTCTGATCGCAGTTATGGCGTGGAAGTGGCCAGACTTGCCGGCGTGCCGCAGCCTGTTGTGGCGCGGGCCAGGGAAATTCTGGCCCAGCTTGAGCAAAACCGCGCGCAGGCGGCGCCATTGCGTCATGCCGCTCCCGAACTTCTGCCAGGCCTCACCCAGCCCGCTCCCCCGCCTCCGCCGCCCCCGTCTCCGCCGCCTGAGCATCCGCTGGTCGTCGCGCTGCGTGATACCAATCCGGAAACCATGACCCCCCTTGAGGCCCTGACCCGGCTCATGGAGTGGAAAAAACTCTGGGGAACGCCATGAAACCACTGACTTTTGCCCTGTGTTTCCTGCTGTTGGCCCTCCCTCTGGGGGCTTGCGGCAAGAAAGGCCCTCCCATCCCCAATGACACCACGAATCTGTTTTCCTGGAAGGCTGCCAAGGGCGAGGTTTTTACCGAAAAATACGACGGCCAGCTGGTTCGCTGCCTCAGCGTGACCGCGGATCTCGCGGGAGCCGCCCACAACGCGGAACGTTTCATCCTGGAAATCGAACCCCAGACGGCCGATGTCTGTGAAGGCTGCCCTTTCCTGCCTGCCGAATTTGCGGACGTTGTCCCCGAAACAGCGATCGCCGCGCAGGATTTCACCCGCTACACCTTCGCCTACTGTCCTGCGAAGCAGGCTGACGCCTATCGGTGGCGGCTTGCGGCGCACAGCGTGTTCAAAGGCGTGCCGCATGCGTTCAGCAAGGTATACGGGCCTGTTCGTTAAACCTTTTCCATCGTTTTCCAGATTGAGGAGACCCCCATGCTGAACCGGGATGAAGCATTGAGCCTGCTGAATGAAGCCGGCACAGATCCGCACCTGTTCAAACACGCACTGGCCTCTGAGGCGGTGCTGCGCGCCCTTGCCGCCCAGCTGAACGAAGATGTCGAGACCTGGGGGCTTGCCGGGCTGCTGCACGACATTGATTACGCGCAGACAGCAAACGATATGCCCAGACACGGGCTCACAGGCGCGGACATGCTGGAAGGCAGGCTCCCTGAGGAAGCGCTCCATGCCATCCGCGCCCACAACGATATGACGGGAGTCTCTCCGGTCAGCCGCTTTGATTACGCCCTGCGCTGCGGTGAAACGGTCACGGGGCTGGTTTCCGCGGCAGCGCTGGTACGCCCCACCGGCATGGACGGCATGCAGGCTTCCAGCCTGAAGAAAAAAATGAAGGACAAAGCCTTCGCCGCCAGCGTAAGCAGAGAAAATATCAAGGAATGCTCACAGCTTGGCCTTGAACTCGGTGCGTTTCTGGATATCGCCGTCAGCGCCATGAGCCCGCTTGCGAAGGAACTTGGCCTCGCCAAATGACCGGATTGTCCCGCAAAAAACTGAAGGCGCCTGAGCTTTCTCCGGCGCCTTCTCTTTTCTGACTTACGCTTCCATGACGAGCTGCCCGAGATGTTCCAGCACCAGCGTCGGCTGGCGTTCCAGTCCCGGCAGATCCGACGCCTTGGCTTCGCCGGAAAGCACGAGGATGAAGTCAATACCGGCGTTTTCCGCCAGCTTCTTATCCGTGGAGAGGCGATCCCCCACCATAACCAGATCTTTCTTTTCATACCGCGCCAGCACCGGCTCCAGCACTTCGGGAGACGGTTTGCCGAAAATATGCTGAGGCTTGCGGCCGGTAGCCGTTTCATAAAGCTTGAGAAAACTCCCCACATCCGGCAGGGGGCCTTCCGGCGAGGGACAAACAAGATCCGGATGCGTGGCGAGAAAAGCGACGTTGTTTTTTTGCAGCAGCAGGGCCGACCGCGCCAGTTTTTCATATGTAAGTTCGGTATCATAAGCCAGGATGACAGCCTCGGCCCCCTGCTCCGTGTTTTCAAGTTCAGGCATGCGCTGGCGCATACACGACACGAAATCACGGTTCCCCACAAGATAAGCCCGCCGGATGCCTGTTTTGCGCAAATAATTGACAAGCGGCGTAACGGGCGAAAGGATCTGCTCAAGTCTGGCAGGAATCCCCATTCTGTTTAATTTGCGGACATACGTATCCGGAGCCTTCGACGTATTGTTGCTGAGGAACTGAAAATCAATGCTCCCCCAGTGCTCAATGATGAAGCGCACCGTCGGGGCAATCGGGATGTCTCCCAGATAGACCGTCCCGTCAAGATCGAAGACAAAGCATCGCTTGGTATGCATGGTTGCTCCTTTTTCAGGCGTACCTCCCGCTCTTGAAGCGAAATACAGAGGTTTCATTTCCGAAACATAACCGAAGGATAATCCCGTGTCCATATCGCCGAACTTGTGGAAATGAACATTATCGGTTATCATGGGCGCAGCTCCAAAGGCGCAAAGCAAAGAGGGGAAATACGATGAACAAGACCGAAGCCAGGCACCAGGCTCTCCAGGATATGCTTGCCATGCGCGGTTTTGCCACTATCGAAGAGCTGGCCCGCCGCTTTTCCGTCACCCCCCAGACCATGCGCAAGGATATCAATTTTCTCGCCAAAGCCGGAAAGCTGCACCGCTTTCACGGCGGCGCGGGTATGGCGCTGGGCGCGGAGAACATCATCTACGATCAGCGCAAACGCATCTATCTTGAAGAAAAACGCCGCATCGGCGCTCTTGTCGCCACGCATATCCCGGACGGCGCCTCCTTGTGCATCAATATCGGCACCACCACAGAAGAGGCGGCCCTCGCCCTGCTTCATCACAAAAATCTCCGGATCGTCACCAACAGCCTGAATGTGGCGGTCATCTGTGCGCGCAACAAGACGTTTGACGTTGTTGTGGCCTGCGGCACCGTCCGCCACCGCGACAACGGCATTGTCGGCGTCAACGCCGAACGCTTCATCCGTGATTTTCGTGTGGACTACGGCATCATCGGCATTTCAGGCATCGACGAGGAAGGCAACCTTCTTGACTATGATTGCCGCGAAGTGGCCGTCGCGCGGACAATCATTGAATGTTCGCGGCGTGTGTTTCTGGTGACGGACAATTCCAAGTTCGGGCGTCCCGCCATGGTGAGGGTAGCGCACATCAAGGATATCTCAGCGATATTCACTAACGGACCCCTTGAACAGAAATGGGCCGATCTTTTTCCGAAAGCCGGCACGGAAATTTTTCTGGCATAAAAGGCAGGTTGCCCGGGCAGGGGCGCCTTTTTCCTCAGACAAACACTGCAACAGGTCTGTACAGCGCGATATTATACGAATTTATTTTCCATTTGCGAAATTTTGCCTTCCCTGTTATCATCCTTTACGAAAATTCTGTGGGGAAGCGGTCTGCCTCAAAAAGGCGATGCACGCCTGCCGCGAAACCACTGAACACGCAAAACGGAGGAATCCAAATGAAACGGCTTGTCCTGATGCTCTGCGCCCTCGGCCTTCTCACCGCAGGCGTCGTGCCCGCTTTCGCGGCGGAGAAAAAAATCACCATTAAAATCGCTGGCATGAAACCCGAAGGTGAACCCGAAACCATCGGAATGCACAAATTTGGTGAGTACCTCGAAGCCCTTTCTGGCGGCAAATACGAAGTCAAGGTTTTCCCCAACTCCATGCTGGGCAAAGAAAAGAAGTACATTGCCGATACCCGCAAGGGCGTTATCCAGATGTGCGCCACCGGTACCCAGACTTCCGCGATGCATCCCGCCATGGCCATGCTGGAAACCCCCATGCTGTATGACAGCTACGACCATGCCCATCGCGCGCTGGTGGACAAGGGCAACGGCACCGGCAAGGTGTTCGACCTGATTAACGACGGCTTCCCCGAAAGGTCCGGCCTGCGCACCCTGAACGCCTTCCCCCTTGGTTTCCGCCATTTCTACACCAAGAAGCCCGTGAAGAGCATCGACGACGTGAAGGGCCTGCGCATGCGTGTGCCGAATATCCCGCTGTATACCAACTTCGCCAAGGAATGCGGCATCTCCGGGCAGCCCATGCCTTTCGCTGAAGTGCCCGGCGCGCTGGATCAGGGCGTCATCGACGGCGGCGACAGCCCTCTGTCTGATATCGTGGCCCTCAAGATGTATGAAATCACCCCCCAGATCACGCTTACCGGCCACATCCTCGTGATCCATTCCCTGTATATCAATGAAAAATTCTATCAGTCCCTGCCCGATCAGGACAAGGAATGGTTCAACAAGGCCGCCTTCCAGGCTGCTGAAGACGTGTGGAAGCTGGTGGAAGAAAAGGATAACGAAGGAACCAAGACTATCCTTGCCAACAAGGGCTTCATCACCGAACCCACCCCCGAATTCCGCGCCTATATGCAGGAAGCCGGCAAGCGCAGCTGGTCTCTCTTCCTTGATCCCCAGTCGTCCGGTTTTGTACCGAACGCCAAAGAAATCTTCGAAGCTGCCGCCAGCTATCGCAAGTAACGTCTGCTGACCTTGCGGGAGCTGGGGGAAACCCCGGCTCCCCTTGTCCTTCCCCACTTGCATCGAAGGGGCCTTCATGAGCAACAATCCTGAACAGAGCGCCGCCCTCCCCCCCAAAAAAGGCATGGGGGAGCTGGCTTTTGAAATTTTTTGCGCTGTCATTTTTCTGGGCATGATCGGTCTTGTTTTTTACAATGCGTTCTTGCGCTATGTTTTCCGTTCCAGCTTCCCCCCCAGTGAGGAATGGGCTCGTTTCCTTTTCACGTATATTACGTTTTTCGGGGGGATTGAGGCCTTTTACCGCAAGAAACATATCGCCGTGGACATGTTCGTGGAATTTTTCCACGGCAGGGCGCGCAAGCTTGTCGATATCGTCGCCATCCTTCTCGCAATTGTCGCCATGGCCGTTCTGGTCTACGGCGGCTTCCTCTGTGTTCAGCAGAACATCGACACCTACGCCGTGGCCACCGGCGTGAACATGGCGCTGGTTGACAGCTCACTGCTGATCATGGCGGTAGCGGCACTCATACTCATGTTTCGGGATCTGTTCCAGGCCATCAGAAAGCCTCTCTCGGAATACGAACGTAAAACCACAGTCGACGCCTGAGGAGGAAGCATATGGAACTGTTGATCTTCCTCGTGTCGCTGTTTGGCTTTCTGGCGCTTGGCATTCCCATCTGCGTCGTGCTGATTCTCTGCGCTGTGGTCCTGATGTACCATTCAGGCATGTGGGACGCGATGATCATCGCCTCTTCCATGCTGGACAGTGCGGATAACTACCCGCTGATGGCCATTCCCTTCTTCGTGTTTGCCGGTGAAATCATGACGGCCGGCGGCCTTTCCCACCGCGTGGTGCAGATGGCCCAGCTGATGATTGGGCATGTGCGCGGCGGCCTTGGGTATGCCGCCATTGTGGCGAGCATTATTTTTGCCGGCCTGATGGGGTCTTCCGTGGGCGAAGCCGCGGCCCTGGGCGGACTGCTGCTCCCCATGATGAAGCAGGTCGGCTACAAGCCAGGCCGTGCCGGCGCCATCATCGCCTCGGGCGCCATCCTTGGCCCCATCATCCCGCCAAGCACCAATTTCATCATGCTGGGCGCCACCATCAGCGGTTTGTCCATTACCAAGCTGTTCATGATCGGCCTCTTCCCCGGCATCTTCATTGGCCTTGCCCTGATGGTGGCCTGGTATTTCATTGTCCGCATCGACGGCTATAATGAGACAATTACGTTCACACGCGCAGAAAAAATCCACATTCTCAAGGACTCCATCCCGGCGTTCATGATGCCGGTACTGCTGCTTGGCGGTATCCGCTTCGGCATCTTCACCCCCACTGAAGGCGGCGCTTTCGCGGCCGTGTATGCCATCGCCGTCTGCGTCCTCTATTACCGCGAGCTCAAATTCCGCGACCTGCTGGCCGTCTCCGCCAGAGCAGCGCGCACAACCGCAGCCGTCATGCTTATCGTCACCGGTGCCTCGGCTGTCGGCTACTTCATTACCCTTGCCGAAATCCCCGACCAGATCATCTCGGTGTTTGAACCGCTTATCGACAAGCCAGTGCTGCTGCTTCTGGCCATCAACCTGTTTGTCTTCCTGATTGGCATGGTCATGGACCTGACGCCGAACCTGCTGATCTTTGCCCCGGTGCTTTACCCCCTGATCATGAAAGCGGGCATCGATCCCTACTTCTTCGGCCTGATCTTCATCCTCAACCTTGGCATTGGCGTTATCACGCCGCCCGTGGGGACTATCCTGTATGTCCTCTGCGGAATCGGCAATATCAAGCTGGCCCACCTCATCAGAAACCTGATTCCCTTCCTGGTAACGGAAATCATCGTGCTGCTCATGCTCACGCTGTTCCCGAAACTCTCTCTCATTCCCATGGGCTGGCTCATTTAACCTCAGGCGACGCGCCAGAAGGCCTTCCGGAGTTTCTCCGGAAGGCCTTTTTTTACCTGCCGACCGCTGCGGAAAGGACTCCCCCAGCGGCAAAAAACAGCGCTGACAAGTCCGGGCGGCGCCTCACCATGAACGCGAGTACGCCTGAAAATCCTCGCATTGCATGGCTTCAGACATGATGCACACGCCCCTTGCCCCGGCTTTCAGCACCGCGCGCGCGTTCACTGCGGAAATACCGCCGATGCCAAACACCGGCAGACGCGTCGCCGCCGCCACGCTGCGGATGAAGTCCGTGCCACGCGGAGCGAGTCCGGGCTTGCAGGATGTGGCAAAAACATGCCCGGCGACAAGATGCGTCGCGCCAAGCTCTTCCGCTTCGCGCGCCTCTTCCGGCGAATGGACAGAAACAGCCCGCACCGAAAAAAAGGACAACCGCTGTCGCGGGAGCTCCCGCATCTGCGGCAGCGTAAGCTGGATCGAACGGCAATCGAGATGACGCGCAACCTCAGGCCAACCATGCAAAACACAGCGCACCCCGCCGTTCCGGCAGATCTCAAGGGTCTCCCCGGCTAATTTCGCGTACGCATCTTCAGCAAGATCCTTCTCGCGCAGAATGATGCACGCCGGTTTCGCCCTGGTCAGCCAGGCTATGCGCGCAAGCAAAGGCCCGCGGCAGATTCCGCGGTTTGTCACACACGCCACGGGATACGGAAAGACCGATTTCCCGCTGGCAAGCTCAATCCGGGACATTCCATGCCCTCCGGTATGTCCTGAAGCTGTTCTTCCTGTCAAAAGACTCGCTCCCGGGAAAACTCACGCTTCCTGCGGCGGCACATACACGCTGTCGTTCATCACTGGCTGAAGCCCCCACGCCGTGAGCGCCGCCTGTACTTCTCTCACCGAACGGGGATCCGCGATTTCAAACTGCCCGTCGCCGCGATCGCTCTCTTTCTCTTCCGCGCGCCGGCCGATACCCACATCGACCCCGGCGGAAATCTTTGTCGCCGCCAGCGCCACAAGGTTGTCACGGAAACCCGCGCGTTCCCGCGTGGAAATGGTGATGCTCGCAAAAGGCATAAACAGCCGGTACGCCAGCACAACCTGAAGCAACTCGCGCTCATGCACCTCTCCGGGCCCCACTGTGGCGTCATTGACGATGGGACGGAGTCTGGGGCAGGAAAAGGCGATTTCCGCATGAGGATATTTTTTCTGGATAAGCCTGGCATGGATACCCGTGGCATAAGCATCACGCCGGAAATCGGCCAGCCCCAGCAGCGCGCCAAAGCCAACGCCGCGCATGCCGCCTTTCAGCGCCCGTTCCTGCGCCTCCATGCGGTACGGGAACACACGTTTGTGCCCTGCCAGATGCAGTTTTGCATACAGGTTTGGGTCATATGTTTCCTGAAATACGGTCACATAATCCGCGCCGCTCTTGTGTAAAAAGGCATATTCATCGGTATTGACCGGATAAATCTCAAGCCCGACCACACGAAAATACCTGCGGGCAATCCGGCAGGCTTCGCCGATATAGTCCAGCCCGGAGGCCGCGCGGCTTTCTCCAGTGAGGATCAGGACTTCCTGAAGCCCTGTGCCGGCAATGGCCCGCATTTCACGCTCAATGGCTTCCGCGTCAAGGCGCGCCCTCCGGATATGGTTCGTCCTGTTGAATCCACAATACACGCAATGATTTTCACAGTAATTGGAGATGTAGAGCGGCGTGAACATCATGACGCTGTTGCCGAACCACCGCGTTTTTTCAGCCCTGGCGCGGCGCGCCATTTCTTCCAGGAACCCCCCGGCGGCGGGGCTCAGCAGCGCGCCGAAATCCCTGTCTCCCAACGTCTCGCGCTCAAGCGCCCGGCGCACATCCCCCGCAGAAAAAGATTCTGGCTCAAAAGCCGCGCGTGCCGCAGTCACCTGATTCCGGATGGAGGGATCCACCTGCTCCATATCCGGCAGATAAGCCATATGATCCGTCAATTTCTGTGCAGTTTCCATATCCGCCTCAATTCCTCAGGAAACCTGTCAGGGGATCCGACGCTTCGCCGCCCAGATCCAGCACCCTTCCCAGACCGGCGCGGAAAGCCGCCCGCCCTGCCTCCACAGCCAGCCCGAACGCCCGCGCCATCAACGGCGTGTCGCCAGCCGTGGCCAACGCCGTATTGGCCATGACGGCGGCAGCTCCCATTTCCATCACCTCGCAGGCTTGCGACGGCGAGCCAATGCCCGCATCCACAATGATGGGCAGATCAATTTCATTCAAGAGGATGCGGATGAATTCCCGCGTGCAGAGTCCCTTGTTCGAGCCAATGGGAGCCGCCAGCGGCATGACCGCCGCCGCGCCCGCACGCACGAGATCACGCGCGGCGTAGAGGTCGGGATACATATACGGCAGAACGATAAACCCTTCGTCGGCAAGGCGTTCTGTGGCGCGCACCGTTTCGGCGTTATCCGGAAGAAGGTAGCGCGAATCGCGCATGATCTCGACCTTCACGAAATCACCGCAGCCTATTTCACGCCCCAGCCGCGCAATGCGCACGGCTTCATCCGCATTGCGCGCCCCCGAGGTATTGGGCAGCAGCGTCACATGCGGGGGGATAAAATCAAGGATATTCGCTTCGCCGCCGGGATTGGCGCGGCGCACGGCAAGGGTGATGATTTCGGCGTGGGCCTCTTCAATGGCCGCCTTGATGAGATCCAGCGAATATTTGCCGGATCCCAGGATAAAACGCGAACGAAACGTCTTCCCCCCCAATACCAGCAGGTCGTTCTCCATGTTTTCTTTCCTTTTGGCTAATATTTATATAAAAACTATATAAAGTTCTCTGTCTGAATCAGCCGCCGTCATTCGCGAAACGCGTGGCTATGCCTCACTTTCACCGGCGATAAGGCGCAGGATCATGTTGGCCTGATGCCCCGCGCAAACAGCCACCCGCGGTGCCATCAGGCTCTGCCCGGGGCCGCCCTCCGTCACTCCGTCGCCGCAGATATACAGGCGGCGCGCGGCCTTCCGCGTTGTGACGGCATTGCAGCTGCCGATGCCGGCCATGCCGGAGGCAGCGACGATCACCTTGTCGGGGCACTGTTCCAGCAGCGTATTGACCAGCATGGCTTTGCTCCGCGCATGGTCAAAGGCTTCGCAAACAATAGCGTCGCCGGCAAACAGCGTCCGGACACACGCTTCCGTCACCTTCACGATATCAATACAAACGTCCGCCCACGGCTGAATTTCGGCCAGTTCCCTGCGCAGCGCTTCGGCTTTTGGCATGCCGATATGACATGTGCGGTACGCCTGCCGGTTCAGGTTGGTGGGCTCCACCACGTCAAAATCCACAAGATGAAGATGCCCTACCCCTGCCCGCGCCAGAAACACCGCCACGTGTGATCCAATTCCGCCAAGCCCCGCGATGCCGACCCGCGCGGCGGCCAGCCGGTCCGCCAGCTCCGGCGCGTTTCTCGCGCGGAGCATGGAGGCCAGCTCTTCGCGCGCGGGGAATTCACCGCGCGGAACGACAACCACACTGTCGCCATGACGCAGGGGCCCGTCCTCATCTGTCTGCCAGCCGTTCAATACCACCACCGGCGCGTCTGGCGGCGGCGTTGCCCCGCCCCAGCCGGACATTTCATGACACCGCAGCGCGACGGCGTCACGCAGCCGCGCCCCTTCCGGAAATGCCGTCTGCCGGCCATTCAGCTCCACCAGCATCTCACCCGCCTCCGACAAAGCGGACCACTTCGATCTCGTCATCCTGCTCAATCAGCGTATCCCCGTATGCCGCGCGGGGGACGATTTCGCCGTTTTTTTCAACAGCCACGCGCGACACGTCAAAACCAGCCTGCCTCAGATAGTCCGCCACGGTAAGCCCCGGCGTGACCTTCGTGCCGTTTACCGTTACCATTGCGCCTCCATGGTTTGCGGCCCAGATAAAAAAACGCGCGAAGAAACTGCACCCGAGGTGGTGCACCCCTTCGCGCGACAACTTCTCGATAAGTGCCAGCACTCTGTAAAAAACAATGGACTCTTTTCGGATAAAAGTCAAGCCTGCCGGCTGACCGCAGACAGGACGTCCCGCGCGGGGGCCACTGCCGGCTGGCCGCAGATCAGGGCGCGGACTTCCCCTGCGCCAGCCGCGACCGGAGAAAGCGGGCCGGGGCCCGGACGGATTATCGCGGGGGGAACTGTCATGCAGTCGCCGCCAATATTTCAGCCGGTTATCCTCCCGCGCATGCGCGGACAGTTGTACAGATAAAAAAGGGGGTAGAGCATGGCGCAATATCCTCCCGTGCGTGCGCGGACAGTTGCGCAACGCCGGCGCCCCGGCTATGCTGGCGGCATGAATGTCGATGAATATATCGCAGCCCTGCTGGGCTCTCCGCGCTATAAGAGACAGGTCACCTGTCACCGCGTGCTGGAAGCGAAAGAGCCCCGCTATGCCCAGCCAACCCGCCCCTGGTCCCGCGCCATTGCCAGGACGCTGGAGGGGCTGGGGCTGAACGCGCTCTACAGCCACCAGGCCAAAGCCACAGACCTTATCCGGGCCGGGCGCGATGTTGTGGTGACAACCCCTACGGCCAGCGGCAAGACGCTCATTTACAATCTGCCGCTTCTGGAACGCTTTCTGCAGGATCCGGACGCGCGCGCCCTCTATCTTTTTCCGCTCAAAGCGCTGGCGCAGGATCAGCGCTCCGCGCTGGAAAAGCTCTCTTCAAGCTGGCCTGAGGATGCCCGGCCGCACGTGGCGTTGTACGACGGCGACACGACCGACCATTTCCGCCGCAAAATCCGCACAAATCCGCCTACTGCGCTTATCACCAACCCGGAGATGCTGCACCTCGGCATTCTGCCCTATCATGAAGCGTGGACCACTTTTCTGGCCTCGCTGAGCTTCGTGGTGCTGGACGAGGCGCACACGTACCGCGGCGTGCTTGGTTCGCACATGGCCCAGCTGCTCCGCCGGCTTGAGCGCATCACCCGCCGTTACAACGCCAATCCCGTCCGCATTCTGTGCACGGCGACCGTCGGCAATCCGGAAGAGCTGGGGAAAAACCTGCTTGGCCCGGACGCGCGCCTTGAAGTCGTCTCCGAATCCGGAGCTCCGCAGGGACGGCGTCACATGCTGTTCATGGATCCGGAGGAAAGCCCATCGACGCTGGCTATCCAGCTGCTTCAGGCTGCGCTGGCGCGGGGGTTGAGAACCATCGTCTACTGCCGTTCACGGCGCATGACCGAGCTTGTCAGCCTGTGGGCCGCCGATAAATCGCCTTTCAAAGACCGCATCAGCGCGTACCGTGCCGGTTTCCTGCCGGAAGAGCGCCGCGGAATCGAAGCCCGCATGGCCTCGGGCGAACTTCTGGCGGTTATCTCCACCAGCGCGCTGGAACTTGGCATCGATATTGGTTCGCTCGACCTCTGCATTCTGGTCGGTTATCCGGGCAGTGTCATGTCAACGCTCCAGCGCGGCGGGCGCGTCGGCCGCAAGGGGCAGGAATCAGCGGTCATTCTTGTGGGAGGCGAGGACGCCCTGGACCAGTTTTTCATCCACAACCCCGAAGAATTTTTCCGCCGTCCGCCTGAGCGCGCCGTGCTCAACCCGGACAACGAGGTTGTCCTGACCCAGCACCTTGAATGCGCAGCCGCAGAACTTCCTCTGCGCGCCGGCGAGCCATGGCTGCAAAGCGAGGCCGCGCATCTTGCGCTGCGCGCTCTGGAAAGCAGGGGGCTGCTGCTGCGGACGGCGGACGGCTCGCAGTGGCTGGCCGCGCGCAAACGCCCGCACCGTGACGTCAACCTGCGCGGCAGCGGAGCATCCTTCACCATCGAAAATCCTGACGGACAGGTCATCGGCAGCGTAGACGCCCATCAGGCTTTCCGCGAAACCCATCCCGGCGCGGTCTATCTGCACCACGGACGCAGCTACATCATACGAGGGCTGGATCTGGGCGCGCATATCGCCCGCGCCGAAACCGGCAACCCCAACTGGCACACGCGGGTCCGCACCACAAAATCAACAGAAATACTGGAAACCTGGGCCGAAGGCATGGCTTTTTCCGTCCCTGCCTTTTTTGGCCGCCTGCGGGTTACAGAAAAGATCACGGGGTATGAGCGCCGGCTCAACGGTTCCCAGCGCCTTCTGGATATCCAGCCTCTGGACTTGCCGCCCCAGGTCTTTGACACGGAGGGGCTGTGGTTCGCCATTCCTGACCGGTTCCGCCAGGCCGTCGAAGACCGGCTGCTGCATTTCATGGGTTCCATCCATGCGCTGGAACATGTCAGCATCGGGCTGATGCCCATTCTGATCATGGCCGACCGCAACGATCTGGGCGGTATTTCCATTCCTCTTCACCCCCAGACGGGGTCGCCCGCCGTCTTTGTTTACGACGGCCTTCCCGGGGGGGCCGGGCTGACGCGCAGCGCCTTTCCCCTGCTTTGCGATCTGCTTTTGAATGTCCGCCGCTGCCTGCGCACCTGCCCCTGTGAAACCGGATGCCCTTCATGTATCCAGTCGCCAAAATGCGGTTCGGGAAACCGGCCGCTGGATAAAGCCGGCGCGCTTTTCCTGGTGGATCAGCTCATTGGCTGCGGCGACGAGGATGCCAGAGGAACCTGCTCCGCCCTGCCGGCGCCGATGCCGCCAGCACACGCCGGATCGGCGGAATCGGATGCGGGAAGTGAAGACGCAGCACCCGGGGATGAAATTCTTTCCGCTGACAATCCCGTTCAGAATGCCCGCCAGCCGCTTTCAGACGGCATCGGAAGCAACGCCTTTTCCGCCGCCACCGGCCAGTGCGGCGGAGCGCCTTCTCCGTCAGGCTCCATCGCCCGTGCAGGGCATCCCGACGGCCCCATCATGGTTTTCGACGTCGAAACCCGCCGCTCCGCCGCTGAGGCCGGAGGGTGGAACAGGGCTGACCGCATGGGCGTGAGCATTGCCGTCGTCTGGACAGGAACGGAATATCGGAGTTTCCGGCAGGAGGAACTGGGGGATATGCTGGCGCTGCTCAAAACCGCCGGCCTTGTGGTGGGATTCAACAGCTTCCGCTTTGATTACGCCGTGCTTCAGCCGTTCGCAGACTTTGACCTGCATACCCTTCCGGGACTGGACATGCTGGATGTTATCCGCCGCCGTATCGGTTACCGCGTGTCACTGGACAATTTGGGACGCGCCACCCTTGAGACGCCCAAAAGTGCCAACGGGCTCCAGGCCCTGCAATGGTGGAAGGAAGGAAACATCGAGGCCATCCGCGCCTATTGCCAGGTTGACGTGGAGGTCACCCGCCGCCTCTTTGAATTTGGGCGCGAACATGGCTTTGTCCTCTTCACCAACAAAGCCGGCCAGAAAGTTCGGATTCCCGTTGCCTGGTAATCCCGCAGTCCTGCGGGACAGCGCGCGGCAGCGCGCCAGTGAAGCCCGGTTTTCCGCAGGGAGCACCGTTCAAAGGTTCCTGGCTGCCGCACGGCAGCGTTGTGTTGGTCAAGATAAACCTATTGACATAGTAGGTTGATAGGTATAAGCCTTCCCTACCGCATATCATAAAGGAAGGCTTTCCATGAATCCCGACAAGTATCGCTTTGAAACGCTCCAGATCCACGCGGGACAGGAGCGGCCAGACCCGACCACGGATGCGCGCGCCGTTCCCATTTACGCCACCACGTCCTACGTTTTCAAAGATTCCAACCAGGCGGCGGGGCGTTTTGCCCTGAGCGAAGCGGGAAACATCTATTCCCGCCTGATGAATCCCACGACCGATATTTTTGAAAAGCGCGTCACGGCGATGGAAGGAGGCGTGGGGGCGCTGGCCACGGCTTCGGGTGCAGCGGCCATCACGTACGCCGTCCGAAACATCGCGACTTCGGGTTCACACATTGTCGCATCCAGCAATCTCTACGGCGGAACCTTCAACCTCTTCACCAACACACTGCGTGAACTGGGAATACATACGACTTTTGCCAATCCCGCCGATCTCGCCGCCATAGAGGCGGCCATCCGGCCGGAGACGCGGCTGCTTTACACCGAGACGCTGGGCAATCCCAATGCCGACGTGGCGGATATCGACGCTCTTTCGGATATCGCGCACAGGCACGGCCTCCCCCTTGTGGTTGACAATACCTTTGCCACGCCTTTCCTGCTGCGTCCCATCGAACACGGCGCTGACATTGTTGTCCATTCCGCCACTAAATTCATGGGGGGACACGGCACGGTCATGGGCGGCGTCGTAGTGGATTCGGGAAATTTTGACTGGACGCAGAGCGACGCCTTCCCCGGCCTGTCCCAGCCCAATCCATCCTACCACGGCGCGATATTTACCGAAATCGGCGGGAGGGCCGCCTATATTTTAAAGATGCGCGCCACGCTGATGCGCGACGAGGGAGGAACGCTCTCGCCGTTCAACGCTTTTCTGCTCCTGCAGGGGCTTGAAACGCTGTCGTTGCGCGTGGAGCGCCATGTCCGGAACGCTCTTGAGGTCGTCCGGTTTCTTGCAGGCCATCCCGATGTCGAACGCGTCAACCACCCATCTTTGTCGCAAGGGCACCAGAAAGAACTGTACGATCGCCTGTTCCCCAACGGGGCGGCTTCCATTTTCACCTTTGAAATCAAGGGGGGCGCGGACACGGCAAAGCGCTTCACGGAAAGCCTGGAGCTGTTCTCCCTGCTTGCCAACGTCGCCGACGTCAAATCGCTGGTCATCCACCCCGCCTCCACGACCCATGCCCAGCTTTCCGAAACGGAGCTCGCGGCCGCCGGCATCAGGCCCAACACAATCCGCCTGTCCATTGGGACTGAGTATATAGGCGACATCATCGCCGATCTGGAGCACGGCTTTCAGTCGATCAAAAACCGGTAGCACGTTGCGGCGAAACAGGGGCCTCCGCGGCCCCGTCGCGCACCACGGCAGAAGAATGGGCCATGGCCCCGCCTTCCCCCTTTACCTTTCAACGGAGTCCGCCTGCATGAAAATTTCCACCAGAGGCCGCTACGCGCTTCGCGTGATGATTGATCTCGCCGAACACGCCGGCGGAGGCTTCATCCCGCTCAAAGAAATCGCACGGCGCCAGAATATTTCACAAAAATACCTGGAAAGCATCATGCCAGCGCTTTCGCGTGAGGGACTTGTCACGGGCCTGCACGGGAAGGGAGGCGGCTATCGCCTCGCGCGCGCCCCGCAATCATGCGCCGTTGGCGAGATCCTCCGTCTGACGGAAGGGAATCTTTCCCCCGTGGCCTGCCTTGAGCCGGATGCGAAGCCCTGCGCGTACGCAGCTGAATGCAGGACCCTGTCCATGTGGGTCAAACTTGACCGCATGATCAACGGGTTCTTTGACAGCATCAGCCTGGCCGATCTCGTTCAGAGCGGGAAAGGCGAAAAAAACGACGCCGCGCCCTGTGCCGCGTGCGTTCATGCCGGCACAGCTCCAGCGCCGCGCGGCATCCTGTGAAGAGCACGGCATGGGCTGGTCAGAGCGAAACCACAAAAAAGCGCGCCCCGCCGGATGCGGCAGCGCGCCGTTTCCCAAATTGTGCAGGCTCATGCTTCGCCCCAGATCTCACGGCTCTTTTTGATCTTTTTCATGACAATCTGCCAGCTTTCCGTTCCCAGATGCGACTGCGGCATGACCGACAGCATCCGATCAAACAGAGACACGGGGAATACCATAAACATTTCATCAGGTTTCATGAACTTTCGAGCGGAAGGATCAAACGTCCCAAGGACAGCTTTCTCAATGCCCCTGGCTGCATATACGCGCGGCCAGGCCACAAGATGGGCGCATCCCGAACCAAATGGCGCCGCGACCACCTCGCTGTCACCTGTCGCAAACGTGGCAAGCGTCGCCAGACCGGACAGCGCTTCCATCCTGCCGAACGCGACGAGATGGTCTGGCTGCTCGTTTTCTGTAAACAATGGCAGCGGCTTCAGGATGCAATAGGCCGCCGGAGCCGGAGGCGGTTTCGCTTCGGCCAAGAAGCGCCGCATGGTTTCAGGCGAGGACATGTACCTTTCGCCACGCACGGGCGTCCCTTCAAGCCCCGTACTGACATAATATTCAATAAACCTGATGGGTTCATCAATGAATCCCGTGTAAAAAATTCCTCCGAAGCAGCCATATTCCCTTTTAGAAAGGCAGGCGGCACCCCCCTTTTTCCGGGCAAGCCAGACATTCTTCATGAGGCAGGAAAAATGCTGGCGCATCATTGCCATGTCCACGCGGCCCTGCGCTTCCAGCTCCCGCGAAACCTCCGGCCCTTCAGCGGGACTAAAGCAATGCTCCGGTTTTTTTTCACTGTAATACAGCCCCAGCGGCATCTCCCCAATACCTGCGGCTTCCATAAGACTGTGGGTAAGATTGAGACGATGGTTCATAGCTCCTCCCTGGCATTCCAGCCAGACGGGAATGCCGCTTTTTTGAGCCGGGCCAGCATTCCGGCAAGCAGCATCACGCTCATCCCGCACAGGAAAAAAACGGTCAGAAGCATACAGACGAAAGCTGTAGCCACGATAAGGATGACGCTTCTCACAATGTTCATGTTCTGCCCTCAGCCTCCGCTTTTCATCTGCCAGGCGAAGCAGATGCCAGCCATTCTCTGGCCTTTTCCGTATAAGGGATCCGGTGGCCACAGTCCAGCATCAGACATGTTGAAGCGGCGGCAGGTGCGAGAGAACCTGCCAGTACCCCGTGCTATAAATATAACACGGTATAATAATTGTGACAATGTTTTTTGCACCTTCATGGCAACAAATCGCTTGCCTGGTGGATAAAGTTTGCATATTCTCTGCTGCGCGACAGCGCGGTAATCTTGGACCCCGTCCCACCGCGCTCTATTTTGCTTCAAAAGGAGCCCCCCATGAAAAAACTGCAAAAAATGTTATTCCTTGCCGCAGTCGCGGCGACGGCTGCTGTGTTTATGGCCGGTGGAACGCTTACGGCTGCGCACGCGGCCAAAACGGAGAAGATTATCTTCGCGGCCGGCCGGCCGGACGACGCCTGGTTTGCCCTGTCTCACGGCCTTGCCACGATGATCAACGAACGGTCCGAATGGCTTGAAGCGGAAGTGATTGCCACCGCCGGCATCGGAGACGCGACCAGGCTTGCCCAGCGTTCCCCTGAAAAACGCGCCAACCATATCATCATCACCATGACTCCGGGCATGGAACTCTGGGCCACTCCGGAGTACACGACCAAAAAAATCGGCTCCATGGGGATGCTTTCCTCCGCCATTGTGACGCTGAATCCCGATATCAAAACGTGGGCCGATCTCAAGGGCAAGACCATCGCCCTGCCCCGCAAGGTTCCCCAGTCGTATACCCATATTTATATCGACATGCTGCGTCAGGCCGGCATCCTTGATTCCGTGAAGCTGCGCCATGGCGGAACGTCCTCGTGCCTGACGGCCCTGCAGGACGGCGCCGCCGACGCGGGCGCCATCATGGTTTCCTTCACCTTCCCCAACAACGCCGCTCCCGGCCAGTTCCTGGAACAGCTCCAGACCCGCGGCCCGGTATACTTTGTGGAACAGGGCAACATTGAAAAAAATATCACCATGATGGCTGAAGCGGGCAAGCAGGCTGAATTCAAGGATGCCGCCGTGCCGCCGCTGGCCATGGTGGCCGCTCCCAAATCCTTCGGCCCCACCCAGACCGAACCTCTGGTCATCATGACGCCTCCCGTCGATTGGGCTGCCGGCACGCAGGTTTCCGACAAAGTAGTCTACGAAGTGACGCGCATCATGTACGAAGCCGCTGAAAAAGGCGAATTCGGCCAGTATCACGTCATTGGCAAGGGGATGACCCCCGATTTCCTCGTGACTTCCTTCTGGGAAACGGAAGAAGACTGCCGTAAGAATTATCATCCCGGCGCGCTGAAGTACTTCGACGAACGGGGGATTAAGCTTAGAAGCGTCAAAGACACTTACAAGAAGTAAGAGATAAGGCGCCCGGGGGAATCCCCGGGCGCTCTGCTCAAGAGGGCAAAAATGGAACGCAGTACAGCTATCGGGAATCTTTTCAGAAGAGTGTGCACGGTCACGGCGCTTGCCATGATCATGTACCATTTTTATTTCATCGTGGCTCTTCCGTATGAGCCGTCGGTGAACGCCATCGTGCATCTTGGCTTTGCCTTTTCAGTGCTGCTGCTGGCGAATCTCTCCATCCGGATGCGTATCATCGATCTGCTGCTTCTGCTGGTTTCCATCGCTGCCACCTGGTATTTCTTTGCGGATTACAACACCATTCTTGACGACCCGAGTTATCCGCCCCGCGCCGCCTTTGTGGCGGGCATCGCCGCGACGCTTGTGGCCTTTTATCTGACCTACCGCGTTTTCGGGTATATTTTTCCGCTGATTGCCGTCATCGGCATCCTTTATCTCGGGTTCGGCTCATATCTGCCGGGCGCGCTCCGTGCGCCAAGCATGGATTTTGAGCGCATGGTCACCCTCCTGGCCTCGGACGTCACCTCCCCCTGGGGACTCTATGGCAGCCTGCTGATTCTTTCCGCCAACTACCTTTTTCTGTTTATTATCTTTGGGACGATGCTGGAAGCCTTCGGCGGCCTGAAATTTATCATGTGCATTGGCAACTGGGCTGCGAGACACTTTCGCAGCGGCCCGGCGGCGCTCTCTATTTTCTCAAGCGCCCTGCTCGGTTCGATCACGGGAAGCACCGTCGCGAACATCACCGTGACAGGCACATTCACCATCCCGCTCATGAAGAAGACCAACTACACGGCCGAACAGGCCGCGGCCATCGAAACATCCGCCTCCTGCGGCGGGCAGATCCTTCCGCCTGTCATGGGAGCCACCGTGTTTGTCATGAGCGGTTTCACCGGAATCCCGTACATCGCCATCGTCAAGGCTTCCGTGGTCGCCGCGCTGATCTATTTCGCCCAGCTGCTCGTCTATGCCGAGCTCACCGCGCGCAAACGCCATATCCTGCCTATGGCCGGCGACCCTGTTGATATGCGTACCATGCTGTTTTCCGCGCCGGTGTTCATCATCCCGCTGGCGCTGCTTCTGGTGCTGCTGTTCGCCGGGCTTTCCCTGATGAAGACCATTTTCTACTGCATCCTGTCAGTGGTCGCCATCGGCTTTGTCTGCAATTTCTTTCAGCGGGAAAAACTGAACTGGCGCGCCGTCGTTGACAGCATCGTCAAAGGGGCCGTTTCGGGCAGCCAGATCGCCGTCGTGCTTGCTCTTATCGGCGTGGCCGTCGCCTGTGTGGAAGTAACGGGCATTGGAATGCGCCTTGGCACATTCCTCGTTTCGCTCAGCATGAACAACCTGCATGTGCTGCTGTTTCTGACTGCGCTGACCGCCATTGTGCTTGGCATCGGCCTGCCTTCACCGGCCGCTTACATCATCTGCGCCACCATTCTTTCGCCCGCGCTCGTCAAGATGCATGTCCCTCTTCTTCAGGCACATCTTTTCCCATTGTATTTCGCGTTGTTTTCACACCTGACACCGCCTGTGGGGATCGGGCTCATGGTGGCATGCAAGATGGCCGAATCCGATTATCTCCGTTCCGCCGTTGAAGCGCTCAAAGCCGCCTTTCCGTCTTTCTTCCTGCCGTTTCTGTTTGTATACGCGCCGGGCATCCTCCTGCTTGGCGGTTCGGCTCTCACCAACGTCACCCAGATTTTCGCCGCGATCCTGTTCTTCCTGGGCATGGGCGTCATCGTTAACCGCTATTTTATCGGTGCCGCTTCAATACTGGTCATGGCGCTGACTGTGGCATCTTTTGCCGTTACCGGCTTTTACCTGGTGCTCCCGGCGCATCCGTCTCTTTACCTGTCGGCCGGGACAATCCTCCTCGCGCTTGCATTGGGATTGAACTTCATCCAGACCAGACGTGCTTTGCTGCGGGGCTGAACCTTTTTCAGCTCCTTCTGCCTTGTCAAAAAGGCGATTCATGGAATCCCATGAATCGCCTTTTCGCACACGACATGTGGTAAAACTTATTTCACGGCATTCTTCAGATCTTTGCCGGGGGTGAATTTTACCACCTTGCAGGCAGGAATATTGATTTCCTTGCCGGTACGGGGATTGCGGCCCTTGCGCGGAGCGCGCTCGGCGACCTTGAACGTACCAAATCCCGTAAAGGTTACGGCAGCGCCAGAGGCCAGAGCTTCGCTCAAAACGGCGATCGTCGCGTTCAAAGCGTCTTCCGTCTGAGCCTTGGTCGAAAGTCCCGCCTTCGTGAAAATTTTGTCCACAAGTTCTGCTTTAGTCATGGGTTATGCTCCCGATTGATTTTTCCGCATGCGCCGTAGCATCTGCGGTGTTGCTACGGCCCCAAAATAGCAATTGTCATATTCTTGTCAATGCTATTTTTGTATATAACCTC
>Ga0208297_1001441_pt1 | contig 22148 bp, 22 predicted proteins | sample LMS_cellobiose_e_FD_187367 | JGI IMG/M metagenome (GOLD analysis project Ga0208297, IMG submission 187367) | Rumen-fistulated moose microbial communities from Alaska, USA - LMS_cellobiose_enrichment (SPAdes) (version 2) | ecosystem: Host-associated > Mammals > Digestive system > Stomach > Rumen... | reverse complement strand
GGTGGACACCATCCGGGCGGCCTCCCCCTCCTGGGTGCCCAGCGCACCCGGCACCAGATACCCCACCGAATCCACCAGCCGCACCCTGGCCTTCACGCCGTCTCCCAGGTGGATTTCCGCCGCGCCCTCGCCGGGGATAAAGGCGGGCTGGGTGGTGGTGATGGTGCGGCCGGAGCCGGATTGGGGCAGCTCATCGGTGAGCCGGTCCCGCCGGGGCCCGTTCTCCATCAGCGGCAGCACCATCTGCTCCATCAGCCCCGAAATCAGCGTGCTTTTCCCGGTGCGCACCGGACCCACCACGCCGATATACAGATCGCCCCCCGTTCTTTCTGCAATATCCCGATAAAAGGGCCGCGCGGCCCGCGCCGTATCCTGTTCCATTGCTTCCGCCTCCTTGCGCTCCTGTTTCACGCTATGCTTATGCCGTTTCCCCCGGGGGTATGCCTTGATTCCCGCGGGGTGCAGGTGATATAATGAAGGCATCCTGCTGAATCGGGAGGCGCTTATGGCCCAGTACGCTTTGAAACTGCCCTTGAAAGAGGAAGACGCCCGGATGCTCCGGGCGGGCGACACCGTATTATTGACGGGCCCCCTGCTCACCGGCCGGGACGCCGCCCATAAGCGGCTCATCGCGCTGTTGGATGAAGGCAGGCCCCTGCCGGTGGACCTGGCGGGCGAAACGATTTATTACGTGGGCCCCGCCCCGGCCTCCCCCGGCCACGCCTGCGGCTCCGCCGGGCCCACCAGCAGCTACCGGATGGACTTATACACCCCCCGCCTGCTGCGCCTGGGCCTGCGCTGCATGATCGGCAAGGGGAAACGCAGCGAAGAAGTGCGCCGGGCCATGCAGGAATGCGGCGCGGTGTATCTTGGCGCGGTGGGCGGCGCGGCGGCGCTGATTGCCCGGAGCATCGAAAAAACCCAGGTGCTCTGCTACGAAGACCTGGGCACCGAGGCCATCCATCGCTTCATCGTGCGGGATTTTCCCGCCATCGTGCTGATGGACAGCGTGGGCGGGAACCTGTATGCATCCGGCCCCGCCCAATACCGCCTGGAGGATGAGGCATGAGGATCATTTTTGTCCGCCACGGAGAGCCGGATTATGAACGGGACTGCCTGACGCCCCTTGGAAAAACGCAGGCCCGGGCGGCGGCGGAAAGGCTTGGGGAGGAAGGCATCCGGGCCGTTTTTTCCTCTCCTTTGGGCCGGGCCCTGGAAACGGCCCGGTATACCGCCGACCGGCTGGGCCTGCCCGTCCAGACGCTGCCCTTCATGCGCGAGCTGCAGTGGGGCAGCGCGGATGGCGCGCCGCTTTTTGCCGACGGACACCCCTGGGATATCGCGGACGAATTGGCCCGCACGGGATGGGACCTGACGCGGACCGATTGGCCGGAGCACCCCTATTTCCGGCGGAATCTGGTCACGGCGTCCTCGGCCTTTGTGGCCCGGGAAACGGACGGGTGGCTTGAAACCCTGGGCTATCGGCGGGAGGGCTGCGCCTACCGCTGCTGCCGGGCGGATGACGCGCAGGATACCGTTGCGCTGTTCTGCCATGGGGGTTCCTCCTCCGCCGCCCTGGCGCAAATATTCCGTCTGCCCTTCCCCTACCTGTGCGCCGCGCTGCACCTGAGCTTCACCGGCATTTTCATCGCCCGCTTTTCCCGGCAGCCCGGCAGCCTGGGCCAGCCCATCGTGGAGCTTGCGGGGGACGGCCGCCACATCCGCTTCCTTTCCGCCCCGTGACCGCGCCCCCTGTACAACCGGCATTTATTATGATATAATTAGGGTTGTGTTTCAAATTCTTTACGAAGGCAGGAGGAGCGGCATGGGCAATCGGTCGCGGCGATGGATGGGGCTGCTGCTGGCGGTCCTTCTTTGCCTGCCCGTTTTTGCCGCGCCCGCCCTGGCGGACGACTACGATCCCCTGTATCCCGAGCTGCTGGCGGAGGGGCATCTCTCCGCCGCCTCCGCCATCCTGATCGAAGCGGAAAGCGGCAAAGTGATCTTTGAAAAAAATGCGGAACAGCGGATGTACCCCGCCTCCACCACCAAAATACTCACCGTCTGGCTGGCCCTCACCATGGGCGATCCGGAGCAGAAATACACCGTCAGCGAGAACGCGGTGAACCTGGCGCCGGACGAATCCTCCGCCAAGCTGGCGGCGGGAGAGCAGGTGAAGCTCATTGACCTGTGCTACGCCGCCATGCTGCCCTCGGGCAACGACGCGGCCACGGCCATCGCCGAGGGCCTGGCGGGCAGCGTGTGGAACTTCGCGCTGATGATGAACCAGGCGGCCTATTCCCTGGGCTGCACGGGCAGCCAGTTTATGAACGCCAACGGCCTGCACGATGAAGCCCACTTCACCACCGCCCGGGACATGGCTATCCTCACCCGCATCGCCATGCAGAACGAGACCTTCAAGCAAATCGCCCTGGCCTCGGAATACGTGCTGCCCAAGGACAATATCTACCGCGCCCGCACCATCAAAAACGGCAACAACCTGGTGGCCAAAGCGGAGGGCAAGGAAAAAAGGTATTACGAATACGCCACCGGCGTCAAAACGGGCACCACCAGCGCGGCGGGCAACTGCCTGGTGGCCAGCGCCACCAAGGACGGGGTGAGCCTGATTTCCGTGGTGTTCGGCTCCACCTCTGACGAGGCCCGCTATACCGACACCATCCGGCTGATGGATTACGGCTTTTCCCAATATCTGAGCACCAGCATCCGGGAAATCTACGCCATGAACCCCCGGGTGGTGGACGTAAGGAATTTTGATTTGGAGGACCCCCAGGTGGGCCGATTGCCCCTGACGCTGCGGCTGATTTCCACCGACGCCAGCGACCTGATCGTCACCACCCGGCAGCAGGTGGATTACTGGGTGCAGAATTTTGCCAACCTCACCGTCACCGATTTTACCCGGGAGCTGCGGGCCCCCATCACCGAGGGCGAGGTCATGGGCACGCTGACCTATTATCCCGAGACGGGCAACCCGGTGGTGTATGAATTGCTGGCCGGGCGTTCCATCGCCGCCAGAGAACAGATCGCCCCCACGGCGGAGGAAATCATTTCCGCCGCCATGGAGGACCCCAACCCCTTCCCCCGGGTCACGGTGGAATTGGTGGTGCTGTACCTGCTGCTTCCCGCCGCAGGCATTTACGTGATGATCCGGCTGATCAGGTTCCTGGTCGCCTTCATCCGCAAGCGCATCAAGGTCAAGGCCTTCAAGCCCACCAGCCGGTATTTCCGCTGAGGCCGGGGATTCTCCCGTCGGAAACGCCGTCTGCGCCGCGAAAAACAGAACAGGGAGGGAAACAAAATGAAAAACCGCGCACTCCATTTGCTCAGGGCCGTCCTGTCGCTGTGCCTGGCATCGCTGCTGCTGGCGGGCTGCGCCCTGCCCCGGGCCGCGGCGGAGGAACCCCGCGCCATCACCTCCCCTCAGGAGGCGGAGGCCTTTGTCCGCACGCTGTTTGGGGAGCATCCCGAATCGCTGGACGGGGCGTGGCTGCTGACCGAACAGATGGAAAAGGCGCTGCAGGGCATGGGAGGCTTTGCGGGAGCGGCCCGGTCCCTGGCGGCCCTGGGCGCGGCGGAGCAGATCGGCCCCGCCTATGCCGAAAAATCCTCCTTCCGGGTGCCCTGCCGCTTTTCGGCCATGCCGCTGGACATCGTATTGACCCTGTCGGACGGGGCCCTGGCCGGCCTGACCACCGCCTTTTATACCGGGTCTGCCAACGAAGCCGCCGGCGATTTTGACAGCGTGGACCTATCCGTGCCCGTTCCCGCATTGAACGGCGAGCTGCCCGGCACGCTGACCCTGCCCCGGGGCGAAGGCCCCTTCCCGGCGGTGGTGCTGGTGCACGGCTCCGGCCCCAGCGACCGGGACGAATCCGTGGGGAACCTTTACCCCTTCCGGGATATTGCCCAAGGGCTGGCCGAAAGAGGCGTCGCCGTGTTCCGTTACGACAAGCGCACGTACGTATACGGCGTCCAAATGGCGGCGAACCGCCAGGCAACGCTGATGGACGAAACGGTGGATGACGCCGTCGCCGCGGTGCAGACGGCGGCGGCCCAGGAAAAGATCGACCCCAGCCGCATTTTCGTGCTGGGCCACAGCCTGGGCGCCACGGCCATCCCCGCCATTGACGGCGCGCTGCAGGGCGCCCCCGTACAGGCCAGGGGCTATATCCTCATGGCCCCCGGCGCCCGGCGGCTGGACGTGATGATGCGGGAGCAGTACGACTTCCTCTTTTCCCTGATGCCGGAAATCACTGAGGAAGCGCAGGCCCAGAAGGACCAGCTTTTCCGGGAGCTGGACCGCCTGGAAGACCTGGACGCGCTTTCGGAAAGCGACCTGATCGCCGGGGCATACGCCCCCTACTGGCAATGGCTGGCGGACTACGACATGCTGAAGGCCGCCGGGGAAATCACCATCCCCTGCCTGCTTTTGCAGGGGGAGGAGGACTATCAGGTGACGATGGAGGATTATGAGCTGTGGCGGCAGGCCGTGGGCGGGCGGGAAAACTGGACATTCATTGCCTATCCCGGCCTGACCCATCCCTTCGTGCCCGGGGAAAAGGCGGAGGGCGCCAATGTGTATGCCAAAGATGAAAAAGTCGCTCCCCAGGTGATTGGCGATATTGCGGACTTCATCTTAAAATAACAGCAAAATTTCGGCCCGGTGAACGCCTTGTTCGCCGGGCCGTTTCGTATGCCGTGTATGCCGTTATTCTCCCAGGGCTTCCTTAAGCACCTGAAGGTTTTTCCGCATGACGTCCTCATAGGCGGTCAGGGCCCCGTCCCCCGTTACCAGGGGGTCCAGCTCGTACACCGGGGCGCCGGTTTCCTGGGCCACGGCCCGCAGGGCGGCGCTTTCATACTGGGGCTCGGAAAACAGGGGCGGGCTGCCCGCGGAGCGCACCTTTTCCACCACCTGAGAAAGCATCCGGGGGGAGATGGGCTCGTCGGGCTCCAGGGCCACCACGGCGGCCACCTGAAGGCCGTAGGCCGCGGCGAAATAGGGAAACGCCTCATGGAAGGTGACGATGGTTTTCCGGGGCAGCGCGCCGATGGCGGCGGCCAGCTCCGCGTCCAGGGCGGTCAGCCGGTCCGTATAGGCGGCGGCGTTGCGGCTGATCCTGTCCGCCTGGTCAGGCAACAATTCCGCCATGGCGGAGCGGATGTTCTCCACCATCTGAACGGCGTTTTTGGGGGCCAGCCAGATATGGGCGTTGTATTCCCCGTGGTCCTCGTGGCCCTGGTGATCCTCTTCTTCCTCCTCCGCCAGCAGCGCCACGCCCCGGGAGCAGTCCACAATCAGAAGCTGCGGATATTGCTCCGTCACGTCGGAAAGGAAATTTTCCATCCCCGCGCCGTTGCAGATCAGCGCCCGGGCGGAGGCCAGGGCCCGCATATCGCTGGTAAGCAGTTGGTAATCGTGCAGGCAGCCGGTGGCGGGGGGCGTCATGGACAATAGCTTTACCCCTTCCACGCCCTCCAGCACGTTTTCCGCCAGGATATAGACGGGATAGAACGTGGCCATGACGGTGATTTCATCCGCCTCCCGGGCGCAGCCGGACACGGGCAAAAGCAGCAGAATCAGCAGGAATGCCAGGATTTTTTTCATGGGATTTCCTTTCTTTGGGTTCTTGGGGGCGGCCGGAAAGAAACCGTCCCCCGGCCATCTTCAATGCCCCGCGTCACTTTTCGACGGCCCGCGGGGCGATCTCCGCAAGCGCCAGGCCCTTGTTCTTTTCCAGGGCCAGGCGGATGCTCCAGTCGTTTTCAAAAAACAGCACCGGGTTATCATTCCCATCGAAGCCCCGGGCGGTGGTGGAGGTGAGCTGCAGCGCATCGGCGGGCACGGGGCTGTCCGTGATCCACCGGACGAAGCGATAGCCCAGCCGGTCCATCATCAGGTCCACCCCGTATTCGCTCTTGAGGCGGTAGGTGAGCACGTCGAACTGCAATTCGCCCACCACGCCCACGATGAATTCCTCCAGGCCCGTTTCGTTGCGCCGGAAGGTCTGGATGGCGCCTTCCTCGGAAAGCTGGTTGATGCCCTTGACGAATTGCTTGCGCTTCATGGAATCCAACGGCCGCACCCGGGAAAACCTTTCCGGGGCGAACACCGGGATTTTTTCAAACTTGATTTTCTGCCCTGTGCACAGCGTGTCCCCCAGGCGGTAGACGCCGGGATCGAACAGGCCGATGATGTCCCCGGGGTAGGCGTCCTCGATGCCCTCCCGCTCGTCGGCCATGAACTGCTGGGGCTGCTTCACCTGCATTTCCTTGTTGGTGCCGGAATGCCACACCGTCATGCCCTTGTGGAACACGCCGGAAACCACCCGCAGGAAGGCCAGCCTGTCCCGATGGGCGGGGTTCATATTGGCCTGAATTTTGAAAATGAAGCCGGAGAAGTTTTCGTCCTCGGGCTCGATCATCCCCTGGTCGCTCTCCCGGGGCAACGGCCGCTCGGTGTAGCGCAGGAAGCGGTACAGGAAGGGCTCCACGCCGAAGTTGGTGACGGCGCTGCCAAAGAACATGGGGGTGAGCTCCCCCCTGCGCACGGCGTCCAGATCAAAGGCGTCCCCCGCCTCGTCCAGCAATTCGATCTCGTCGGCCAGGCGGCTCCTGTAATGCTTGTCCAGCACGGTTTCAAAGGCGGGGTCCTCCACGGAAATGACGGTCTTCCCCGCCTTGGTTTTGCCGTGGTCGCCGCCAAAGTACAATTCCACCGTCTTTTCGTCCCGGTGATACACGCCCTGGAAATCCCCGTCCACGCCGATGGGCCAGTTGATGGGGCAGGCCCGCACGCCCAGCACCTGCTCGATTTCCTCCATGAGGGCGAAGGGGTCCTTGGCGGCGCGGTCCATTTTGTTGACGAAGGTGAAGATGGGAATGCCCCGCATGCGGCACACCTTAAAGAGCTTCACGGTCTGCTCCTCCACGCCCTTGGCGGCGTCGATGAGCATCACGGCGCTGTCCGCCGCCACCAGCACGCGGTAGGTGTCCTCGGAAAAGTCCTGGTGGCCCGGAGTATCCAGGATGTTGATGTGATAGCCGTCAAATTCAAACTGCATGGCGCTGGAAGTGACGGAAATGCCGCGCTGCTTTTCGATTTCCATCCAGTCGGAGGTGGCGTGGCGCTCGGCCCGGCGGGCCTTCACGCTGCCCGCCTGGCGGATGGCGCCGCCGTATAAAAGCAGCTTTTCGGTCAGGGTGGTTTTCCCGGCGTCCGGGTGGCTGATGATGGCGAAGGTGCGCCGGCAGGCCACCTCCCGCTGTAATTCAGACATCTATGTTTCCCTCCAAGCTAATAAAATGTGTCATGGCCCGGAGGCGGTATCAACGGGGACTAAGCATCCATGCATCCTCCTTTTGCCGCACGTCTGCGCAGCACCCCTATTATATACCGGGTGACGGGCGGATTGTCAATCTTTTTCGGCAAGCCCTTGACGGAAGAAGAAAAATACGGTAAACTGTTTTTCCTTGCGTTGTCGTTGCTTTTGAACCTGTACGGAGGCACCATGAGCTACATTGCGGTGGAAAACCTGTGCAAAACCTTTACCGTGCGAAAAAAACGGGAAAAGGGAAAGCTGCTGCGGGAAAAAACGGTTATCCAGGCGCTGGACAGCGTCTCCTTTTCCATTGAACGGGGCGAGCTGGTGGGCTATATCGGGCCCAACGGCGCGGGCAAATCCACCACGGTGAAAATCCTTTCCGGCATCCTGACGCCGGACGGGGGCAGCGCCCTGGTGGGCGGCCGCGTGCCCTGGAAGGAGCGCAAAGCGCACGTGCGCCATATCGGCGTGGTGTTCGGCCAGCGCAGCCAACTGTGGTGGGACGTGCCCATTGTGGACAGCTTCTCCCTCCTGAAGGATATTTACCGCATCCCGGAGGCGGATTATAAAAAGCGCCTGGATCGCCTCACCGGCGCCCTGGGGCTGGAGGAGCTGCTGCGCACGCCCCTGCGCCTTCTGAGCCTGGGGCAAAGGATGCGGGCGGAGCTGTGCGGCTCGCTGCTCCACGGGCCGGAGCTGCTTTTCCTGGACGAGCCCACCATCGGCCTGGACGCGGTGAGCAAACTGGCGCTGCGGGATTTTCTGCAAAAGGAAAACAGGGAAAAAGGCACCACCATCCTTCTGACCACCCACGATATGGAGGATATCGCCGCCCTGTGCCCAAGGGTCATGGTGCTGGGCCACGGGAGAAAGCTGTTTGACGGGGCGCTGCCCGATTTGCTCTCCCGCTACGATACCGAGCGGGTGATGACCGTGCGGTGCGATGCCCTGCCCCCGCTGCCGGAGGGCTGCCGGGCGCAGCGGGAAGGGGACGCGTATAAAATCGTCTACCATCCGGATGAAAACCGCACGGCCGACCTGATTTCCCTGCTGCATCAGTCCGTCCCCATCCGGGAGCTGACCGTGCAGGGCCAGAATGTGGACCATCTCATCGCCGCCATGTACCGGGAGATGGATTTATGAAAGCATATCTCTCGGCCTTCCGGATGCGCTGGAAAATGGAGGTGCAGTACCGGGGCGCGGTGGTGGGCGGCGTGGCCTGCCAGGTGCTGTTCGGGCTGATCCTGGTGGCGCTGTACCGGGCGCTGTACCGGGGCCGCCCCCAAAGCATGCCCCTGTCCGCCATCACCACCTATGTGTGGCTGCAGCAGGCCTTTTTCCGCATGCTTTTGTCCTCCGATCCGGAATTGATGGATAAAATCCGCACCGGCGGCATCGCCTATGATCTGTGCCGGCCGCTGCAATTATACGGGTATTATTACGTGCGCATCATGGCCCAGAAAATGGTGGGCAGCCTGCTGCGGGCCATTCCCATGCTGGCCTTCGCCGCCCTGCTGCCCGAGGGCTGGGGCATATCGCTGCCCGCCTCGTGGCCGGCGCTGGCCGTTTCGGTATGCGGCGTGGCGCTGGGGCTGCTCTGCGTGAGTGCCTTGGAAAATATTTCCATGGGCTTCACCATGCGGACGCTGGATTTCCGGGGCGTCATGGCGCTGATGAACCTGGTGATGACCACCCTTTCGGGGAATATCCTGCCCCTGACCCTGTTTCCCGACGCGTGGCAGAAAGTGATCACCCTGCTGCCCTACGCCCAGCTTCTGGATACGCCCATCCGCCTGTATACGGGGGAATACGCCCTGGCCCGGGCGCCGGGGGCGCTGGCCGTTCAGGCGGCATGGACGGTGCTGCTCATCCTCATGGGTATGCTTCTCTGGCAGCGGAACCAGCGGCGGCTGATCGTGCAGGGCGGATAGGAGGAAAAACCATGGACACCGTCAAATTATATCTGCGATCCATGAAAATGCAGCTCAAGTGCCAGATGCAGTATCCCGCTTCCTTCTTTCTGCAGACCCTGGCCCAGTTCGTGATGGAGGCGGGGGAGCTGCTGGCGGTTATCCTGATCGTGGACCGCTTTGAATCGCTGAACCAGTGGGGCGCGGGAGACCTGTATTTTTTCTTCGGGCTCATGTCCGTCACCTTTTACCTGACGGAATGCTTCGGCCGGGGTGTCACGGGGGCGTTTCCCTCCATGGTGCGGTCCGGCCAGGTGGACACGCTGCTGCTGCGCCCCCGGGGCGTGCTGACGCAGGTGATGTGCTGGGCCATGGACCCCCGGCGCTTCGCCTGCATTGCCGTGGGCACGGCGGCGCTCATCCTGGGCAGCCGCATGGCGGCGGTCAGGTGGACGGTGCTCAAGGCGCTGGCCCTGGCGGAAGCCATCGTGCTGGGCGGAGTGATGATCCTGGGGCTGTTCCTGATCGAAGGGATTTTTGTGATCCACTCCGTAAAGTCCGTGGAGCTGGTAAACGGCCTCACCTATGGCGGGCGCAGCGCCTGCGAATACCCCATCGACGTGTACCCCCGGCCCCTGCGGGTGCTCTTTACCGTGGCGGCGCCCTTCGCGCTGGTCCTGCAGGTGCCCGCGGCCTATATCCTGGGCAAGCCCCTGTATGGCTGGCCGGGCTGGACTGCCTTTGTCTGTCCCCTGGCCGGGCTCGTATCCTTCGGCACTTTCTACGCCCTGTTTCAGCGCGCCATGCGGTTTTACCGCTCCACCGGAAGCTGAGAAAAGCCTCCGCCATCGCGTTCCTTTTCCTCGTCCCCGACCCCTCAGAAAGGAGCTTTCCCGTGTCCTCCATCACCACCCAGGGCATCGTGCTGCGTCATGCCGATTATCGGGAGCATGACCGGATGCTCACCCTGCTTTCCCCCACCCTGGGCAGGGTCGAGGCCCTATGCCGGGGGTGCAAACGGATGGGCAGCCCGCTGCTTTCCGCCAGTGAATGGTTTGCCCTGGGGGAATACGTGCTGTATGCCGGCAAGGGCCGCATGACGGTTTCCTCCTGCCACGTCACGGAAAGCTTTTATCCCCTGCGCACGGATTATGACAAGCTGAAATACGCCACCTACCTGCTCTCCATCGCCGAGGCGGCCGCCCAGCCCAATGACCGGGCGGTGGATTTGTTTACGCTCCTGGCCCGGTCCTTATCCCGCCTGGCATACGGCGACCGGGACATGCAGGCCGTGGCCGCCGCGTTCCTTTTGCATTTTTCCGCCATCAGCGGTTACCGCCCCCGGCTGTCCCACTGCGTCAAATGCGGCAGGCGCCTGAAGGATGAAGAAATCCGCCTGATGGATGTGGAGAGCGGCGGCCTCGTCTGCGCCGCCTGCGCGGAGCCGCTTACCGGCCTCCGGGCCGTCACCCCCGCTCAGGCAGCGTGGATGCGGGACGTGCTGGAAAAAGGCATCGACAAGACCGCCTGCCCGGATGAGGACGCGCCGGGCCCGCTGCTGGGGCTGTATGTGGAAAGCCGGATGGAAAAGCCCATCCGGCACAAAGGGCTGTGGAAATAATCCCGCAAACGAAAGGCCGTCCGGCGTTCGCCGGGCGGCCTCAGAGCATCGACAAAGTCGATGCTCTGCCATCGAAAGCCAGCAAGCAGGCTTTCGATGGGAACATCAATTTCCTGTAATATGGCAATTCCGGGCAAAATTGCCCGGAATTGCTCATATTACGGCCGGAAATTGATAGCGGAAGCGGTCAAGGACCGCTCCTCGGACCGGCAAACCCGGTCCTGCGGATTGTTGATGAAAGGGCCCGCAGGCCCTTTCATACTATCCCGGGGGTTTGTAGATAGTCTGGCCCGCAGGGAGATGCTTTTCTCCCCGCGGGCTTCTCCTGTTTTCAGGCGCCTGCCGGCGGCGCGCCCGTCAAAATGTTCAGTCCCGGAACAGCATGGGCAGGAAATCGTGGATGCAGCGGCGCCACACGCCCCAGTCGTGGCCGCCGGGGAAGGTGCGGCGGATCATCTCTACGCCCTTTTCCTTCACCATCTCATCGTCGTTCAGGAACACGTTGAAATACTGGTCCTCCGTGCCCATGGCCCGGTAAAACACCCGGAAGGCGGCGTGGAACTTTTCCGGCGTATCCAGGAGGGCCAGGTGCTCGTTGGGAATGCCGGGCTGAAGCATGCGCAGAAAGCCGCTGAACAGGCCCGCATAGCCGAACAGGTCGGGGTTGGTGAGGGTGACGATGCTGGTCTGGAAGCTGCCCATGCTCAGCCCCGCCATGGCCCTGTGCCACTTATCGGTATACACGGGGTAGCGGGCCTCAATGAAGGGGATCAGGTCCTCCAGAATCACCTGGGGGAACAGCATGCGGTGCTTTTCCAGGCTGTCCGCCTGGGTCATGCCGTTGCCCATAACGATGAGCATTTCCTGCATCCTGCCCTCGTGCAGCAGCCGATCCGCGATGCGCCCCACATGGCCCTGATACACCCAGCCCGTTTCATTTTCCCCATATCCGTGCTGCAGATACAATACCGGGTATTTTTTGTTGGGATCAAAGGCTGGCGGGGTATACACCAGGCAGATTTCATGCTTGCCGGTAACGGAGGAGGGATAGTAATGCCGGGTCACCGCGCCGTGGGGCACCCCCTCCAGCGCGCCCCATTCCACCTCCCCCGGCACGGGGACGTCCAGGAAGTTCATGGGCCGGCAGCAGCCGTAACCGATGGGCAGATAAGGATTGAGCACGTCGCAGCCGTCGATTTTGAGGAAGAAATACTGGAAGCCCCTTCCCAGGTCCACCGTGCCTTCCCACATTTCCTCCGACACTTTCTCCAGGGGGTGCATCCTGCCGAACTGATCCAGCGCCACCTCCCGGGCGCCGGGGGCCTTGATGCGCAGTCGCACCCGCCCGTCCTCCATCATTTCGTACCCCTGATTGCCGTCGCGGCCGGGCTCGCCCCAGTAGGGGTCAAAGGAAACAGCGGTGTCCAGCGGCCATACCTTCTTCATGGTTTTTTCCTTCTTTCCTGTTGATATATTATCCATTGCGTCGCGTCCCTGCGCGTCTATTCCCCCGCGTCCCAGGCGCCAAACACCCGGACAAAATTGTACAGCCCCAGGTTCCAGATATTGAAGTCATGCCCGCCGGGCCGCTCCTGCCAGTGCCAGTTTTCCTCCGTCAGCCTTTCCGTGTACCGGGTGATTTCCTTGGCCGCGCCGGAGCCGGCGAAGTAGAGGCTGTCCTCCGTGCCGCAGATGCTGTAAAAATACCGGATGGGCATATCCGGGAATTTGTCCAGCGCCCGGACGATCTGGGCGGCGGTATAGGTGGTGGGCGCGGCGGAGAAGGCGCCGAAGAAGGCGAACAGGTCCAGGCATTCGCACAGGCCGATATTGATGGTCTGCATGCCGCCCATGCTCAGCCCCGCCATGGCCCGGTGCTCCCGGGCGGCAGAGGGGTCCTCCGGCGTTTCGGCGCCATAGGTGGCGTAGTGGGCGTCGATCCAGGGCAGCAAATCGCTGCGCAGCTCCTGCCCGAACACATAGAAGGCCCCGGCATTGTCCATGCCGGTATTGTAGGGGTCGGCGCAGGCGCGGCCGTTGGGCATCACGATGATGAGGGGGCGGATATCGCCGTTGGCGATGAGATTGTCCACCACATTCCGCCCGACGCAGTAGGGGCTTCCAAAGCCCCATTCGTTTTCCGTGCCGCCGATGCCGTGGCACAGCACCAGCACATCGTACTTTCCTTCCGGGTCATAGCCGTTGGGCAGATACACCAGCGCCTGTTTGGTGACCTTATCGCCGCCGCCGAGATAATCCAGGGAAGGATAGGCGATCTTTTCCACCCGGCCGCTCTGGACGCCTTTCTTTTTGTATTCCGCCGGAATCTCATCGGCAAACGCAGGCGCGGCGCCCTCTCCCCGCGCAGCGCAGGGAACCCCCAGGAAAATCGCCGCCGCCAGCCACAAGCATATCCACCGTTTCATGGGCCTATCCTCCTTTTTCCGCATGTGCCGCGCACTGCTCCTGCCCCGCGGCCCGTTCCTATATATTATAAGGCATTTGGCCGATCTTCTCAACTGTTCCGCGGCAAAAAGCAGAAATATTCACCGCGCCGCCAGGCGCTGCATTGGTTTTTTTGAAATTATTTTCTCTCGGGGCTTTCTGCCCGGGGCAAAGTGTGGTATACTGTCTCCCGGGCAGTTAGTTGTTTATAACCGCCCCAAAAAGCGCGGCGCGCGAAAAGAAAGGAAGAGGCGCATGAAATTGGTGCTGCTGCGGCACGGAGAAAGCGAATGGAACAAATTGAACCTGTTTACCGGGTGGATGGATGTGGACCTGAGCGAGAAGGGCCGGGAGGAAGCCAGGCAGGCGGGCGCCGCCCTGAAAAACGCGGGGTATGATTTTGACGTGTGCTATACCTCTTACCTCAAGCGCGCCATCCACACCCTGAACATCGCCTTGGATGAAATGGACCGGGCCTGGCTGCCCGTCATCAAAAGCTGGAGGCTGAACGAGCGCCATTATGGCGCGCTGCAGGGACTAAACAAGGCGGAAACTGCCGAAAAGTACGGCGAGGAGCAGGTGAAAACCTGGCGCCGCTCCTTTGATATCAAGCCCCCGGCGCTGGACCGGAACGACCCCCGCAGCGCCGGATGCCAGCCCATGTATCGGGATATCGACCCCGCCCTGCTGCCCACTCACGAAAGCCTGGAAACCACGATTCAGCGGGTGGTGCCCTACTTTGAAGCGGTCATCAAGCCGGATATGCAGCTGGGCAAGCGGGTGCTCATCGCTGCTCACGGCAATTCCCTGCGGGCGCTGGTAAAGTATTTTGACCAGTTGAGCAGCGAAGAAATCATCAGCGTCAACATCCCCACGGCGGTGCCGCTGGTGTACGAATTCGATGAGGATTTCCGCCCCGTGGGCCATGCCTATCTGGGGGACCAGAGCCAAATCCAGGCAAAAATGCAGGCAGTGGCCAATCAGGGAAAAAAACAGTAGCGCCAGTGCGGCTGTATCTTGGCCTCCTGCTGCGCTTCAGGGAGGATGACAGGAGAATTTCCATTATTTTAGCGCCCTTTCCGCCGCGCTGCGGCGAAAAGGGCGCTCTCTTTCGTATCCGATTTTATTTCAGGAAGCCGTTTACGATCTGCTCCTCGGCTTCCTGCTCGGTGAGCCCCAGGGTCATCAGTTTGGTGATCTGCTCCCCCGCGATTTTGCCGATGGCCGCCTCGTGCACCAGCGCGGCGTCCACGTCGTTGGCCTCCAGCCCGGGCACGGCCAGAATCCTGCCGCGGTCCATGATGATGGAATCGCACTCTGTGTGCCCCGTGCAGGGGGCGTTGCCCACCAGCTTCGCGTCGAATTTCTGAAAGGAATCGTCCCGGGCCACGGAGCGGGATACCACATCGGCGCTGGCGCCCTGGCCGTTGAGCTTTACCTCATAGCCGCTGACGGCGTTCTGCCGCCCATGGGTCATCAGCCGCTCCCGCACCACCAGCTTCGCCCCCGTCTTCAGCTCCGCCAGGGTGACGCGGTTGGTATCATCCACGCCTTTGATCTGCACCATTTCCATTTCCACGGTGCTGTCCTCATCCTGATATACTTCGGTGACGGGGTTGAGGATGCGCTTGCCTTCTCCGGTGCCGGAGCCGTAATGCTTTTCCACGTAACGAATGCGGGCGCCCCGGCCCACGTAAAAGCGGTGAATGCCGTCATGCTGGGAATCCTGATTGCCGCAGTTATCAATGCCGCAGCCCGCCACGATGGTCACGTCCGCCCCTTCGCCGATGAAAAAATCGTTGTATACCGTTTCCGTCAGGCCGCTTTCCGTCATCACCACAGGGATATGCACGCTTTCGTTGCGGGTGCCGGGCTGGATGCGGATATCCAGGCCGCTCACGTCCGTCTTGGGCGTGATTTCGATATGGGCGGTGGACTGGCGCCCGGCGGACTGGCCGTTGGCGCGGATATTATACGCCCCTTCGGGCACCTTGTGCAGATCGGCCACCTCCAGGAGCAGCCGCTTTTGTATTTCATCCATCTTCAGCATTCTGCCGCGCCTCCTTTTCCTCCGCCGATTTTCCAGCACTCCTGCACGGCAGACGCGGTGCCGATGAGCCCGGGCAGCACGGCGGCCCTGTCTCCCTGGGCCGTCAGCCGGCCTTCCTTGAGCACGATCACCTCATCGGCGATATTCAGGATGCGTTCCTGGTGGGATATGATCAGCACGGAACTGCCCGCAATGGCGGTGCGCATCTGCTCAAAGACCTCGATGAGATTTTGGAAGCTCCACAGATCAATGCCCGCCTCCGGCTCGTCAAAAATGGTCAGCGCCGCGCCCCGGGCCAGCACCGTGGCGATTTCGATGCGCTTGAGCTCCCCGCCGGAGAGGCTGGCGTTCACCTCGCGGTCAATATAATCCCGGGCGCATAAGCCCACCCGGGACAGGTATTCGCACGCATCGGCGGCCGTCAGGGGCCTGCCCGCCGCCAGGCGAAGCAGATCCTGCACCTGAATGCCCTTGAAGCGCACCGGCTGCTGAAACGCGAAGGCGATACCCGCCCGGGCCCGGTCGGTAACGCTCCAATCCGTAATATCCTGGCCGTTGAAAAATATCTTTCCGGAATCCGGCCGTTCAATGCCGGCGATCAGCCGGGCCAGGGTGGACTTGCCGCCGCCGTTGGGGCCGGTAATGACCACCAGCTTCCCCGCAGGCAGCGTCAGGCTGATGTCCCGGATGATTTCCCTGTCCTGCCCTTCCGCGTCCACCTTAAAACAAACGTTTTTTAACTCCAGCACGGCGTATGCACCTCACTTCCGCTGCCGCTTTTTCTGCGGCGGGGTTTATGCTTTTCCCCGCCTGTACAGCCTTTTTTCCCTTGTGAAAAGCTGCACGTTTCCTCTTACCGCTATGCCCGGCGTGCGCCCATTCGGGGCCCGCCGGGACGGCCAACCGCCCTGCAGGCCGGTTGCCACATTATTATACCCGCTGGCGCCCGCGAAGGCAAGGGCCCGCTCCGGTCTCGGGCCGTTTTGGGCCCGCGTTCCCCGCAAAAGACGGGCGGTACGCAGGATGAAAGGCCCCGCCTTTCATGGCTTGGCCCGGCAGGGCTTGTCCCGCAGGTTCTTTTCCTTTTCATAGAACGCGCGGCGCAGCATGGCAAATTCCTCCTCGCTTTCGCAGGCCGCATTGCACTGCGCTTCCTTCTCGGTCGAGCGCCGCAGCATATCCTCGATCTTTTCGCAGGCGTACGCTGGGCATTCCCGGCAGGCATCCACCTGATGGTCCCGCACGCAGGGGAGCAGCATAAAGGAGCACGTGCCCCGGCTTCCGCAGCCGGCGCAGCGTATTTCCGCGTTGGCCACGATTCTCTCCCGCCACCCGGCCCGATACCAGAACACGGCGGTTTCATGCAGTTCCTCCTCCGTCCGGGCCAAATAACGCGGGCACACGGCGCAGTCATCCCCGCAGACGGAATAAACCGGCGCCGCCTGCTCCAGCTCCTTCAGCCGTTGCCTGTACCACCGCATATCCCTTTTCTCCCTTCCGCGCCTGCCGCCCCGGCAGGCGGCGCGATTGGCTTTCGTATTCGGCACACGTCTTATTATAATCGCTGTTCGACCCTTTATCAATATCCCGATTGCGTCCCTTTGACTTCAAACGCCCCTGAAACCATGCGGTTCCAGGGGCGTTTTTCCTGTTGTGCTGCTCAGGGCCGCTTCCCGCTCATTTGCGGTTTTTCAATGCCCGCACCAGAGCGATCACGTCCCAAAGGATCAGTGCGGCGATCACCGCGGCAAACCCGCCGGGCGACAGCTCAATGGTGCGGAACAGGGTCATGTAGCCCCGGCCGGAGGAATACACGCCGGCGCCGTAAATGCCGATGATGACGGTAAAGATGATGCCGAAGATGGCCCAGCGCATATTGCTGGTGTTTGCCTTTTCGGCCTGCTCCGCGCGGGCGTATTCCGCCTGCTGCTGGGCGGCTTCCTTTTCCTTTTTCCTTTCCTCAATTTCCTTTTGCTCTTCTTCGGTCAGCGGCGCGCCGCTTTCCATGCGGCGTTGGATTGCCTCGTCCTTCTCCCGCTCCTCCCTGCGCCTGGCTTCGGCCACGGTCTTCAGCGCCGTGACGGCCCGGGCGCCGCGGTTGATCTTCTTTGCCTGCGCCGCCAGCGCAAGCAGGCCGAGGCCGGGAAAGAACTGCAGAAAGAAGGGCAGGAGGAGGCCGCCCGCCCCGTTTTCATGGCGGGTTTTGAACACCAGGATGGAGCCGGCGATCATCGCGGTGAGCCAGCCGATGAAAACCACGAAAATCCCCAGAAAATTGGCGCTGCCGTTGCTGGGGGCAACGCTGGCGCAGATCCCGATGCCCAGGGCGACCAGCACGTATCCCGCCAGCACGGCGATCCAGGCCTTTTTGGGGCTGCTGCCCTTCTCCTGGCCGCACGCGTCGCAGGCGTACAGGTAAACCTCATTGGGATAGGTTATCTCCCGGACGCCCGTATAGGGCTTCACGTTCACGCGGTCCTGCCCCTGCACGGGGATAAAGGTGACGGGGATACACTCTTTTTCGCTGCCGCAGATGCTGCAGGCCCTGACTGCCCTGTTTTTTGCCATTGGTTCATTCCCCTTTCCAAGTGTTGATATGTGTCTGCCCTCCGGCAGTACGGTCCATTTTCTGCGCGGCCAGCGGCGGCCTGCGCCTTGGAGGCTCACAGCTTTGCCAGCTCTTCCTTTGCCGGGCCGGCGATTTCCGTATGATACTCCCATATATTGGTCCTGGACGCATTGTCGGCAAGCTGTTTGAGATGCTCCTTCACTTTGCCACTGTGGAATTTGGGCAGCATCCGCGTCAGGCGCTTGGCCTGGCTCCACCACCTGATGTTTCCCACGCCGCCAAAGGAGCACCGCGTCAGGAAACTGAAGATGGCCGCCTCGGCGGCGTCGCCCTCCGCCAGCAGTTTCTGCTCCATGGCGTCCAGCTCGGATTCGTCCAGGGTCAAATTGACATAGACGGCGAAATCAGCCACCAGCTTGTTCAAATCAACGCCCGGTTTATAGCCGCAGTAGCGGCATACGCCGTTTTCAAAAAAATGCTCGGACGTGATTTCTTTGCCGCAGGTGACACAGACGCCCTTGTGCCTGGACGAGCCCCGCTCATAGGAATATTTGTAGACGTGGCCGCCGAATTCGCTTTTCTTCACATAGCCGCAGACCTGGCATTTGCAGCCCTGCACCTTTGTGCCGCCCGGATCATTCGGATCGAACACATAGGGAAAATCGTGCGCATTGAGATCGTCAATGGCCCGCGTGGCTCCGCAGACCGTGCATTTGCAGCCTCTGCCGTTTTTGCTCCAGCGGTGCTGGGCGGGGCCCTCCGCGCCGCAGCGGGCGCATTTCATTGTGCAGCTTCCGGGGACGGGCGCAAATGAATGGCCCGCATTCCTCACCGCGCCGCAGCGGGCGCACGTGCAGCCATTCCATTTGTGCCCCAGGACACAGGCGATCTTCACACCGATTCCTCCTTGATATGTATGGTTTTTCCCCTGAGGCCAATGCCGCGGCGGTTTCCTGCCGGCTGATTCCGCCCCGCCGTTCCTTCAGCCTGGCCAACCATCTTCCACCATGCCGTTTTCAGCGAAGGCGAATACCGAACCCGTCCATGATATCGCGTATTTTTTCGTATTCGAACTGGGTATAAATCAGGACGCCCGCGCTTACCAGCGTGTAAACCACGGAAATGCAGACAAAGATGACGGTATTGCGGGTACAGAACACGATAGCGGCAATATCCAAAGCAAGGAACAGGATGAAGGGCCATTTCCAATCCTCCGGATCATCATTGTGATGACCATGATAATACCCCTGCTTTTTATAAAAGTTGATATTTGCACTCACCACAAATGATTTGAAAAGCACCAGCAGTATATTTCCAATAATCACCAATGCAGGAACGGGAGTATGAAGCCCGAACCACAGAAGCGTACATTCCAGCAGGGAATAAAGGAGAAGCATACGATAGCGCCGCCTCTCCTTTTTGTATTGGGTGCACATTTTTTCATTTAGCGGCATGGTCTTCACCTTTTCTTTTCACAGATCATTCGATAGGATATTTCGCAAGTATCTGATCCACTGTGTCCTGATCGTAAAAAACGGCGACCAGTGTGGGGCGGTCGATGGTGCCCGTTTCCTCCAGGCCGTAATCCCGCTGCAGATCCTTGATGGCCGCCTCCATATCCGCATCGAACACCGAATCCGTATCGGTGTTTTCTGCCAGATAACCGCGCGCCGCCAAAGCCTGACGGAGCCTTTGCACGCCTTTTCCCTCGCCGCCCGGCGCGGCCTCATAGCCGTACCAGCTCAGGATGGCCGCCACCAGTTCTTTCGCTTGAGCGGAGCCTTCAAACATCGGAGAATCCATATAAAAACCCGATTCATAATGCTGGTTCGTCGTGACGCTTTTCCCCGGCGTATTGGACTTGATTACCACGCATTTTTCATCCGGGTCGGACAGAAGGAAGGCCCCCAGGGCGATCTCGCAGGCATATCCGGGAACCGTAACGACATTTCGCCACAGGTAATTGGCATAAAACCGGTAAGACCGATTGGTCACCAGAATGATATCCGCGTGATCCGGATCATCTACAAAGCGCAGGATGCCTTTTGATCCGTTTTCAATGCTCCGTTTCCAGTCTGATGTTCCAACCCTGCTCAAGCCGACCGTGCTGATCTGCTTTTCGGGATATGCCCAGTATTCATCGTTCACCACAATATAGAGGTTCAGCGGTCCGCCCACGGACGGCGTATAGAATGGGATCTTCCCCAGCTTGCCGCTGCCGATTCCCGTCGGTTTGATCCAGTATTTTTCCGCGATACCCGATACCGTATCACAGCCCCATTTTGCGCCGAACCAGTATCCTCTGGAAAGCCCGGGCGTTTTGGACGGTTCCTGCTCCTCGCAAAACGCTCCGGCAGCGGACAGGATCAGGCACAGGGCCAGCAGAACCGCACAGAATGATTTTTTCATTTCGTGTTCTCCGCACAATCAGTGGTTCCTTGAGAACAATCGCCGGTCAGGGCATGAAATAAGTGCCGTTCATCATCTTGACATAGCCCAGGTCGAAGTAACGAAAATAGGCGTCCGGACCGGGCTGAAAGTATTTCACCACGTCGCAGGAGAGGCTGTTTTCCGTCGGGGGCTGGAAGGCATGACGGTTGCCCGCCTGATGCCATTTGTAAACCTTGACGTCGGAAAGATAGGAACGCAAAAAGGCAATGAACAGCGCGATGCCGCCCAGCGCGCCCAGCGAGCCGATGGACGCAAGGGCGGTGTCCATCTGCTCCGGTTTTGTAAACTGGTTTACGGCGATCGCCGCGCCGCCCAGGACCAGCGCCATGCTCACCGCCATGGCGATCCAATTCGCAATTCCCGGCTTTGGCCAGTTTTCTTCCTTGGCGTTGAAAGCGTCCCGGGCACAGGCTTCGCAGTAGCCCGCCAGCTTCTCCTGAATGTTTTTATAAGAGGTGCTGTAATGGGTGTACCTTCCGCTGGTCCCCATCTTGGTGGTTGTATCCTTTTCGCCTTCATAATAGCGCACAGCGCGCATGAGCCTGCCGCATTCCGGGCAGACGCCGGCTTCGTCAAAGAGATAATTGCCGATTTTCTTCATGGTTTTCTCCTTTTCGATGCTTTTCGGCAGTGCTTCCTGCCTTGGATGCTTCAGCGAAAGGGCACCCGGAGACGGTTTTGCTGATTCAATGGTTTTCCCAGGGCTGATACTCGGCCCAGGAGGAACCATTCAGCACCACGGTTTTCCTGGTGCTGTCCAGGATGATTTCCGCGGGGCGAACATCCGTGTCAAAATCGAAGATAAAGCGGTATTCCTGCTCTTCCAGGTTCAGCGTTACTTCGCTGGCGGCGGATTTGACCAGGCTGCCGTCGGGCAGCTTCAATGTGACGCTGAAGCCTGCTTTCGGGTTGAACTGAACTGTGCCGTCCGCAGCGTTGATGGTAACAGGGATCGTTTTGCCGGATCCCTGACGGAAGGTCAGGCGCAGCAGGCCTGTTTCTGTTTTGTGCATGCTGGTCAGCATCAAAGAACTCGTAGGATTGGGGGAAGTAGGGATCGTGAACCAGCCCGGACTGGGCACGATATCGTGGAAATCCGCTGTGTAGCTGAAGGCTTGATGGCCGAAATCCGCAGATTCAGGAATGTTGATTTCCTTGATGGCCATGCATTGATAAAAACACTGCGGCCCCAGATAAATCCCGTTATCAGGCAGCACCACGCGGGTCAGCTTTTTGCAGCCTAAAAATGCCTGGCCCCCGATCTGCGTGCAGGTGTCCGGGATCACCACGCTGTGGATATCCCTGTTTTTGAACGCCTCTTTGCCGATGGCCGTCACGCCGTCGGGAATCACGATTTCCGAGGCCTTGCCTTGATAGCCTGTAACGACGCCATCCACGATCGTAAATTCTTCCGGCTTTGATTCGGTCGGCCCGCAGCCGCTCAGCAGGCAGACAACCAGGACCAGGACGATGAGCAGCATGGATTTCTTCATAAAAACGCATCCTTTCTTCCATGATGGAAGCATGACCGTTATTCGATACCGGGCACCAGCCGCAGCAGCGTCCAATCCGCCATTTCCACCGTTCCTTCAAATTCGTTGTACCGGGGATTGGCAATGACCATCCAATATCCGTTCAGGATTCCCTCTTCATTGCCGAATTCAAGGATGATGCCGTCTTCGCCGCCGGAGTACAGGTTGACTGCGCCTGTTTCATCCGCGCCGACCGCCAGCACAGGATTCAGTACTTCCCGAATTTT
>Ga0208297_1001437_pt1 | contig 22286 bp, 9 predicted proteins | sample LMS_cellobiose_e_FD_187367 | JGI IMG/M metagenome (GOLD analysis project Ga0208297, IMG submission 187367) | Rumen-fistulated moose microbial communities from Alaska, USA - LMS_cellobiose_enrichment (SPAdes) (version 2) | ecosystem: Host-associated > Mammals > Digestive system > Stomach > Rumen... | reverse complement strand
ACCACCCGGCAAAGTCGTAGCCGGTCTTTTCCGGCGCGGAAGGTTCCGTCGCCTTGCCGCCGTGGGCGATGGTCTGCGACGCAACAAGCGTACCGCCGTCAGAATTGAAGCTTACCGTGTAGGTCTTCTGCGTCCACTTCGCTTTGAGCGTGAGCGCGCCGGTCACGGTCGCATTGAAGTCATACGGCGTGCTGCCGTTATACCACCCGGCAAAGTCGTAGCCGGTCTTTTCCGGCGCGGAAGGTTCCGTCGCCTTACCGCCGTGGGCGATGGTCTGCGACGCGACAAGCGTGCCTCCGTCGGAATTGAAGCTTACCGTGTAGGTCTTCTGCGTCCATTTCGCTTTCAGCGTGAGCGCACCTGTCACGGCCGTATTGAAGTCATACAGAGCACTGCCGTTATACCACCCGGCAAAGTCATAGCCGGTCTTTTCCGGCTCGGAAGGCGCTGTCGCCTTCGCGCCGTGGGCGATGGTCTGCACAGGCGGCACGGGGCTGCCTCCGTCAGAATTGAACGTTACCGTGTAGGTCTTTTGCGTCCACTTCGCTTTCAGTGTGAGCGTACCTGTCACGGTCGCATTGAAGTCATACGGCGTACTGCCGTCATACCACCCGGCAAAGTCATAGCCGGTCTTTTCCGGCGCGGAAGGTTCCGTCGCCTTCGCGCCGTGGGCGATGGTCTGCGACGCGACAAGCGTACCGCCGTCAGAATTGAAGCTTACCGTGTAGGTCTTCTGCGTCCATTTCGCTTTCAGCGTAAGCGCGCCGGTCACGGCCGTATTGAAGTCATACGGCGTGCTGCCGTTATACCACCCGGCAAAGTCGTAGCCGGTCTTTTCCGGCTCGGAAGGCACCGTCGCCTTCGCGCCGTGGGCGATGGTCTGCGACGCAACAAGCGTACCGCCGTCAGAATTGAAGCTTACCGTGTAGGTCTTCAGCGTCCATTTCGCTTTGAGCGTAAGCGTACCTGTCACCGCCGCATTGAAGTCATACGGCGTGCTGCCGTTATACCACCCGGCAAAGTCATAGCCAGTCTTTTCCGGCGCGGAAGGCGCCGTCGCCTTACCGCCGTGGGCGATGGTCTGCGCAGGCGGCACGGGGCTGCCGCCGTCGGCGTCAAACGCGACGGTGTAGGTCGCCAGCTTCGGTATCTCCACGTTCTGCGTCTGTGTCTCAAACAGGAAGTTGGTAAAGACCGCCGTGTAGACGCCCACGCCGGCGGCGTCCGCCGTCGGTTCCGTCGTGACGGTGAAGCCGGTGCTTACCGTCTCCTCGACCACGTGCGCGGGGTCGTTCGCGCAGACGGACCGGGCCGTGACGGACGTGTGGTCGGCGCTCCAGAGATAGCTGGGCGCGCCCCAGTCGTGCCCCGTGGCGGGGATGGGCACGGCCGTGACCTGCTCGGTGAAGGGCTCCTGCGTGAAGACCGCGGTCCAGGCCCCGACGCCGCCGGCCGTGCAGGTGGCGGGCGTCATCGCCGAATAGACGGCAGTCACCGTCTCCGTCGCGGTGTGACCGGCGTCAGTTTTACAGACCGCGTTCGCGGTGACTATATGGCTGCCGGACCAGGTATAGCTGGGCGTGTCCCAATCGTGACCGAGCGCGGGGATGGGGTCCTCTTTGCAGGCGGGGCAGCGGGTACAGAAATAGAGCCTCACGCCGTCCGTATCGCAGGTGGGGTCGAGGACGAAGTCCTCTTCCCAATCGTGGCCGAGCGCCGGAGCCCCTGCCACTATTTCATATTGAGCTTCAAAGACCGGTTCGACGAAATCGTCGGACAGGTAAGCGATCCATTCGTTCTCCAGACAGGTCGGCTCATCTCTCCCCCATTCAGATGCATCCGCCGTTTCCGTTATCACATGGCTTTCGTCGTTCTGGCAGACGGCCGTGGCGGTGACGCTCGACCAGTCGTCGGCCCAGACGTACGCCGGGGCGCCCCAGTTGTGCCCCGTGGCGGGGACATCCACAAACTCGCGGGTCATCAGCTCCTCGCCGCAGACGGTGCAGTAGATCATTTCCTCGTAATAGCCCGGTTCCGTACAGGTGGCCGGGATCTCGCTTTCGCGCACCAGCTCGCCCGCCGTATGGCCGGGAGCCCTGTCGATATAGTATTCCTGACTGAAGACCGGAGTATAATTATCCCTATAATCATCGTAGGAGAACCACTGCCCGCATATCGGGCACTCCCAGTGTTCGAGACAGCCGTCGATCGTGCAGGAATGCGGCCGTTCCACGCAGTGAACAAGGGTGTCCTCGTTGTGGAGATGGCCGCCCTCTTCCACCGGCAGCGCGGTAAAACGCACTGTGACGTATATCTCGCCGCTGGGCATATCAAAATATTTTCTGGTTCCTATGCTTGTATTACCGGCTCTTATCCAATCTGTGCCCCATATTTCCTCACCGGTTTTGGACCCCTCTGCCGGCGTTATGTTTTCCACGTAGACCCTTGTCCCGGGATTGGCGGTGTATGTCTCGTCGTTCAGCTTTACCAGACCGGCGCCGTTCAGCGTCGCCGAGCCGTAGCCCGTTCCGCCGTAGTCCAGATGGATCGTATAACGCGTATTGTCGCGCCAGCCGGCGTAAACGGTCACATCATCGGTCAGGGGCTTGCTGAAATCGAAGAGGAAATAGGTATTGCCGTTATTGGCCGCCGTTCTGTCGGTGTACCAGCCGGTGAAGGTCCAGCCGCTTTCCGAGGGGGCGGCGGGCGGGCCTGCGGGCACAGTGTTCAGCTCGACCCGCATCGCCTCAATCTGCTCGCCGTGACCGTTCATGTCAAAGCGGATGGTGCGGGTGGGGATCGTCTGCCAGACGGCGGTGAACACCATGTCGTCGGAGACGGTGATCGTCCGGCCGGCGCTCACATAGCTGCCTCCCGTCGACCAGTAGAGAAAGCGTTTCCCCTCCGGCGGAGTAAAGGAGCACGCGGGCACGGTGTAGCTCTCCCGCTCGTTCACACTCGCGGCGGGCATGGAACCCGAGCCCTCTCCCGGCAGGAAGGAGAGGGTGCATATCTTCGTCCACCTGGCGTTGAGGTTTACATGCCCCGTGACAGGCGCGGAGAAATCGTAGCGGTTTTCCTCCGTATAGCCGCCGTTTTTGAACCATCCGCCGAAGAGGTAATTCGCCGCGGCGGGGTCAGGCGGCTGCGTGGCCGTTTCGCCGTAAGTCACCGTCTGGACCGGCGGCCTCGTGCCGATGCCGCGGGTGTTGAAGGAGACCAGGAAGGTCTGCATATCCCATTTGGCGTAAAGCGTGAGCGGCTCTGTGACAGGCCGGCTGAAATCATAGATATGGGTATATTCCGCATCGGTGTACCACCCGGCGAACGTGCCGCCCTCTTTTGTCGGCGCGTCCGGCTGCGTCACCGTGCTTCCGTGGGCGATGATCTGCGGCCTGATCGAAGCGGGGGCGCCTCCGCCCGTATCGAACGACACCTCATAGCTCATCAGATTCCATTTGGCGTAAAGGTTCAGGGTGGAGGACACCGGCGTGCTGAAATCATAGGGTGTGGTGAAGCCCGGGTCCGTGTACCAGCCGCCGAAGACGTACCCTCCGGTCGAGGACGGGATGACCGGCTGCGCGGCGCGCTCTCCCGTCATGATCTGCTGGTCGGGGATGCTCTGCCCGAGCTCGCCGCTGTGGAAGCGCACCGTCCATGCTTCGCGGACATAGAAGGATCGGGAGAAGACGACCATGGGATTTTCCGTGATCTGTAACTGATAGGGGTCATCGCAGACCCAGTCAGCGTCGACGGTAAGGCTCATTTCCCGATCTTCCTGGATCGAGATGCCGTGATCAACTTCGCCGGTTAAAAGGCCGTATGCTTCTATAAGAGAATAAGCCGTACTCAAAAGGCCCCCGTGGATATGGAATTTTGCGCCGTCGAAATGATCCCAGGTCTGGACATAGGGCTCCGGATAAAAATCGACCGACCAGCTCACCTCGGCCGGCTGACCGTCGAGGATGACGACGTCTTCCGGCTGCCCGGTGAACATGTGCGCTCCCTTGCGCAGCACATAGAAAGGTTCGCTCAGATACTCCGCTCCGTTTTGATCCTGCGCTATTAAATAACACGGACCCGTGCACAAGTCGGAGGCGTGCAGATAGATCGAATGGACCAGCGTCTCGGGGTTTATCTGGTCGGTGATCCGCCAGAGCGATCCGTTTCCGATCCCGTTATAGTCCTCGGCCAAGTAAAATTTTTCTCCGTGCGGGCGGAAATTGAGTTCAAACTGGAACTCTTTTATGTCATCGGGATCATTGATATCGTCGAGAAAGACGTATGGCTGAGGTATAGTGAACTTCGGCACCGGGTTGATGTAGAACTGCTCGCTGCGGCGAAAATAGTCCCCGTGATCCGTCGTATAATCCATGGAGATATTGTACGGATATCTGGATACCCAGGAAGAGTCCACCACGATCGTCATCGTCTGTTTCGGCGTCGCGTCGTTCCCCGCGGGATCCTTGAACCGCTGATCGATCTGGTAAAGATGATTCAGTGTCTGATCCTCGAGAAAAAGGACGATATCGTCCCGGCCCTCGGGGTCGAGGGTCAAAGAGAACGTCAGCTCGGCCGTGCCGCCCTCCGGCACGTAGATCGTTTTCGGCTGCGTTGCATAGTCGGGGGCAGCGGCGGCCCCGGCCTCCGGCGTCACTGCGGGAAGAACGCCCAGAAGCATGATAAGCGCCAGTAAGAAACACAAATTCTTTTTCAGCTTCATCAGGAAATACCTTCCTTTCGCGTATTATCCGGCATACAGCGGATGAAAAAAGCCCCTTTTCGGAAGAGGGGACAACTATCCAAAGATATTGTACTCCTCCGAAAAGAGGCCCGGTACAGCCAAAGGTAGGTATTGAGGAAAAATTTTAGTAAATCAGCTGGCTAAAGCTCCCCTTTCGAGGGGAAGCTTGTCCCTGCCGTCATTCCCGTATCGCTACGCCTAAATGCCTCGCCTTAACGGCCAGCTCCAGGCGGCTGTGATAGCCGGTCTTTTGCAGCATATTGGTGACGTGCATTTTTACAGTGCTCTCCTTTATATGGAGTATTTCCGCGATCTCCCTGTTTGATGCGCCGGTCACCAGCTCCCGGAGGACGGCCGCCTCCCGCTCCGTGAACGCGTCGCTGTACGTGTTGCCCACGGCCACACGGGGGCAGACGGTGGGATATACGGACTCGCCGGCCATCGTCCTGTCCATGATCTCCAAAAGGGGCTGCTCCTGCAGCTCCTTATACCAGAAGCTCTCAACGCCGATCTCCTTCGCTTGATTTATAAAACTCATCTCCGGCATGGAGGTGACGATAAGGATTTTCGTCTCGGGGCAAGCCTCCCTGATCTTCCGGGCGGCGTCCAGCCCGCTCAGGGAGCCGGGAATGAGCACGTCCATAAGGACGAGATCGACGGGATTGGCCCGGCAGTATTCCAGCGCCTCGGCGGCGGTGCTGAACGCGCCTGAAAGGCTGTATTTCCCCGCAGTCCGGATCGTTTCGACAAAAACCTCCCGCACCATTTTGTAGTCTTCCGCGACAACAACGCTGTAGCTCATTTTCATGCCTCCATCACAGGTTTTCCCAATCGTTGATGGGTAAGTACAGGTTCAACTGAAAGGCCGGAGCGGAGTCGACCGTCATATTTCCGCCGACAGCCTCCGTCTTGGTCCTCAGATTTGTCAGCCCGCCGCCCTCTCTGACCTCTTCCGGCGGGGCCGCGCCGTCGTTCGTAAGGGCGAGGCGGTAGCCCGTCTCCTCTTTTTCGCAGACCACCACAGCCCGACCGCCGCCGGCGTGACGCAGGACGTTCGTCATATGGACGGAAAGGGCGGTCTCCACTACGGGTATCAGATAGTTTTCGGAGGGCAGATCGCCCTGTATTTCCAGGCTTATGCCCAACGCCTCCGCCTGCTCCTTCAGTACGAAATACGGGGTCTGCCAGCTCTCCCGGCCGCTGTTTTCCAGAAGGTTCAGTTTTTTGAGCCAGCTGTCCCGGACGGCCGGCGCATCCACGCTGCCGGGGCTTTCGAGATAGCGCTTTGACAGCAGCAGGCTCTTGCCCAGCTCGTCGTGGAGTTCGGCCTTGAGCCGGGTGAGCTCCCGGCTCATGGTGAGATATTCTATGCTGCCCAAAAGGGCCTTGAGGCGGGCGTTGAGCTCCCGCGCCCTTACCTGCTTTTCCGCCAGCTCAAGATTGAGGTTGTAGTTATCCGTTACGTCCGTTGCCACGAGCTCGTGCACCAGGCCGATCTCCGTATCAAAAACCCGGTGGGAAAAGCGGAAGACCCGGCCGTCCGAAAGCCTGACCATGGGCGCTTCTCCGCCCCGGAGAGAGGCGGGCAGGTCCCCCCGCTCCAAGTCGTCGTAAAACTGTTCGGGGTTCATCAGCGGCATTCCGCTGACCGAGCTTGAAAGCTCGTTCATGCTGGTGTTCACCAGCTTTATAAGGCCGCCCTTGAGATAATAGCACAGTCCGGCGGGGAGGTTGTCGAAGGACTCCTTTATCGACATGGGGGACAAATGGCTCCTGTTCCAGCGCCCGAGCCTGTATTGCCGGAGGCCCGACGCGGCGATGAGCAGCAGGACCGCGGCGATCGTCGGCGCTACCTTCAGGTGTATCCCCAACGGATAATGAGGGTATTTGTAGGCGTTCATCGCCATGATCTGAATGAGCGCGAAAGCGGCGGACAGCAAAACCGCCGTCGGAACGCACATCAGCTTTCGCCCGAGCTGAATACAGCGTATCAGATTATATATGGACATCAAAAATGCCAAAACAGCGAAAAGAGCCAAAATGCCCTGCCAGACGTCGGAGATCTGAGCATAATCAGTCATGCCTCGGCCTCCTTCCCCGGGCGACGAGCACCGATATATACCAAGTGTCGTCCTCGAGGGCGACGTTTAGCTCCAGTCCCTGGTTTTTGACGGCGGAAAGCATTTCCGGCGCGTTTTCTCCTTTCAGCCCGGCCGGGTCAAGGGCCATGCGCATGAGCGTCCCTGTCTCAGGCAGAAGCTCCACCATGCAGGCGTGTATCTCCCCGTAATTCGCCTCCGTAAAATGCTCAAAGACCCGGTAGCAAAGCAGGACACGAGGCGTTTCCATGTCGGCGCCCTCCCGGCATTCAAGGCCGACGGCGACGCCGGCAAGGCGGAGGTATTCCAGGCTTTCGGAAACGGAAAGGGCCAGCTCCCCCACCGGCAACGTCTTCCTGCCGTCGCCCAGGAGCATAAGGTTGCCCGTGCGTTTTATATAAGCGCCCATGACCAAAACAAAGCCGAGCCTTTTTCTGAAATCCTCCGGGTCCGGCTCTCCGCTTTCCGGGTTTAATGCGCACGCCTCCAGCTGCCGCCGCATGGAAGCGGCCTGATGCCTTGTGACCTCGCGTATGCGGTCATAGATACGGCTGCGGGTCTCCAGGGATATGCGCTCTTCCCTGATTGACTTCTCCTCGCGGATGAGCTCGTTTTCAGAGTCCAGCGCCTCGTTCACCTCGGTCAGCTCGTCCTGGAGCCTCAAAAGCTCGCTTATATCCTCCGTCCATGTGACGCTGCCGCCATGGATGCTTTTTCTCTGCACCCTCTCTCCCTCTCCGGGCACATCGCTGTATGAGAGCGACGACATGACGGTCTCGCCGTCTGCGTCCAGAATGGCGGTCCTGATGTCTGACCGGCGGAAAAGCAGCCCATAGTCGCTGTTCGTGGGAATAAGACCGATGCGGAACATGGCCTCAAAGGGCAATATGACGGCGAGGCAGAACGCCTCCTGAATATTAAACAGCTTATACCCTCCGATCTTCGGCGCGCCGCCGACCACAAAATACCAGGCCAGGAGGCCCGCCCCCGCGGCAAATCCCGCCGCCGGATAAAACCAGTATCTCCGGGAAACGGAGTTTCTGCACCGCACCAGCAGAAGGACGATGGCGGCGACGGCAAATACGGCGCACCAGATGACCATGGCATAATAAACGGGGCCGTGAACCTGCACCTCCAGGCTGCCGGGCTCGAAAACATAAAACAAACGGTGCCGGGGGTTTGTGAGCATCAGGGCGCAGAGGATCGCCGCCGCTATACACAGAATGATCGGAAGCAGCCGCGGCGGGGGGTCCGACTCCCTCTTTCCCACGCGCAGCGCTGCGAAAAAAGACAGCATGGCAGCCATGGAATAGCAGATGCCGTAGAAGTAGAGCATATACTCGCTTACTCTGGGCAGTTCCCGGAAAAAATCATAGCGGCATATCCGGAACACGAATATGAGTACCATAAACACAGAACAAACCGTGAGCAGGTTCTTTATCCCGTCCTGCAATAATCGCCCCCGCACCGTCAGCGTCCATGCCAAAACCAGCCCCATATAAATAAATGCGGCCGGAGAGTGGAGGCGCGAAAACGGCGGAAACGTCATGATCGCTGCCAGGATCACGCCCAGTATGAAGGCGCTGACCCACATTTTTTGGGTTTTACTGCGTTTAAGCATAGATTTGCGATCCCTCAAGGCGGCGTATATGCGTCGGCAGAGCATGAGCATTGTTCCGATCAATTATACCATGACCGCAGGGCATGGTATAATGTGCCATGCGGCGTGTCCTCACGCCGCGGCTAAAATCCAGTATAATGATTGCAGCGCAATCATTATACCATAGCGCCGAAGGCGGTATGGTATAATTTGTCATGTTTTGCGGTTCCGTCCGCAGGACGGGAGCAAAACGACTGAAATCAAGTATAATAACTGCTTTGCAGTTATTATACCATAGCGCCGAAGGCGGTATGGTATGATTTGCCATGTTTTGCGGTTCCGCCGCGAGGCGGGAGCAAATCGGCCATCAGATATAATAACTGCCGCGCAGTTATTATATCTTAATAAAGTAAGTATTTCAATGTTCCGGTTACGACGACGCAGCAGTTCTTATACTTTCCTGGCATAGTTTTACCCCCTGATGTAGTACTCCTATTTCCTGCATCAGGGGGCTTTTTGTCTATTGTCCGTTTTTACTGGTTCGGTTCAAATCCTCTCATGGGCCTTTCAGCATGATTATTCCTGTCCGGCTCCTTGCCGCTCGGCCGCCTTTCCGTAATACTGCGATAAGAAGGCTCCGTACAGATGCTCTTCCGCCCGTGAACGGGCGGTTATGGCTTCAGGCTTTTCCTCATATGTTCCGAGATAATAGGTTTTCCCCTTAAACGCTATCTGGGTACGCCAGCCGTTGTGAAACCGGACAACGCCTGTAACGCCGCTCGTGTTATCCTTTCGGAGGGCTTTGCTCTCCAGCATTTCGAGGCATGTGCCCTCAATATAATGCAGCGGTGGCGCCAGAGCCTTGCGCCTCTGCGCACAATGTCGCTTCGCTCGATCGCCACCAGCCTGCCGGAACGGAGCCCCGTTATAGCCTCTGCGCATTTGCCTCTTATGGCATCACCGTCCTTTATATCATCCCATAGAGCAGCACGAGCCGCTCCATGCTGTCTTTCCCGGCATAGCAGGTGGAAAGCAGCACGTAACCGTCGCTTTCGGTCACTTCGCCGAAAAGGGCGTGCTCGCCGATATGTTTTGCCGCCGCGGCGCTGTCATTGCCATAAACCGCCCCGCTGGTCGCGTCCACAACAGCGACAGCCTGAAGCGTCAGCTCCCGCTCTCCCCCGTCGGTGTAGACAAGAGCGCTCCTGTGCGCCTCGAAAAACGCCTCGTCCTCAAAGCTTTTCAGGTCGGAAAACATGACGCCCCGGCTCCCGGCGTTGTGTCCGTGGATAACGACATAGGGAGCTGTAAGATCATACCGGTAATCGAGGGTGATGCTCCCGGTGCGCGAGTCTTCGCCTGTATAATCCGTGTAGAGATATTTGTACAGCCGGCGCGCGGGGTCTCCCTCGCCGGTATCGACGCGCCCGGTGCTCACATACTCCTCGCGGACGGCCCGATCCTGCAGGACGGGAAAATCGATCCCCGTCCCGTCAACGGTCAGCCAGCCGACGATATCCGGGTTTAGCGCCCGGAGCGCCGTCATGTCGATCCCTGCCGAGACATCCGGCTTTTCGCGGCCCCGCCGCATATCGAGGGAGGCCGCCGCGACAGAGACAGAGCCGAGGAGTATCAGAAGCACCCCGACGATCAGCAGCGCGAGTCTTACCGTTTTTTTCATGCTTCGTCGGCCTCCTCTCCGCGTCGTTTCTTAATCCTCGTGACCAGAACGCAGCCGCCCGCCGCCACCAGCAGCGCATAGGGGGCCAATCTCGTCGTGAAGCCCGTCGGGGCGGGGAGCTTGCGGAAGTGGAAGGTGATCGTGATATCCCCGTTGATGCGGTAAGTGTCGTCTTCCGGCGTAATAACCACCGTGCTCCCGTCATCCAGTTTAGCGGTGGCCTCCACCTCGTAACAGGCGTTCTCCGGGTACGTCCCCGGCGCAATAGAGAACGTGTTGCCGAAGTACTCGTAGTAGTAGAGACCATCTTCGCTGATAACAGAGACATCGCCGCTTCTTGTTACACTTCCGTTCTCGTTAAGCTGTGCCAACGGCGTCGCTTTGCCTTTGCTGTAATTATAGCTATAGCTGACGTTTCCCGTTATGTCGTCGTGCATCACCTGATTGACCGTCACGGTGTAGGTCTTGGGCTCCCATACGGCGTAGAGGGTGTTGGCCGTGCTGTTTTCCACGCTCATGCCTATATTATCCGCCGAAATGAGCGCGTCCAACGTAAAGTATTCGTTTTCCGCATATTGGTTATCGTCCTTTTTTACCTTCGACCAGCCGATCAGCGTAAAGCCCGGCAGATAGAAATCATCATTCCCTTTAAGCGGTATCGCGTGGTTGACCCGCTGGTCTATCTCAATGGTCACCTCATCTGCGCCGCCAAGCGTTTTGCCTGTCAACGTTTCACTCCCGCCCGTATATTTATTTACCGTAAACCTGTTGCCGTTGAAGGTCACGGTCGTATAGTTCGGGTCGTTGGCGTTTTTCTTGTGATATATGGCGACCAGCCTGACATTTTTTATATTTGGGTTTTCCTGGTCCGTCACGAAAGGCGTTGTGGCCAAAACAATCGGATCATTCAGCTTAAGTAAATCACCCTGCGGTTCTCCGTTCGTTCCGACGATCTTCCAGCCGTCGAAAACATACAGCGGGTTATAATCAGTCGGATCGCCCAAAACCCTGACCTCGTTATTGCCCTGATAAAGGTTACGATCTATCGGCACCGTCGTTTGCGGCGTCGCCGCCTCGCCGGGGTCATAGATGACGACATAGCCGTTTTTGGTTAAATCGGGCGTCCATTTCGCGTACAGGTAGAGTAGATTTCGCACGTCATTGTACTTGGACGCGGTGTCTTCGTAAAGCTCCCGGAGCTGCGGCTCGTTCAGATAATTTTTATCAATGTAGTCGGACAGATCCCAGTTCACCGTAATCGGCAGCGGCCTATGGGAAGCATCACTGAAACTGCTGTCCAGATACCACCCCGCCAGCGTATACCCCGGTCGTTCGGCGCTGCCCAGCGTTCCCGATATTTCATCGCCGTAATCCACGCGAAACCTGTCCGCCTGGTTTTCACCCAGGAAGACATTTTCCGCTCCGGGAACGATCACGATGCGGAAGCGCTCTACCTTCCAGCAGCCGTAGATGACGACGTTGTTGTGCGGCATCGTCTGGCTGAAATCAAAGGGTATCGTATAGCCCGGGTCGGCATACCAGCCCGCAAAAAAGCAGTTGCTTCTACCCTCCCCCGGGTCCTGCCCCGCATAACCGTCAAGCGGCTTTTCATAGGGGACGTTTTGTACTGTAATGTCCTCTCCGGTCGCGTTGTTCGTGCGGAAAGTCAGGGTGAATTTATCGCGGGCGTAGTAGAGGTTAAGCGTTTTGCTTCTCTCCTCCTCGTTTGCCTTCGGTATGATGATGCTTCCCGTAAATGCGGTCCAGCCGTCTCCGGAACCGATTGCGCCATCTCCATAGCGCCAGCCATAACCATGATAGCCATAGAATTTATCGTCAGTCATGCCGGTCTGGCGGTCCCCGCGATAGCTCTCCTCCAAAACGATACTAAAATTGCCTTCTATATCCTCGCCCCAATAAATCATGGTCTGAACGTTCGGGTTTGCATCTCCGAGCGTCATATTAACTACTAAAGTCTTATCAGGTATACGATACGCTGTCCAGGGAGAGTTCAATTTGACTGTGCTGTTATTGGAATTTCTGTATTGCCACCACTTTTGGGTATTCTGCTGGGTATTCTGCGGCACCGGCCATTCCCCAATGTCAATCGAATGGCCGTACAGACCTTGAAGCGTAAGCTGTGAATGGAGGGCACTTCTTTCGTAAAATTTCCCTTCGGAATATGGCACATGATAGTTTCCATACGTCCAGCCGTCGGTCGCATTGCCCGTCAGCGCAACAAAATTGCCGTCCACATAGCCATAGACCGTAGTGCCGGTGTAACTACTGACGTCCTCTATCTCCTCATAGGTATAGGAAGCGCCGGTGAAGTGGATCGTAATGGGCACGCGGTCATAGTACACGTACAGAACGGTGCTGCCGTCGTTTTTGACAACGGCGTTCGCGTTGGCGGCCCCGGTCAAGGCGCCGTTATAGGTGAAAAACTCCTTATCCTCGGCGCCGATGTCGGCGTAAATACCACTCCCGGCAAGGCCGTCTGCGCCGAAGACTCGCGTGTCGGCATCGGTTATTGTCGCCCCTTCTCCGGTCACGACGCCCTCCGTCACCACGCGGCTGCCGGCATATTCATAGTGCTTATCCGCGTCGGCGGCGTTCACTTCGTCGTCGGCGATCTGCTTCATATACACGATGCTGTATCGAGAGGCGTCCGGCGTCCAATGGGCATGGAGAATGGTGTTTCCGGTCAGCGGGCTGCCAAAGGAAAACGCTTCGGTTTCATCATTGTTATACCAATAATCAAACGTATACCCATCCCATTCGGGGTCAGGTGTTGGGCGTACCGTGTTTACATCATGCTCGTAGAACACCGGGGGCGTATAGCTCGCGCCGCCGCTGACCATTTTGCCGGTACCGTCGTTCACCAAATCGTTATCATCGAAAATAAGCCATGCGCCGGTGTTTATCTGCGGCAGCAGCGTCAGGTCGGAGGTGATGGTATATGTCGTACCCGGTGTGTATGTTTGCGTGATATTTTCTACATTAAACCAGTTTTGAAGCTGTTCCTCGTAGGTCCATATATCACCGAGATCAGCCACTGTCAGCGCCGTAAAGCTCGCCTCTCCATTCGTCACCAGCCGCGAGTCGGTTTTCAGCACGCTGTTTTGCTTGCCCAGATAGGTGACGTAAAACACCTGATTCATTTTGGCAAAGAGGTTGATTTCACGCTCATCAAAATCTGCCTCCGGCCTTGCTGTCAGTTCTTCTCGGAGAGCGGTCATCGTTTTTTTCACTGTTCCGAGCGTCGCTGCCCCGGTGCCGTCGAAACTGCCTTCATACCAGCGGTCAAAGTGAACGTTTATTTCCTCCTCGGTAATCAGGCCGGCAAAGCTCGGCTCTCCCAGCGTAAGGGGCTCGACGCCCGGATCGGGATGAAGGTCCTTATACCGGAAATACTGCGTATCCAGAAGCTGGACTCTCTCCGTGCGCGGGTCATACGTCCAAAACCGGTACGCTATACGCTTGTTGTCAGTCTCCGCTCCCTCCCCGATCGCGTAGATCGAAAAGCTCTCCGCCGGGAAGGACACCCAGCCCTCCGAGGCCGTGACGGTATCGACCAGCTCGGCCGGGGCGTCGGCGTCCTGCATGTGATAGACGTTCAGCTCGCCGTCGCCGAAGCGGTCGGCGTAAAAATGCACCTGTATCTTATGTCCCGCCGGCTGCCAGGTCTTGCCCCGCGCCTTTTTCTTCTCGTTTCGGTAAATCTTGATATCATAGGCCGCCAGCGCCTCCCGCCCGTCAATGGTGACGGTCACAGGCTCGGCGTCCACGATGGCCCCTTCGGGCAGACGGCCGGTCAGATACACGTCGTCGTTGGCCCACACGATGCTGCCGTCGACCAGCTTCTCCGGCTCGTCTTCCTCCTCCGCGCCGAGCCGCACGACGGCCACGCCCGTGACGCCCTTGAACTCCAGCGCAAAGTCCACCTCGTCGCCCGCCGTCAGGCCGCCCCGCACCAGTTCATACAGCTCGTCGTCCGCGACGCTGTAAAAGGCCAGGCTCTCGCCCTCGTTAAGCTCCGGCAGCGCGGTGATAACGGCGCAGATGTTCGCTTCCGTATTGTTTTTCAGATCTTCGACCGTCCACGCCTCCAGCACGGCAAGACCGTCCGCGCCGTTGATCGCGGCGGCACGGAGGGAGGGCTCGCGGTTTTTATAGCTGCCGGTAACGGATACGGCGGCAAAGCTGCCCTCCGCCTCCAGCGTGAACTCAGTGTATTTGTTCCCGCGAGTGGTCAGCGCCTTCTGCTCCGGCTCCTTTTCCTCTTCCACAGCAGGAGCCGCCGAAACAGTCTCCGGCTTTTCTTCCGGCGCGGCCTCCGCCGTTTTTTCCGGCTCCTCCGCAGGCTCGCCGGCCTGCTCGCCGGCCATCGCTTCGCCCTCGGAGGGGGCTGCCGGCGCGGCGTTTTCCTCCGCCCCGGCGTCCGTCGCCGCGGCGACATCGGCCGCTTCGGCCGCGTCCGTCGAGGCCGCCGGCGGCTCCGGCAGCTCCATTTCCTCAGACAGCGCGTAAATCGGCAATATGCCCAAACACATAATGAGCGCAAGGCCCAGTGTGACTATTCTTTTGATCGTTCTATGTTTCAAGGCGCAGCCCCCCTTTATGTCAATTCTTATGACACTTTACTGCCAAAGGCAATAGAGATTGCGCAGCCTGTAGGTTTTGCTTCGTATCCGGTAAACAAAATGGGAGCGGCTTTCGCCGCTCCCTTGCGTGTATATATCTATTGCGCCCCGTCCTTTTCCCCGCCGCCGGGGATCGGCAGCGCGATGTTCAGCGAGAACACCTGGTCCGAAACGCCGCTCTCACATTCTCCACGGTATTGTCTGCATACGTCCATGATGCTGCGCGTTCCGTACCCGTGCCCCTTCTCCGTTTTGGTACTTACGGGGCGTCCGCCCTGAAACGACGGGGCGGTTTCGCAGTAATTCTCACAGCGGATGAAGGCCATGCTTCCCTTTTCCCAGATATTCAGCGTGATATAGCGCTTTTCCGCATCCTCCACCGCCGAGGCGGCCTCGATGGCGTTATCGAGGACATTCCCCAGCATGATATAGAGATCCACCGGCTCCAGAAACCGCAGCGCCGCTCCGTCCGCCAGGCAGGTCCAGTGGATATTCCCGTCGGCGCAGCGCCGCCAGGTGTCGTTCAGCAGCGTGTCAAGGGCGGAATTGCCGGTTGTCATCTGCGAATCATAGATGGCTATCTGCTTCTCCAGATCGGACAGCAGTTCCTTTTGTCTCACACTGTTTTCCTCCACCTGAAGCGCCGCGGTCAGGTATTTCAGGTCGTGCAGCCGATGACTCAAAATTTCGGTGCTGTGTTGAAACGCCTTATACTGCTGCTCCTGTGAGAGGCGGAGCTGCTTTTCCGCCTCGGCCGCGACGGCGGCGGCCTGCTCCCGGCTGTGATTGACCTGAGTATAGAGTATGCTGGCAATGAGCAGCGTATCGTAAAGCATGGCGATGGTGAAGAAGCTCGTATTATAGTGGTCGTATACCGCCTTGGCATAGGTAATCATCACATGTCCAAACAGGCTGACAACCCAGACAAACAGGAGAAACGGCTTGTAGCGGACCGGATAATCCCCCTCCAGGGCCAGCTTCCTCGCGCAGGTGAAATAGACCGCGGCATACAGCAGCACGTACAGCAGCCATCGAGACGCTTCCGACCAAAAAGCGCTGTCCTTCAGCAGCATTGTCATCTCCGGCGCCGCGAGCGTGATAACGGAGAACACCATATCCTTGGCAAGATAGACGCAGATCGCGCCATACACAGCGCCTGTTACCCGCACCCGGCAGCAGAAGTAAAAGAGCAGCCCCAGCAGCAAAATATAGACCGCGATGCCGATCGCCTGCCCCGGTATGATCATAAGAATGGTATGCAGCCTGTCTTCCGCCTGAAAGGCGCGTCCTATCCATATCCTTCTGAACGCAGCCCCGGCCTCCAGCAGCGGAACCAGCAGCAGACATACGGCAGCCCCAGCACAGAAGCGCCCCCAAAAGCGCTTCCGTCTTGTCAGCGGCAGCATGAAGAGGAGGGCCATGATAAGGCTGCGGTGCATCGTAGTCAGCTGAAACACAGTCGCAAAATCATAAAACACGGCGGTCACTCTCCCCAATAGCTGATGAGCAGATGCTTGAACTCCTTATAGCGGTTCCGACTGATCTTCAGGCGCTCACCGCTCTTCATCGTTATGCTGTCCCTGTCCAGCGCCTCCACCCGGTGGAGATTGACGAGGTAGCATTGATTGCAGAGCGCAAAACCGTCGTCCTTCAGGTCGTCGGCGAGGCGGCGCATGGACTTGCCGTCCGTGGAGGAAAACGAGCCTCCGGCGGTGTGATAGAGCAGCGTGTGATTATATACCTCTATGTAGTTGATCTCCTTTATCGGAAAAGAAAAGCCTGTAATCGACATGATTACAGGCTTTTCGGGATCTTGCATCAACCGCAACCCTCCTGCATGAGATTTCGACAACAGGAAGGAAGGGTCTGTGAGGGAAACCCAGGAGGGGTGTCCCTCACGTTAGGTAAAAGCCGCCGCAGGCGGCAGGCTGCGCAGCAGCCGTGTGCCAAAACAAAAAGACGCCATGCGGCGTCTTCTTGTTTTGGCGGCAATAGTATAAAACTCCTATTTCAGATCGTGCGCTCAAACACCTCAACTTGTGTTACAACATCCCGCAAGCGGTCTTCACCGACCATATACTCCAAGACCTCGTCGGCATTGTCGCACCATTTTGCGTTACGACGATTCATCTCCGCTGTACCAGACCGGGAAATCAGCATCATTCGCTTTCCGTCGCGTGGGATGTTTCCGAAAGCGCAATACCTAACGCCCTTCCATATAAACTGGACCTCGCCGCCGCTTTTCATACTCCACTTGAAGTCGCTGATACTCTCAAAGCTGTATTCCGGAAATCCTTTAACTTCATTCTTCATAGAATAGTATCCACCTCTAATAAAGCCTCTGAATTCCGGTGCCCCATTTGGATAATGGATGTAGTCTCCAAATGCCGGAAAATTATTATCCCATGTAATCTCATGATCGTGTGGATTCGTATGTATTTCTGGGTTTCCGTGATCCATATTATGACGTTCCAAAGTTGCGTACCCATCCACGCCAATCTTATCTTCTATGAGATTTCCGTTCCTATCTTTAGTCCTTTTTATTTCACCGGGTCTCCCAACTAATCGTTGATCCTCCGGTTTGTTCGGATTAGGTCGCCACTTTCCGCCGTAGGCGCTGCCGCCGCCCTTCGTATGCGGGACGTCAAGGAGCGCATTCATTGTATCATGGGAAAGATACGCTTGTCCACCGATTCTGTAGGATCCCAAGTCGTCGGCAGATTGCCGTTTCTCCCGCTCATAGCTCATGTATTTCCACGAGCTGCGGTCATAGTCCACATAAATAATATTCCCCTGCATTTCAGGAAACGGTATGTTGTAACAAATAATCTTTTCCGGCTCAAGCCTCCGCAGCATTTCGTTATACCCTGCCATAAACCATTTCTTCTGATCCTGTTGGTTATCGTGCGCCGACGCCATATAGGTTGAAACGGCAACCGTGCACCCCACTCGTTTTATCAAAGCCGATAAGCAACAGGTCATCAAAATCTCCCGGTCTCTCTTGAAATCTTGGAATAATGGGAATCTTTCACCCTCCTTTGCCGTTAAACCGATTGCGAAGCACGGTTTGGCTTGTGCGATAATTATAGTTTTCTTCAGTCATGATTTTCCTCCATATGTGTAGTAGGGAAAACATCCCTCCTCACATGGAGAAGAATATACAACAGCTGCACATTTTCGTGCAACATAAAGAAAAAAGCTCGACAGATTTTGGTGTCAAAATCTGTCGAGCTTTTTGGCAGGGGTTGAAGGACTCGAACCCTCGGCACGCGGTTTTGGAGACCGCTGCTCTACCAACTGAGCTAAACCCCTATATGTATGGTGGGCCTTCAGGGACTCGAACCCCGGACCGACCGGTTATGAGCCGGTTGCTCTGACCAACTGAGCTAAAGGCCCCTGAAAGGATAAAGGATGAAGCCGCCGCTTTGAAAAGCAGCGGCTTCTCCGTCGTGGCTCCCCAAGTAGGACTCGAACCTACGACACCGCGGTTAACAGCCGCGTGCTCTACCGACTGAGCTATTGAGGAATATCGGGGTCCGGATTTCCGGACCCTGTGTTGGCGTCTACCTATCTTTCCGGGCCGTCACCAGCCAAGTATTGTCGGCACGAGTGAGCTTAACTGCCGTGTTCGGAATGGGAACGGGTGGACCCTCACCGTTAAAAACACCAACTATGTAATCGGTTTTACCCGAATACTCACTATGAACTTCTCCAGGCTCTCACCGGATGTGTACCACGCACATCCGATGAGAGTGGTACACCATCAGGGACTCGAACCCTGGACACCCTGATTAAGAGTCAGGTGCTCTACCAACTGAGCTAATGGTGCTTATCAATAAGCAAGCTCTTTCAATAAATGGTGACCCGTGGGAGAGTCGAACTCCCGTTTGGGGCGTGAGAGGCCCCCGTCTTGACCACTTGACCAACGGGCCATGTCTGCCTCCGGGTTCCGCTGCACCCTCAAAACCGAACAACATGATACGCTCTCTCCAGCTCCGCTCTGAGCTTGCTTCTCAGGTCAAGCCCTCGGGTTATTAGTATCAGTCAGCTAAACACATTACTGTGCGTACACCTCTGACCTATCAACGTTGTCGTCTTCAACGTCCCTTACTCCTTATAGGATGGGAGAACTCATCTTAGGGGGAGTTTCACGCTTAGATGCTTTCAGCGTTTATCTCTTCCGTACATAGCTACCCAGCTATGCCATTGGCATGACAACTGGTGCACCAGAGGTACGTCCATCCCGGTCCTCTCGTACTAAGGACAGCTCCCTTCAATTCTCCTGCGCCCGCAACAGATAGGGACCGAACTGTCTCACGACGTTCTGAACCCAGCTCGCGTGCCGCTTTAATTGGCGAACAGCCAAACCCTTGGGACCGAATTCAGCCCCAGGATGCGACGAGCCGACATCGAGGTGCCAAACCTCCCCGTCGCTGTGGACGCTTGGGGGAGATCAGCCTGTTATCCCCAGGGTAGCTTTTATCCGTTGAGCGACGGCATTTCCACTCACATACCGCCGGATCACTAACTCCTACTTTCGTACCTGCTCGACCCGTCGGTCTCGCAGTCAAGTTGGCTTTCGCGTTTGCACTCATTGCACGATTTCCGTCCGTGCTGAGCCAACCTTTGAGCGCCTCCGTTACTCTTTTGGAGGCGACCGCCCCAGTCAAACTGCCCACCTAACAGTGTCCCCCGACCGGATTCACGGCCGCAGGTTAGAAATCCAGCAACTCAAGGGTGGTATCCCAAGGGCGGCTCCACCAAAGCTGACGCCTTGGCTTCAGTGCCTCCCACCTATCCTGTACATGAATTACCGAACTTCAGTATTAAGCTACAGTAAAGCTCCATGGGGTCTTTCCGTCTAGTTGCGGGTAACCGGCATCTTCACCGGTACTACAATTTCGCCGGGCGGGCTGTCGAGACAGTGCCCAAATCGTTACGCCATTCGTGCGGGTCAGAACTTACCTGACAAGGAATTTCGCTACCTTAGGACCGTTATAGTTACGGCCGCCGTTTACTGGGGCTTCAATTCGGACCTTCGCTTGCGCTAAGCCCTCCTCTTAACCTTCCAGCACCGGGCAGGCGTCACCCCCTATACGTCATCTTTCGATTTAGCAGAGAGCTGTGTTTTTGGTAAACAGTCGCTTGGGCCTTTTCACTGCGGCCTCCTTTCGGAGGCTCCCCTTATTCCGAAGTTACGGGGTTAACTTGCCGAGTTCCTTGACAACCCTTCTCCCGTTGGCCTTAGGATTCTCTCCTCATCTACCTGTGTCGGTTTGCGGTACGGGCACCTTAGTATACCTCACACCTTTTCTCGCCACAAGACATCGCCGACTTCCCTACTGATGTTCGGTCCCTTGCGCCCCGGTCGACCAACGCCGGGGTCCGGCTATTCTCATGTGTCAGTGTGCTTAAAGTTCGGTGGTTACGGAATTTCAACCGTATGTGCATCGACTACGCCTTTCGGCCTCGCCTTAGCTCCCGACTTACCTTGGGCGGACGAACCTTCCCCAAGAAACCTTAGATTTTCGGCCATTATGATTCTCACATAATTCTCGCTACTCATTCCGGCATTCTCACTCCCATACAGTCCACACGTCCTTCCGATCGTGCTTCACCCCGTATGCGACGCTCCCCTACCCAACATTTGCATGTTGCCCAAGCTTCGGTTATACGCTTAGCCCCGTTGAATTTTCCGCGCAGGGCCACTCGACCAGTGAGCTATTACGCACTCTTTTAATGTGTGGCTGCCTCTGAGCCAACATCCTGGTTGTCTTCGCAATCCCACATCGTTTTCCACTTAGCGTATATTTGGGACCTTAGCTGTGGATCTGGGCTGTTTCCCTCTCGACAATGAAACTTATCTCCCACTGTCTGACTGCCAAGCATCAATTATCCGGCATTCGCAGTTTGATAGAGTTCAGTAAGCTCATCGCCCCCTAGCTCATTCAGTGCTCTACCTCCGGTAATCTAACTTAACGCTAGCCCTAAAGCTATTTCGGGGAGAACCAGCTATCTCCGAGTTCGATTGGAATTTCTCCGCTATCCACAAGTCATCCGCCACTATTGCAACAGGGGTCGGTTCGGTCCTCCATGGAGTTTTACCTCCACTTCAACCTGCTCATGGATAGGTCACACGGTTTCGGGTCTATTGCAAGTAACTTTATACGCCCTATTAAGACTCGGTTTCCCTTCGCCTCCGGTACTCAATACCTTAAGCTCGCTACGTACAATAACTCGCCGGACCATTCTACAAAAGGTACCACATCACACCTTAACGTGCTCTGTGTGCTTGTAGGCACAAGGTTTCAGGTACTCTTTCACTCCCCTCCCGGGGTGCTTTTCACCTTTCCCTCACGGTACTGCTCCTCTATCGGTCATCAGGTAGTATTTAGGCTTGGATGGTGGTCCACCCGTCTTCCCACCGGGTTTCACGTGTCCGGCGGTACTCTGGATCCCCGCTGCCAGCTTCCGTTTTCGCCTACGGGACTCTCACCCCCTGTGGTCGGCTTTCCCACGCCGTTCGGCTAACTAACTCCCTTTGGCATTTGTGCGGGTCCAAACCCCGAGGATCATTGACCCTCGGTTTGGCCTCCTCCGCGTTCGCTCGCCACTACTTGCGGAATCTCGGTTGATGTCTTTTCCTCGCCCTACTTAGATGTTTCAGTTCAGGCGGTTCCCCACGTACACCTATTTTGTTCAATGCACGTTGACAGAGTATTGCTCTGCCGGGTTTCCCCATTCGGATATCTCCGGATCGATGCGTATGTGCCGCTCCCCGAAGCTTTTCGCAGCTTGTCGCGTCCTTCATCGGCTCCTGATGCCAAGGCATTCCCCTTGCGCTCTTTTTAGCTTGACCTCGTCGAACGATCACAAACCTTCTCGCTTCGGCGCTCGCGCCAAAGCTCTCGGCGTTTGTGATCGTTCTCCTCTTTCCTCGCGGACATGCGTCCGCTCGGAGAAAGGGCTATTTGGTCTTATATAGCTGTTCTCAGAATTATGCAGGCTCAACAAAGAGTTTCTCAAAATTGTATCTACCCTAATTCTTAAAATTAAAGTTCCACATTTTTTCGCTTTCAACAGCTTCGCCTCCCGACGAAGCCGCCCTCTGTTGCCTTGCTTGCTTTTCAGTCACATTGTTCAGTTTTCAAGGTGCAGAAAAGAGGTTACACAAGTGTGTACCCTCTAAATTAAACAATGTAAGAGTTTGACCGGCATCGGGTTCTGACCTAGGAACTTACGAGAGACTTTTGGTCCCCCGAGCTCTCCTTAGAAAGGAGGTGATCCAGCCGCACCTTCCGATACGGCTACCTTGTTACGACTTCACCCCAATTACCAAATCCACCTTCGGCCGCGCCCTCCTGTAAAGGTTAGACTACGGACTTCGGGTGTCCCCGGCTCTCATGGTGTGACGGGCGGTGTGTACAAGGCCCGGGAACGTATTCACCGCGGCATGCTGATCCGCGATTACTAGCAATTCCGACTTCATACAGGCGAGTTGCAGCCTGCAATCCGAACT
>Ga0208297_1001435_pt1 | contig 22508 bp, 29 predicted proteins | sample LMS_cellobiose_e_FD_187367 | JGI IMG/M metagenome (GOLD analysis project Ga0208297, IMG submission 187367) | Rumen-fistulated moose microbial communities from Alaska, USA - LMS_cellobiose_enrichment (SPAdes) (version 2) | ecosystem: Host-associated > Mammals > Digestive system > Stomach > Rumen... | reverse complement strand
GCGTAATGCGTTAAGGATATGCGTTAAGATTATATATAGACCCGCGCCGCTTTTCAACTCCTTTTGCGCAGAAAGCGCGCCCGCTCCCCGCGCGCGGTTTCATTGATTTTCCCGATAACTGCGCAAAGGCAAAAAAGTGACGATTGAATTTCTTGCGGAAATGCCTTATAATTTATAATGGTGTGGAATGGTGCATTCCGCAGATCATCTCCCTTTGGGAGAGGGAAAGCGTGGTGATCGCATGACAATGGAGGCGATTCAGAAAATCGCGGAGACCGAGGCCGTCGAAAAGGCCCGCCGTGCCGCCGCCGAGGCGGACGCCCGCGCTCTGCTGACCGAAGCGGAGCGTGAGGGAGAGGCGCTTTTTGAAAAGCTCCGCCGCGTCGCGGCGGAGAGCGGGCGCGAGCAGCTCGCGCAGGCGGAGGAACGCGCGTCGGCGCGCGCCGCCGAGATCGGACGTGAGACCGAGCAGGCGCGTCTTGCGCTGCGCGCGGAGGCAGAGCGCCATATGGACGAGGCCGCCGACATGATCGTAACGAAGATTCTGGAACAAAACGCGTGAGCGCGCGCTCGCGCTGCGGGGATCTCCTTCCGCCGCTTGGGAGATCCTCCCCCTGCCCTGCCTCAAACGAAGCGGCGGAACGGAGGGTTCCATGGCCATTGTAACAATGAAACGGCTCCGCGTGATCGCGATGGAGGCCGAGCGTGAGGATCTGCTCAAGGATCTGCAGCGTCTCGGCTGCGTCGAGATCAGCGAGCCGGACGACAAGCTCGGCGATCCCGCCTGGGCAGCGCTGCTGCGCCGGGAGGAATCTGCCCTGCCCCGCTGCCGCGGCGCGCTCGCGGAGGCGGACGCCGCGCTCTCGGCCGCCCGGCGTTACGCCGGGAAGGAGAAGCTGCTGCAGCTCCGCCCCGGCGTCCGGGAGGAGGACTTTCTCAGCGACGAAAGCCTCCGCCCCGCGGAGGAGAGCCAGAAGATCAACGACCGGTTGCGCGAGCTGGCCGCGCTCTTGAGCGAGGAGGGCCGCCTGAACGCCAGGCGCGCCGCTCTTCTCCCCTGGGCGGATCTGGACGCGCCGCTCCATTCCCCCGGCACAGCGCACACGCTCGCGCGCCTGCTCGTCTTCCCCGCCTCGACCGATCTCAACGCCGTGAACGGCGCGCTGGACGCCGACGGCGCCGCGGCGGAGGTTTTTCGCGTCAGTGCGGACAAGCAGCAGCTCTACGCCTATCTTCTCTGCCACCGCGCGGAGGAGGAGCGTGTGCAGGAGGCGCTGCGTCCCTTCAGCTTCTCCGTCGTCTCCTTCCCGGAGGCGGACGGCACCGCGCAGAGGAACGTCGCCTCGCTCGATCTCTCGCTGGGCGCGAACCGCGCGCAGCAGGAGGAGGTGAACCGCGCCCTTGCGGAAAGCGGCGCCTCGCGCGGCGCGCTGCGGCTCTACGTCGACCGCCTGACGACGGAGGCCGACCGTGCGGCGAACACCGCCCGCCTGCTGACGGACGATACGATCGTCTTTTTCGAGGGCTGGGCCGAGGCCGAGCGGATGGACGAGGTCGCGCGCGTGCTCGACGGGCACGGCTGCGCCTGGGAGGCGGAGGATCCCGCGCCCGAGGAGTACGAGCACGTGCCGATCCGGCTGAAGAACAACGCCTTCACCCGCCCGCTCAACATGGTGACGGAGATGCACTCCCTGCCGATGTACGGCTCGCTCGACCCGAACCCGCTGATGGCGGTGTTCTTCATCCTGTTCTACGGCATCATGCTCGCGGACATGGGCTACGGTCTGCTGATGATGCTCACCTCGGTCATCGTGATGAAAAAGGCGAACCCGAACGGCCCGTCCCTGCGCTACATGATCCCGCTGATGGGCCTGTGCGGCGCGAGCACGTTTCTGATGGGTGCGCTCACGGGCAGCTTCTTCGGGGACTTTCTGCCCCAGCTCGTGCACTTTTTCGACCCGAACAGCACCTTCGATCTGCCCCGCCTCTTCAGCCCGCTGGACGATGCGCTCGCCGTGCTCGTCGGCTCGCTGTGTCTCGGCGTTCTTCAGATCTTCACCGGCATGGGCATCAGCGCCTACAAGAAGTGCCGCCGCGGCGAGGCGCTCTCCGCCCTGTGCGACGAGGGAGCGTGGTTCCTGGTGTTTGCGCTCGGCGCCGCCGGCATCCTGCTGAAGAACAAGGTCTTCCTCTGGGCGATCGTCGCGCTGCTCCTGCTCACGCAGGGCTACGGCAAGAAGGGCGTCTTCGGCAAGCTGATGGGCGTCTTCGGCTCGCTTTACAGCCACGTCACCGGCTACTTCAGCGATATTCTCTCTTACTCGCGCCTCATGGCGCTGATGCTCGCGGGCGCGGTCATCTCGCAGGTGTTCAACTCCCTCGGCGCGATCACCGGCAATATCGTGGCCTTCTTCCTGATCTCGATGATCGGCAACGCGATCAACTTCGGCCTGAACCTGCTCGGCTGCTTCGTGCACGATATGCGCCTGCAATGCCTTGAGTTCTTCGGCCGCTTCTATGAGGAGGGCGGCAGGCCCTTCCGTCCGCTCTCTCTGCAAACGCGCTATGTGGACCTCGTCCGCAAATGACAAAACGACTGATAAATTTTTATAGGAGGAAACAACAATGAGCTTTTTTGAACAATTCGGCGGTCTGGCGCTGGCGCTGCTCGGCGGCGGCCTCGCCCTGGGACTCTCCTGTGTGGGCTCGGCCAAGGGCACGGGCATCGTCGGCGAGGCGGGCACGGGCCTGCTAACCCAGGATCCCTCCAAGTCCGGCAAGGTCATGGTGCTCCAGCTTCTGCCCGGCACGCAGGGCCTGTACGGTCTGGTGGTCTGGTTCTTCTCGCTCATCCGCCTCGGCATGATCGGCGGCGCGGGCGCGAACCTCGTCGGCATGAGCGTCACGCTCGGCTTCCAGTACTTCATCGCCTGCATGCCGATGGCCATCGGCGGCCTGCTCTCCGCCATCGCGCAGGCGCGCGTCGCGGCGGGCGCGGTCAACATCCTCGCCAAGAAGCCCGACGATTGGACGAAGGGCATCATCCTCTGCGGTATCGTGGAGTTCTACGCGATCCTCTCGCTGCTCGGCTCCTTCCTGATGCTCCTGTGGCTCCCCACGCCGTGAGCGCGGAGGGATCGCGATGAACGGGATCGAACGGATCACGGCGCGTATCGCGGCCGATACGCAGGCGGAGATCGACGGCATTCTCGCCAAGGCGCGGGAGGAGGCGGCGCAGCTGACCGCCGACTGTCGCGCCCGGGCGGAGGCGGAGGCCCGCGCCCTCGCCGCGAAGAACGAGGCCGCGGCGGCGGAGCGCGAGGCGCGGCTCGTGAGCGCCGCGCAGATGGACGCGCAGAAGGAGCTCCTCGCCGCCAAGCAGGCGCTGCTGGAGGAGACCTATGCCCGCGCGCTCGACAAGCTCTGCTCGATGGACGAGGAGCGGACCGTCGCTTTCCTTGCGGCGCTGCTTGTGCGCGCCTCGACGACGGGCGAGGAGGAGGCCGTCTTTTCGGCGGCGGACCGCGCCCGCTTGGGCGAGGCCGCGGTGCGCCGCGCGAACGAGACCTCCGGCAAGCGCCTCACCCTCTCGGCAGAGACGCTGCCCATCCGCGGCGGCTTCGTGCTGCGGGATCGGAACGTGGAGGTCAACTGCACCTTTGAAACGCTGCTGCGCCTGGAAAAGGCGGCAACGGCGGGAACGGCGGCCCGACTGCTGTTCCCCGCGTAACGGCAGGGGGTGGATCACGCCTTGACAAAAAAGATCAAAGACACCGATTATCTGGCCGTTTCGGCGCGCATCCGCGCGATGGAGAACCGCCTGCTCACGCAGGAGCAGTTCGAGCAGCTGCTCCAGGCCCGCAGCGGCGAGGAAGCGGCCAAGCTCCTCCAGTCCTTCGGCTATCCGGAGCTGGACCCCGCCCGGCCGGAGGAGATGGACGCCGCGCTCTCCGCGGCGCGTGCCGCGTCGATCGCGGACCTTGCGCCCGACGTGCCGGACGCCGGCCTCGTCGACGTATTCAAGCTCAAGTACGACTATCACAATTTGAAGACGCTGCTCAAGGCCGCCGCGCTGGAGACGGACGCCTCCCACATGCTCGCGGATCTCGGCCGCGTCGGCGCGGACGCGCTGCGCGAGGCGCTCGCCACCGGCGAGACCGGGTCTCTGCCCGGCTTTCTCGCCCGCGCGGCGGAGGAGGCGCGCACCGTCCTTGAGACGACGCGCGATCCCCAGCTTTCCGACGCGGTGCTCGACCGCTGGTACTATGCCGATCTGCTCTCCGCGGCGGAGGGCACCGGCAGCGCGTTTCTGACCGGCTGGGTGCGCCTGCAGATCGACGCGGCGAACCTGCGCACGCTCGTGCGCACGATCCGCATGGGCAAGAACGCGGACTTTCTGCGCGGCGTCCTCTTCCCCGGCGGCACGGTGGAGGCGGACGGCATCCTTGCCGTCAGCGCGGCAGACGGGGCCGGCCTCGCCGAGCTCTACGCCGCGACCGACCTGCGCGACGCGGCCGCCTCCGGCGCCGAGACGCTGCGCGGCGGCTACCTCACGGAGTTCGAGCGCCTGTGCGACGATACGGTGAACGCCTATCTCGACCGCGCGCGGCTCATCCCCTTCGGCGAGGCGCCGCTGCTGGCCTACCTCGCCTGGCGGGAGACGGAATATATGGATCTTCGCATCGCGCTGCTGGGCCGCGCCGCCGGTCTGCCGGCGGACGTGATCCGCGCGCGCCTGCGCGCCGGTTATCGCTGAGAGGACGGTGAACAGCATGGCAGCAACCTATCAGATCGCCGTGGTCGGCGACTGGGAGTCCGTGATGGGCTTCCGCGCCCTGGGGCTGGACACCTACCCGGTCACGGACGCGGAGGAGGCGCGCGAGCGCATCCGTCAGCTCGCCAGGACCGACTGCGCCGTCATCTACCTGACGGAGACGCTGGCCAAGGACCTGGACGACGTGCTCGACCGCTATAAGGACGAGCTGCGTCCCGCCATCATCCTGATCCCGGGCCGCGGCGGCTCGCTCGGCATCGGACGGGAGAATATCCAGCGCGCCATTGAGCGCGCCGTCGGCGCGGACATCCTGTGACGCGCCTCTCCGCGCGCAGCGCGGAACTATCTCGGAAGGAAGGGATTTTATTTGGCAGGTAAGATCGTGAAGGTATCCGGCCCGCTGGTCGTCGCGACCGGGCTCAAGGATGCGAATATGTCCGACGTGGTGCGCGTCGGCCCGCAGCGTCTGATCGGCGAGATCCTGACGATGAAGGGCGACTCCGCCTCGATCCAGGTCTATGAGGAGACCTCCGGCCTCGGCCCCGGCGCCGCGGTGGAGAGCACCGGCTCCCCGATGAGCGTTGAGCTCGGCCCCGGCATGATCGAGGGCATTTACGACGGCATCCAGCGCCCGCTGGAGAAGATCGTCCAGAAGGTCGGCGCCAACATCACCCGCGGCGTGGAGGTCCCCGCCGTGGATCACGAGAAATTATGGGACTTCACGGCCACGGCGAAGGTCGGTGACCGCGTCGTCGGCGGCGACGTGCTCGGCACCGTGCCGGAGACGCCCGTCGTGCTGCACAAGATCATGGTGCCGCCGCACCTGAGCGGCACGGTGACGGAGATCCGCAGCGGCTCCTTCAACGTGACGGAGACGATCGCCGTCCTGAAGACGGATGACGGGCGCGAGCTCCCGCTGACGATGCTGCAAAAGTGGCCCGTCCGCATCGGCCGCCCGTACAAGAAGAAATATCCGCCCGCGCGCCCGCTCTGCTCGGGCCAGCGCATCATCGACACGCTCTTCCCCATCGCCAAGGGCGGCACGGCGGCGGTCCCCGGCCCCTTCGGCTCGGGCAAGACGGTCGTGCAGCACCAGCTCGCCAAGTGGTCGGACGTGGACATCGTGGTCTACATCGGCTGCGGCGAGCGCGGCAACGAGATGACCGACGTGCTGCGTGAGTTTCCGGAGCTCAGGGACCCCCGCACGGGCGAGAGCCTGATGAAGCGCACGGTGCTCATCGCAAACACGTCCGATATGCCCGTCGCGGCGCGCGAGGCCTCGGTCTACACCGGCATCACCATCGCCGAGTATTTCCGCGACATGGGCTACGACGTGGCCGTCATCGCGGACTCCACCTCCCGCTGGGCGGAGGCCCTGCGCGAGATGTCCGGCCGTCTGGAGGAGATGCCCGGCGAGGAGGGCTATCCCGCCTACCTTGCCTCCCGTCTCGCGCAGTTCTATGAGCGCGCCGGCAGCGTCGAGTGCATCGGCACCGAGTCCCGCCGCGGCAGCCTGACGGCCGTCGGCGCGGTGTCGCCGCCGGGCGGCGACCTCTCCGAGCCGGTCTCCCAGGCCACGATGCGCATCGTCAAGGTGTTCTGGGCGCTGGATTCCTCGCTCGCCTACCGCCGCCACTTCCCCGCCATCAACTGGCTCAATTCCTACTCGCTCTATCTCGACTCGCTCAAGCCGTGGTTCGACGAGAACCTGGGCGACAGCTTCATGGCCAACCGCGGCCGCGCGATGAGCATCCTGCAGGAGGAGTCGAGCCTCAACGAGATCGTGCAGCTCGTCGGCAAGGACTCGCTCTCCCCCGCCGACCAGCTCACGCTCGAGGTCGCGCGCATGATCCGCGAGGACTTCCTCCAGCAGAACGCCTTTACCGATATCGACGGGTTCTCCAGCTATGACCGGCAGGAGAAGCTGCTCGACCTGATCCTCGAGTATGACCGCCGCTGCCGCGCCGCGATCGCGCAGGGCGCGCCCGCCGCCAAGCTCTTCGGCATCGCCGCGCGCGAGCGCATCGGCCGCGCCAAGAGCGTGCCGGTCGAGGAATATGCGGACGCCTATGCCGACATCCGCATCGAGCTGGCCGGTCAGATCGATCAAATCGCCGCTGAAGGAGGTGAGGACCGATGATCCGTGAATACAAGACCGTGGAGGAGATCGTAAGCCCTCTCATGATGGTCCGCATGGTGGACAATGTCACCTATGACGAGCTGGTGGAGATCGAGCTGCACGACGGCTCGCTCCGCCACGGCAAGGTGCTCGAGGTCAACGGCGACACCGCCGTCGTCCAGCTCTTCGAGTCCGCCGCCGGCATCAACCTGGCGGACGCGAAGGTGCGCTTCCTCGGCCATCCGCTCCAGCTCGGCGTCTCGGGCGACATGCTCGGCCGCGTGTTTAACGGCATGGGCCGCCCGATCGACGGCGGCCCCGAGATCCTGCCCGAGGAGTATCGCGACATCAACGGTCTGCCCATGAACCCCGCCGCGCGCGACTATCCCAATGAATTCATCCAGACCGGCGTCTCCACGATCGACGGGCTCAACACCCTCGTGCGCGGGCAGAAGCTGCCGATCTTCTCCGGCTCCGGCCTGCCGCACGCCCAGCTTGCCGCGCAGATCGCGCGTCAGGCCAAGGTGCTGGGCGACGAGTCGTCCAACTTCGCGGTCGTCTTCGCCGCCATCGGCATCACGTTTGAGGAGTCCGAGTATTTCGTCAGCGAGTTCCGCCGCACCGGCGCCATCGACCGCACGGTGCTCTTCTCCAACCTCGCGAACGACCCCGCGGTCGAGCGCATCTCCACCCCGCGCATGGCGCTGACCGCCGCGGAATATCTCGCCTTTACGAAGGGCATGCACGTCCTCGTCATCATGACGGACATCACCAACTACGCCGAAGCCCTGCGTGAGGTCTCCGCCGCCAAGAAGGAGGTCCCGGGCCGCCGCGGCTTCCCCGGCTATCTCTATACCGACCTGGCCACGCTCTACGAGCGCGCGGGCCGGCAGCTCGGCAACCCCGGCTCGATCACGCTGATCCCCATCCTCACCATGCCCGAGGACGACAAGACCCACCCGATCCCGGACCTGACCGGCTACATCACCGAGGGGCAGATCATCCTCTCCCGCGCGCTGTACCGCCAGGGCATCCAGCCGCCGGTGGACGTCATGCCGTCGCTCAGCCGCCTGAAGGACAAGGGCATCGGCGAGGGCAAGACCCGCGAGGATCACGCCAACACGCTCAACCAGCTCTTCGCCGCCTACTCCACCGGCAAGGAGAACAAGGAACTCATGTCCATCCTCGGCGAGGCCGCGCTCACGCCGGTCGACCTGCTCTACGCCCGCTTTGCGGATGAGTTTGAAAAGCGTTATGTCAACCAGGGCTACGAGCAGAACCGCTCCATCGAGGAGACGCTTGACCTCGGCTGGGAGCTGCTGAGCATCCTGCCGAAGTCCGAGCTCAAGCGCATCAAGCCGGAGTTCATCGAGAAGTATTGGCCCAAAAAAGACGAGAAGGACAACTGAGAAGGGAGGGTGACGATGCCTGAGATCGCGGTAAACCCCACCCGGATGGAGCTCACCCGGCTCAAGGGCAAGCTGCGCACCGCCCAGCGCGGGCACAAGCTGCTCAAGGACAAGCGGGACGAGCTGATGAAGCAGTTTCTCGAGGCGGTACGCGAGGTGCGCGCCCTGCGCGCCGAGGTCGAACAGGATCTGGAGACAGCCTACGGCTCGTTCACCATCGCCTCCGCGCTCATGAGCTCACAGGCGCTCGAGCAGGCGCTGCTCTACCCGAAGCAGAGCGTCGAGCTCACGATGACCACGCAGAACGTCATGTCCGTCAACGTGCCGCTGTACGATTTCCAGACCCGCACCAAGTCCGATGCGGACATCTACCCCTACGGCTTCGCCGCCACGAGCGGCGAGCTGGACACGGCGGTGGACGCGCTGGGCAAGGTCTTCCGCAAGATGCTGAAGCTGGCGCAGCTGGAAAAGGCGGCGCAGCTGATGGCGGAGGAGATCGAGAAGACCCGCCGCCGCGTCAACGCGCTGGAATACGTGAAGATCCCGCAGATGCAGGATTCGATCCGCTATATCACGATGAAGCTCGACGAGAACGAGCGCGCGAACACCATCCGCCTCATGAAGGTGAAGGACATGGTGCTCAAGGCCGCCATCGAGGAACGCCGCGCCGAGGACGCGCGCGCCGCGGGCATCTGAACGCAGCGGAAAGCGAAAAAGCGCCGAAGAAAAACGCCAAAGGCACCGGAAGAAAACCATCAAGGCACCGGAAGAAAAACGGGTGCGCGCCGGAAAGGACCGGCGCGCACCCGTTTTTTCGGCACCTCTTTTTCACCGATCCTCTCCGTTTTTCTCTGAACTGCTCGAAAAAACACCGACGCATTTTTTCATCTGGTCTTATAATAAATATCAGTTTTGGGTATTTTCACAAGGTCAGATTTGCGCTATGCTGAACGCAGTTCAATCACAGGAGGGATCCCCCATGACCTCGCGTTTCACACTGAAGAAGATCGTCTATATCGCGATGCTCGCCGCGCTCGTCTACGTGGCGACGCTGATCCGTTTTCCGCTGCTCGGCTCCAAGGTGCACCTGGCGAACACGCTGTGCCTGCTCAGCGGTCTGCTGATGGGTCCGCTGAGCGGCGGCCTCGCCGCGGGGCTGGGCAGCCTGCTCTACGACGTGACGCTCGGCGGCTACGACGTGCTGCAGGGGCTCATTACCTTCGTGTCCAAATTCGCGATGGCGTGGGTCTGCGCGAAGATCGCTTTCGCCGGCGGCAGCGAAGCCGAGCGGCACGGGCGCAACGTCGCCGCGTGCGTCGCGGGCGCGTGGACCTACGTGGCGCTCTACATGCTCAAGACCTACGTCTACCAGCGCTTTGTCTACGGCTATCCGCTCGCGACCGCATGGGCGACCATGGGCGCGAAGCTCCCCGCCTCCGCGATCAACGCGGTCGCGGCGATGGTGATCGCGCCGGTGCTCTACACGGCGCTGCGGCCGGTTCTCTCCTCCACGGGGCAGCTCAAGGCGATGCGCGAATGACAAGACCGCAGCAAAGGGCCGGGGACGGCATACGCCGTCCCCGGCCCTTTTTCCATATGGAACGCGGCTGCTTACTTTGCCAACGCGGCGCCCAGCGCGCGGCACTTGGCAGCGGCGTCGTCATCGGGTGCGTCGCAGCAGATGACGCTCTCGCACGCAAGGCCGATGCCCGCATCGGAGCAGCGCTGCTCCCAGGCACGCATCCACTCGCCGTCGCCCCAGCCGTAAGAGCCGAAGAGCGCGACGCTCTTGCTGCGAAGCGCAGCTTCGCACGCGGCAAACAGCGGCTCGAACGCGTATTCCTCGAGCACCTCCGAGCCCTGCGCGGAGCAGCCCCAGGCCAGCGCGTCATAACCCGCGACGCGCTCGGCGCTGAAATCGTCCGGGGTGAACAGCTCCGCCGTCGCCCCTGCCTCGCGCGCGCCCGCAGCAACGGCGTTTGCCATGGCCTCGGTGTTGCCCGTACCGCTCCAATAAACCACTGCGATCTTCTTCATACTTCGTCCTTCCTTTCCTGTTGATAGGTCAAAATTCACATCGCCACAGCAAGCCGCTCCACAGGATCACCCATGGCGTGCCGCTTGCAGTAACAATCTGTGCACTGCCGATAGGCGCGGAACAGCGCCTGCGCCCTGCCCGCGTCGCCGTAGACCTTCCAGCAGCCGCCGCACTTGCACCCGCGCCCGCGATGCTCGATGAAACCGCGCACGTCCTCCGGCGGGTAACTGAGAAACAGGCCGATCTCATGCGGGAAGTCGCGAAAGGCGCGCAGCCGGCGCGCCAGCTCGCCGAGGCAGCGCTCGCAGCGCAGATCGGCATAGCCCGCCTCGTGCAGAAGACGCCGCGCCTCCGGCACGGCGAGGTCGCGCCGCAGCCGCGCGGGACGGTAAAGGTACAGCAGCGCCTGCACCTCCGTATGCCGCAGAGACAGGAGACGCATCCCCTTCGACGCCAGCAGCCGGTCATAGGCGCGCACTTCCTCCGCCAGTGCCGGATAGGCAGCACAGGGAAACAGATTGCCCGTCTTGAGTCCGGCCAGCGTCGGGGCGGCGTGGCGAATCAGCACATCCTCCAGCATTCAGCACTTCACCTCGACATGCCGCGCCAGAATGCTCCGCAGCGCAGCCTGGGAACTGGAATGCGAACGCGCGATGACGGTGTCCTTGCCCTTGACGCCGCGCAGCGCGCCCTGCAGCATTTTATGCGACATCGTGCCGGTGAACAGCACCAGCAGATCGGGGCTGCCGATCTTGCCGCTCAGGCCCTCGGTCTTGGTGTAGACCTTGACGCGGCAGCGGTATTCCCGACAGAGTTCCTTATACTGCCGCTCCATGCACTCGTTTCCTCCTACGATCACGACGCTCACGCCTTCACGCTCCTCTCTGCGATATGCGCTCTTAGTCTTCCCGGGCGGCGCCTTCCATATGACAGTGAGAAAACGGCGCCGGGAATATTTTTTTGTTAGTTTCTGCTAACCGATGTGGTAAAAATGTTGTTAGCTATTGCTAACAACAAGAGCATAACATACCTTTTGGGAAAATGCAAGGGTTTTTTGAGGGGTTTGCGGGGTGGGGAGGGTTTCGCGTCGGCAGGCGCGGGGAGGGTTTCGCGCCTGCGGGCGCGACGTACTTTCTGCTCGTGCAGAAAGTACGCAAAGACACGTTCAAGGAGAGGACCCTTTCGATTGGGTCCTCTCCTTGAAAATCCTCTCTCCTGACCGACCAAAGGGAGGGCCCCGGCCCTCCCTTTGGAAACCCGCCCGGGGGTGGGGCGAGAAATGCTGCGGCTTGCACCCGGCGGAGGCGCGGGCGCAGGAGCGCGGGGCAGACGGCGGATTTTGGAAAGGCGCGGCGCGCGAAGGAGGCAGAGACGTTCGAGCCGGTGCGCCGGTCCGGTTTGCGGGAGTTTTTGCGGGGATCGATGGCGGGATTCCAAAACCGAAGAGGTTTTGGCGCGTCTTTCGGCACTTTCTGCTCGTGCAGAAAGTACGCAAAGACACGTTCAAGGAGGGAACCCTTTCGATTGGGTCCTCTCCTTGAAAATCCTCTCTCCTGACCGACCAAAGGGAGGGCTCCGGCCCTCCCTTTGGAAACCCGCCCGGGGGTGGGTGCGACAGGGAGGGTTTTGCCGCTGCGGCGGCGAGCCGCTTTTCCAGCGCGGAAAAAACGCGCAAAAAACGGAGAAAGCAGGAAAATATTGCATCTTCCGGCACGGCATGCTATACTTTTTGCATCTGTTTCACCTTTCTTTTTCGCGGTGCGGCGACGCGCCGATCGCGCATCCGGGCCGCTTGGCTCAAAATTCATCGGGATGGGAGTAGCTGTCATGCTGAACAGCTTTTGGTTTTCGTTCAACGCGGTCATGCCGATGCTGGCGCTGCTCGCGCTGGGTCGGTATCTGCATCACAAGGGCGTGCTCCAGCCGGATGTCGTGGCGCAGATCAACCACTTTGTCTTCCACTATCCGCTGCCGGTGACGCTCTTCCTCAGCACCTACGGGATGGCGGGACTGGACGATCTGCCGCTTGCCTTCGTGGGCACGGCGCTCGTCACGACCTGCCTGCTGATCCTGCTGGGCTACGGGATGGCGCGGCTGTTCGCGCAGGATCGGTCGCAGTACGGCGTGATCATCCAATGCGCCTACCGCAGCAACTACACGATCATCGGGCTGGCGCTGGTGACGGCACTGTGCGGCGAGAGCGGCGCGGCCACGATGGTCGCGCTGCAGCTTCCGGGCGTGATCCTGTTCAACATCGCCGCCGTCACGAGCCTGACGATCTTCAGCGGTGACCCGGAACGCAGGCCGAACGCACGCGAGATCCTGAAAAACCTCGCCAAAAACCCGCTGATCCAGGCGCTGCTGCTGGGCTTCCTCTGCATGGTGGTGCGCGGATGGCTGCCGCTCAACGACGCGGGCGAGCCGGTCTTCCTGATGCGGCGCGACCTGCCGTTCTTCTACGAATCGCTCTCGATGCTCGGGCGCATCTCCTCGCCGATGCTGATCGTCTGCCTCGGCGCGCAGGTCGAGATCGACCCCGCGCCGGGCCGCCGCAAGCTCACGGCGCTGTGCGTCGCGCTGCGGCTGGTCGTCGCGCCCGTGATCGGCTTCGCGGCCCTGCTGACGGCGCAGGCACTCGGTTTCCTCACGATCAGCGCACCCATGGCAGCCACGGCCGTCGCTTTCTTCGCGGCGCCCTGCGCAATCAACTCCTGCGTGATGGTGGCCGAGATCGGCGGCGACAGCGTGCTGATGCGCCAGTCCACCGCGTGGTCGAACGCGATCAGCCTGTTCACGCTGTTCCTCTGGTGCGCGATGGTGCACTATTTCTGGATCGCCTGACGGTCCGCAAGGCAGGTGGCCTATGGCAGTTCTCTGGTTCCTCGGCGCCGGGGCGGCGCTTTTCCTCGCCGTGTGCGGCGCGGCCTATTACGCCATGTTCCACTCGCCCAACGGCGAGCAGAACGACGACCACGCCGTGGCCATGACGCCGTATCTGCGCGCGCACCGCGAGGAAGTGATCGCCATGATCGACGCGCTGCGCACGCTGCCCTGTGAGCGCGTGAGCATCCGCTCGGACGACGGGCTGACGCTCTGCGGACGGTATTACCACAGCGCGGACGGCGCGCCGCTGAACATCTGCTGCCACGGCTGGCGTGGCACGCCCGCGCGGGACTTCAGCGGCGGGGCGCAGATCATCCTGCGCGAGGGACACAACCTGCTGATGATCGAGCAGCGCGCCCAATGCGGCAGCGAGGGGCACACGATGACCTTCGGCATCAAAGAGAGCCGCGACCTGCGCCGCTGGATCGACTGGGCGCTGGGGCGCTTCGGCGCGGAGACGCCGATCCTGCTCGTCGGCATCTCGATGGGCGCGGCGACCGTGCTGACCGCTGCGGGCGGGCCGCTGCCACCGAACGTGCGCGGCGTGATCGCGGACTGCCCGTTCACCTCGCCGCGAGAGATCCTCCGCAGCGTGATCAAAAGCCGGGGGTATCCCGCGTTCCTCGCGAGCGTCTGCGCGCCGGTCGCGGCGCGGCTGTTCGGCGGCTTCGACCTGAACGCGCCCGGGGCGGCGGAAGCCGTCCGCAGCGCGCAGGTGCCGATCCTGCTGATCCACGGCGAGGCGGACCGCTTCGTCCCCTGCGAGATGAGCCGCGCGATCCGGGCGGCAAATCCCGAACGCGTCGAGCTGCACACGTTTCCCGACGCGGGACACGGCGTGAGCTTCCTGCTTGACCGCGAACGATACGAGCGCCTGGTGCGCGAGTTCAGCGCGCGCGTGCTCGCGCGCGGCGACACGACGGAGGAACGAGACCATGGAACGACAGAAGGTCGCCATCGTGACGGGCGGCAGCTCCGGCATCGGGCGGGAGACCGCAAGAGCCCTGGCCGCGGCGGGTTGCCGCGTCTACACCGTGAGCCGCCGCGAACACGCGGAGAAGGGACTCATCCATCTGCGCGCCGACGTGACGGACGAGGCCGCGGCGCGCGAGACGGTCGAGACCATCGTGCGCGAGGCCGGCGGGGTGGACATCCTCGTCAACTGCGCGGGCTTCGGCATCTCCGGCGCGGTGGAGTTCACGGAGCTTGCCGACGCGAAGCGGCAGTTCGACGTCAATTTCTTCGGCATGGTCAACATGAACCGGGCGGCGCTGCCGCGGATGCGGCAGGCGGGACACGGGCGCATCGTGAACGTCAGCTCCGTGGCCGCGGTGGCGGCGATCCCGTTCCAGACGTACTACTCCGCCTCCAAGGCGGCGATCAACGCCTACACCTGCGCGCTGGCAAACGAGGTGCGGCCCTATGGCGTCAGCGTGACCGCGGTGATGCCGGGCGACATCCGCACGGGCTTCACCGACGCGCGGGCAAAGTCCGCCGCGGGCGACGCGGAATACGGCGGGCGCATCGGCCGGAGCGTGGCGAAGATGGAAGCCGACGAGCGCGGAGGCATGAGCGCCGCGGCGGCGGGCGCTTACGTTGCGCGCATCGCACTGCGCAGGAGCGTCAAGCCGCTGTACGCCATCGGCTTCGCCTACAAGGCCGTGTGCTTCCTCTGCAACGCGCTGCCCTGCCGTCTCAGGAACCGGCTGATCGGCAGGCTGTACGCAAACTGAATGAAAAAAACGGCGGCTCAGCAAAACTGAGCCGCCGTTTTTTTCGTTCAGGCGCCGAAGCGGGAGAGCAGGTACTGCCGCGCCTCGCCCGCGAGGTAGAGCGAGCCGAAGATGCACACGGCCTCGTCCGGCTGCTGCGCGGCCAGCGCGAGGGCGACGCCCTTACAGACGCTGCCGCCGTCGCGCGCGGGAAGGCCGAGCTGCGCGCGGATGCGCTCCGCCAGCGCCGCAGAGGGCATGGCGCGGGGACTGTCCGACGCGGTGACGGCCACGAAATCGCGCGCGTAAGGCGCGACGGCGTCCAGCATGGCGGCGCTGTCCTTATCCGCCATGACGCCCATGACGAGCGTCAGCTTCCGCCCGGGCAGGTAGGAAGCAAAGCAGCGCGCAAGCTCGCGCGCGCCGTTGGGATTGTGCGCCCCGTCGAGCAGGACGAGGGGCGCGCGGCGCAGCACCTCGAACCGGGCGGGCCAGACGGCCCGCGCGAGACCGGCGCGGATCGCGTCCTCCGAGATCCGCCAGCCGCCGCGGCGCAGCGCGTCCACCGTGTCCAGCACGACGGCGGCGTTTTTGTACTGATACGCCCCGATCAGGCCGAGGCGCAGGCCCTCGCGGCCGCGGTAGGAAAAGGTCTGCCCGGAAAGATCATGCGCGAGCAGGCGCTGCTGCGCGCCGTCCGTGATCGTGAGGGGGCAGCGGCGCTCGGCGCAGGCCTGACGGATCACGTCCGTCGCCGCGGCCGACTGCCGATAGAGCACGACCTCGCCGCCGGGCTTGATGATGCCCGCCTTCTCAAAGGCGATCTGCTCGATCGTGTCGCCCAGGACGGCGGTATGCTCCAGATCCAGATTTGTGATGACCGCGGCCTCCGGCACGCCGATGACGTTGGTGGCGTCGAACCGGCCGCCGAGGCCGACCTCCCACACCACGACGTCGCAGCGCTCGCGCGCGAAGTACCACAGCGCCATCGCGGTGAGGCGCTCGAACTCGGTCGGGGACTCCTCCCCGTCCTCGAGGCAGCGGCCCATCGCCTCCGCCGCGGCGCAGAAATCCGCGTCCAAAATCTCACGGCCGTCGATCCGGAAGCGCTCGTTCCAGCGGGAGAGGTGCGGCGAGGTGAAAAGGCCCGTCCGGTATCCCGCCGCGGTCAGGATCGCGGCGAGCATCGCCGCGGTCGAGCCCTTGCCGTTCGTGCCGGCGACGTGCACGAAGCGAAGACGCGCCTGCGGATCGCCCAGGCGCGCGGTCAGCGCGCGGATGCGCGCAAGGCCGGGCGCGCCGCCCCACATCGGCGCCGAGACCAGACGCACCGCTTCCTCCATACCGATCATGGCATCGCCTCCCTTTCCGCATGAGCGTAGCACAAAATGCGGGCGGATGCAAGAGGCGGGGCTCAGGCGACGGGACGCTCGCGGTCCGGGCGGCAGTAAAAGACGCCGGGCGCGGGCGTGACGCCCATGCGGGCAAAGAGCTCCGCCACGGTGACAAAGACAAAGCCGCGGCCTTGCAGCGCGTCGATCGCACGGAGCGCGGCGTCCACGCTCGCGGCATAGGAATCGTGCAGAAGGACGATATCGCCGTCCTGCACGGCGTCGATCAGCGCGGAGGAGACGGCGTCCGCGTCCAGCACGCGCCAATCCTCCGTATCGACCGACCAGTGGATCAGCGGCACGGAGACGGAGCGGAGCGTCGCCTGCGAGGCAAAGCCCCAGGGTGGGCGCACCCAATAGTCCCCCTCGCCCAGCACGCCGCGCAGCAGCGCATCGGTACGCGCGAGCTCACGCAGGCCGACGGCGCCGGAGGTGTCGAGCCGGCGGTGCGTCCAGGTATGGTTGCCGACCTGATGGCCCTCGGCCGCCATGCGGCGCAGCAAGTCCTCCTGTCCCTCGGCCTGGGAGCCGATGACGAAGAACGTGGCGTGCGCGCCGCGGGCGGCCAGGCCGTCCAGCAGGCGCGCGGTCAGGGCGGCATTGGGACTGTCGTCAAAGGTGAGGGCGACGTAAGCGGGCGCAGGAGAGGCCGCGGGCAGCGCCGCCTCCCGCAGCGGCAGCAGCGCCAGCAGCGGCAGCAGCAGCGCGCCGAAGATCCGGGGTCTTTTGAGCAAGCGATCACCTCCCTCCCGCTATGCCTATGCCGCGGCAGGGAGAAAAAGACGCGGAGGACAGAAAAAAGCCCTTTTCCCCGGCTTCGCGAATTGCCGTGGAAAAGGGCTTTTCTTCCGCTGTGGGTCGGCTCGCGATCAGACGAGCTCAATCATCGCGGTCTCCGCAGCGTCACCGCGGCGGACGCCGGTGCGCACGATGCGGGTGTAGCCGCCGCTGCGCTCCGAATAGCCGGGGGCGATCTCCTTGAAGACCTTTTTGGCAACGTCCTCGCGGGTGATGAAGCTCATCGCCTGACGGTACGCGGCCAGATCGCCCTTCTTGCCAAGGGTGATCATCTTCTCGGCCAGAGGCTTGATCTCCTTCGCGCGGGTGACGGTGGTCTCCATCTTTCCGTGATCGAGCAGATCGGTCACCTGCTGGCGGAGCATCGCCATGCGCTGATCGCTGGTCTTGCCGAGCTTACGAGTTCCGGGCATATCGTTTTCCCTCCTTGTAAAGGATCAGTTGTTGTCGTCGCTGGCGAGGGACAGGCCCATCATCTCCAGCTTGTTGATGACCTCTTCGAGCGACTTGCGGCCGAGGTTGCGGACCTTCATCATATCGTCCTCGGTCTTGGAGATCAGATCCTCGACCGTGTTGATGTTGGCGCGCTTGAGGCAGTTGAAGCTGCGGACCGAGAGATCCAGCTCCTCAATGGTGAGCTCAAGCACCTTGTCGCGCTGCGTGGTCTCCTTCTCCACGACCGTGGAGCGGGAACCCATCGTGTCGGAAAGGTCGGTGAAAAGCGAGAAGTGATCGCAGAGGATCTTCGCACCCAGCGAGACCGCGTCGCGCGGCGCGATCGTGCCGTCCGTCCAGACCTCAAGGGTCAGCTTGTCAAAGTCGGTCATGTTGCCCACGCGCGTGTTTTCCACGGTGTAGTTGACCTTGTAGACGGGCGTATAGATCGAATCGACCGGGATGACGCCGATGACCGTCTGCTGCGGCTTGTTGCGGTCCGCCGGAACGTAGCCGCGGCCGTGGCTCAGCGTGATCTCCATGTTGAAGGTCGCGCCGACGTCGAGCGTGGCGATGTGGAGCTCGGGGTTGAGCACCTCGACCTCGCCGTCGGCCTTGATGTCGCCGGCGGTGACTTCGCAGGGACCGGTCGCCTCAATGTAGACGGTCTTGACGCCGTCGGCATTGTGGAGCTTCGTGATGAGGCTCTTGACGTTGAGAACGATCTCGGTCACGTCCTCCTTCACGCCGGGGATGGTGGAGAATTCGTGCTGCACGCCTGCGATCTTGATGCTGGTCGCCGCGGTGCCGGGCAGGGACGAGAGCATGATGCGCCGCAGCGCGTTGCCCAAGGTGATGCCGTAGCCGCGCTCCAGCGGCTCGACCACGTACTTGCCGTAGGAACCGTTCGCGGGATCCTCGATGCACTTGATCTGAGGCTTCTCAATTTCAATCAAAGCAGTTACCCTCCTTTTCAGTTCTGCGGCCCAGAGACCGCATCATAGTTGTTTGCGCGGGACTGAGGGTCACCCTCGATTACTTGGAGTACAACTCGACGATCAAATGCTCCTCGATCGGGAAGTCGATATCCTCGCGGGCGGGCATCTTGACGACCGTGCCCTTGAGGGCGTTCTTCTCGCGCTCCAGCCACTGCGGCACCGTGAAGACGGGAGCGTCCTCGCCGGTCAGGCGCTTGAACATGACGGACGCGCGGCTCTTCTCGCGCACCTCGATCACGTCGCCGACCTTGACGAGATAGGACGGGATGTTGACGCGCTTGCCGTTGACGGTGAAGTGACCGTGGCTGACCGCCTGGCGCGCCTCGCGGCGGGTCATGGCGAAGCCGAGACGATAGACGACGTTGTCCAGGCGGCGCTCAATCGTGCTGAGCATCACCTCGCCGGTCATGCCGGAGGACTTGGCCGCCTTCTCATAGTACTCACGGAACTGCTTTTCGAGAATGCCGTAGACGAACTTGACCTTCTGCTTTTCGTTGAGCTGGCGGGCATACTCGCTCTGCTTACGGCGGGTCTGGCCCTTGGGATTGCGGTTGCTCTCGGACTTGGTCTTGCCGGTGTAACCCATAGCCGCAGGAGAAAGGCCCAGCGCTCTGCAGCGCTTCACGATGGGCTGTTGATTCTTAGCCATTTGTTGTTTCCTCCTTCTTCACTTAGACGCGGCGGCGCTTCGGGGGACGGCAGCCGTTGTGGGGGATCGGGGTGACGTCCTTGATCATCGTGACCTCGAGACCCACCGCCTGAAGGGCGCGGATCGCAGCCTCACGGCCCTGGCCGGGGCCCTTCACGAAGACCTCGACGGTCTTGAGACCATACTCCATCGCGGCGGTGGCGGCCGTCTCAGCGGCGCTCTGCGCGGCGAACGGAGTGGACTTCTTGCTGCCGCGGAAACCGAGACCGCCGGAGGAGGCCCAGGAAAGGGCATTGCCCTGAGCGTCGGTCACAGTGACCATGGTGTTGTTGAAGGAAGAACGAATATGCACCTGACCGCGCTCTACGTTCTTCTTTTCGCGACGACGGCGGACGACCTTCTTGTTGGCGCCGGACTTAGCAGTAGCCATTTTCTATTCTCCCTCCTTACTTCTTCTTGTTCGCAATGGTCTTCTTCGGGCCCTTGCGGGTGCGGGCGTTCGTCTTGCTGCGCTGGCCGCGAACGGGCAGGCCGCGGCGATGACGCGTGCCGCGATAGCAGCCGATCTCGCTCAGACGCTTGATGTCAAGCGCGGTCTGGCGGCGCAGGTCGCCCTCGACAATGTAGCCGTGGTCGATGACCTCGCGCAGCTTCGCCTCGTCGGCGTCGCTGAGATCCTTGACGCGGGTGTCGGGATCGACGCCCGCCTTCGCCAGAATGTCCTGAGCGCTTTTTCTGCCAATGCCGTAGATGTAAGTCAAACCGATCTCGATTCGCTTGTCCTTCGGCAGGTCAATGCCGGCAATACGTGCCATACTCTTTAACCTCCAATTCAGTCTTAGCCCTGGCGCTGCTTGTGCTTCGGATTCTCGCAAATGACCATGACACGGCCTTTACGACGAATGATCTTGCACTTCTCGCACATGGGCTTCACGGACGGTCTTACTTTCATGATGTTAACCTCCTACTTTGTACGCCAGGTGATCCGACCGCGGGTCAGGTCGTACGGTGACATTTCGACCGTGACCTTGTCGCCGGGCAGAATCCTGATGAAATTCATTCTGAGCTTTCCGGAAATATGCGCCAATATCGTGTGTCCATTTCCAATGTCTACTTTGAATGTGGTGTTGGGCATGGCTTCGACCACGGTGCCCTCCACTTCAATCATATCGGATTTTGCCAAGTCGTTATCCCTCCTGGTCCGGACCATCTGCCTCGCCGTATGCGGCGATGGCTTTACGAAGCTCACTGTTGGTGACTTTTTCGTCGCTCCTGATTTTTTGGGCGACACGGCTGTCGCTCAGCGCGAGGAAGCGGACGTGCTTGCGCTTTTTCCGCTTCGGCGCCTCGACCCGACGGCTCTTGCCGTCGACCAGGTAGAGGTACTCGCCCTCCTCTGAGAGGACAAAGAAGGGCTTGCCCTTTTCCCTGCCGGCCGTGGCCTCGACGAGATTGGATCTGCAGATCTCCATTTCACACCTCATGGGGCCGGAACCGTCAGAAGCTCCGGTTCGCCGGCGGTGATGAGGATCGTGTTTTCGTAGTGCGCGGCGTATTTCCCGTCATGGGTCCTGACGGTCCATCCGTCCGGCATCTGCCGGATCGCCGCCGCGCCTGCGTTCACCATCGGTTCGACCGCGATCACCATGCCGCGCAGAAGCTTGGGGCCGTGGCCCGGCATGCCGAAGTTCGGCACCTCCGGATCCTCGTGCAGCCGACGGCCGACACCGTGGCCGACGTACTCGCGCACGACGGAAAAGCCGTTGCGCTCCACGTACTCCTGCACCGCGTGGGAGATATCCGACACACGGCAGCCCTCGCGGGCATACCGGATGCCCTCAAAAAAGCTCTGCCGCGTGACGTCGATCAGGCGCTGCGCCTCCTCGGAGATGGCGCCGCACGCATAGGTCGCCGCACAGTCGCCGTGAAACCCGCCGATATACGCACCCACGTCCACGCTGACGATGTCGCCCTCCTTCAGCACCCGCTTGCCGGGGATGCCGTGGATGATCTCATCGTTCACGGAGATGCAGGCGCTGCCGGGATAGCCGTTGTAGTTGAGGAACGACGGCTCGGCGCCCTGTGACCGAATGAAATGAAGAACTGCGTGATCGATTTCCTGGGTTGTTACGCCGGGCTTTACCATTTCCCCTGCCAAAGCACGGGCAGCCGCGGTAATTTTTCCCGCTCGGCGCATCAGTTCGATCTCGCGCGCTGACTTGAGTGTGATCATGCGTTCGACTCCTCCAGCAGCGCAAGGATCGCCTCGGAGGTTGCCCGGACGCTGCCCCGGTCCTCCACCGAGACCAGAACGCCGCGGGAGCGGTAAAACTCCTTGAGGGGTTCGGTCTCTCTATGATAGACCTCGAGCCGTTCCTGAACGGTCTCGGGGGCATCATCCCTGCGCGTGATCAGCCCGCTGCCGCAGACGTCGCAGACGCCGGGGGTCTTCGGCGGAACGGCCGCCACGTGGTAGGTCGCACCGCACTTCGGGCACACGCGCCGCCCGCCCATGCGCTCCTTGATCGCCTCATCGGAGATCTCAAGGGAGATCACACGGTCGAACGAAATGCCGTGGGCTTCCAGCGCCTCCGCCTGGGCGATCGTGCGGGGCACACCGTCAAGGATGTAGCCCGCCGCACAATCGTCTCTCCCGAGGCGCTCGTCGATAATACCGATAATGATCTCATCGGGCACCAGATGGCCGGACTCCATACAGGCTTTGACCTGACGGCCAAGCTCGCTGCCGTCGTTCATGGCGGCGCGAAGAATGTTGCCGGTGGAGATGGTCGGGATGCCAAGCTCCTGCGCGAGGATCGCGGACTGCGTGCCCTTGCCCGCGCCGGGAGCACCCAATAAAATCAGTTTCATCGGTCGTTCTCCTTATTCCAGGAAGCCCTTGTACTGACGCATCAGCATCTGGCTCTCGAGCGCCTGCACCGTCTCGAGCGCGACGCCGACCACGATGATGACCGACGTGCCGCCGATGGCGAGCTGGTTGTTTCCGAGCGCCTTGCCGACGATCAGCGGGGCAATGGCAACGACACCGAGGTAGATGGCGCCAAACAGCGTAATCTTGTTCAGGACCTTCGCAATAAAGTCACTCGTGGGCTTGCCCGGGCGGAAGCCGGGGATGAAGCCGCCGTTGCGCTTGAGGTTATTGGAGATCTCGACAGGGTTGAACTGAATGGTGGAATAGAAATAGCTGAAGCCGATGATCATCGCAAAGTAGAACACCAGGTAGAGGATGGACTTGGTGTCGATCGCGTTGAGGAACGCGGCACCAAACGACCCCTCCTTCG
>Ga0208297_1001434_pt1 | contig 22512 bp, 26 predicted proteins | sample LMS_cellobiose_e_FD_187367 | JGI IMG/M metagenome (GOLD analysis project Ga0208297, IMG submission 187367) | Rumen-fistulated moose microbial communities from Alaska, USA - LMS_cellobiose_enrichment (SPAdes) (version 2) | ecosystem: Host-associated > Mammals > Digestive system > Stomach > Rumen... | reverse complement strand
CGTCGATCTCGAAGATGATGTCTCCAGCGTGGATGATCTCCACCTCGTAGCTCTCCTCGCCCTCTTTCTCGATGATGACCTTCTGCTTGATGCAGTCGACCTTTCCGTATGCGGGGTGCTCGATGCTCATCATGGTCCCGGCGGAGAGAGTGTAGTCGTAACCCTCTTCTACAATATTGGCTGTGAATTCCTTGAAGGAGATGACAGCAAGGAACTGAGTAAGGCTGACGGGATCGTCTTCGTTTCCTTCAATGATGACCTGGTCCTCGAAAACGGACTCGACAGTCTCAGTAACGGTTGCGGTTCCGACATCCTGCTTGGTGGTGATGAGCGCCCAGGTGTCCCCATCGAGGTGGTATGCGACTTCCAGAGTCAGGATTTCAGTGATGCTGAAAGCGACAACCTCATCGTTGGCGACGAATTCAACGGAGAACTTGACATAGTTTCCATTTCCGACCTCCTGCTCCTCGAGGGTCTTGGTAAGATCGAGGTTGGTGCCGTTGAGGACGGAGACGATGCTCATGATTCCGAGGCTGGACTCAGACTTTTACAGGACGTCTGTCTCGGGGTCCACGTAATATTTTGAGGTTACGAGTCCGAGGCCATCGTACTCATAGACATCCAGAGTAAGAGTCCTCCCATCATATGTGATTTCCTGAGTTCCGATCTTCTGGCCGAGCTCCTCGCTCCTATAGAGGCCTGCGAGTATGATTTCAGGATCGATGCCTGTCCCGTTTGTAACGTTTGTTGAGTTGATATCAATGTCGAGAGAGATGTTGTCTCCTGCGACGACATTATCCTTAAGGACGTATACATTCGACTGAGGTGCCGGCTGGTTGCCGGGGTTTGTCAGGAAGTATACGCCTACTGCTGCGACTGCGATGATCACAACAGCAATGACTGCGATGACTTTCGAGTTCATGCTGGAACAACCCTTTTAGACATATTAAAACAGTTCGAAAATCAATACTATTGGATTATACATCCAATCGCGATGCCAAAAGCTACCACTGGGCAGTACAAAGTTAGTGGACAAAAAATGGGGTCGGGAGAGGGGATCGAACCCCCGTATGCGGATCTGCAGTCCGCCACATAGCCACTGTGTTACCCCGACGCTGGGCAGTATGATTGATTTTTTCTATATAACTGTAACTAATGGCCTGTGAAACGGGTGCAATTCAGCGTTTCTTCAGAACGGCATCGCCCTTGCGGAATGCATCGAAACCCTCGCTCATATTGCCTTTCCTCATTAGCATCTCGCCGAGTTCGTACCATCCCTTGGCATCGTCGGGATTCAGATCCAGACGGAGCTTCAGATGAGCTATGGCATCATCCATCCTGCCCTTGCTGGCCAGAGTCCTGCTGTAATCGCGACCGTTGGTCTCCTCGTCCCTGACGCGCATCATCTCCATGCGCGCCTTATTGAGGATGACTTCGATTGCGTTGTCGGTTATCCACGGATATCTGCTCTGGATGATCCTCTTGAACGGTCCGACCTCCTCCTGGATGATCTCACATTCCCTGCCTTTGAATATCCTTCTGGGCACATCCACCATCATGCTGCCGTGGACTACCGACACATGGTCCGCCTGAGTCATGGCTCACCTGAACTTCACCACGCGTCCGCAGGCATCCCTCTTGGACACCCCGAACTCCGTGAGCTTGGATATCTGCGACCTGGTGAACACCGGTCCGTCCCTGCATACGCGCTGGTCGTCCATCACGCAGCAGCCGCATACTCCTGCGCCGCACTTCATGTACCTTTCCAGCGACAGCTGGCAATCCTGATCCAGCTCCTCGCATGCCTTGTAGGTGAAGTACAGCATCACCTCGGGCCCGCATGCGACGATGCAGTCATAGGACTTCTCTTTGAGTTTCTCCCTCATCAGCTGGACGGCGTTGCCGTGGAACCCTACGCTGCCGTCGTCGGTGGCGATCCAGAGATTGGATGCGTGCTTCCTGGCGGTATCAAGCATTATGAGGTCCTTGTCGGAACGGGCCGCTATAATCGTATCCGCTCCTGTCTGGACGACGGCGGGCATGATTGCCGCCGTACCGACTCCGCCTCCGATGATCAGGACATTCTTGCTGCTCAGATCGAAACCGTTGCCGAACGGTCCTCTGATGGACAGCTTGTCCCCCTCGCCGAAGCGGTGGATCGCGTTCGTAGCGTCCCCTATGGCCTTGACGGTGATGCTCTTGGTGGCATCCGTGATGCCGGAAACGGACATGGGGATCTCGTCGACTCCCGGGATCCAGATCATGATGAACTGTCCAGGTCTGACCTCCGCATCCCAGTCGAAGACGAAGGTCTTCGTATCGTAGGCCTCCTGGACGACCTTCTTTATCGTGACGACATCACTCATGGGCAGCACCTACCATAGATTCTATCGAGGAGTAGCCGTACTCCTCCATGAAGGCTGAGAGGCCGCTGTTGATCTGTTCGAACACACCGAGCCCCCTCGTGCCTACCGCGCTTCCGACCTGGAATGCGCTTGCTCCGGCCATGATGTACTCGGCCGCGTCCCTCCAATCTGATATCCCTCCGACTCCGACCAGCGGTATATCGAGGACTGACTTCAGATCGTATATGGCCCTGACTCCTACCGGCTTGACGGCCCCTCCCGAGAGACCGCAGAACTTGTTGCTCATTATTGGTCTGGCGAACTCGGGTGATATGACCATTGCCTTGAGGGTGTTAATCGCGACGACCGCGTCGCCTCCCGCATCCTGCACAGCCAAACCGATCTGGGTGAGGATGTGAGTGTTGGGTGTGAGCTTGGCCCAGACGGGGATCGATACCGCGGACTTCACAGCGGACACGATGGAACCGACCATTGACGGATCGGTCCCGACCTCCATCCCATATCCCTTGGCGTGGGGGCACGAGAGGTTAAGCTCCACGGCGCATGCGCCGTAGTCCTCCATCTTGGCCGCGAGCTTGGAAAAATCTTCTGGGCCCGCTCCGTAAATGGATCCGATCACCTTTCCCTTCGGGACAGCCATATCCATCTCCTCCTTGAAGAGGTCGATACCCGGGTTCGGAAGGCCCATGGCGTTGACGTATCCGCCCCTGACCTCCATGAAGCACGGGTTGTCGTGACCCGGCTTGGGTTCGAGGCCGATGGATTTCGTAACGACCGCTCCCGCGCCCGATTCCAGTACACGGACCAGGGACTTCCCTGTCTCATCCATAATTCCGGAGGCGATCATGCCCGGCCTTTCCAGGCTGACGCTCCCTACGCTGGTCTTCAAGGATACCATGATTGTCCGATAACGTCCTTTCTTATATGCCCTCGCATCAACATCCTTAATAAGTGCACCGTGGATTGAGAGGATATGGATATGGGATCGGTCAGGAAGGACTTCCCCACCATCCGCAAGGGGCTGGGGATCTATCTCGACAGCGCATGCCAATCGCTCAGGCCCGACCAGGTCATCAGGGCGATGGACGGGTACTACGAGGGCTTTCCCGCATGCGGAGGGCGCAGCGTCCATGCCATGGCGACCAAGGTCTCGGTCGCGGTGGATGATTGCAGATCCGCTCTCGCATCGTTCTTCGGCACCGACGATCCCGAATGCTACATATTCACGAAGAACGCCACCGAGGGGCTGAACACGGCCGCCTTCGGGCTCGGCCTGAAGAGAGGGGATGTGGTAGTCACCACAGATGCGGAGCACAACTCCAACCACGTTCCCTGGCTTCATCTAGGGGAAACGGTCGGCATCGAGAGGAGGTTCTCCAAATCTGGACCAACCGGCGAGTTCGATATGGAATCCTTCAAATCCTGCATGGATAGGAACGTCAAGGTCGTCTCAGTCCAGCATTCCAATAACGTCACAGGATGCTCCGTCCCCGTTAGAGCGGTCACCGAGATCGCCCACGACTACGGCGCAACGGTCGTCATAGACGGCGCCCAGGCTGCGCCTCATATGCCCGTGGACCTCAAGAGGATCGATGCGGACATCTACTGTTTCTCGGCCCACAAGATGCTCGGTCCCAGCGGCATGGGCGTGATGTACGGGAAGAGGGAGGTTCTCGAGAGGATGAGGCCTCTGACCCTCGGAGGAGGGACCGTCGGGCTTGCCACATACGACAGCGTCACCCTCGCCCCCGTCCCGGACAGGTTCGAGGCGGGACTCCTGAACTACGCCGGCATCATCGGGACCAAGGCGGCTGTCGATTACCTCTCCAGGATAGGCATGGACGAGATAGAGGCATGGGATACCGCCCTCATGAAAAGGGCCATGGGCAATCTGGAGGATATCAAGAACCTCCACTTCGTCGGTCCGGACCAACCCGGGAAGAGGTGCGGCGTGCTGTCGTTCAACATCGACGGCCTGATATCCCATGATATCGCCATGATGCTGGACAGCATGTCCGGCGTGATGATCCGCTCCGGTATGCACTGCGCCCATCCGTTCTACGTCTCCAGGGCCGTCGACGGCAGCGCCAGGGCCTCCACGTATCTCTACAACTCCCCCGAGGAGATCGACATCTTCACGGATACCGTGAGGAAGATCGCCGAGACTTTCGGTGAGTGACCACCGCTATTCCGTCGCTATCCAGCTCGAATTCTCCCTGATAGGATGTCACTGAAGTGTGCTTCCTGCCCTCTCCGATCAATTCCACGAAACCGTCGTGGACCCTCATCGCGTAACCGTCCGGAAGTATCCTGCTGCCGTCCAGTACCAGGGTGTCGTTATCTGATGATTCGAAAACATCCATCATGCGGGCCAACCTGTCGGCCAGATCCCCGTCCATGTCCCCTCTGTCGCTGTCATAGATGATACCCATCGCACCCGATACCGTCGCCAGCAACGCAAGACCGCAAACGCAGAGGACCACTCTGGACAAGGTGAACTCTATCATAGCTCCTCCACTGCCACGCCTTCGCCGTCAGGGTCATTGTGGATGGATAGGATCACGTACCCTTCCAAATACAGGATGTCCCCTGTGACCTGTGATGAGAGCAGTACCCTGCCTACCTGATGTCCATCGGACATCGCACGGACCACCCTCCCTTCGGCACCTCCGATCTCCAGGTAGCCGCTGTCGGGTATCTCCAGTATAAAGGTCGTCCTGTACCCCGGGCCTTCGGAGCCAACCTTGTCTATGCGGTCCCCTAGGATCTCCGCCGCATCCAGCAGCTTCCTCGCATCGATGTCCTCGCTTATCGTGTCCACCGCGGACATCGTGGCCGGAACCATCAGCGCGATTATAAGAAACGAAACCGTGAGCTTGATGGGGAGGGCCAGTATCCCCTTCCTGTCGAGGATCACCTTATCAGCCCCTCGACCTCCTCCACGACCTTGTCGTATCCCGATTTGTAAGCGACAATGGACAGCTTGATGGAGCTTATTGGGTATTTCTCCAGAGTCCATCCCGATAACGTTGCGTTCCCTTTGGAATCCGTGGTCAGGAGATACTGCGACTGTTCCTCCGGTACCGCCTGCGTGTTGGCGATGTACACCGTGACTCCCTGCATGGGCTCGTTGTTCTCGTTCAGGACGCATACGTGGATGTCGGGGATGCAGCCATCCTCGATTATGACGACATTCTCCTCGATGCCTATGGTCCTGATGTAGTGCGGCGTATCTATATCGCCCATCCAGTCCATGATCACCGCTGTTCCCATTGTGGCGACCATGATGACGATCATTAGTTGGAGCGGAAGGCCCTCTATACCCCCTCTCCTGTTGAACTTCAATTCTCCGAGCAAAGTATCACTCGGACGGTGTGTGCGCGGACGAGATTATAAAGCGGGACTGTTGCGGTAAGTGTTGCGTTTCACCTAGGGCCTATCGGCACCCTCTCGAGCACCGTGTGCTTAGCGCCGTTGGGACCGAGCTCCGAACGCATCACAAGGATCTCGTCGCACAGGAAGGATTCGAACTCCGTTCCCGTGTATTTCGTGAGGAACCCGTCGATGTTGGCCGGGCCCCTGCATCTGCCGACCGTGATATGGCTCTTGAAGGGCTTCTCATCGAACTGGATGTTGGCCGCTTTGAGATTGGTCGACAATCTGTCCGCGATCCCCTTCAGCACCTCCTCGGGCCTGGCGCCTATCCAGACAACGGAAGGCCTCTTGGGGTTTGGGAAGCATCCCGATCCGGCTATGGTTATCGTGAACGGCTCGGTATCCTTCACCGCATCCGCGACGCAGGCGGCCACCTTCTTGGCCTTGCTGTCGTCGATGTCGCCGATGAACCTCACGGTTATGTGCATCTGGGAGATGGGCGATGGTCTGACGCCCCCCGTGAGCTTGAGATCGGTGAGGACCGGCTGTAGGGCCGAGGGATCCTTCACCGGTATCGATATGAACATCCTGATCTTCATTGGACCAGCTTCTTCCTGACCTCTTCCAGGAGGCCCCTGCATCCCTTCGAGATGTCGGAGTATGCCTTGTCGAAATCCAATGTGAAATAGGGGTCATCTACGATCCCTCCGCCGGCGTAGTCCATCAGGAGCTTCACGGTGCACTTCCCCGGATTGGGGCACATGCGGTTCACGAACCTGAGATTCTGGTCGTCCATCACGATGATGTAATCGTAATAGGTGAAGTCGCTCTATACCAGCTGCCTGCTCTTCTTCCCGGCGCAGGATATGCCGTGCCTGAAGAGGACCTCTGCAGAGCGTCTGTCCACCGGATCGCCGATATGCTCCCCGCTCGTCCCTGCGGATTCGACATTGACCTTCCCTGCCAGACCCTCTTTCTCAACCATGTCCTTGAAGACGAACTCGGCCAAGGGGCTGCGGCAGATATTCCCGTAACAGACGAAAAGGACTCCTACAATCATATGATCGTCTCTGCCAACTGTTTGGATGTAAATAAACCAGCGTTCCGATTTTTATAGATGGAACCCTTACTCGGCAACATGCAGGGAAAAATGTCGACACAGGACAAGATCGTCAACGCCATGCCCTTCATCGCATTCGGTGTCATCGTCGTCCTCGCAGTCGTTTTCGCTTTCTGCAGATGAAAATCTGCTGATTTCACTTAGGTCGGATACTCGGCCGTGTTTTACGATAGGTCGTACCTTGTGGTACCGATTCTTCTTTATTGAAAAGTAGGAAAAATGGGGGTTACCCCCCGGTTTTTGTCTCAGAGACCGGCGTTCCTCATCTGGAGGAGCGCCCTCTTGGATGCCAGGTTTCCGCCTGCCGCACCCTTGTTGAACCACTTCTTGGCCTCGACCGGGTCCCTCTCGGTACCCACTCCGTCGAGATAGCAGCGTCCCACGATGAACATCGCGTCCGGATCGCCGTTGTTGGCCGAGAACAGATACGACTGGAACGGTGACTCGTCGCCCTTCAGCTCGATCTTCTTTCCGGTGGCTCCCTCGACTATCTCCCTGGACACCACGTGGCCCTGCTCCGCTGCGCGGGTGTACCATACGAGAGCCTTCTTCTCGTCCGACTTGGTACCGATACCGTTGGCGAAGCAGTATCCGGTGTAGTACTGGCAGAGGACGTTGCCGTTCTCCGCTCCCTTTGAGAACCATTCGAATGCGAGCTTGTCGTTCTTATCGGTACCGACACCTTCGAAGTATCCGTATGCGACATGGTACTGGGATTTGCCGAAACCGTTGTCGGCCAGCTTCTTGTGGAGCTCGAACGCCTTCGCGGGATCCTTGGATGTTCCCCTTCCCTTGGAGTACGCCTCTGCGACGGAGAACATGGCCTTCATGAAGTTGTCCTCCGCAGCGCGGTTGAGCCAATCGAAAGCGCGCTCGTTGTTCTTGTCCACTCCTTTGCCCAGGGCGTAAGCGGTACCGATGTTGTAGCATGCGATCGTGTTGCCGTGGGCCGCGGACATCTTGTAGTACTCGAGCGCCGCCTTGGCATCCTTCTTGAAACCGGTCCCCTCGGAGAGGTTGTCCCCGGTGACCAGCTGAGCGTATCCGTCGCCCATGTCGGCAGCCATCTGGAACCACTGTGCGGAGAGCTTGGGATTCTTGGGAACCTGCTTTCCCTTGGCGTAGAGCTGACCGAGCATGATCATGGCATCGGTCTGACCGAAGGAAGCGGCTCTTTCGAGGCACTGGATTCCCTTGTCCCTGTTCTTGTCCTCTCCTACGCCGCCCAGATAGCATCTGGCGATTCCGTAGAGTCCGTCACGGCATCCGCGCGCGGCGGCGACGGTGTACCATGCGTTTGAATAGTTGCCGTCCTTCTCTGTCCCGATTCCGTCCATGTAGCATCTTCCGAGGTTGTACATGGCCTCCGTGGAACCCAGATCGACAGCTTCGTCATACAGAGCGAACGCCTTCTTTTGGTCGCGCTCGACACCGAATCCGTACTCGTAGCACTTGGCCAATGCGAGATATGCTGGAACGAACTTCTTGTCCACCAGCTCCTGGAGCATCTGTGCTCCCTTGGCGCGGTCTCTCTTGACGCCTGTACCGTTGAGGGTGCAGACGGCCAGCTGGCAGGAGCCGTAGAGGTCTCCCATGGAATCGGACTTCGCGTACGCCTCGTACGCCTTGACGGGCTCGAACCCGCCTCCGACTCCCAGCTCATACAATCTTCCGAGAACGTACGCAGCATCCGCGTCCTCCTCGGATTTCTTTAAGAAATATTCGAAAACCGCTCCGTCTTCGGGGGTGTCGTGCGTTTCGTAGTAGTTGAGCAGCACCAGATATGCATCCAGGTTTCCTTTCAGAGAAGCGCGGAAGAACCACATAGTGGCCTCGTCCGCATCCTGTCCAACGACGATGCCGTTGTTGTAGCAGTGACCGATAACGAACTGGGCCATGGGGTGTCCCTTCTGAGCCGCCTTCAGATACCAGTCGAACGCAGCAGTATCATTCTGCTCCGCCTCCTCTCCGATCGCAAATATCTGCCCAAGCTTGAAGCAGGACTGCACGTCCCCTGCCTCAGCCATAGAAGTCAATTGCTCTAAGGATTGCATTGAGAGGTGACATGACCCTTACAATAATAAAGATATCCGAATATGTGTCAGTGATGTCACAGGGCCTGTTTTTCCAGCTCCCTGTTCCTGAGATAGACGATTAATCCGGTGCTCACCAGGCAGAGGTCTAGAATATAGAATGCGAAGACGTACGTGATGTCGTCGTTGACCAGCTTGTTGGTTATCCCGCAGATGTATCCTACCAGCACTATCGACATGAAAGCGAAGCTGCTGCTGACGTTCGTGCGTGCCTTGTACGCCTTCAAGATGCTGAACGGCCATGATGCGGCGAAACAGACGAGCATCAGGGCCTCGAATATGCCTAGGATCATGAGACTGCCGAAACGGAACGAGTATTTACGAGGTACCCGGAGAGACCGGGCCGACGATTCGGCAAGGTGAGGCCCTACTGCTTTCGGATGAGACAATCTGGCTGGGATGGTGATGATACGCAATTTCCTCAAAACATTCAGATGACAATCATTATAACCGACCGTCGCTATTAGAAATTATACGTACATGTACGTTAAATTTCGAATAGTGATTCATATGGAGATAGCCCGTGACAGATATCTCAGGAGACTCATCGTCAGGAAACGCAATGGAAAACCCAAAATCGTCACCGGCATCAGGAGATGCGGGAAATCCTTCCTCTTGCTGACCCTGTTCCGCAACCATCTGATCTCCGAGGGAGTTCCCGAAGAGAACATCATATCCGTCTCTCTGGAGGAAGCAGTCAACAAACCCCTCCGCGACCCTGTCAGACTTACCGAATACATACGGGGGAAGGCCTCGGGAAGAGGCGAATGCTACGTCCTTCTTGACGAAATACAGATGGTCGAGGATTTTGAGGATGTCGTGAACACCCTTATCAAGGACAGGAATCTGGATGTGTACGTCACGGGTAGCAGCTCCAAATTCCTTTCATCGGACGTACGTTCCAAGTTCAGAGGTAGGGGGGACAGGGTACACGTGCAGCCTCTGAGCTTCTCCGAATTCTCCTCCGCTTACAAGGGGCCGGACGCGTGGAAAGAGTATACCCGCTTCGGCGGTATGCCGGAAACACTGGAGATGCAGACCCCGGAACAGAAGATCGATTACCTGAAGGATCTGATGGATCATGTCTACAAGAAGGACATGGTCGAGAGATATGAGATCCGCAAGCCAGACGAACTCTCCCAGATCGTCGATTCGCTGTCGTCCTCCATCGGTTCGCTCACCAATCCCATGAACATTTCGAACACCCTCCGCACGGAATACCGCTCATCGGTCACCGACGATACGATCAACAGGTACATGGAGATCCTCGAAGAGTCGTACATGTTCGAGAAGGCCAAACGCTACGACATCAAGGGAAGGAAGGGGATCGGTTCCCCGATGAAGTATTACATCTCGGACATAGGCCTGAGGAACGCCCAGCTGAACTTCCGCGAAATGGACATGCCACACATAACGGAGAACATCATCTACAACGAACTCCGGTCCAGGGGATATCTTGTGGATGTCGGCGTGGTAGAGGTCCGTCCAAGCGTGAACGGCAAGAGGCAGGTTGCCAGACTGGAGGTGGATTTCATCGCCAACAAGGGCGACAGGAGGTACTACATCCAGTCGGCCTATGTGATTCCAGACGAGAATAAGAGGGAACAGGAGACCAGAGTATTCTCGAAGATAAATGACAATTTCAGGAAGATCGTGGTTACGGGAGAGGACATCTACCCTTACGTCGATGATGATGGGATACTGAACATAGGCATACGCCAGTTCCTCCTGGACGAGAACAGCCTCGATTCGTAATCGAAATTTTGCGTACATGTACATGAAATTTCGATTAATGTACAGTCTGTGAGTCTCCGATTGTCATCCTGGGATGGCAGTTCTCCGCTGTTTTCGTAAGAGATTGTCTGGAAAAGGGTCGGCAAAGGTTTCTGCCGATGGTCCTCTCATGACTGGTCCGACCTCGCCCATTAATACCATATCGCCCTATCGAGTAGCATGGACCTCACTAGAGAAGAGGAAGCTATTCTCAACGGAGAGCAGGGAGAGGGCAGGCAGAAGGCCATGGAGCTCGTCACGGCCCTGGGCAAGATCTACGGAGCGGACAGCCTCATAGACATCACATCAGCGCATCTTTCTGGCGCATCGTACAAGACCATCGGGGACGGGGGACTGAAGTACCTCGAGGACCTGGTGGGTGGAGGCGCCACGGTATCTGTCCCCTCCACCCTGAACCCTGTCGGGATGGACAGGAACAGATGGAAGGAGATGCATATCTCGGAGCATTTCGCGAAGAAGCAGAACCGCATCATCGACCTATACGGCCAGATGGGCATCAAGACGACCTGTACGTGCACACCTTACGTGGGGCCGAACGTCCCCTCCATGGGAGACCACGTTGCATGGTCGGAATCGTCAGCTCTGAGCTTCGTAAACTCGTACATCGGGGCCAGGACCAACAGGGAGGGCGGACCCGGCGCGCTGGCCGCCGCCATCCTGGGGAAGACGGCCAACTACGGGCTCCATCTGGACGAGAAGAGGAAGCCAACCGTCGTGATCGATGCCAACATCGACGGGTCGGTGTTCTCATACTCCCTCCTGGGCCAGGCAGTCGGAATGGCCATCGGATCCGGAGTACCGTATTTCAGGAACATCCATCCGGAGGTCGAAGAGGCGAAGGCGCTGTGCGCTGCGATGGCCGCATCCGGATCCATAGCGCTCTACCACGTCGAAGGGGTCACCCCGGAGGCGGGGAACTTCGATGTGTCCGACCTCGAGGTCATACACATCGGGAAGAAGGAACTTGACAACGCCTATGACAAGCTGAACATGGTGGATGACGTACAGCTCATCTCCATCGGATGCCCCCATCTGACGGAGAAGGAGATGCACCAGATAGCCGCTTTCCTGAAAGGGAAGGAGAAGAGGAACAAGGACATCGAGATATGGTTCTGCACCTCTGCTGAGATCAGGGAGAGATGCGCCGAGGACGTCAAGATAATGGAGAAGTTCGGACCTGTTCTGGCGGACACCTGCATGGTCGTCGCGCCCATAGAGGGAACCTTCGAAAGGACCGGAAGCAACTCGGCCAAGGCCGGCAATTACCTTCCCACACTATGCTCCCAGAAGGCCATGTGCAGGGATATCGCCGCACTCATGGAGCTGGTACTGTGATCTTCCAGGGACGTTGCATATCTTCAGGCAAGGCCACGGGAGAGGTCATCAAGCTGGAGGAGCCGCTTAGCTTCCTTGGCGGTGTGGAGGGATCCACCGGGGACCTGAAGGTCAGGGACGGGAACGTTGCTGGCAAGATCCTCGTGTTCCCCAAGGGGAAGGGCAGCACCGTAGGGTCCTACGTGATGTACGACCTCATGGTCCACGGCAAGGAACCGAAAGCGGTAATCAACGAGGCTGCGGAGACCATCGTGGCCACAGGTGCCGTGATCTCATCGATCCCGATGATCGACCAGATACCATCGGTGAGGATATTCGAGGACGGGGACATAGTCACCGTCGACGCCACGGCTGGGACCGTTGAGATCAAGGACCTCGTCTACAAGGAGGTCGTCTCTTCCGTCGTTTCCAGGGACGCCAAGTGCATCCTGGAGAAGCGCAAGGCCACGAGCCGCTCGTTCCCTGGGTTATGGTCCCTCGTCGCAGGGAAGATCGAGGAAGGGGAAACGCCTGTGGAGGCAGCACGTAGGGAGATCCTCGAGGAGACCTCCGTGAAGGTGGGCGAACCTCTGGGATCCATGGATCCTCTCTACGTCCGCGAAGGAAACGTCCTGTTCAAGGTCTATCCGTTCCATTTCGATGCAGGGGATCAGGAAGTATCCCTCAACGATGAGAACGAGCGCTATGTATGGGCATCCTTGGACGATGCGAAGAAGCTTGAGACCCTCACGGACACCATCCTCGTGATGAGCACTTTCCTCTGAAGAACTCGCACATAAACACTACCCCGAGGGGGTTTTCATACCCTCTCGTCTTTTTTAGCCTTCTTTAAAAGGTAACACTTTAATTACAACTATGGTATAAGCAGAACTGTGACCTGATGGCGGATAATGACAACCCTAAAAAAGATGCAGAAAGGACCCTGATGTCGCCCATCTACCTGTCCCCCGGTAACAGGAGGATAGTTGTTTTCGGAGGCGGCAAGGTAGCCCTCAGGAAATGCCAGCACTTCGAAGGATTCCACATCACAGTGGTATCTCCGGAGATCCTTCCGGAGCTGAGGGAGCTCGCGGACGAATCCATAGAGGCCGAGGTATCGGGAGAGACCGCTGGCAAGTACATGGACGGTGCCGACATCGTCATAGCTGCGACATCTATCCATGAGCTCAACAACTCCATCAGGGACGTATCACTATCAAAGGGCATCATGACCAACTCCGCACACGGCGGAGGGGATGTGCTCATACCGTCCGTCCTCAAGCGTCAGAACTATTCGGTCACGGTATCGTCCGAAGGACGCGTTCCCGCGTTCCCGCCATATGTCATCAGGATGCTGGACGGATTCCTCGATCCGTCATACGACGCCATGATGGACCTCCTCGTCAGGATAAGACCTGTGGTCAAGGAGAGGATCGGTACGCAGCCCCAGAGGGCCAAGTTCCTGGCCGATGTCCTGGACAACCAAAAGGTCTGGGAGCTCCTGAAGGCGGGCAGAGAGGACGATGCATACCTCATGGTGCTGAAGGAGGGCGAACTGGAATGATCGTCAGCTTGCATATCACGCATTCGTCCACGGGCGGAACGGAGAATCTGAACAACGTCGTCTCGATCCTTGAGAACACCATACCGGATTACATCGGGGACCTGGACCTCATCGAGGAATACGTCATCATACGCACGTGCAACCGTTTCGAGGTATACACCAGTGCCTTGGACAACAACGCTGTCAAGAACCACCTGGACATGGCCATACGCAAGCTCGTGCCATCATCCAACATCGCCTATATCCTGGAGGATATGGAGAGCATCAGGCATCTTTTCACCGTGGTCTGCGGACTCGACTCCCTCATCGTCGGGGAGGACCAGATCCAGCACCAGGTGCGCGAATGCTACATCAAGGCCAAGGAGGAGGGGCACGCCGGTTCGATGCTCTCCTACCTGTTCGACAAGGCCATGATCGTCGGGAAGAGGGTCAGGTCCGAGACCGACCTCAACAAGGGAGCGGTCTCCGTCGGCTCCGCCGCAGTGGAGCTTGCCGAATCGAAGATAGGGGACCTCAACGGCAAATGCATCACGATCCTGGGTGCAGGGGACATAGCATCGGTCATCGCGAAGAACCTACTAGGCAAGAACATCGGAACAGTGTTCGTCTCCAACCGTACCTACAACCGTGCGCTGGAGCTGTCGCAGGAGCTCGGCGGGATGGCCGTCAGCATGGACAGGATGGGGGACGCCATCGCGGACAGCGACCTGGTCCTCGTGGCCACCGGTGCGCCGCACTCGGTCCTTCATAAGAACACGATAGAGCAGTCGATGTCCAAGCGCCCCGACAGGAAACTGCTGGTCATAGACGTGTCGATGCCCCACAACGCGGACGAGGACATCATCGAGGTGGAGAACGTCGAACTTGAGAACATGGATTCGCTGGAATCCATCGCTAAGGCTAACGTCGAGCGTAGATCTAAGGAGATCAGCTCGGCAGAGAAAATCATTCGCCAGGAATTGGAGAAGATGGACGCTGAGAGAAGGGAGAAGACCGCCAATGAGATCATCAGGAAGATCGGTCTGAAGTTCTCGGACATCAGGGACAAGGAACTGGCGGAGGCGAGGTCACACGCCTCTTCAACAGATGTGGACACGCTGCTCGACGACATGTCGAGAGCGATAGTGAATAAGATTTCAGCCGACCTGTACGTGAATCTCAGGAGGGCGTCCCGCGAGGGCAACCAGACTGCATGTTACACGCTGGCGGAGATGTTCGGGGTAAGATGATAACATGATGTATCCGGATGTGCGCCTGAGAAGGCTCAGACAGAGCGAGAGGATGAGAAACCTGGTGGCGGAGACCAAACTGAACCCTGACCAGTTCATATTGCCGATATTCTTCGACGAGACGATCTCCCAGATAAAGACTACGGCGTCCATGCCCGGGGTCAAGACGTTCCCCCTGAAGGACTATGACGCAATGGCCTCCGGCATACAGGATAACGGTGTCAACAACGTCCTGGTGTTCGGGGTTCCAGCGCACAAGGATGCGGTGGGGTCCGGGGCCTACGCCAAGGACGGCGTGGTCCAGAAGGCCATCGAGGGCATCAAGGAGAATTCCGACATGCTCGTCATAGCCGACCTGTGCCTGTGCGAGTACACCGACCACGGACACTGCGGAGTGCTGGATGACTGCGGCAGCGTCATAAACGACGATACCATCGAACTCTACGGGAGAACGGCTGTCTCCCAGGCCGACGCCGGAGCTGACATCATCGCGCCCAGCGGGATGATGGACGGACAGATAGCGGCGATCAGGATGGCCCTGGACGACGCGGGACACAAGAACGTTCCGATCATGGCATACAGCGCGAAGTTCTACAGCGCATACTACGGCCCCTTCAGGGACGTGGCCAACTCGGCACCCGGAAAGGGCAACCGCGCAGGTTACCAGATGGCGTGCGGGAACAGGAAGGAGGCCATGAGGGAGATCGAGTTCGACATCGCGGAGGGAGCGGACATGATAATGGTCAAGCCCGCGGGACCATACCTGGACATAATCAGGGATGCGGCCAACACCTTCGACCTGCCCCTGGCTGCATATCAGGTATCAGGAGAGTACGCTATGATCAAGGCGGCCGCCCAGAACGGATGGATCGATTACGACCGCGTCATGATGGAGTCCCTCCTGGGGATCAAGAGGGCCGGTGCCGACATGATTATCACATATTTCGCCGAGGAAGCGGCGAGGATGCTCTGATCCCATGGAAAGATCCGCACAACTATACAAGATCTCCAGCCAGATGACCCCCGGTGGAGTCTCGAGCCCGGTCAGGGCGTTCAAGCCCAACCCGATATTCATGGCCGAGGCCCACGGATGCAGGATCAAGGACGTGGACGGCAAGGAGTATATCGACCTGTGCATGTCCTACGGGCCCATGATAACCGGGTACGGATGCCCCCTGGTCACCAAGGCCGCCCTGGCCCAGATAGAGCTGGGGACGGTATACGGAGCCCCTTCGGAGCCCGAACTGAAGCTGATAGAGAAGATCGTCACCGAGGTCCCCTCCGCCGACATGGTCAGGCTGGGCTGCTCGGGCACAGAGGCCACCATGCACGCCATCCGCGTGGCCAGGGGATTCACCGGAAGAGACGACATCATCAAGATGAACGGAGGCTTCCACGGAGCCCACGACGCCGCCCTGGTCGCAGCCGGCTCGGGAAGCGCAGGCGGGGTACCTTCATCCAAAGGGGTGCTCGCCGACGTGGCCAAGCACACGTTCACCGCCGAATACAATTCAATCGAATCCATGTCCGCCATACTGGACAAGAACGACATCGCATGCGTCATAATGGAGCCCATCATGGGCAACGTCGGTGTCGTGACACCCGAGAAGGGCTATCTGGAGGAGGTCCGCAAGATCACCAGGGAGCACGACACCGTCCTCATCTTCGACGAGGTCATCACCGGGTTCCGCGCATCCTCGGGAGGGGCGCAGCTCAGATACGGCGTGACCCCGGACATGACGACCATGGGCAAGATCATCGGAGGCGGATTCGCCGCCGGCGCGTTCATGGGAAGGAAGGACATCATGGAGAACGTCGCTCCCCAGGGGAAGATATATGTGGCGGGGACCTTCGCAGGCAACCCCGTGTCCGCAGCGGCCGGATTCGCTCAGATCGACCTCATGTGCAGGAACGACAACTACGGCAAGCTCGAGAAACGCACGGACCGCCTGGCGCAGACCGTCAGGGACTGCATGGCGGACAGCAAGGTCAAGGGATGCGTCAACAACGTGGCATCCATGTTCTCGATATTCTTCGGAATAGACAGGGCGACCAACGGAACTGAGGCCATGGGGGCGGACCGCGAGATGTTCGACAAGCTATTCAGATACATGCTGGAGCACGGGGTCTACCTCCCGCCTTCGGCGCTCGAGGTCGACTTCATGTCCCTCGCCCACAGAGGAGAGGACCTGACCTATCTCGAGGAGCAGTTCAAGGGATTCTTCGAGAGCGTGAAGCAATGATCGTCGGGACCAGAGAGAGCAAGCTGGCGATGCGCCAGACGGAGATCTTCCAGCAGCTGATGGCCAGGGAGCACCCGGACGTGGATGTGGAGATAGTCTCCATGAAGGCCCTGGGCGACATAGACCTGACATCCCCGCTCAACCAGATGTCCGGCGTAGGAGCATTCGTCCGCGAGCTGGACGAGGCCATGCTGCAGCACAGGATCGATGCGTCCGTCAACTCGCTGAAGGACATCCCCACGAGGATGGCCGACGGCCTCACGGTGGCCGCCATATTCGAAAGGGATTCCCCCGAGGATATCATCCTGCCCTGCCCGCTGGAGGACCTGCCTCCGGGAGCCAGGATTGGTACATCGTCGGTAAGGAGGATGAGGCTGATACAGTCCCTCCGTCCCGATGTGGATATAGTTCAGCTCAGAGGCAACATCCATACGCGCCTGTCCAAGCTGGATGCCGGGGAGTATGATGCCATCCTCCTCGCCAAGGCGGGACTGGAGAGGATGGGCATAGACCGCCCGATGCATACCCTGGACAAAAAGGTCTTCATCCCGGCGCCCGGACAGGGCACCATCGCCGTGGAATGCAGATCCGACGATAAGGAGACGCTGTCCAGGCTCAAGGCCCTCGACCATGCGGAGACGCGCATCGCCGTCACGGTGGAGAGGGAGATCATGAGGATCATGGGTGCGGGATGCTCCGCACCTGTCGGCATAAACGCCGAGGTGAAGGATGACGGCATACACGTCTATGCCGTCTCGTACGACTACACGGAGGAGCCCAGGAAGATGGATACCGTCATCCCACTGGACTACGACCCTAACATCTTACAGAACATCGCAGACTTCCTGACTGGAAAGAGGGATTCGATATGAGCGGAAAGGTATACCTTGTTGGTGCAGGCCCCGGAGACCCGGGACTCATGACAGTGAAAGGATTGGAGCTCCTGAGGAAGGCGGACATCGTCATGTACGACGCCCTTGCCAACCCGGATCTCCTGGATGAATGCAAGGACGGCGTCCAGCTCATCGACGCCGGGAAGCGCGGAGGGGACCACCACCTCAAGCAGTGGGAGACCAACGAGCTCCTGGTGAAGTACGCCTCCGAAGGGAAGGTTGTGGTGAGGCTCAAGGGAGGCGACCCGTTCCTGTTCGGACGCGGCGCCGAGGAGGCCGAGGAGCTCAGGAAGGCGGGTGCGGAGGTGCACGTCGTTCCGGGAGTCTCGTCATCGATATCGGTGCCCGAGCTCGCAGGGATACCTGTGACCCACAGGGACCATACCTCTCTCGTCACGTTCATCACTGGCCACGAGAAGGACGACAGGTCCGAGGACCGCATCGACTGGACCAAACTGGTGGGAGGGCACGGCACCCTGGTCATCCTCATGGGCCTCGGCAATGCCGGCAACATCTCCAAGGGACTGATCAAGGGCGGAATGGACCCCAACATGCCTGCGGCGATCATCTGTAGCGGCTCCACCCCCAAGCAGAGGGTGGAGGTCACCGTCGTCTCGGATCTGGAGAGGACCATAGCCGAGAAGGCGCTGGAGCCTCCTGGGATCATGGTCGTCGGAACCGTCGCTGAGCTCCGCAAGGTCCTCGGTGACCTGCAATGAGCACACTGGGATTCACGCGTCCCGCAGGGAAGCTCAAGGCCTCAGTGGAGGAGGCCGAATCCCTCGGATTCAAGGTCCTGGCGGCGCCCTCGCTCGAGATAGAGCACGGCGACCCGTCCGAATTCAGGAGACTGTTGGATTCCGTCGGCAGGGGCGTGCCGGTCATATTCGGCTCCACCACTGCCGCCGACGCCTGCCACAAGGAGTTCGGGGACGGATTCCCAAGAATCCTGAATGAATGCGAGGTCATCGCCATAGGTCCCGGTACGGCAGACAGGCTCATCTCATACGATGTAAGGGTCGATCTGGTCCCCGAGGACCATTCATCCTACGGGCTGGTCTCGATGGTCACGGACAGATACCGTTCGGGAAGGGTCGTCGTGGTCCGCTCGGACAGTGGTACGGACATCATATCCGACGGGCTGAGGTCGTCCGGCCTGGACCTGCGCGATATCGCCGGCTACAAGCTGCGCGCGGCAGAGGCCGGCCCGGAGATGGCTGCCATAACCGATGCAATCGGCAGGAAGGAGCTTGATTGGATGGCGTTCACATCGCCGATGTCCGCATCCACGTTCTTCGACAGGATGAAGGACAGGTACGGAGAGGATTATCTGGCGATGATGAGGGGCAATGTCAAGGTAGCGGCCATCGGAAGGCCCACCGCCGACATGCTGACGTCCCTGGGAAGGTCCCCGGACCTGATCCCAGAGAAGACCACGTTCCATGACCTGCTGGTATCAATCCGCGACGCCTGCTCCTGATCGGAAGTCCCCACAACCCTTTTTATAGGATATCTTTAATGCCAAATCCATGCAGACTTATCTCATCGAGAAGACAAAGACCTCGATCAAGGTTGGATTCAAAGATGCCAACCTCACGCTCATCACGCCCCTGATCAAGGCGCTCAACGAGGATCCGAACGTCACACTCGTCAGATACATCGACAAGCACCCTGAACTGGTCGACCGTGTTCTCTACGTCGAGGTCTCCAAGGGCGACCCCGCCAAGGCCATCTCCAAGGCCTCCGAGTCGATCTCCAAATACTATTCAATCTGATGTATCGCAAATGCATCACCGCCGAGACCGGCATCGGCATGCACAACTACCTGTGCGACACCGACGGTACCGGCGGCCATCTCAAGACGCTCCCAGAGGATTTCATCGTAAGGGAGATATCGTCTCCGCCGAGGCAGAAGGACAACGGGGATTATTCCATAGCGACTGTCACCGCCAGGAACTGGGAGACCAACCGCATGGTGAGGCTCATGTCCCGCAGCATGGGCGTCTCCAGGGACCGCATCGGCTTTGCAGGGACCAAGGATAAGCGGGCGGTCACCACGCAGCTCATGTCCGTGTACGGTACAGAGGAACTCTGGAAGAAGGTGGATCTGAAGGATATCGAGATCAAGGACATCTACAGGGGCGCCTCCGGCATAGACATCGGGGACCTCATCGGTAACGATTTCGAGATAACCGTCAAGGACTGCACCATGGATCCCGCTCTTATCAAGGACACCGTTGAGGCAGATATATCGATCATAAAGAAGACCGGCGGATTCCCCAACTATTTCGGGGTGCAGAGGTTCGGGGCCGTCAGACCGGTTACCCATCTTGTCGGCGAGAGACTGGTCCGCGGCGACATCGAGGGTGCGGTGAGGACATACATCTCGTTCACCACCGAAGAGGAGGCGGAGGAGCTCAGACTAAAGAGGAAGGAGCTCGAAACGACCGATGTTTCGGAATGGAATACCATTTTCCCTACGATCCCTCCGGCCATGGCGTTCGAGAAGATGATGGTCGGGGTGCTGGTCAACGAACCAGAGGATTGGGTAGGGGCGATAGAGATACTCCCTACCAACCTCCAGATGATGTTCGTCCATGCCTATCAGTCATGGCTCTTCAACGAGATGCTCAGCAGGAGGATGGATGCGGGCATGCCGCTCAACGCACCCGTGGAGGGAGACATCATAATCCCGCTCGATGCCAACAGGATCCCCCAGCACGAGAATCCGATACTTACTACATCCAAGAACATCGACCTGGTCACCAGGCAGATCAGGGCCGGAAGGGCGTTCGTGACGATAACCCTCTTCGGATCCGACGGAGAGCTGGCCGAGGGCGAGATGGGTGAGATCGAACGCAAGGTCATCGAAGAGAACAGGCTCACCCACGACGACTTCATAATACCCGAGCTTTCCAGATGCACGTCCAAGGGCAGCAGGAGGGAGATCCTGTGTCCCCTGAAGGACATCAACAGCTCGTTCAACGAGGAAGGATATTCTCTAAAATTCTCCCTTCCGAAAGGGAACTACGCCACATGCCTCCTCAGGGAGTTCATGAAATCCGAGATGAGGGATTACTGAACGCCCAGCAGGAGCTGTATCTGCCTCGCCTGGTAGACGCCTACCTTGCAGGCCCTCATTATCTCGTATATCGATGTCCCCTGGACCCTGTCCAGAACTATCTTCAGGGAATCGTCGCGGATCACATCATCGGATACCGCCTTGACTATGTAGGACGACAGGCGCTTGACCTCGTCCACATCCTTGAAGGGTCCACTGTTGTACAGCTTCTCCAACGGTATCCTGGGCCTGTTCTCTATATCCTTCCAGGTGAGCTTGAGTATGATCTCGTTGGAGGCGCGCTCCATCTTCTGGAACTCCGGCGATCCGGGCACGATCTCCCCGTACGGGGAGAATTCGGTGACGTACCTGCGGACGTCCTGGAGCTCGGTGCCCTCGAATCCCAGGGATGCCAGGAAATCCTCGTCTCCGGGGGACATCCTGGATACGAATGCGCGGCGCAGGGCCCTCTCGGCACCCCTCTTCACTCTGGTGTCCTCCACCGGCTTGGGCTCGTCCTTCCTCAGGGTGTTGGCCTCGTTGTCGTGGCCTGCGGATACCAGTACGTCGATCATCTCGTTGATGAAGTCCTCGTCGGTGACCTTGCATGCCTTGAACATAGAGTACGCATCGGAAACCCCCTGGTCCTTGCGGGCGTTCTTCTCCACCTTCGCATACAGGATGATCGTCTGAACATCCTCCGGCACCTTGTCCAAAAGGATCTTTATCTGGCCCTCCGCACGCGAGAGGTACCCTCTCTCGTACATCTTGTATGCCAGGATGTAACGCAGATCGATATCGTCGGGGTCCCTGTTCACGGCCATGGTGTAGGAATCGATGGACCTGTCGTAATAGCCCAGCCCCTGCTGGGCATCTCCCTTCTTGGCAAGGACCTCCGGTATGCTGAGCCCCATGGAGATGGCCTTCTCGTATTCCTGGAGGGCTCCCCTGTACTCGGATTTGGCCATCTTCACGTCCCCCATGGATTCGTGCAGCACGGCGCTCTTGGGATCGTCCTTGAGGGCCTGGGTGATCAGTACCTGGGCGGTGGGGACGTCGTTCATCTTGATCAGTATGGTGGCCTTCAGCGCCAGATACCTCTTGTCGTCGCCCGATATCGCCAGGGCGTTCTCCACCGACCTCAGGGCTCCCTTGAAGTCGCCCATCGCCATCATGGACTCGGCGATCTTGGCGCTGGCCTCCGCATCCTCGGCGGAGACGGCCTCGGGGTCGGTGCTGTCGTCTGACTTGTGGATGTCCTCGGAGCCTCCCTCTATGGAATCCAACGCGATCTTCAGCCTGTCGGAATCAGGGAATCTGCTGAGGGCCTTGTCCATCGTCCTGACCGCCTCCGCCCTCTTGCCTTCGGCGAGATAGCAGGATGCCAGCTCCAGGGCGGAATCCTCGGAGGGCTCGTGGACGAACACGTCCCTGGCGTAGCTGATGGCCTCATTGGTGGA
>Ga0208297_1001433_pt1 | contig 22514 bp, 15 predicted proteins | sample LMS_cellobiose_e_FD_187367 | JGI IMG/M metagenome (GOLD analysis project Ga0208297, IMG submission 187367) | Rumen-fistulated moose microbial communities from Alaska, USA - LMS_cellobiose_enrichment (SPAdes) (version 2) | ecosystem: Host-associated > Mammals > Digestive system > Stomach > Rumen... | reverse complement strand
CGGCTCGCGAAAAAAGCCGTCAAGGACATGAATCCCGTGGAAAACTGGTTTTATATTCTTAGAAATTGTCGTAACTTTGTCCACAAGCCGGAAGGGATGGATCCGCGGTATGACCATATCATCGAAGCGGCCAAGACGAATCTCGTTCCGGACAAGGAAAGAACGCAATACTTGAGAGCCATGTTATCTGATTACGACAAAAAAGACATTGCCGACGCCTACTTCGAAGATGGCTATGAGAAAGGTATGGAGGCCAATCGGCTTGAGACGGCAAAGAGGATGTTAGACGATAAGATTGGCGTCGATCTTGTTGTGAGATACACTGGTCTTTCCTTGGAGCAAATTCAGGCTTTGAAGGGATAGCCTTAAGTTTAGGGTGTTAATTCAGAGTCTTTTCCAAATTAACCAAGGGCTGGGGGCTATTGCCATCCTGGCCCTTTTCTTATGCTCATCCATCGGCAGGTATGCTCATCCATCGACAGCCTGGACGAAGCGGGTTTTCTTTCGCAAAAAAACAATCCCGGATTAGGTGTTTTTTGAGGGAAGATTGTATTTATTTCAGTATGGATAATATTCTCTCAATTATTTCCCGCTATCTTCGCGGGGCTTCTACGGAAGAGGAAATAAAGGCTCTGTACTCCTGGCTCTCGGAATCGGAGGAGAACAGACAGCTTTTTGCCGGCCTTTCGGCCAATATGTCGCTTCATAAAAATGCGACAGATATTGATGTAGACAATCAAAAAGAAAAAATGCTTTCCAGGCTCAATGCCCGAATTGATGCCAGTGAAGGGAAGAAAAGGAAAGTCAGTGTTTTTGCATGGGCCGCGGGACTGGCTGCAGCTGCAGCCGTAGTTCTCGGGCTATTCTTGTCGAAGCCGTCGGAGAGTCCTGTTACAAAAGACACAATCCTTAGCAATAACACAGAGGCTACGCATCTTTATACTCTTCCGGACGGATCAAAGGTGTGCCTGATGCCGGGGACGACAATATCCTATAATGTCTCCGAGGCGGCGGAGCGCCATATCCGTTTGGATGGAAATGGTTTTTTTGATATCGCAAAAGACTCGTTGAGACCGATGACCGTGATGACCAAGGATGTCAATCTCCGTGTCTTGGGCACATCTTTTACTGTTAAATCCAAGCAGGGTTATCAGGATACCGAGATTGTCCTTGAGACCGGTTCCGTTCGCTTGACTACTCCTTCCGGTGTGCCTCTTGTGTGCCTTTCGCCGGATCAAAAAGCCGTTTTTCGCAGTGAAACATCCGATATCCGGATAGAGTCTATTGCTGCGACTCCTTATGTTGTGAGCAATTACAGCATAGTTTCTCTGACGAATTCCACAGTCAGAGAAATTATTGATGCTATTGAAATGACATTTAAGGTCAAGGTGACCATTTCGGGTACCCCAGACAGCAAACGATACAATTTTAACTTTTTGAAGAGCGACAGCCCTGCCGATGTGGTGAAAGTCCTTGAACTGCTCACAGGTCATGACTGTTCTCTTGTCAGCGGAAAAAATTAATCTTAATTTTTAACTAACTACACTTTTATGAGCCCTAAAAACATTATCCGTATGTGCCTTGCAACGGCTATTCTTTTTCTCGGCGTCAGCGCCGCGGCGAAGGATAATTCTTTGTTGCAGAGGACGTACTCGGTGAATTTGTCATCGCCTCAGGCGACAGTCAAATCGTTCACCAGAAGTTTCACGGAGCAGACGGGCGTTGTTTTTTCTTACGAGTCTTCCCTTGCGGACAAGCAGCTTGGGACGGTCTCTCTGAATGAAAAGAACGCCTCTCTGGAAACTATTCTTGCGAAGGCTTTTGCAGGAAGGGGTGTCGACTACAACGTGGTCGGCAGTACGGTAGTCCTAAGCGAAACGGCATCTCCTCGTGCGCAGTCACGTCCTCAAGGAGCGGTGACAGTGTCCGGAAAGGTCGTCGATGCTTCGGGAGAACCCCTTGCAGGAGCCGGAGTAATGATCAAGGGAAAGCCGACGAAGGGTACGGTTACCGATATAAATGGTAACTACTCTCTTCAGGCCGACCCGTCTGAGACCCTTGTTTTCTCATTCATCGGATACAAGGATGAAGAAGCCAGAATCGGAAACAGGGGAGTTATCAATGTCACCCTTGAGGTGGATCAGAACATCCTCGACGATGTGGTTGTCATCGGTTATGGAACCCAGTCCCGCAAGACCCTGTCTACGGCAATTACAAAAGTTGACGGATCTTCTATCGAGGGTACTCCTGCAACATCTGTTGGAGAAGCCCTTAAGGGAAAGGTCACCGGTCTTCACATCGTTTCGAACAACAACCTCGCCGGTGAGGCTCCGTCAATGATCATACGAGGCGGATCCTCTATCAACCGTTCCAATGCCCCTTTGACCCTAGTGGATGGTGTTGAGCGCGGATTCGAGGATCTCAACCCTAACGACATCGAGTCCATCGAAATTCTCAAGGACGCTGCTTCTACGGCTATTTACGGAAGCCGTGCTTCTAATGGTGTTATCTATGTTACCACAAAGAAGGGAGACTCCTACAAGGCTCCGCAGATTGTCTTCGAGGCCCAGGCGGGAGTTACAACTCCTGCCCGCAGGTGGAAACTCGCGAATGCACGGGAGTACCTTACCATAGTCCGTCCGGCCGCCCTTATGGGACCGAACTCATCCCTGGTTCTTGACGGAGGTAATGGCGCCGGTGTTGGAAACACTTCTTCCACCTCGACTTATTCCACTCGTTATTTCACAGAAGGGATGACTATTCCTGAAGGATGGTCTACCATGCCTGACCCGATTGATCCCAATAGGACCCTCCTTTATTCGGATCACGACTGGCAGAGCGACTGGTATGATACTGCGGCTTATTACCGCGAGTATATCGGCATCAACGGAGGTAACAAGGACATGCGCTATGCGGCATCAATAAGCCATCTTCACGATGACGGAATGGTCCTTATGAGCGCCTACAACAACTTCACGATGCACGGCAATACTTCGTTCAAGATTACGAAGAACCTTACCGCCGGGACGACGTTTGATTTTACGAAGAATCTCAAGAACCCGCTCACGGACAATTACTTCAATGCTCTTGGACGAGGCATAATGATGTCTCCGACCCATATCGGAAAGTATGAGGACGGTACTTTCGCGACAGGAGGAACCAACAAAGCCCAGCAGAGCGCAGAGTTCTATGACGTCTTCTACGATCGCGAGAATTCCCGCCAGAAGTTCATGGGTAGTATGAACCTCAAGTGGGAGATCACCCCTTGGCTCTCAGCCAACGGACAGTATACTTTATACGACAACAGCTATCGCGGAAGTTACTATGCCTTCGGAGAGCGCAACAATACTCCAAACTATGTGAGTACGACAAGATCTACGACGGAGACCCGTACTCAGACAACCCGTCAGAACTTCCAGGCGTACCTTACTCTCAACAAGAAGTTCGGAAACCACAAAATTGACGGAACTCTCGGATATGATTACAATTACTGGACATATTACTATCTGACCGCCAATAATACCGGAGCACTTGATGACAAGATCCCTTATCTTCAGTCAGGAAGCGACAATACTTCGGGTACCATGTCCATGTCGAACAACGAATATTCAACATCGTTGATTTCCTACTTCGCCCGTCTTGGTTATAACTTTGCAGACAGGTATATCATATCGGGTACATTCAGGGCTGACGGATCTTCCCTCTTCCTAGGCAAGAATAAGTGGGGCTATTTCCCCTCTGTTTCCGCAGCGTGGGTAATCAGCGAGGAGCCTTTCTTCGAGCCGTTGAAACACAGAATGAACACACTCAAGATCCGTGCTTCCTTAGGCCAGACAGGAAATAACGATATTCCTCGTACAGCTCCTCTCGGCGCCTTCTCGACAAGTTCATACGCGGGCTACAACACCCTTCTTCCTTCTACGATGCAGAATTCCGCGCTGAGATGGGAGACGACTACCCAGTTCGACCTTGGTCTTGATGCCGGATTCTATAATGACCGCATCCGACTGATCCTTGACTATTACAATAAAGTCACAGATCACCTCATCTATTCTATCACCCTCCCGGATACCGGAACCTTCGGCTCGGTTACTTCCAATGTGGGAAGTGTCCGTTTCTACGGATTCGAAGCCGAACTTCATACTGTCAATGTCCGCCGCAAGAATTTTGAGTGGTCGACAGACTTTACCTATTCCTTCAACAGGAATGTGGTCCTTTCCCTCCCGGAAGACTACGCTTATGAAATTCTGGATCAGGACGGCAACCCTACCGGCAAGACCGGATACAGGATTGGCGGCTACACGACTGCTAACGGATACCGCTTTGGCGGTACTGCCGTCGGTGAGCCTCTCGGCCGAATCTGGGGTTATAAAGTAGCAGGTATCCTTCAGACTGATGAAGAGGCGGCAGCTGCCCTGTACGACACCCAGTCTCACGGCTATCGCCGTACCGACGGACAGTCAATCACCGGCCGCAAGGACGCCGGCGATTTCGAATGGGTCAACCGTTACGGAACCGCCAAGACAGCCGACGGACAGGAGCAGATTGACGCAACCGATATGTTCCTTCTCGGTAATGTAATGCCTCACTCTACAGGCGGTATCAACAACACCATTTCCTTCGGTCGCTTCACGTTCAATATCTATATGGACTATGCTATCGGCCATTCAATCTACAACTATATGAAGACCCGTATGGTCCAGAACACCCTCGGTTACTCCAACTCTAATGTGGATACTGAGCTGGTTGCAGGCTGCTGGAGATACCCTGGAGATACCGGAGCCAAGTGGGCCCGCTTCTTCCCGAACGATGCTGACTACGGCAACCGCAACTTCTCCCGTGCTTCGAGTTTCAATGTTGAGAATGCAAGCTACCTCTGTATCCGCGACGTCTCGCTCTACTATGACCTTCCGGACAAGTGGGCGAAAGCAATGCGTATGAAGAAATTCACCATCGGAGTCAGCGGCAATACTCTCCATTACTTCACCCGCGTTTCCGGGGCTATCGGTCCTGAGACCGGTATTGCTGCGGATGCCGGTGGAACGGCTCTTTACACATCAGTGCAGATGGGAGCATCCAATTCCAACATCATCCCGCCTGCAGCGAAGATTCTCGGTAATATCAAGATCACATTCTAATGGAGGAGGAAATGATTATGAAAAAGATTTTCAATATAATAGCGACTGCAGTTTTCTGCATCTCTTCTCTGACCGCCTGCCATAAGGATCTGGATATCGTCTATGACAATGCCCTTTCCGCAAGTATTATGTGGAAGGATCCTTCTGATCTGGAACAGTCGGTTCCCGCCATTTATCAGCGCATACGCTCCTATTTTGCAGGAGCCGAGTGCAATGTTTTCTACTTCGGAGAAATCCGTGTCGGAGACTATATGTGGGGCCCGTCCCTTGAGTCCAAGGTTCAGGATAACTTCAAGATTGCTTGCCGCCACAATACAATGAACGGCAGCAACACTATCGGCTGGAGCGGTCTCTACACGGCAATCGACCAGGCTAATGCCGTCCTTGCCCATTCATCGACATGCGGAGCTCCCGAGGATCGCGTAAAATGGGCTAACGCACAGGCATATTTCGCCCGCGCTTTCTGCTATTTCTATGCAGCCCGTATATGGGGCGAAGTTCCTCTCAACCTCCTTCCGGTCGAGTCTACCGACCAGGCGGAGTGCTATCCTGAGCAGGTTTCTGCTGACAAGGTCTATGAGCAAGTTGAGATCGATCTAGCGGAGTGCGAGAAACTCGGCGATGTCCTCGGAAACGAGAAATATTTCGGTACCAAAGACGCTTTCAATATGCTGAAAGCTGAATTTGCACTTTGGATGTATTCTGCCAGAAACGGAGACAAGACCAAGTATCTAGGCATGGCTGAGACAGCACTTAATGCAATAGGCATCTCCGAAAGTAAACTCCTTGCTAACTACAGTTCGATTTTCGACCGTAACAACAAGAAGAATTCGGAGGTTATCTTCGCTCTGAATAATACTGCCTCTTCAGCGGCTGGATATCAGCAGTATTTCTGCCAGCCGTCCAATCTCATCAAGGCTGAAGCCCGTTGCAACAACGGCGGTCCGGTTCCTATCATGTCCACTCAGTGGTGGAGTTATTCCCAGGAGTTTGTCGATAAATTCAAGGCTCAGGAAGCTCTCGGAGACAAGCGAGTCTCCACAAATCTCGGCTACGGTCCTTATTCCGCTCTAGACGGGCATGAGATTACGTGGTGCAATAAGCTTCTCGGCGACATGTCAAAGGCTCCTGTCATCCTTGATAATGACCTCCTTTACTATCGCTACGCTCTCGCGGTAATGTTCCATGCTGAGCTCAAGTACTATCAAGGCAATTACAGCGAGGCTCTTAAATCCCTGAATATGGTGGCTAAGCGCGCATATGGCAAGGATAATTTCTATACCGACGCCACTTCGTCGAAGGTCCTTGATGCAATAGTAAACGAGTATTATCTCGAATTCCCCGCAGAGGGCGTCATCTGGTGGGCTCTTATCCGTACAGGAAAGATCTGGGATATGGCTCCGAACAGTGAGGATCCTTCAACGACATTCGCTTCGCTCAGGGCTAAGAATCCGAATATCTTACTCTGGCCTATCGCCAACGGATCCATGACCAAGAACCACAAGATTCATCAGATCGAAGGCTGGTCTTAATCTTAAATCCGAATGCATATGAAAAAGATTATATTCAGATTACTTATCGCGGCAATGGCACTGGTTGCTATCTCCGCATGCAATAAGGAGGAATACATACCGGCAAAGGCCGACCTGACATCTCTCAGGCTCTCTCTCACTCCCGACCCCGGGACCATTCCGGCGACCGGCAGGACTTTTGAATCGGCCGTCGTTGTAGCAAGAGGAATTGAATCCAGCGTAGACTGGAATGTATCCGTGGACTTCGCTCCGGACTGGGTTACCGTCACAAAGCAGTCTATGACCGGCTCTTTCACTGGCACGTATGGCGGCGATGACAGGGAGACTTCCCTTCAAGGAATTCAGGTAACAGTAGCCCCGAATGAAACCGGTGCGAGAAGGACAGCTTTCATCCGCTTTACTATCGCAGACGGCGGTTCTATCTCTTATACACTGACACAAACAAAGTAAGAAATGTCAAGATTTTATAAGGTAATTGGTTGTCTTGCAACTGCTGCAATGCTTTTCTTTTGCAGCAGCTGCGAGAAAAACAATCGTGATATTCCTACTCCAAAAGAGGGGACGGAGACCCCGGGTGAAGAGCCTGTGGATGTGGACATCGACTTCACTATCGCTGAATGCACCAACAAGATAGTCGCCCATCGAGGCGGATCTTCCGAGTGCGGCGCTCCGGACAATTCCAGAGCCTCTCTCAGGTATGCAATGCAGCTTAAATGCTATGGCTCCGAGTGCGACATCTATTGGACAAAGGACAATAATGTGGTAATCGGTCATGCAGACGCAGAGTGCAAGATCAACGGCTATCATCCGTGGGAAGCCACCCTGGAGCAGATTCGTAAGGCCGGCGTGCTGAAAAACGGCGAGCAGGTGCCTTCTCTGGAGGAATTCCTCGATATAGTGATGGTAAAGAACAACTGCACGAAGCTGGTTCTCGACATCAAGAACATCACTTCTCCTTCGACCCTTACTGAATATCCTATTAAGGCCGTTCAGAGGGCATGTGAGATTATAAAGGCGCGTCATGCGGAGCCTTGGTGCGAGTTCATATGTACCGGTAATACGACTGTTGCGAGAGCAGCGGCTGCATGCCAGGCGAGCTACAAGATTCCTGTAGGTTGGATGGGTAATCAAACTCCCGCAACGCATAAAGCCTATGGCTTCTATTGGGCGAATATGAATTCAGCCAACTACATGACTCCTTACGGGAAGGGAGACAAGACCATCGACCAGTTCGTCAATGCCGGGATGGAGATAAGTATCTTCAATGTCGACATGAAATCCGGCGACGGGAATGCCGTCTATAGCGAAGATGCGGTTGCATACTATGTGTCCCAGTACCCAAGGCTGAGATTCCTTTGCACCAATTATCCCTCTTGGTTACTTGCAAAAGTTAAATGAGAATAAATAGTTAACAATATGAAAATCAGACAGATAATATTTGCTCTGGCCGCTCTTGCAGCCTTTGTCGGGTGTCAGCAGGAGAAGGAAGCGGAGGTGTCGGCTGTCAGTTTCGGTAGCGAGACCGTCGCGGTAAGCGCTATCGGAGATGTAGTGAACGTCCCCATCAAGGCCAATTGTAACTGGACTGCCACCACGGATGCCTCCTGGCTCCAGGTCGCTCCCGCTTCCGGTTCGGCTTCTACCGCATCTATCAATGTCAAGGTCGATCTCAACGAGACCGGAGCTGACAGGTCAGGTGTCGTAACAATCGCATCTGTTGACGGACTCTCCAAAGCCGATCTCACTGTCAAACAGGGCGGCGTCATGGAAAGCGAATCCGATATCAGCAGTGCCGAGAAATTCACTTCGTTCCTCGCCAATGCCATCAACGCAACGGATGCCGATGTCTTCAACGTGATTGCCGATATCGACATGGGCGGTGCTACAATCGAGCCTGCGGCTTCTTTCGCCGGTGTTTTGGAAGGCAACGGCCACAAGATCTACAATTACAAGGTTGTTTCAAAGCAGGCTTCTTCAGCTATCTTCCTGACCAATAAGGGAACCATTGAAGACCTCATCCTTGGATCCTCTGACGGAACGAAGTATGACGGAGCCTCTCTGGTGACATTCGACGATGCCGTATCCGTGACAAGCCATGTCGGTGGTGTGGCAGCTGTCAATGCAGGTACTATCAAGAACGTCAAGAACTTCGCCAAGATTGTTGTTAAGAATAATAACTCAGATCTGGCAGGAATCGGCGGTATTGCCGGTATGACAGAGACGGCGTCCCTTATCGAGGAGAGCGAAAATGCCGGAGACTTCCAGCTTTCCGGAGCGACCGGAGCCGAGCTCTATGTCGGCGGTGTCATTGCTTATATGAACCATGCCGAGGCCCTCGTCAAGAAGAGTGTCAACTCCGGAGCGGTAGACATTCCGTTTGTGAATTCCAAGGCGTCCATGTTCGGAGGTATAGTCGGAAGGGCCAATCTCGGTGCGACTATTGAGGAGTGCGAGAATAAGGGACCTGTATCTTTCACTCAGCCCGAAGCTGTCACTTCAGGTACCTATATCATGATTGCAGGTATCGCAGGTGCTCTTTATACCGGAGCGAAGGCAATCAACTGCGTTAATAATGCGGATGTAACGTCAAGCCGTATGCAGGTAAGCCGTATCGGCGGTATTGTCGGTACCCTCAATTCCAGGGGTAATGTGGAAGGCTGCGTCAACAATGGTAATGTCACCATCGACCAGCCGGGTCCCAACGACAACTGGCAGGCGGCTTCCGGTATCGTCGGTTTCGAAGAAAAGATAGCTGACGGTAATGTGATCAAGGGTAATACCAACAACGGAAATGTCACCGTCAAGGTTGAGAATCTCACTTCTCATAACAACAAAGTCGCTGCCGGCGGTATACTCGGGTGCGGCGTGCTCGGACTTGAGATCGAAGACAACATCAATAACGGAACCATCAGCATCATCAACAAGGCAGCCGGACCTGCTTTTGCAGGCGGTATTACCGGATGGATGAGGGGCGCTCCCAACTACATGAAGAACAATGTCAATAAGGGAGCAGTATCCTGCGTCACTTCAGATAATGCCTCAGCGTATGCCGGAGGAGTTATCGGAGCTATTTCTGAGGCCGATATGTCGAAGGCTGGCGGTACCCTCGAGGGTGATCGCAATGAAGGAACTGTAACATGCGCCAATGCCGCCGGCACCGGTGCTATTGCAGGATTCAATGGCGGAACTATGACGGGTTGTGTCGCCGGAGGTACAGTCAATGGTGTAGTACTCGATGACAATAACTTCGGAAGACTCGCTATAGGAACGAATATCGGTACTGTTGTAGATCTCAAGTCCACTTCGGGCGGTACTGCTGTCATTGTCGAACTGAAGGCTTCTCCTACCGAGATTAAGGTTGATGCTGAAGACGTCAGCGCATCTTTCGATGTCGAGTCCAACGCTGAATGGAAAGTAGCGTGCACGGCAGAATGGATCAAGTCCTTCACTGCTTCAGGCAAGGAGAACGGCAAGGTTGAGATTTCATTCGACCCTAATACCAGTAAGGAAGCTGCCCGCGAGGCCGTCTTTACGGTTTCTGCCGAAGGCGCAGATCCCGTAACGGTGACGCTCACCCAGAGTAAGGTCGCTTCTTTCGAAGGAGTAATCAGCGATGCCAAGACCTTCGGAATGTTTCTCGAAGAAGCTGCTCTCATCTCTGAGACAACGACTGTCGAAGTAACAGCCGATATCAATCTTGAAGGAGCCACAATCGAGCCAATCGCATCCTTTGCAGGAACTCTCGATGGAAAGGGGCACAAGATTTACAACTATAAAGTGGCATCCAAGTCTGCCGATTCCGGACTCATCATCGAGAACAAGGGAACTGTCAAGAACCTCATCCTCGGTTCAAAGGACGGATCTACTTATGACGGAGTCAGCGAAGTCGGTTATGACGCGTCAGTGACTGTTCCGAGACATGTTGGAGGTCTCTGCGCAACCAACTCCGGAACCGTCTCCTCCGTCAAGCAGTTCGCAACGGTCAAGACCCCTCTTGGTAATAATAAGCTTGCCGCTTTTGCAGGAATTGTAGGCACGATGGAAGCTGCCGGCACTATCTCAGGCTGCGATAACTACGCTACAATTGACGCCAATAAGGACGGCACCATCGGTGCTGAGACCTATCTTGCAGGTGTAGTAGGGTATGTCAACCATGCTGATGCCGTGGTCGAGAATTGTACCAATAATGCTCCGATCTCGATTAAATATGTCAATGTTAAGGCGTCCATGTTTGCGGGTGTCGTCGGACGTGCCAATCTCGGAGCAAAGGTCAACAATTGCCACAATAAGGCCCCTGTCTCTTATGACGAACAGCTCACGTCGGGAACTTCCGGTAATTACATAATGATCGCCGGTGTTGTCGGAGCTCTTTATACCGGTTCATCGATGACGGGATGTACCAATACTGCAGATGTGACTTCTTCTCATCTGCAGGTAAGCCGTATCGCCGGTATTGTCGGTACCATCAACACTTCCTGCAGCGTTGAGAATTGTACCAATGACGGTAAGATTACTCTCCGTCAGGCTGCTCCAAACAAAAACTGGCAGTCTGCCGGCGGTATTGTCGGTTTCCAGGAGAAGGTCACAACCGGTGTTCCGAATGTTATCAAGAATAACGTCAATAACGGTTCTGTGACCGTTGAGGTGGAGAATGTCACCGACAACAGCCACGCCAACAAGGTCAGCGCCGGAGGTATCATCGGTGTCGGTGTCCTCGGTCTTGAGATTGAAGGCAATACCAACAACGGAGATATTTCTGCAACCAATAAGGCGGCCGGTATATGCTTCGTAGGAGGTATCACTGGACGTCTCGTAGGATCAGGCTCCCTGACAAAGAACAATGTCAACAAGGGTAAAGTCTCTTGCACGACGTCAGATAATGTCAACGCTTACGCCGGTGGAGTTGCAGGAGCATTCTGCACCACTAACAAGGCGGATGCTTCGACAGGGACCAAGAGCGACGCAGTAAGTACCGGTGATAAGAATCTAGGTGCAGTTACCGGAGCAGCAGCCCTTAGCGGTTCCCTTATCGGCTTCAACTTCGGCGCTGTCAACGACGGTCTGGCGGGAGGTTCTGTCAACGGGACCGCGCTTAGCTCTTCCAATGCGGCTGATCTTGCCGTCGGCTCCTCTTCCAAGGGAACCGTCTCCGGAGTGACGTTCGCTGCTAATTAGAAGAATTCAGATACAGGTTTTTTGAGCAGAGTGGTTTTGGCGCGGCCTCATAAAAGGGGTCGCGCCTTTGCTTTATCCATGGAAAATGTTATATTTGTAGTCTACGAATAACTAGTACAAAAACATATAACCATGGATTCAAAAGAGAGAATCGCCGCCGCTCTGAAGGTGGCAACTGACACTAAGGTATTTGAGATGGCACAGGGAATTCTTCCCGTTGTCCCGGATGTTTTCAAGAAATTGTTCCCCGGCCGCAAGGCTGTTGTTGTCGCCGACATCAATACATGGCCGGCCGCAGGTGAAGCAGTTTACGGATATCTGACCGCTGCGGGAATCCCGACCGCCAAATATATCATTGATAAGGAAGAGTTCCACGCCGAGTGGCGCTATATCGAGATGACTGATTCTATTCTCGACGGCGACTTTGCCAAGGCTAATTTCATCGAGAATGATCCGGACTATACTGAGACAGAGGCTTCCAAGACTTTCCGTCCCGCATCTGAGGATTATTATGTCGCTGTTTCGGTAGGCGCAGGCGTTATCAATGACTGCTGCAAGCTGGCTTCCCATCATCATGGCCAGGGATATATCTGTGTCGCCACCGCCGCTTCCGTCGACGGATTCTCCTCTTTCGGCGCTTCAATCACCTATCAGAATGCCAAGCAGACCTTTGAGTGTCCCGCCCCGACGGCTATCATCGCCGATGTCGACGTGCTTGTGAAGGCTCCCCGTTGGATGGTCGCTTCCGGTTATGCCGACCTCGCCGCAAAGATTCCTGCAGGCGCAGAATGGATGATTGCCGACCTCATGGGTACGGAGCCCATCATTCCTGAGTCATGGAATGTCCTCTATCCCAATCTCCATGCGTATCTTAGCAATCCGGAAGGAATAGCAGCGCTTGATCCTCAGGCAGTTGCTGATATTTTCGAGGGTCTTACCATGAGCGGCTTCGCAATGCAGGCAGCTCGCTCAAGCCGTCCTGCTTCCTGCTGCGAGCACCTGTTCAGCCACATCCTCGACATGACCCACCACCGCTTCCACGGCAAACTCCAGTCTCATGGTATCCAGGTTGCTGTCGGTACCCTTACAATGTGCGCAATCTTCGACGAGATGTTCAAGTTCGACCTCACTAAGCTCGATGTCGACGCCTGCGTCAAGGCATGGCCGACTATCGACGAGGAGCAGATGAGGGCAATCGAGATTTTCCGTAATTTCCCTGCAAAGAAGCTCGGATATACCGAAATCACAAAGAAATACAATGACCACGAGACGGTTCGCAAGCAGCTGACCAAGGTGAAAGAGTGCTGGCCGGAGTTCAAGAAGAAACTGCAGGCACAGGTCTGGAGCTTTGACAAGATGAAGAAGAATTTCGCCATCGTAGGAGCTCCTACTGATCCTTCTGATATCGGTGTGACCCGCCATCAGATCCACGACATGTTCCCGAAGGTGCAGCTTATGCGCTGGAGATTCAACTCACTCGACCTTGCCAAGAGAGGTATGTACTATGACGAACTCGTCAATTCTATTTTCCTCCCGGGACACGCTTGGGATATCAATGAAGAACAACCCTTCAAGTAATGGAAGACATAACCCCGAAAGTTAAGCCCATCTTCCGCCTGAAGACGGGCGGAAAGACGGATTGGTTCAAATCCTGGCAGTGGCAGGTCATCATCTGTTCGATGATCGGATATGCCATGTTCTATTTCGTGAGGAAGAATTTCTCCTTCGCGATTCCGATGCTCCAGGATGCTTTCCCCGGTCTGACAAAGGCTCATTTCGGAGCCATAATGTCGGCTGGCGGTATTATCTACGGCGTGTCGAAGCTCATCAATGGAGTCATCGGTGACCGGACCAACGCACGCTGGCATCTGGTCCTCGGACTCGGTGTCTGCGTCGCTGTCAACTTCATCTTCGGATGGTCTGCCAAGCTGACGACCCTCATGACCGGAGAGACAGGAGGTCCCGATTTCATCGGAGGTATGGTTGCAATAATGTCTGTCCTGTACATTATCAACCAGATATTCCAGGGATGCGGCTTCGCTCCGTGCAACCACTTGATGGTCAACTGGGTACCCCCTCACGAGCTGGCAACCAAGATGAGCATTTGGAACACGTCCCACTCAATCGGAGCCTTTGTCGCTTCGATTATCTGCGGCTACCTGACTTCCTGGCAGCTCTGCTTCTGGGTTCCTGCCACCATCTCGCTCTTCGGTATTCTCTTTATCTTCGCAACACTTCGAGATACTCCGAAGTCGGTCGGCCTCAAGGAGCTCCCGAAAGTCGAAGGAGAACTCGATGATGAGAAGAGCAAAGACAAGAAAGAATGGCGGAAGTTCCTGGTCAACAATGTGTTCAAGAATCCGGTAGTGTGGATTCTGGCGCTGACTGACCTCTTTGTCTATGTGGTCCGCTTCGCGATTCTTGACTGGGGCCCTTCCATGCTTCAGGACATGGGTCTCAGCCAGGCTCTCTCAGGATGGACAGTCGGTATCTTCGAGGTTGCAGGCTGCCTCGGTATGATCTTCGCCGGATACGTCTCCGACAAGTTCTTCAAGAGCCGCAGCCAGAGAGTATGTGCCATAGAGATGGTCCTCGTTGCGCTTTGCCTCGTCGCTCTGCATTTTATCCAGGATATGCACTCTCCGGTTCTCTTCCTCATCGTCCTTGCCCTTGCAGGATTCTTCCTCTATGGGCCTCAGGCGCTTCTGGGAGTAATCGCCTCCAACGAAGTTTCCAAGAAGGCTGCATCTTCCGCAGTCGGCATCATCGGATTCATGAGCTATCTCTCGACCCTTATTACCGGTCTTCCGCTCGGCCTTTTCGCCGACAAGTTCGGATGGCATCCGATATTTATCCTGATGGCAGGTGTTTCCATGATCGGATTTATCCTTATCGTTACCCTTTGGAACCTTCGCGACAGAGCGCATAATACTACCGAATAATGAAGAAAATACTGTTATCGATAGCATTGATTTTTGCTGCGGCGGTGACCGTTGGAGCGCAGAATCAGGTGGTACGTGCCTTCTCTCATAGAGGAGGGCGCATGGAATATGACGAGAATACCCTCTCGGCTTTTGAAGCGAGTAGAGACATGGGCTATACCGGTTATGAGACCGATATCCGTATGACAAAGGACGGGGTTCTTATCATTACCCATGACAATACCCTTGACCGCACCACAAACGGTCATGGAAAAGTAGAGGAAAAGACATGGGATGAGATCCGTCAGCTCGAGACGAAGGGCGGTCACAAGATACTTACCCTCGACGAATTCATGCAGTTCCTTAAAGGTCAGAAGGGCCTTTATGTCGAGTTCGAGATGAAGACAAAGCCGGAAGCGGATTATCCCGAAGAGGACGGCACCCTTGCCCGCTACTGCGACAAGCTTTATGAGACAGTGATGAAGAACAAGCCTGCGGATGCTCAGTATCTGTTTACCTCGTCCGACGGCCGTCCCCTTCGCTATCTCCAGCAGAAGCACCCCGGCATAGATCTCCTTTTGATTGTCTCTAAGCCTGTCACTACGGAGACCATCTATCTTTGCAAGACTATGGGCATTCCGCGTCTTGGGGCCAAGACGGAAGGAACATCCCGCGAAGCGGTAAAGGCGGCTCATGATGCCGGTCTTATAGTAAGTCTCTGGCCTACTCACAAGATTGAAGATTTCATCCTCGGATGCTATCTCGGTGCCGATTATCTCTGCACAGACATTCCTGGAGAGACAATGAAATTCATGGGCGAAAAGATGCCCTGGATCAACGTAGTCTATTAAAAGAATGGCAGCAAAGGACGCGGTACAACGCTTTGGAAGGAGCCTCAGCGCGATGGTGATGCCGAATATCGGCGCATTCATCGCGTGGGGACTTATCACGGCTATTTTCATCCAGAACGGATGGTGGCCTAACGAGAACATCGCAAAGATGGTCTCTCCGATGCTGAAGTATCTGCTGCCAACGCTGATAGCTTATACTGCCGGAAAGAATGTCTGCGGCGTCAGAGGCGGCGTTGCCGGTGCGGTAGCTGCGATGGGAGTCATTATCGGGACAGATACTCCGATGTTCCTCGGGGCGATGATAATGGGTCCGATTGCCGGTTGGTGCATCAAGAAATTCGATTCTCTCGTCGAAGGGAAGGTCGGCGCCGGGTTCGAGATGCTCGTGGATAACTTCTCCCTCGGGATCATCGCGATGCTCCTTGCAATCGCAGGATATCTCGTTATAGGGAATGTCGTTTCATGGATTACAGACGGGCTCAGTGCAGGAGTCAATTGGATGCTTACGCATAATCTCAATCCGCTACTTGCCGTCCTTGTCGATCCTGCGAAGGTCCTTTTCCTCAATAATGCAGTCAATCATGGAATCATGACTCCTCTCGGCATCCAGCAGGCTGCCGAGATGGGGCAGTCCATGCTATTCCTGATTGACCCCAACCCCGGACCCGGCCTTGGGATACTTCTTTCTTGCTGGGTTTTCGGAAAGGGAATGACAAAACAATCCGCTCCTGGCGCAGCTGTAATACAGCTTTTCGGCGGTATCCATGAGATCTATTTCCCCTATGTTCTTGCTCGCCCGATACTGCTTCTTGCGGTGATGGTCGGAAATATCTGCGCCCTTTCCTTCTATACCCTGACGAATTTCGGCCTTGTCGCTCCTGCTTCTCCAGGAAGCCTCATTTCTATTATCCTCATGTCGCCTAAGGGGAGGACATTGATAGGTATTCTGGGAGTTCTTATCGGGACTCTGGTTTCTTTCCTGATATCGATACCGATGATTAAGGCGCGGCCTGATTTCCAAGGGGAGAGCGAAGGGGCAGCTATACCTTCAGATGATGCTGCCATTGCTTCCGGCCCGGTTGTCCCCGAGGCCTCTATACATAAGATCGTCTTCTCCTGCGATGCTGGGATGGGATCCAGCGCCCTTGGCGCTACGCGCTTCAAGGCCCGTCTTATGAAAGAGGGTCTCTCCGAGATCCAGTGCGTCAATTCTCCGGTAAATGAAGTCCCCGTTGATGCCGATATAGTAGTCTGCCAGCATACCCTCGCAGACAGGGCGAAGTTCTCCGGAGGCCGTCCGGTCGACAAGGCTCAAATAATTACTCTTACCAACTTCCTTTCGGATCCCGCCCTTGATTCTCTTCTCTCTTCTTTAAAGGGAGGGGAGCGGAGTCTTCCTCTTCTTATGGAGAAGAATATACTCTTGGGGCTTCCTTCCGAAACCAAAGAAGAGGCTATCCTGAGGGCCGGAAAACTCCTTGAATCCTCCGGATATGTCGCCCCCGGTTATGCCGAAGCGATGATTGAGAGGGAGAAGAGTCTTACCACCTATATGGGTATGGGAATTGCGATTCCCCATGGCACCGCAGAGGCCAAGGAGAAAGTGCTTCAGAGCGGGATTGTTGTGCTTCAGTACCCGGACGGAGTGGTCTTCGGCGATGAAAAAGCCCATCTCCTCGTCGGCATCGCCGGTGTCGGAGACGAGCATCTTGAAATCCTTGCCCACATATCGGAAGCTCTTGAAGATGAGGAGGTTCTGAATAATCTCTTCACTACATCTGACAAGGACGAAGTCTATCGAGATTTTATGACGAAGTCTCCGTAGACCGGATTATGGTCGGAGAGATACATGACTCCGTATTTTCCGAAATCGTCCACAACCTCGAATACTTTCGGAGTGGCGTTGCGGTAGAAGATATGGTCCAGATATGAGTCGTGTCTTCCCCAGCCGTTGAATGTAGGGGCGGTATCTTTCTTCTTGGCGTCGTCGTTGGCATGACCGAGAATGGCTTTGAGAGGTGCCATCCTTTCATTCTCATAGGGCATATTGAGGTCTCCGCATAGGAAGACTACGGGATCGCCTTCGAGGGAACTTATCTTATTGGCCACCATAATCGCACTTTGTTTCCTGGCTTCCCATCCCTTGTGGTCAAAATGGGTGTTGAAGGTGCTGATGAGTCTTCCGGTCTTGCGGCTTTTGAGGATTGCCCATGTACATGCCCTCCAATTGGCCGCATCCCAGCCTTTCCCGAATACTTCAGGGTCTTCTTTCAGCCACATGTGCCCCCAGTCTACGAAGTCGAACCTGTCCTTCCTGTAGATTACGCACTGGCGGGTGCCCCCGGACTCCTGAGTTGCTCCGAGAATCCATTCTACATGTCCATATCCGGGGAGATGGGCGATGATATAGTCATACTGCTCCCGATGGGCCTCCTGGAGAGTGATGATGTCAGGATGAAGGTCTTCGAACATCCTTATGATGCTTTCTTTACGACAGTCCCAATGGAGAACACCGGTATCGGCAACTTCACCGACGTGGCGGACGTTGAAGGACATGACCCTTATTTTTTCCCTTTTCCCAAAACAAGGGACGAGCATGAGCAGCATCATGGCTGCGAGAAAGAACCTTTTCATGACGAAAGCTATTAATTATTGCGGTTTAATAGAATTGTTGTCAAAGTGAATTTTCCCTCCAAGTCGGGAAGCCGAGTCCCACCATTTTGAAGGAAGGAGCCAGTGGAAAAACAGAAGGGCTCTGGCACCGGTCCCGACAATATATCTGGCCCGAGGGCGTTTGCTGTCCACGGCTTTTCTGATAGCCCTGGCGACAACTCTCGGGTTCGCGAGCCATTTGGAGGAGTAAGCATATTTGAGAACTTCGGCTTCGTTGAAAGCAGGCGTTTCGTATGGAGTACCCTCTGAGGAGGTCTTGAGGTGGTCTGCGGCTATGATGCCCCAGTTGGTACGTATCCCTCCCGGTTCTATCATGACGACATCGATTCCAAGCGGCTTGAGCTCAGTCCTGAGAGAGTCGCTGAATGCTTCAACGGCATATTTCGAGACATGGTACCATCCTCCGAAATAAAGGGTGACCCTGCCGGCGACTGATGAGAGATTGATTATCCTTCCTCCATTTTTCCTCATATGAGGAATGACCTCCTTTGTGAGCCTTGCAAGTCCGAAGAGATTGACTTCCAGCTGGTTCCTTGCATCATCCAGGGGGACGGTCTCTATGGGACCGAAGTAACCGAAGCCGGCGTTGTTGACAAGGACATCTATGCGGCCTTCCTCTTTGAGAATCGTGTCAATACAATTGACGCATGAGAGTTCATCCGTTACATCAAGGGGCAGGGGGTGCACTCCGGGAATTTCTGCAATCTTCTCCACCCTTCTCGCGGCTCCGTACACTGTATGTCCATCAGCTGCAAGTAGTTCTGCTGCATCCCTTCCAATTCCGCTTGAAGCGCCAGTTACAAGAATAACCTTCTTCATTTCTCCGTATCAATCAATACCTTCAGAGGTGTTTTCTGCAAATTTACCAACTTTTTATCTATATTTGTACCGATATACCACAAGTTAATATGGATATGAAAAAGATTCTGACCATTATTATCGGAGCGATGCTGCTTTCTTCGTGCGCCGTTCTCCAGAATTTGAATTCAACAAGGGTCCTTTCTTCCCTTGTGACAGCGACTCAGGCCGTTACCCTCACCGATGCTCAAGTGCAAGGATACGTGGGGCAATATATTCAGCAGCTCGATGCCAAGAGCGAAGTCTGCTCACCCACAAGCAGGTATACGACTAGGCTCATGAAGCTTGTAAAAGGTCTCGACAGCGTGGACGGCACGCCTTTGAATTTCAAGGTCTACAAGAATAATGAAGTCAACGCTTTCGCTTGCGCTGATGGAAGTGTCAGGGTCTATACCGGCATTATGGATGCCATGTCCGACGACGAACTCCTCGGAGTAATCGGCCATGAAATCGGCCACGTCGCCCTCAAGCACCATAAAAAAGAGATGAGGCAGGCTCTTCTTACTGCGGCGGCAATGGAAGGGATCGCTTCCACCGGTGAGATAGCCGCAGTCCTTACTGATTCCCAGTTAGGTGCTCTCGGCCAGACAATCCTCAACGCCCAGTATTCAAAGAAGCAGGAGAGTCAGGCTGACGACTACGGTTACGAGTTCCTCAAGGCCGCGGGAAAGAATCCATGGGCAATGGCCATGTCCTTTGAGAAGCTTCAGTCGATGTCTGAGGGCTCGGCATCCCAGAGTTCTGCGGCTGCAAAGCTGTTCTCTTCCCATCCGGATACTGCGACTCGTATCAAGAGGATGTCTGAAAGAGCTACGGCTGAAGGCTATAAAAGACCTGCGAAATGATAGAAGAAACAATAATTGTTGAAGCGCCCAACGGTCTTCATGCAAGGCCGGTGACGGAGCTTGTGAAGATAGTCAAGTCTTTCCCCGGGACGGAGGTGACTATCTCTACCGCTGCCAAAAAAGTAAAGGCATCCAGCATGCTGTCAATACTATCCCTGGGTCTGAAAAAAGGGACAGAGATAGTGATTGCAGCAGAAGGAGGAGATGAAAAATCGGCTCTAGAGGCGGTTCGGGACCTTATTCTCAGTGTCAAGGACTGATGAAGACCCTCCATACAAATTCATCCATTGACGGCCTTGCCCGCGGCAAGGCTTTCATTGTCAGAAAGGAGCCCGAAGCTCTGACGGTCTCTGTCGGGACCATCGATAATGAGCTCAATAAGTTCCAATCCGCCCTACTCTCGGTTCGGGATGAGCTGGGATCTCTCGAAGGCGATATCTTCGCCGCCCATCTGGAGATGCTCGAAGACCCTGTCCTCTCCGAGCAGGTCGAGGGTCATATCCGCTTCGACGGGATGGGAGCTGTAGAGGCTTCATATACGGCATCTGATGAGCTTGCAGCGATGTTCTCCGAGATCGACGATGAATACCTTCGCTCGAGGGTAGACGATGTCAGGGATGTTTTCGGCCGTTTGATTGCCTCTATGACCGGGGAAAAAGTCAATCCTTTCAAAGAGGTCCCTGACGGGGCGGTCATTGTGGCCCGAGAGCTGCTTCCTTCCGATACCGCGGCGATGGATTTCAGTAAAATCAGGGCCTTCGTGACCGAAAAGGGGAGTGTTACGAGTCATGTCTCGATTATAGCCCGGAGTCATGGAATTCCTGCTCTCGTTGGCCTCAAAGGCTGTTTGGAGGAGATAAAAGACGGAGATGACCTCCTTGTAAACGGCACCCTCGGTACCCTCGTCATCAATCCCGATTCCGAGAGTGCAATTCAGTTCGATGCCCTTATGGCAATAGGGGAGAAAACTGCCGAGATGATCTCTTCTGCCGCTTTTTCAAGGGCGATTTCCCCGAGCGGGAAAGAGATCAGAGTCTATGGCAATGCCGGCAATATCGACGAGGTCAGATCTGCTATCGAAAGGGGAGCCGACGGGATCGGCCTTTTCAGAAGCGAATTCCTCTACATGCAGGAAGGATCCCTCCCTTCAGAGGAAAAGCAGTTCGAGGCCTATAGGGACGCCGCTCTTATTTGCGGCGGCAAGCCCCTGAATATAAGGACTCTCGATATCGGAGGGGACAAGGCCCTTCCGTACCTTGATCTCCCAAAGGAAGACAATCCTTTCCTCGGATTCAGGGCGATAAGGGTCTCCCTCAGGCGACCGGAGATGTTCAAGACCCAGATAAGAGCTATTCTTCGCTCCTCGGCCTATGGCAATGTACGGATAATGCTTCCTATGATCTCGACTCTCGAGGAGGTCAAAAAGGCGAAGGAACTCATTGTCGATTGCATGGCAGAGCTTGATAATGAGGATGTTCCGTACAATGAAAATATCGAGATAGGGATCATGATTGAGACCCCTGCCGCCGCTATCCTCGCCGATCTTCTTGCCGGCGAGGTGGACTTTTTCTCCATCGGTACTAATGATCTTACCCAGTACATAATGGCCGCCGATCGAGGTAACAGCGATGTCGCCTCTTTATATGATCCCAAGAACCAGGCTGTCCTTCGGGCCATAGGGATGGCGATCGATGCCGCCACCAAGGCCGGAATTCCTGTAGGGATCTGCGGAGAAATGGCCTCTGACCTCTCTGCAACCCCGATTCTGATAGGCTTGGGGATTGATTCTCTGAGCGTTTCCGCCCCATCCGTTGCTCAAATCAAGTATCGAATAAACACGCTGGAGATATAAAAAGAGGTTCACATCAAAAGTGAGTTGACTTTTTTTATGGATATGAGTGAGGGATATGGGGTGCCGGGGGGACTCCGTTCCGCTTTGCTCCACTCCGGCCCCTCCCACTGTCCGGCTCGTCCGTTTCTCGAACGGCCAGCAAGCGGGCCCCTCCCACTCGGCTGCGTGGGCGCAGACGGTCCTCCGCAGGAAGGAACCCCGAAGCGATTAAGGAAGTTTGTTGAAGTCGTCCTTCAAGCTGTCGGCGCGGAGCAGCATCTGGATGGAACTCAGCGAGCAGTTGACCCAGAACGTGCGGTTGCGGTCTTTGCGGGCGTCACGCCACTCAAAGGTGGTGGGAATCTTGCCGTTCACCGCGTTCTGCATGCGGGTGATATTGTCTATCATAGCCTTGGCCTTGGCAAGGGCGAGCAAGTCTCCGGTCACCCGATAGTAATCCAGCCAGGCATTTGCCACATTGCAGGCGCTGTTGTCGACGGGCATCTCGTAGTGATACTGCTCGTGCACGCAAGGAGTATAACGCAGGAAGAATCCGTCGGCTGTGCGCTCGGGATAGGCCCAATGCGTAAACTGGTCTTCGCTCAGGCGGATCAGGTCTTCCGAGTTGCGGATATCTTCTTTTGTGGGCGCTGCCTTGGTGAGCAGGTACGAAGCGTAAGGAGCCGCAGT
>Ga0208297_1001431_pt1 | contig 22528 bp, 20 predicted proteins | sample LMS_cellobiose_e_FD_187367 | JGI IMG/M metagenome (GOLD analysis project Ga0208297, IMG submission 187367) | Rumen-fistulated moose microbial communities from Alaska, USA - LMS_cellobiose_enrichment (SPAdes) (version 2) | ecosystem: Host-associated > Mammals > Digestive system > Stomach > Rumen... | reverse complement strand
GAGAGAAGCAGAATCCATATTTTTTTGTTCATTACTGTACCCTTTCCATGAAACATAGAGTTATTTGCAGGAATTACGGCTTTTGCCTAGCTGCAGGGAAGGATTATAGCACGAAGAAATAGAGGCAACAAGTAAGTTAAGAGAAATTATGAATCGCACTTGTTCTCTCCTTCATGAGCACCGGCAATGCGCATTCCCATGCGAGACAAACAACCAAACCGGCCTAAGTCGCTTCGCCTTAAGATAAGCTTTTTCGTGCTGCAATTAATTCTCGGCAACAAGAACCGCGTGATTCGACGGAAAATCCTTGCTTCGCTTTACAATCTCGGATACCGGTATCGGTACGAGCAAGGAGTTTTTTCCCCGGCTGTTCGACACGTTCTCTCAGGAGAATTCCTCTACCACGACAAAATACAGCAGCAATAGCAAAGCAGCGAACACTTTGCAGACGCAAGTGTTCGCTGCTCTATGTTTGCCTTAACTCTTAGATTTCTCTCATCTGCCCGTCTGTCAGCACGTCAATCATGATTTTAGCCGCCAAGCGGAAAGAATAAATAAACGTCTCGCAATCGTTCAGCACATTGACCTCCCGCTGGGCGGTCATGTAGTCCTCGAATATTTCCTTCTGCTTTTCGGTGAGTGTTTCGGTCAGCATTTCTCCTGCTTTGACGAGTTCATCCAGAGTTTTCGCATACTGGCCGTTGCGCGTGAAGCTGCGCTCGCTGGGACGGACATCACCGAGATAAAGGTCTTCCAGAATCAGCATCTCAGCACTTCTCTCAGCAGTAGATGAGTTCGTGCAGGGCGATCTCTTCCGCCCGGCTGCGGATGCTGTTCATGCGGCGCACCCATTCCGTCTGATCGGCAGCTTTGAGTGCTTCGGTCACGCCTTCTTGCCCGGCCATCTGGAGGACAAGCAACTCGCTTCGTTCCTCGCAGGCTTCGTCGATTTCCAATAGGTACGGATACAATTTCCCGGACAGCAGTAGTTCCAAATAGATCAAGGGGTGCTGCTCTTTTAGATAGCGTTTTCGCATCCGGCCATATTTGCCGATAGGTTGCTGTCCATTTTCTCCAATGGTAAGGTCCGGAAGGAGCACATCGCCAACCTGCGTATAAGTGCCACCGTTCTGCTCAAAAAAGGATTTCTGCGTTTTCATGGGATATACCTCCAAATCATTATTTGGAAGCATCGTAAGCGTGTGTTTCGGTTATTTGTATCCTTAACTAAATGCATCCCCCGTCTCATAATTCGATACTGTTTGTCGGGTCACGAACAATAATGCAGCCAGGTCTTCCTGAGACAGGCCTTTTTCGGTCCGGAACTGCCGGATGTTCCTGCCTATGGCTCTGTTGGGCACGATCTTCACCTCCTTTATGCATTTAAAGCGTATCATAACACTGTAAAAATGTATAGCAATGAATATTTGCGGGGCAAAATGTGATAATACCATTTTATCTGACAACGGCCTTCCGATTCAACGCATTGAAAGATACGTATATAAGGGAGCGGCGCCCGGGTATGCCGGGCGCCGCTCCCTTATTACTCCGCGTTTACAACGGCTGTTTTTTGATGGCGGCAAAGCGCCGGGGATAGGCTTTCGGGGTGGCTCGCACCTTTTCGATGAGCACCACCGAGTGCACCGCGTCGGTGCCCGGGACGGCGTAGCGCTCGATACGGGGCTCCCCACCGCCCAGCGCCGCAATGCCTTTGGCCGCGGCAGCCACCTCCTGCTCCGGGGCGGGGCCCTTCATGGCGGCGAACACGCCTCCCACCTTCACCAGCGGAAGGCACAGCTCGGTAAGGATGCTCAGCTGTGCTACCGCCCGGGAGGTGACTACGTCAAAGCGCTGCCGCAGCGCGGCGGATTCCTCCGCCCGGCCCGCCAGGGGCACCACACCCTGCAGTCCCAGGGCCTCCACCGCCTCCGACTGAAAGGCGATGCGCTTTTGCAGACTGTCCAGGCTCACCAGCTCCAGCTCCGGGCAGAGGATCTTCAGCACCAGCCCGGGGAACCCGGCCCCGGAACCCACGTCCGCCGCCGTCTTTCCCCGCAGGTCCAGGTATTTCAGCAGCGCCCCGCAGTCCAGGAAGTGCAGTCGGGCCGCGTCCGCCTCGCCTTTGATGGCGGTGAGGTTCATCACCTTGTTCTTTTCTTCCAGCAGCCGGTAAAACGCCTGCAGCTGTGTCAGCTGCGCGTCCGTCACGGCTATTCCCAGCTCTTCAAATCCGGCGCGAAGGATCTCCTCCATCATTCCGCCTCCCGACGTTTTCTGATCGGGGGAAATTCTATCACGCGCCGGTTTTTCGTGTCAAGAACGGCTTTGTTCCGCCGGTTTCCGCCCTTTGCAAGCGAGGGAAAACGTGCTACAATCAGGGCAAATCATCACCGGAGGGAACACGCCATGGAACTGAAGATCGACCCCAACGTCAGCTACGCTCTGGCCCTGGAGGGCGGAGGCGCCAAGGGCGCCTATCAGATCGGCGCCTGGAAGGCGCTGCGGGAGGCGGGCATCCGCATCTGCGCGGTGGCGGGGACCTCCGTGGGAGCCCTCAACGGCGCGCTGATCGCCGCAGGGGATTATGACCGGGCGGAGGAGCTGTGGGAGAACATCACCTGGTCCCAGGTCATGGACGTGGACGACGACGCCATGCGCCGCTTTTTCCGTGGGGAGTGGAGCGCCTCCGCGCTCAAGGCCCTGGCTGAGCAGGCCGCCGCCCTGATCCGCAGCCGGGGGTTTGACGTCACTCCCCTCCAGAAGCTCATCCGGGAGGCCGTGCCGGAGGATCGGGTGAAGAGCGCCGACACGGAGCTGTATATCGTCACCTACTCCGTCTCGGACCAGAAGCTGCTGGAGCTCCGGGCGGCGGATCTGGAGCCGGGGGAGCTGGCGGACATGCTGCTGGCCAGCGCCTATCTGCCGGTGTTCCGGGCGGAAAAGCTGGGGGGCAAGCGCTACGCCGACGGGGGAGTGCGGGACGTGCTGCCCCTGCACGTGCTTGTTGAAAACGGATATAAGAACATCATTGCCCTGCGGCTGTTCGGCGTGGGGGTGGAGCGCCCCGTGCGCATTCCCCGGGGCACGGAGGTCCTCACCGTGGCGCCCCGGACGGACCTGGGGGGCACGCTGGAATTCGACGCGGAGCAGAGCCGGAAAAACCTGCGCAGCGGGTATTTCGACACCATGCGGCTGCTCTACGGCCTGGCGGGCACGGATTATTACATCGACCCGCGCTGGAGCGAGGAGCAGGCCCGGGCCTTTTTGAGCCGGGCATCGCTGCGGGTGGGCGCCGCCCTGGGCTGGACGCTGCGCTCCGTCCACGAGCGGCTGCTGCCCGCCCTGGCGAGAAAATACGACACGGATAAGGGCGGATATCTGGATCTGGCCCACGGCCTGATGGAGGCCGCGGCGAAAGAGATCGGCGCGGACCCCTGGCGGATCTGCAGCGAGGAGGAGCTGCTCTACGCCCTGGGCGGCGAGGCCGCCTGCGACCGGCTGATCCTGGCCGAGGCGGAGGCCCAGCGGCCGCCCAGGGAGGAGAGTCCCGAGCCGGTCCGCTCTTCCGGGGACGGAGATATCCCCGACAAGCTGCGGGTGTGCCTGCTCAACGACTCCTTCCCGCCGGTGGTGGACGGGGTGGCCAACGCAGTGGTCAACTACGCCCGGTGCATCACCGCCTCGGAGGCCGGCTGCGCCGTGGCCACGCCGGACTATCCCGGGGCGGTGGACGACTATCCCTTCCCGGTGATCCGCTATCCCAGCGTGGACACCTCCCGGCTGGTGGGCTACCGGGCGGGCAACCCCTTCTCCCTGTCCGTGACCAACACTCTGTCGGAAATGGATTTCGATATCATCCACAGCCACTGTCCCGTGGCCTCCACCATCCTGGCCCGGGTGCTGCGGGAGAATATTCAAAAGCCTCTGGTGTTCACCTATCACACCAAGTTCGACATCGACATTGAAAACGCCGTGCGCTCCCCCCGGATGCAGGAGACGGCGGTGAAGCTGCTGGTGAACAACATCGCCGCCTGCGACGAGGTGTGGGTGGTGAGCCGGGGGGCCGGGGAGAACCTGCGTTCCCTGGGCTACGAGGGAGACTACGTGGTGATGCCCAACGGCGTGGACGTGCCCCGGGGCCGGGCGAGCGACGCTGCCGTGGCGGCCCTCAGCGAAAAGTGGGATCTGCGCACGGAGGCGCCGGTGTATCTGTTCCTGGGCCGGATCATGTGGTACAAGGGACTGCGGATCATCCTGGACGGGCTCAAGCTCGTGAAGGACGCGGGGCAGGACTTCCGCATGGTGTTCGTGGGCGACGGCATGGACCGCGGCGAGGTGGAGGCCTACGCCCGGGAGCTGGGGCTCTATGACCGGTGCCGGTTCGTGGGGGCCGAGCGGGACCGGGAGACGGTCCGGGCCTGGTACACCCGGGCGGATCTGTTTTTGTTCCCCTCCACCTTTGACACCAACGGCCTGGTGGTGCGGGAGGCGGCGGCCTGTTCCCTGGGCAGCGTGCTGATCCGGGGCAGCTGTGCCGCCGAGGACATTGTGGACGGGGACACGGGCGTCCTCATCGACGAGACGGCGGAGGCCCTGGCGGCGGCGCTGCTCTCCCCCCGGGCGGACCGGGAGACGCTGCGGCGCATCGGCCGCAGCGCCTCGGAGAAGATCTATCTCTCCTGGGACGACGCGGTGGCCCGGGCCCGGGAGCAGTACCGCAGCGTGCTGCGGCGCTGGCGCAGCGGGGAGCTGCGGCGGAAGCGGGTCCCCTTCGACGGATTTTTCGATCTCACCGGGGACGTGACCGAGGCCCTGGACAAGGCCCGGAACATGCTGGACAGCTTTATGGAAAAATACCTCTGAACCCGTGTCGCCCGGGAGGCGGGGAGAGCCGTTCCGCTCCGGCGTGGGGAGGGCCTCGCGGTTATACCCTGGCCTCCCGAGCGCCGCGAGAGACCTCCCATCCTGTCATCCTGAGGAGCGTCCGCGACGAAGGATCTCATACGGTTTCTGCGCCGGACGAGGGGATCCCCCACAACCCCCGGGAGGACCCGTCCGGGATCCCGCTGTCTGAAAGAACGCAAAAGAGCCTCGCACCGATCCGGGTGCGGGGCTCTTTTTGTCGTCACTGTTTGGTTTCCGCGGGGATCTGAGAGTGCCTGGCGTTGAGCAGCAGATCGTTGCGGATGTCCCAGAGCTTCTGGGACAGGTCCACGTAGTAGCCGTGGGGGTTCTCAAAGCGCTTGACCTCATCCCAAAGGGTGTCCAGCTCCTCGGCGCAGTGGGCGCGGATCTCCTCCAGGGTGGGCAGCTTGTACACCAGCTCGCCGCGGAGGAAGATGGGCACCAGAAGAGGACGGGCCCGGAAGTTGTAGAGCGTCTTCCGCTTCCAGGTGGCGTCCGGGTCGAAGATCTCCAGAGTGTCGGAGTCGTCCACCACCTCGTCCCGCAGGGCCATGTAGTCCGCCAGCGCCTTGCCGTTGTCCCGGCCGTAGAAACGATAGACCTGCTTGAAATGGGGCACGGTGATCTTGATGACGTTTTCGCTCACCTTGATCTTGGGCACGATCTGACCGTCGTCCTTCTCCACGGCCACCAGCTTGTACACCCCGCCGAACACCGGCTCGCTGCGGGCGGTGATGAGCCGCTCGCCCACGCCGAAGGAGTCGATGCAGGCCCCCTGGAGCAGCAGGTCCTGGATGATATACTCGTCCAGAGAGTTGGAGCAGGTGATGGTGCAGCCCGGCCAGCCGGCCTCATCCAGCATTTTGCGGGCCTTCTGGGTCAGGTAGGACATGTCTCCGGAGTCCAGCCGGATGCCGCATTTAGTGATGCCCATGGGCTTGAGCACTTCGTTGAAGGCCCGGATGGCGTTGGGGATGCCGGAGCGGAGGGTGTCGTAGGTGTCCACCAGCAGCACCGCGTTGGTGGGGTACATTTTGCAGTAGGTCTCAAAGGCCTCGTACTCGCTGTCGAACATCTGCACCCAGGAGTGCGCCATGGTGCCCAGGGCCTTGACCCCGTAGCACTGGTCGGTGATGGTGCAGGCGGTGCCGGAACAGCCGGCGATATAAGCGGCCCGGGCGCCCAGAATGGCGGCGTCCGCCCCCTGGGCCCGGCGGGAGCCGAACTCCATCACCGCCCGGCCCTTGGCGGCCCGGACGATGCGGCTGGCCTTGGTGGCGATCAGGGACTGGTGGTTCATGGCCAGCAACAGGTAGGTCTCTACCAGCTGGGCCTGAATGGCGGGGGCCCGCACGGTGATCAGGGGCTCCCGGGGGAACACGGGGGTGCCCTCCGGCACGGCCCAGATGTCGCCGGTGAACTTGAAATTCTTCAGATAGTCCAGGAACTCCTCGCAGAAGATCCCCCGACTCCGCAGATAGTCGATGTCCTCCTGGTCGAAGCGCAGGTTGGTGACGTATTCCACCACCTGCTCCAGACCCGCGGCGATGGCAAAGCCGCCCCCGTCGGGCACCTGGCGGAAGAACAGATCGAAATAGCAGATCTTGTCTCCGTAACCGGCACGGAGATATCCGTTGCCCATGGTCAGCTCGTAAAAGTCGCAGAGCATGGTCATATTCTGATGGGAACGCACGTCCATAAATTGATTCCTCCTCAAATATATGGTACTCGATGGATCGATAACGGATTGCTTGTTGACGACGGGAGCCGGACGGTCCTCTGAAGGGCAGGGAAGAGATTCCGTCGTTTGGCGCGGAAGCCTCACGGGATCCTTCGTCGCTGACGCTCCTCAGGATGACAGGCGGTAGCGACCCCGGTTCCGTGTCATCCCGAGCGCAGCGAGGGATCTCTCGTCCGGCGCGAAAACCTGCTTGAGATCCTTCGTCGCGCTGCTCCTCAGGATGACAGGCGGTAGCGACTCCGGTTCCCTGTCATCCCGAGCGCAGCGAGGGATCTCACGGTAGGATGACAGGGGTTGGTGCGGCTCCGAATGATAAGCACCCTTCAGCGGCAGCGGTAATAGACGCTGAACGTGTCGATGAAGGCGGCTGGGCCGCGGATCCTGTAGTCTCAGGGGGTGCAGGGGCGGCTCTTAAGCCCCTGCTGATGCTTTTCTTTGCCAGCGTTTCTTTTCGCATCATTTACGAAAAGAAATGCTGAAGAAAAGAATCACCGACGAGATTGAGCATCTCCCTCAAACGCACAATGTGAAAGCCTTACGGGATCCTTCGTCGCTACGCTCCTCAGGATGACAGACGGGCAACATACTGCGCGGAAACCTCACGGGATCCTTCGTCGCGTTGCTCCTCGGGATGACAGGCGGGAGGGACCCCGGTTCCCTGTCATCCCGAGCGCAGCGAGGGATCTCTCGTCCGGCGCGGAAACCGTACGGGATCCTTCGTCGCTGGCGCTCCTCAGGAGGACAAGCGGGCAACATACGGCGCGGAAGCCTTACGGGATCCTTCGCGTCGGCGGGGGGCTTACGCCTCCTGGCCGGGGGCCTCCGGACTCTCCTCGGGGGCGGTCTCCTCGTCCCACTCCTCCTCGGGCAGAAGATCCCGCTTGACGATGGTCATCAAATCGTCTTTGGTGGGGGCGTCCATGGCGGCCAGACGGTCGGCCTGACGGGATACCACGTCCTCAAACCGGTTGCGCACGTCCCGGCCGTTGCCGAAGTTGTCGTCCCGGTGCTCGTACATATCCCGGAACAGCTCCAGGGCAAAGGCGTCGGCGTCCTCGGTGAGGACGTAGCCGTTTTTCTTGCAGCGCATGCGGAACATGGCCATCAGCTCGTCCCCGTTGTAGTCGGGGAAGAACATGTATTTGTTGAACCGGGACTGGAGCCCCGGGTTGGAAGAAATGAACTTCTCCATGGGCTCGCTGTAGCCCGCCACGATCACCACCAGGTCGTCCCGGTGATCCTCCATGGCCTTGAGCAGCGTCTCGATGGCCTCCCGGCCGAAGTCGTTCTCTCCGCCGGCGGCCAGGGAGTAGGCCTCGTCGATGAACAGCACGCCGCCCAGGGCGGACTGGATCACCTCCTGGGTCTTCAGGGCCGTCTGGCCCACGTAGCCCGCCACCAGACCGGAGCGGTCCACCTCCACCAGCTGGCCCTTGCTCAGCGCGCCGATGGCGGCGTAGAGCCCCGCCATCAGCCGGGCCACGGTGGTCTTGCCGGTGCCGGGGTTGCCCAGGAACACCATGTGCAGACTCATGGCCGTGTTGGGCAGGCCCGCCTCCTCCCGGAGCTTGCGCACCTTGATGAGGTTGGCCAGGCTCTTGACCTCTTTCTTCACCGTCTCCAGACCCACCAGCTCGTCCAGCTCGGCCATCAGCTCCTCCAGAGAGGGCTTCTCCACCGGGACTTCCTCCTGGGGAGCGGCGTCGGGGGCCTTCCCGCCGGCGGCGGAGGTCCCCGCCCTGGCGGTAAAGGGCGCCTCCTGGCTGGTGACGTACTCCGCCGCGTTCAGAGGCGACTTGGACCGGGGCACCCGGGCCCCGTCGCAGATGGCGGTGAGCTTGTCCGAACACTCGGTGATGTAGGTGGCCTCGGCCATGCTCACCTCGTCGTCCACCGCCGCCAGATACAGCAGGATGTTGGTGAGCATGCGGATAAAGATGCGGGAGTTGCTGGTGCCCCGGCGGGCGTCCATCTCCGTGAGATTCCAGAAAAACAGGGGCGGCAGGAACTCTCCCGCCGAGCAGACCTTCTCCGTCAGGTCCCACAACAGCCATGAGGGCTGGGGACGGCCCTTGGAATAGAGCTGGTTGGCGGCGTCCACGTGCTGCTGGGCGATGCTGTGGCTGTTTTTCCACAGCCCCAGGGCGCAGGAGGTGACAAAATCGTCCAGCTCCTGGGACAGGCCCCGGCCGGCGACTTTGTAAAAGGCTTCCGTGTTGGCGAGATAGGTTTTGTGCAGCTCCTCGGGCGAGCGCTTCCAGGGTGTGGGCATGGTCGGGCTTCCTTTCTTTTCTATACGTCTTTTACCCTATTATACATCTTTTTCCGGGTTTGTGAACATTCAATTAATTCTTTTATTGCTTATTGACATTGCCGCCGGAAAGTGGTAATTTAGCACTCGAAGAAAGAGAGTGCCAGCACTCCCGGCCGTACAGGTGCTAAACGCCCGCGGGCCGGGAGCAACTTGCGGGAGGACGGACTGTGGAGATCAGCGAGCGGAAAAAGAAAATACTGGCCGCCGTGGTCGACGAATACATCCGCACCGCCGAGCCGGTGGGCTCCAAGACGCTGGCCAAGACCGCGGGACTGGGCTGCAGCAGCGCCACCATCCGAAACGAGCTTTCGGAGCTGACGGCGCTGGGCTATCTGGAGCAGCCCCACACCTCCGCGGGCCGGGTCCCCTCTCCCCAGGGCTACCGGTTCTACGTCAACGAGCTGATGCAGCGCCAGAAGCTCTCCATTGAAGAGGCGGAGACCATCAACGAGCGCCTCAACGAAAAGATGGAGCAGCTGGACCGGCTGATGACCGACGCGGGCAAGCTGGCCGGCCAGCTCACCGGGTATCCGGCGCTGACCCTCTCGGCGCCCCGGGCCGCCACCGTGTCCCGGTTCGACCTGCTGTATATCGACGCGAACACTTTTATAATCGTGGTGCTGCTGGGCAACAATACCGTTAAGAACAAGCTGGTGCACCTGCCCTTCAGCGTGGACCAGGGCCAGATTCAAAAGCTCTCCGCCCTGTTCAACGCGGGCTTCACCGGCCTCACCGAGGACGCCATCACCCCGGTGCTGATCTCCGCCACGGAGCGGGCGGCCCGGGACACCATGGGGCTCACCTCCATCATCGCGGCCTTCACCATCGAGGTGCTCACTGAGAGCCGCCAGGGGGAGGCCTACGTCACCGGGGAGAGCAGCCTTCTGCAGCAGCCCGAGTTCCGCGACCCGGACAAGGCCCACCGGGTCATCAGTTATCTGTCCGATTCCGACCACCTGATGCGTCTGCCGGGACAGAGCGCCGCCAACGGCGTCCGGGTGATCATCGGGCCGGAGAACCTGGCCGAGGAGCTGCGGGATTCCAGCGTGGTCATGGCCAGCTACGACGCCGGGGAAGGCCAGCGCGGTCTGATCGGCGTGGTGGGACCCCTTCGCATGGACTACAGCGCTGTGGCTGCCAAGCTGCAGTATATCGCCGACGGGCTCAGCCGGCTGCTGGGCGGCGGCGAGGTTCCCGCCGGATTCGGGAAGATGATCTTAAAAGGAGACGTGACCACCGATGAGCAATCCGATAAATGACAACATCCCCGCCGACGAAACCCGGGAGGAGGAGCTCCGGGAGGAGACCGCCGGGACCGCGGAAGAGACCGCGCCGGACGCTCCGGAGGCCGAGCCCACGCCGGAAGAGGCGCTGCAGGCGCAGCTGGACGGCGTACAAAAGGAGCTGGCCGGAGAAAAGGACAAATATCTGCGGCTGCTGGCGGAGTATGATAATTACCGCAAGCGTTCCGCCCGGGAGCGGGACAACATCTACGCCGACGTGAAGGCGGACACCCTGACCCGGCTGCTGCCGGTGTTCGACAATCTGGAACGGGCGCTGAACAATCCCACGGCGGACGAGGCTTACCGCAAGGGCGTGGAGATGACCATGAACCAGTTCCTGGAGGTGCTCAAGGGCATGGGAGTTACTCCCATCCAGGCGCTGGGGGAGAGATTCGATCCCACCCTCCACAACGCTGTGATGCACATGGAGGACCCGGAAAAAGGGGAGCAGGAGATCGTGCAGGAGTTCCAGAAGGGCTTTAAAATGGGCGAGCGGGTGATCCGCTTCAGCATGGTCCAGGTGGCCAACTGACCGCCCCTTGATTCATCAATAATATCATTCTTTCATACAGGAGGATCTGATCATGAGTAAGACTATCGGTATTGACCTTGGTACGACCAACAGCTGCGTCGCCGTGATGGAAGGCGGCGAGCCTGTCGTTATTCCTAACGCGGAAGGCGCCCGGACCACTCCGTCCGTGGTGGCCTTTTCCAAGACCGGCGAGCGCATGGTGGGCCAGGTGGCAAAGCGCCAGGCCATCACCAACCCCGACCGCACCATTGCCTCCATCAAGCGCGAGATGGGCACCGCCTATCGGGTGAACATCGACGACAAGAGCTACACGCCCCCCGAGATCAGCGCCATGGTGCTGCAGAAGCTGAAGGCGGACGCCGAGGCGTATCTGGGCGACACCGTCACCAAGGCGGTCATCACCGTGCCCGCCTACTTCTCCGACAGCCAGCGCCAGGCCACCAAGGACGCCGGCAAGATCGCCGGCCTGGACGTGCAGCGCATCATCAACGAGCCCACCGCCGCGGCGTTGGCCTACGGTCTGGACAAGGAGACCGACCAGAAGATCATGGTCTACGACCTGGGCGGCGGCACCTTCGACGTGTCCGTGCTGGAGATCGGCGACGGCGTGATCGAGGTGCTGGCCACCGCCGGCGACACCCGTCTGGGCGGCGACGACTTCGACGCCTGCCTGACCCAGTATCTGGTGGACGAGTTCAAGAAGGCCGAGGGCGTGGACCTCACCGGCGACAAGGTCGCCATGCAGCGTCTGCGGGAGGCCGCCGAAAAGGCCAAGTGCGATCTGAGCGGCGTCACCTCCACCAACGTGAACCTGCCCTATATCACCGCCGACGCCAACGGCCCCAAGCACCTGGACGTGACCATCACCCGGGCCAAGTTCAACGAGCTCACCGGTCATCTGGTGGAGCGGACCATGGGCCCCGTGCGCCAGGCGCTCAGCGACGCCGGACTGAACGTCAGCCAGCTGAGCAAGGTGCTGCTGGTGGGCGGCTCCACCCGTATCCCCGCCGTGCAGGAGGCCGTGCGCAGCTTCACCGGCAAGGAGCCCTTCAAGGGCATCAACCCCGACGAGTGCGTGGCCGTGGGCGCCGCCATCCAGGGCGGCGTGCTGGGCGGCGACGTGGAAGGCATCCTGCTGCTGGACGTCACGCCTCTGTCCCTGGGCATCGAGACCCTGGGCGGCGTGTGCACCAAGCTCATCGAGCGCAACACCACCATCCCCACCCGCAAGAGCCAGATCTTCTCCACCGCGGCGGACAACCAGACCAGCGTGGAGGTCAACGTGCTCCAGGGCGAGCGGGAAATGGCCGCCTACAACAAGAGCCTGGGCCGCTTCCATCTGGACGGCATCGCGCCGGCCCGCCGGGGCGTGCCTCAGATCGAGGTCACCTTTGATATCGACGCCAACGGCATCGTCAACGTGTCCGCCAAGGACATGAGCACCGGCAAGGAACAGCACATCACCATCACCGCCTCCTCCAACCTGAGCAAGGACGAGATCGACAAGGCCGTCCGCGAGGCGGAGCAGTACGCCGCCGAGGACAAGAAGCGCAAGGAAGAGGTGGACGTGCGCAACGCCGGCGACCAGATGGTCTATCAGACCGAGAAGTCTCTGGCCGATCTGGGCGACAAGATCAGCGCCTCCGACAAGGCCGACGTGGAGCAGAAGCTCTCCGCGCTGAAGACCGCCCTGGCCGGCACGGACACCGAGTCCATCCGCCGGGCCACCGAGGAGCTGACCCAGGCGTTCTACGCCGTCAGCGAGAAGCTGTATCAGCAGGCCAACCCCCAGGGCCAGGGCGCGGGCTACGATCCCAACGCCGGCCAGGGCGCCGGTCCCCAGCAGGGCGGCCCCGGCGGACAGACCTACTACGACGCCGACTACACCGTGGTCGACGACGACAAGTGATCCCAAAACCAAACCTGTAACGGAGCGGGCGTACGGAGGCAGCGCCGCATGATTCGGCAAAAGTGATTGGGGAAGATCCCCCAAAGCACCGCTGACGATATTGTGCGGCGTTGCCTCCGAGAAGCGTGTTCCATGCAAGGAGGTACCGCGTATGGCGGATAAAAGAGACTATTACGAGGTGCTGGGCGTGTCCAAAAGCGCCAGCGCCGACGAGATAAAAAAATCATACCGGAAAAAAGCCAAGGAGTACCATCCGGACCTCCACCCCGGGGACAAGGACTGCGAGGCCCGATTCAAGGAAGTCAACGAGGCCTATGAGGTGCTCTCCGACCCGGATAAGCGTTCCAAATACGATCAGTTCGGCTTCTCCGCCTTCGACCCCTCCGGCTTCCAGTCCAGCGCCGAGGGCTTCGGCGGCTTCGCGGACATCCTCAACGACCTTTTCGGCGGCGGCTTCGGCGGCTTCGGAGGGTTCGGCGGCTTCGGCGGCGCCACCCGCAGCCCCAACGCCCCCTCCAAGGGGGAGAACGTGCGCACCAGCGTCACCGTGTCCTTTGAGGAGGCGGCCTTCGGCGTCAGCCGGGAGCTGAACGTGCAGAAGGTGGAGCCGTGCGACACCTGCCGGGGCACCGGCTGCGAGAGCGGAACCACTGCGGAGGTCTGCAGCGAGTGCGGCGGCAGCGGCGTGGTGATGCGTACCAGCCGCACCCCCTTCGGCATGATGCAGACCCAGGATACCTGCTCCCGCTGCGGCGGCACCGGCAAGATCATCCATCACCCCTGTCCCACCTGCAAGGGCAAGGGCATGGTCCGCCGCCAGCGCAAGGTGAAGGTGGATATCCCCGCCGGCATCGACGACGGCCAGACCATCTCTCTGAGGGGGCTGGGCAGCGCCGGACGCAACGGCGGCCCCAACGGGGATCTGCTGGTGACGGTGGGCGTGCGCAACAGCACCGACTTTGAGCGGGACGGCAGCTCCGTGCTCTACGAGCTGCCCATCTCCATCGTCCAGGCGTCTCTGGGCGCGGAGGTGGAGGTCCCCACCCTGGACGGCAAGGTGAAGTACACCGTTCCCGAGGGCACCCAGTCCGGCACCGTGTTCCGGCTCCGGGGCAAGGGCATCCCCTATCTCCGGGGCGGCGGACGGGGAGATCAGTTCATCACCGTGAAGGTGGTCACCCCCAAGACCCTGTCCAGCGAGCAGAAGGATCTGCTGCGCAAGCTGGGGGAGAGCTTCGGCGACGCCGGGATCCCACATAAGAAAAAAGGCATTTTCGGCCTGTAAATACCAGAAAAGCCCGCGGTCCCTGCCGGTGACCGCGGGCTTTTCCGCGCCTGTGAGATCCTTCGCTGCGCCCGGAAGAGCAGGGAGGGGAGCGGACGTCTGCCGCCGATGGATCCGCCCATCATCGTTCGGCTGCGCTAATTTTAAAAAATCAAAAGCATGCTATTGACTTTTGAACCTTTAACGAGTATAATCCAAACTCGTACGGAGGTTGAAAAGATGGAATTAGGATTAAAACTGAAGCTGATTTACGACTGCATCCACAGGCACGCCAACAACGATCTTGTGGAGATGGATCTGACGTTCACGCAGCACCACACCATCCTGTATCTCTCCCACCGGGAGGGGCACACTGCCGAGCTCAAGGAGCTGGAGCGGCAGTTCCGGGTGTCCCAGCCCACAGTGGCGGGGGTCGCCCAGCGGCTGGAGGGCAAGGGCTACGTGGAATCGCTGCACCATCCCTCGGACAAGCGGGTCAAAATGATCCGGCTCACCCCCAAGGGACTGGAGCTCAGCGAGCGCTCCCATCAGAAGATGGTGCGCCGGCAGCGGGAAATGATCCAGGACATTGCGCCGGAAGAGCTGGAGGAGCTGGATCGCCTTCTGGACAAGGTCTATCAGAACATGCTCAAAAGCGAATGATCTCATTTTTCTTCCTTCGTGGAAAGGAGTCGTGCATATATGATTAAAAGACTTGCCCCGTACGTGGGCCAGTACAAAAAGCAGGCGATCCTCTCGCCGATCCTGCTGTTGGGCGAGGTTCTGATGGACACGCTCATCCCCTTTATCATCGCCAAGCTCATCGACCAGGGCATTCAGGCCCAGAATATGTCGGCCATCTGGAAGTACGGCGGATTGATGGTGCTGTGCGCCTTTGTCAGCCTGTTCTGCGGCGTCATGTCCAGCCGTCTGTCGGCCATCGCCACCACCGGCTTTGCCGCCAACGTCCGGGCCGCCATTTTCCACAAGATCCAGACCTACTCCTTCGCCAACATCGACAAGTTCAGCACTGCCAGCCTAGTGACCCGCACCACCACCGACGTGAACAACGTGCAGATGGCCTTTATGCAGATCCTGCGGGTGGCCACCCGGACCCCGGCCATGCTGATCATGAGCGTGGTGATGTGCGTGATCATCAGCCCCTCGCTGAGCACTATCTTCCTGGTGGCGCTGATCGTTCTGGCGGCGCTGCTGCCGGTGATGGTCACCGTCTCCGGACGGCGCTTCTCCCAGGTGTTCAAGCGCTATGACCGGATCAACAACACCGTGGAGGAGAACATCGCCGGCGCCCGGGTGGTAAAGGCCTTCGTCCGTGAGGATTTTGAAGCCCGGAAATACGCCGACGCCACCGACGATCTCCGCCGCCAGTTCATCCGGGCCGAGCGGATCACCGCGCTGAATATGCCCGTGATGACCCTGGTCATCAACAGCTGTACCATCGCGCTGAGCTGGTTCGGCGCCCACCACGTGGTGTCCCGCACTCTCACCACCGGCCAGCTCACCAGTATGTTTTCCTACGTGACCCAGATCCTGATGAGCATGATGATGCTCTCCATGATCTTTGTGATGATGTCCATGTCCGCCGCCAGCGCCCGGCGAATCATCGAGGTGCTGGACGAGGAGCCCGACATCACCAGCCCTGAGGAGCCGGTGACGGAGGTGGTCAACGGCGACATCGACTTTGACAACGTTTCCTTCCGCTACTCCCAGGAGGCGGCCGACCCGGTGCTCAGCGACGTGACGCTGCACATCCGATCCGGCGAGACCATCGGTCTCATCGGCGGCACCGGCTCGGGCAAGTCCTCCCTGATCAGCCTGATCTCCCGGCTGTACGACGTCAGCGAGGGGGAGATCCGGGTGGGCGACGTGCCCGTGAAGGACTACGACGTGGAGGTGCTGCGAAACAGCGTGTCCGTGGTGCTGCAAAAGAACGTGCTCTTCTCCGGCACGATCCTGAGCAACCTGCGCTGGGGCGACCCCGACGCCACCGAGGAGCAGTGCCGGGAGGCCTGCCGGCTGGCCTGCGCCGACGAGTTCATCGATAAGCTGCCCGACGGCTACAACAGCAAGGTGGAGCAGGGCGGCGCCAACTTCTCCGGCGGTCAGAAGCAGCGGCTGTGCATTGCCCGCGCCCTGCTGAAAAAGCCAAAGGTGCTGATCCTGGACGACTCCACATCCGCGGTGGACACCGCCACCGACGCCAGGATCCGCAAGGCCTTCCGGGAAGTGATCCCCGAGACCACCAAGATCATCATTGCCCAGCGCATCGCCAGCGTCCAGGACGCCGACCGCATCATCGTGCTGGACGACGGCCGGATCAGCGGCTTCGATTCCCATGAGAATCTGATGAAAACCAACAAGATCTATCAGGAGATCTACGAGACACAGACCCAGGGCGGCGGCGATTTCGACGAGCCCGAGGCGGACTGAGAAAGGGGGAAGTGAAATATGGGCAGAGGAAGAAGAGGCTACGCCACCGGCCCCCTGGACAAAGGTACCCTTCGCCGGGCACTGAAATACGTTTTCGGCGGTTATCCCATCCATCTGATCATCGTGGCGCTGTTCATCGGCCTGAGCGCCTTCGTCCATCTGCGGGGGACGCTGTTCATGCGGGAGCTGATCGACGTTTACATCCTGCCGATGCTGGACACGGTAGATCCCGACTACGGCCCCCTGGCCGGAGCGCTGGGCAAGCTGGCTGCGCTGTATCTGGCCGGCGTCATTGCGGCCTACAGCTATAACCTGATCATGATCTACGTGTCCCAGGGCACCCTGGCCCGGATCCGCAACGAGGTCTTTTCCCACATGCAGACCCTGCCGATCCGCTACTTTGACACCCACGAGCGGGGCGACGTCATGTCCGTGTACACCAACGACGTGGACGCCATGCGTGAGATCATCGGCCGGACCATCCCCCAGGTGCTCAACTCCGGCATCACCGTGGTGATCACCTTTATCAGCATGGTGAAGCTGAGCATCCCCATGACGTGCATGTCCATCCTCATGGTGTGCGTGCAGCTGTTTGCCGCCAAAAAGCTGGGCGGACTGTCCCGGAAGTATTTCTTCCTGCGCCAGACCGCCATCGGCAAGGCCAACTCCTTCGTGGAGGAGACCCTGGAGGGCGAGAAGGTGGTCAAGGTCTTCTGCCACGAGGACCACGCCATTGAGGAGTTCGACATCCTCAACGAGAATCTCCGCTCCAGCGCCGCCAAGGCCAATATCTATGCCGGCATCCTGATGCCTGTCAACGGCAACATCGGCAACATCGCTTACGTGCTCATGGCCGTTATCGGCGGCGCCATCGTCATCAGCGGCAAGGTGTCCTACATGACCCTGGGCATGCTGGTCACGTTCCTGTCCCTGAGCCGCAGCTTCTCCCGTCCCATCACCCAGGTGTCCCAGCAGGTCAACTCCATCGCCCTGGCCATGGCCGGCGCGGCCCGCATCTTCGCGGTGCTGGACGCCGAGTCCGAGGCGGACGAGGGCAAGGTGGAACTGGTCAACGCCCGCATCCTGGACGACGGCACCGTGGAGGAGACCGCCGAGCACACCGGCCAGTGGGCCTGGAAGTACCCCCACAGCGACGGCACCATCACCTACACCCCCATGCAGGGCCAGGTCACCCTGGAGAACGTGGACTTCTCCTACGACGGGGAAAAGACCGTCCTCCACGAGGTGTCCCTCTACGGCAACCCCGGGGAGAAGATCGCCTTCGTGGGCTCCACCGGCGCGGGGAAAACCACCATCACCAACCTGCTCAATCGGTTTTACGACATCGATCAGGGCAAGATCCGCTACGACGGCATCAACATCCAGAAGATCAAAAAGCCCGCCCTCCGTTCGGCGCTGGGCATCGTGCTCCAGGACAGCCAGCTCTTTACCGGCACCATTATGGAGAACATCCGCTACGGACGGCTCAACGCCACGGACGAGGAGTGCATCGCCGCGGCCCGGCTGGCCAACGCCGACGCCTTCATCCGCCGTCTGCCCGAGGGCTACGACACCATGATCACCGGCAACGGCGCCAACCTGTCCCAGGGCGAGCGCCAGATGCTCTGCATCGCCCGGGCCGCGGTGGCCGATCCCCCGGTAATGATCCTGGACGAGGCCACCTCCTCCATCGACACCCGCACCGAGTCCCTGGTGCAGACCGCCATGGACGCGCTGATGCATGGGCGCACCACCTTCGTCATCGCCCACCGGCTCTCCACGGTCCGCAACAGCGACTGCATCATGGTCATGGAGCAGGGCCGCATCATCGAGCGGGGCAACCACGAGCAGCTCATTGCCAAGCAGGGCCGCTACTACCAGCTCTACACCGGCAATGCCGCGAAGGAGACTGCATAATCGGCTTTCCATACACCCGAAAGGCTGCCGCACAAAATGCGGCAGCCTTTTTCTTTCCCCGACTCCGGTTGACAAACCGGTGCGGTCCCGCCTATAATACGTATACCCCTTAACGTATGGAGGCGATCAAATGATCCAGTGTATGGATACCGACAATCTGCACCGCCGTATGGCCAAGATCATGGGTCAGCTCAAGGCCATTGACCGCATGGTGGACGAGGATATCCCCTGCGAGGACGTCCTGTCTCAGATCAGCGCGGCCAAGTCCGCTCTGAACAAGGTGGGCCAGATCGTTCTGGAGGGGCATATCAACCACTGCGTCCGGGACGCCCTGGCCCAGGGCGACGAGAAGGAGATCGAAAACTTCACCAAAGCCATCGAGCGCTTTGCCAATATGCAGTGATCGGCCCTCCGGCCGCCAGGCTCCGGCTGCTCAGCAGCCGGAGCCTTTCTTTCCCTCTTGACAACCTATACCCCTATGGGTATAATAGAGCCGTACCCCCGGGGGTATAAAGGAGGGATCCCTATGTTTGCACTGGATCGCAGGACGCCGGAGGAACCGCTCCGGCTTTCCGATGAGAATCGCACGCTGATCGCCGGAGCCGCGCTCCTGGCGCTCCACGCGCTGGAGGTCCGGCTGGGCTTCCGGCTGTTCCCCTTCGCCCTGGCCTGGCCGGCCGCGGCGCTGTGCCTCTGGCCGGTGGCTTCCGGGGCCATTCGCCGGGCCGCATGGGGTCCGGAGAGAGTCCTTACCCTGGCTGCGGCTCTCTTCGCCCTGGCCGGTCACCCCTTCGCCGCCGGAGTCCTGGCGCTGGTGTTCCGGCTGGCGCTGGCCCTGAGAGACCGCGCCGCCGCTCTCCGCCGGGAGGCGGGGCTCGACCCCGGTCTTCTGCCCCAGGCCGCCCGTCTGGTGGACCGGGACCGCCAGAGCTTCGTTCCGCTGGATACCCTGCGCCCCGGGGACGTGATCCGGGTGCTGCCCGGGGAGATCGTACCGGTAGACGGGCGCGTCCGGTCCGGCCCGGCCGGCGTGTCCGCCGCTCTTCCCGAGGGGATCGTCCCGGGCCGGTCCGTGCCCAGCGGGACGCCGGCCCTGTCCGGGCCCTTCTCCCTGACGGTGGAGGCCTCCGCCTTTGACAGCACCGCCCAGCGGCTGCTGCGCCTTCGGGAGGAGTCGGTGACCAGGGCGCAGGCCCGGGGAGACCGCTGGTCCGGGGCCGCGGGAGCGCTGGCTCTGGCCGCGGGTGTACTCACCTGGCTGTTCACCGGAGAGGTGTCCTGCGCCGCCGCGGCGGTGGCCGCCGGAGCCCTGGCCGTTCCCGGGACCTATGCCCTGGCTGTCTCCGGCGGAGGGGTCCGCGGGCTGCGCCTCCGGCAAGAGACGGAATAAAGGAAAAACGACCGCCTGCAGTTTTGCAGGCGGTCGTTTTGTATGTAAGCGAGGGGAGAGCCGATCACTTCTCCACGATTTCCAGAACATCCATGGGGCAGGCCTTGGCGCAGATGCCGCAGGCCACGCACTTGGAGGCGTATTCCTTGTCGGGAGCTTTCACGATCAGACCGAAGGGGCAGGCCTCCACGCAGGTGCCGCAGCCGGTGCACAGCTTCTTGTTGATCATGTAAACGCCGGTCTTCTCGTTCTTGGTGATAGCGTTATTGGGGCAGGCCTTGGCGCACTTGCCGCACTGGATGCAGGTCTGAGGCTTGGCAGCGCCGTTCTTCTCGATGATCTTGATGTTGGACTTATCGGGATGAAACTCCTTATAATAAGCCTCGGAGCAGGCGCGCACGCACTGCAGGCAAGCCATACATTCGACAGTCTTACTCGCGGTCAGCTTTTTCATATCGCAATCTCCTTATGTTGTAATCATGGGGTGCAACAGCGCTATTATATTTGGTTTTTTCTTTGGAATCAACCAAAAAGGGACAAAAAGGGAGGTTAGCGGAAGCTAATTTTTACCGGTTTGTCCCGACTCTCCCCTTTGGAGGCTTTTGATCTGCTTTTCAAATTTCTGCCGGGCGCCCATGATCTCCCGGCCGCAGCCCAGGCACCGGAGCTTGAAATCCGCGCCGATGCGCAGCACTTCCCAGCGTTTTTCGCCGCAGGGGTGCTGTTTTTTCATGGTGAGGATGTCGCCCACCTGAACGTCCATTCATATTCGCCTCGCTTTCGGGAAAGCTGATCTCGGGGGTGATGGAGATGCGCGCAACGCCGCTGACGGCGAGCTTTCGATCCGGGGAGGATCTGGAGACGGCCCTGAGCGACCTGCGGCGGCTGGGGGCCGTGCGGTGCGCCGGGTCCCTGGTCCGTCCGGGGGAGAGCGCCGCGCCTACGCTGCGGATCACGGTCCGCCGAGACGACGCGTCCATGGCCCGGGCGGTACTGCGCCGGGCGGGAGGGGTCATCCTTTGATCTTCTCCCAGTAGGCCCGGGCGGCCTGCTCGGTCTTGTTGTCCCCGGGCTGGTAGTATTTCGCGTCCTTGAGGGTGTCGGGCAGATACTGCTGCTGGACCCAGTGGTTTTCAAAGTCGTGGGGGTAGAGGTAACCCTGCTCCCGTTCAAAGCCGGCGCCGTCGGCATGGACGTTCTGCAGCTCCCGGGGGATATTGCCGCTTTTTCCGGCCCGGACGTCGGCCAGGGCCGCGTCGATGGCGCAGACCACGGAGTTGGACTTGGGGGCGGTGGCCAGCAGTATGCAGGCCTGGGCCAGAGGGAGGCGCCCCTCCGGCAGCCCCAGCTGCAGCGCGCTGTCCACGCAGGACTTGACGATGGCGGCCGCCTGGGGATAGGCCATGCCGATGTCCTCGCTGGCGGAGCAGAGGATCCGCCGGCAGGCTCCGGCCAGATCGCCTGCCTCCAGCAGCCGGGCCAGATAGTGCAGCGCCGCGTCGGCGTCCGAGCCCCGCAGGGACTTCATCAGGGCGGAGACCACGTCAAAATGCTCGTCTCCCTCCCGGTCGTAGCGCATGGCGCTGCGCTGGGTCACGGCCCGGGCGTCCGCCTCCGTGAGCAGCACGGCGCCGTCCTGCCGGGGGGCGGCGGCGAACAGCAGCTCCACTGCGTTGAGCGCCTTGCGTACGTCTCCCCCGCAGCCCTGGGCCACCAGCGCCACCACCCCCGGCTCGGGCCGGGCCTCCAGCCCCTCCCGCTGGGAGAGCAGACGCAGCGCCCGGCGCACCGCGCCCTCCGTCTCGGCAGGGGAGATGGCTTTGAACTCAAACACCGTGCTCCGGGAGAGCACCGCGTTATATACATAGAAGTAGGGGTTCTCCGTGGTGGAGGCGATCAGGGTGATGGACCCGTTTTCGATGAATTCCAGCAGGCTCTGCTGCTGTTTTTTGTTGAAGTACTGGATCTCGTCCAGGTAGAGCAGTATCCCGTTGGGGGCCATCAGCGTGCCCACCTCGTCGATGACGGCGCGGATGTCCGCCAGCCCCGCGGTGGTGGCGTTTAGCTTGCGCAGCGTACGGTTGGTCTTGTCGGCGATGATCCGCGCCACGGTGGTCTTTCCGGTGCCGGAGGGACCGTAAAAGATCATGTTGGGGATCTGCCCGCTTTCGATGATCCGCCGCAGCAGTCCGCCGGGGCCGAGAATGTGGTTCTGCCCCACTACGTCGTCCAGCTCCGTGGGACGCAGCTCGTCCGCCAGTGGCCGGTATTTCTGATTCGGCATGTTCATCACCTTTCTTTCCGTGGAACCGTGGTGGTGCGTCGCTTGTCAGGAGGACAATGCGTGAGATCCCTCGCTGCGCTCGGGATGACACAGAACCGGAGTCACCATCCTTGTCATCCTGAGGAGCGCAGCGACGAAGGATCCCGTAAGGTTTCCGCGTCGGACGACGAGATCCCTCGCTGCGCTCGGGAGGACAGCAAAACCGGGGTCGCCGTCACCCTGTCATCCTGAGGAGCGCAGCGACGAAGGATCCCGTGAGGTTTCCGCGTCGGACGACGAGATCCCTCGTTGCGCTCGGGATGACAGGGAAACCGGGGTCGCCGTCACCCTGTCATCCTGAGGAGCGCAGCGCGACGAAGGATCCCGTGAGGCTTCCGCGCCGTATGAGGGAGATATTCAATCTCGTCAGTGATTTTTTTCTTCAGCATTTCTTTTCGTAAATGATGCGAAAAGAAACGCTGGCAAAGAAAAGCATCAGCAGGGGCTTAAGAGCCGCCCCTGCACCCCCTGAGACTACAGGATCCGCGGCCCAGCCGCC
>Ga0208297_1001428_pt1 | contig 22596 bp, 8 predicted proteins | sample LMS_cellobiose_e_FD_187367 | JGI IMG/M metagenome (GOLD analysis project Ga0208297, IMG submission 187367) | Rumen-fistulated moose microbial communities from Alaska, USA - LMS_cellobiose_enrichment (SPAdes) (version 2) | ecosystem: Host-associated > Mammals > Digestive system > Stomach > Rumen... | reverse complement strand
TGGTCCAGCACAGGCATCTTTCCGGGCGGGATTACGGCGTAGTCATCGTGGACTGGAAAATGTCGGAGATAGACGGCGTTGAGACAATCCGCCGGATCCGCGCGGAGGTGGACGAGAATATCCCAATCCTGCTGATCTCCGCTTATGACTGGTCGGACATTGAGGACCGGGCAAAAGCGGCAGGCGCGAACGGCTTCGTCAGCAAACCTCTTTTCCGCTCTACGCTCTATGATAAGATCAACGAGCTGATCGGGAAGGAATCCGTTTCCCAGGAGCCGGAGGATGATTATTCCGATTTACAGGGGCTGCATATCCTGGTGGCAGAGGATAACGACATCAACTGGGAAATCATATCCGCCATGCTTTCCATGTTTGGAATCACTGCCGATCGTGCAGAAAACGGACGACTTTGTGTGGAGAGGATGCGCACGGCTGCGGAGGGCAGCTATGCGCTGATCTTCATGGATATTCAAATGCCGGAGATGAATGGGCTTGACGCAACCAGAGCAATCCGGAGCCTGGAGGATCCCTGGGCGGCCTCTATCCCGATCGTTGCGATGACGGCGGACGCATTTTCCGAAAATGTCACGGAATGCCTGGATGCCGGAATGAACGGCCATATTGCGAAGCCTGTTGATATCAAGCTGGTTATCAAGGAGATTCGAAGAATCAAGGAAGGAAAAGGGTAATTATGAAAAAGACGATGTGTATGTTTTTGGCAGTGCTGATGATCCTGGGTCTGGCCGCATGCGGCGCAAAGAAGCAGGATGTGAGGACTGAGGAAGGGTTCCGCCCTGCTCTGGATACTTCCGTCAGTTGCCATATCAGCGTTGCCGGCGGCTACAATAACTTTGAGGCTCTGGAAGCAGAATTTGACCGGTTTAATGAATATTATCCCAATGTGGAACTGGTATTTACGAAGATTGACGACTACAACAATATGATCGGAATGGTCCTGAACGGAAACGATGCCCCTGACATTTACGTCAATTACTCCTGGATGTATGGCCGGGAGAAATATAAGGCGTCCATCGATCATGCCGAGAATCTTGCCGATCCCGCGCTGGGTCTTCAGCTGGACTGCATCCGCAGCAATATTATTTTGAATACGGGCGACGGTACGCTTCCGATGGTCCCGGTTTTTTCCAACACCTACGGCATGCTTGTGAACAACAGCCTTTTTGAAAAAGAAGGCCTGCGCGTTCCCTCGACCTATCAGGAGCTGGTGGCGGTGTGTGATGCGTTTCGTGAAAAGGGGTATGAAAACCCGATGATGGGCTTCTCCCGACAGGAGACGACCTCTCTTTTTACATTGACGCTTTATCCGTACTTCTGCGAAACAGTGGCGCACGATGAAGAGGCTGTTAAAAAGCTCAATGCCCTTGACGCATCCGCCGGAGAGTATATGCGGCCCGCCCTTGAGAAGCTCGTGCAGTTCCTGAACGATGGCTGCGTGGACCTTGATGCGTGCGCGGAAATCGAAAACAACTATGACGCCGTGATCCTTCGCTTCTTTGAAGGGGACATACCCATGATGCTCTGCTCCGGAGACGCCGTTTCCGGAACAAAGAAGCGGGAGAGCCGTTCTGAGGCGTTTATCGCCCACCCCTTTACATACACCTTTGTCCCGGTTCCCATGTCGGATGAAGGGGCTGATTTCCTCGACATGTCGAATCTGCAGTTCTCTGTCAACAAAGACAGTTCAAATTTGGACATGGCCAACGAATTTATGCGCTTTCTCGTCACGCCGCGGGAACTGAACGAGATGGCACAGAACAAGGGGCTGATATCGCCGACGAAAGACCTGTCTTTCAACAGCATGTATGCCGCGTTTGGGGCCGTTCCGGAGTCTCGGATCCTGTCGCCGGAAGTAATCGGATTAACAGATGATGCGGTCATACAGCTGAGGCTGGCAGGATATCTTGTCGGAACGGGTGAAATGACCATCGATGAGGCTGTTGCCGGCTATGGCACTTTTACACCGTGACACAACTCCAAATGATTTATCATAGTGACAAATCACCTGGAGGGGGCGCGTGAATAATCGAGAGGCCATTGCTGCCCGTATTATCCAACTATGCAAGGAATGCGGCATAACGCTGAACGCTTGAGCAACATTTCAGCCGTCCCACAGGCGACGATAAAAAGCTGTGCGCCGGGATTGAAATCACTTTGGGCGAGTTTTTGTCTATGCCGGAATTTGACAGGCCGGAACAGGAGATCGTTTGAACCGAAGTATCCCTGTTTCCTCTTCTTCATAACCTGTAGAACTCATTTGCGCTTTTTTCGGATAGTGTGATGTCAAGTCTCCCCCCTCCCCCCCCCCGACACAAAAGATAAAGGCCATGCTGCGTTTCAAGCGAACAAGAATAGCTTGAAACGCAGCATGGCTTTTTGCGGCAGAATAGGGTAGCGGTCATGAGCATGATCGGTCTGCTCAGGACGAGAAGCAGCCGGGATTGTTATAAAACCAAAGCGGACCTGATACTGAACGGTATCGGGCTGGCGCTGTCTCTGGCGAGCCTGTGCATGGTGATTCCGAACGGCGGGTTTGTAATGTAATCAAAATCGAAAACCCCTGAGACCTTGAAAATCTCAGGGGTTTTTCCTTGCCTCCGCCCTTTGGAAAACACGAAGGGCGAAGTGATAGGACGGAGAGGGTCAGCCGGTGAGGACGATCGGCTCGTAGCCCATCGCGGGGGCGAAGCTGGCCCGATCGAGCAGGAGCAGCTTCACGCTTACGCTGCCCGAGGGTGTGGCGGAGAGCGTGATTCTGGTGTCAATCTCCGTCAGCTCCCCGCGGTAGGGGATGCAGTCGACGGTCGAGCAGCCGAGGAAGCGCCCGTCGTCCTGATAGACGGCAAACACGGCGCGCGCGTCCAGGAACTCGTTGCCGCTGCCCAATTCCCCGCCGGAGACACTCCCGTTCGTCCCGAGCAAGGCGCTCACGCTCACGGTCTTGCCGCTCCTTGTGACGCGCGGCGAAATCAGAAAATAGCCGTCGCCGAACTGCGAGAGGGAGGTTTTGCCGTCGGCGGTTACGCTCACGGTGAATTTGGCGGTGATGCGCGACTCACTGGGGCTGTCTGCCGCTGTGGCGGTGATGGAGGCGCTTCCCGGCAGCAGGGCGGTGACGACGCCGTTCTGATCCACCGCAGCGACCGTCTCGTCGCTGCTGCGCCAGACCAGCTCGGGGTAGGTGGCGTTCGCGGGCGTTACCGTGACGGACAGCCGCCCGCTCTGCCCCAGCTCCAGCGTCAGGTCAGCCGCCGCACCTCCGGATTCCAAAAGCCGCGCGCCGCCCTTTGAAAGCGACGTGACCGGGACGTAGGTCGTGTTGTGATAAAGCACATCGTCCAGCTCCTCGATGATGGGCCGGATGTTCTCATACCAGTAGTTCCAAACGCTCCAATAGGTGTAGCTGCGGAAGTACGCGTCCCCGTAAATGCCGGTGGTATAGCTTGAGACGCATCCGTTTTTGTAATAGCGGTCGTCAAAGGCAGAGGTATTGCGCAGCGTGCCCGCCTGTGCCTGACGGAGATAGTCGCCCTTCTTTTCCAGCAGCTCCGCGTGGATCGCGCGGATCCGCACCATGTACGGGCTGTCGCCGCTCAGGTCGGCAAGCAGCGGCTCGATGGCGGTGGTCTTCTTGGGAAAGCTTTTCCCGTTCAGGCCGTAATAGTAGTCATAGAAGCCGTAGTCCTTCATCATGTCCACATGGTTTTTGATGGTCATGGAGCCGAGCTGAAGCGCATTGAGGTTCGCAAGCTCCGCCGGCTTGCCGGAAAGCGCGCCGTTGTCCGCGCTGCGCCTGTCCGAGGCCTCCTTGAACAGCTGCTTTGCCTTGTCGAGCGTCGCGAGCAGCTCGCTCTCCCTCTGGCGGTAGTCCAGCAGCTGCGGGACGAGCTGGTTCTCCATGATCGCGTAGCGCTCGGGGATCGAGCTGATCCCCGCGAAGATCTGGGTTTCCAGCGGCTCGGTCCTGGTGCCGTTGGCGGCGGCGACCTGTCCCACGCCGATGGGGGAGTAGCCGGTCTTGGCGTTTTTGATCCAGTCGGGATAGCTCGCCTGAAGGGTATTCAGGCTCTCGATCGTGCGCATGGCGAGCGAGAGGCTGTAGTCCAGTTCTTCCTGAGAGTAGGCGTACACCTCGTAGAGCTCGGGCAGGCTTGCCTCGAAGCCCTCCCGCATCCGTTCATACTCCGCCTTGTACTGCGAGACCCTGTTCTTTTCAGTGCGGACGCTTTCAAGCATATTGTAGACGTCCTCGCTGACGCGGAGCGCGGCGCAGCGCTGCGAGAAGGTGCTTTGGAGGTTGGTCCACAGGCTGTCGCTCACGCCCCAGTTGCCGTAGCCCTCGTCGCTCCAGGTGCAGTGCGAGGCGGTCAGGTTCCAGCCGCGGTTGCGGTAGGGCGTCGCGGCGGTGCGGAAATTGACGGCGGCGCGATCCTTCGCGTCGATGTAGGTGTTGATCTCGCTTTCGATCTGCGTCAGCGCGCTGAGCGCCGCGTCATAGCCTGCGTAGACCGTCTCAAGGCAACCGTCGTAGTCCGTCTGGTACTTGAACAGATCCTCCGGCGATTCCAGCATGATGACGGCGCAGCTGTTCAGCGTTTGAGAGCCGCTGCTGTCAAGCTTGTTGAGATAGGTTTTAAAGCTCCGGGTGTAGAAGGCGCTTGGCGAATTGCTCCACTCCATCCACTTATCCCGGTTCAGCTCGGCGGGGCTGTATTTCGAGGGGTCGTAGCCGCCGGACCAGAGCTGGTTCATATCCGCCTCGACCTTATTAAACTCCGCTGTCGCCCACGTTTTCGCGGCGCTGAGGCAGCGCGCGTCATAGCTTTCCTGCGTCTCATTCTGCTCCCGGGTCACGCTGATGACCGGGTCGATGTCGCTTTGGGCGACATTCGCGTTCACCGCCGCCTCATACTCCTGCTGGCGCTTCGCCTCCGCCGCCGCAAGCGCCGCCGTCCGCTTTGAGGCGGTGGAGGCGCAGGAGGCGTTGAGCTGCGTGAGCGTGCTTTCCATCTGCTGGCATTTCATCATGCAGTTGAACGCCATCCTCTGCTGGACGCCCATCAGCTCCCAGAACAGCTCGATGACCTTTGCCGCCTTGTCGGTCTCGATGCGATCCGCCTCGCCGGTCAGCTTGCTGATGCCGACGAGGTCCTTGATCTTGTCCTCAATGCCGATGGAGTCCTTGATGTAGTCCTTCAGCGTGTCCTCCAGCGTGTCCAGCACCTCGCCGGGGCGGGGCGGCATGGCGTATTTCATAATCAGGTCGATCAGCTCGCTGGAAATCGCCGTGACCGCCGCGTTGACCTGCTTCTGCTTGAGATCCAGCAGCTTCTGGTATGCCGCCAGCCCCAGGTTGTAGGCGACGTTGTAGGTGTTGGCAGCCTCGTCGTAGGCCTCCAGCTCTGCGGCGGTCAGCTTGCTGCGGGTTTCGGAATCCAGCAGATAGTTGCCGACGCTGTGATCCCCCTCGTAATATGCCTGCAGCTCAGGATAGTTCGTCGACGCCAGACGGTCGCGCAGCGCCTCGCCCGCCTGCTGCCAGCCGCTTTCCGACATTGCGAAGCTGCGCATGTCCGACGCGCCGGAAAACTGCGCCTCCATCTGGCTGTTGAAGCCGGCGAACCATTTGGTCACCTTGCGCTTGTCGGCGTCGCTCATGTTCTGCCAGGCGGCGAAGTTGGCGAGCGCGCCGGTCGCGTCGCTGCGGTAGTTCTTCCCACACCATTCGTACTCGATATAGTGCGTCAGCGTCGCGGTGATGCCGGTTCCGGTCAGGCGGCAGATATACACGTTGTCCGCCGCCAGCGCGCCGAGGGGCAGCAGCGACAGGCAGAGGACCAGGGCGAGAAACAGGCTCAGGAATCGTTTCATATGAGGGGGTCCCCTTTCAATCAAAACGTCGGGCGGATAGGATGGGGTATCGCTGTGGTTTGATAATTGATTATATCATGCCGGAGGAACGGGGCGCAAGCGCTTTTCCGGAATCCTTCAAAAAAGTGTTACTATTCAGTGCCTGCTATGCAAAGGGCCTCAACGCGCCTCAATGTTGTGCCTTTGCCGCTGTAGTAGCAGCTCAATAATCCATGATAAATCAACACTATGTTATTCTCCCGCCCCGCAGGGCGGGAGAATTGTTTTGCTGCTTACTGCTCGATGGCTTCATAGCGCATGAGCATGGTTGCAACCTGGGCACGAGCGGCGCTTCCTTTCGGGGAGAGCATGTTGTTGCCCGTGCCCTGAATGATGCCGTTCATCGTCATCCAGCACATGGCCTCATACGCCCAGTCGGAGACTTCGGACGCATCGTCAAAGCTCAGCTGGAAGGCCCACATGCCCGTAAAGCCCATGCCCTTCATTTTGGCATAACGGTAAAGGATCGTTGCGAGCTGCTCTCTGGTGAGGACGTCATTCGGGCCAAACTTTTCCTTGCTATAGCCCTCCACAATTCCATTGGCCGCCGCCCAGCGGATGGCCTCGGTGTACCACTTCCCGTCCTCGACGTCGGCGAAGCCCATATCATAGTCCACGGTGGGCTCACCCTCAAAGCGATGGAGCATGGTGACGATCATGGCGCGGCTGGTGGCATCGTTCGGTCCAAACTTCCCGCCGCCGTAGCCGTTCATGATTTCGTTCTCCAGCGCCCAATGCACTCCGTCGTGATACCAAGAGGTCTTGTCCAGATCGTCAAACGCGTTCATCGGGCAGCTGTCGCCTCTGTCGCAGGACGCCGCGCTGCCGGCATCCTTTTCATCGTAGGCCACTACATAATCGGAGAAGTGGGCAACGATGAACTTCACGGTATTCTTCGTTGCGGTGGTCGGGTTCTTCTCCGTGGCGCCGTCCTCGGCAACATACCAGACCGTGAAGCCGGCGGGCTGCCGGCCATCCCCGGCCTTGTGCTTTACCTCAACGGCTGCCTTTCCGCCGCCGAAGTCGGTGATACGCTCGCCGCCGCTGGTCAGGTAGATGTTGTAGACCGCCTGTACGTCCAGATCCGCCACGGCTTCCTTCTGCGCACTCGTCAGCCTGGTCTCCGTGATCGGTTCTACATTGAGCTGCAGATCGCCGCCTGTGGTCTGTGCTGCGATGGAGGCAAGCGCGGCAGCATCAAAGGTCACTGTGCTGTTCGGGAGTTTGACGGTAAGTCCTTCGCCGTCCTCCTCCATAGCTTCATCAATGGCCTTGACGGTCTTGGCGGGGATGGACACCGCCGTGATATTCTCCGGCAGGCTGCTCAGGTCAATGGTGACTGCGCCGGTTTCTCCGGCTCTGTCGGTAATCTCTGCAAGCTGTGCATCGGTGGGCGCGGTGATGGTCGCGGTATTGCCGCTGACGGTGGCGCTGACAACCACACTGCCCTCGTCAGAGGAAACCTCCACGGTGATTGCAGGCTCATGATTGAGAGAAACCGGCGTGCTGCCGCCTGTCACCGTGACAGTGCAGGTGGCCGTGTAAGTGTTCCCGGCTGCGTCTGTCAGCGTGACGGTTATGGTCGCAGTACCTGCGCCGACCGCTTTCACGTTGCCGTTTTCATCAACGGTGACGACGCCGGTGTCGCTGCTGGTGTAGGTGACGGCGCCCTCGTGAGCGCTGCTGTAAGAGATCACATCGGTGTCACCTGCGTTCATGCTCATGGTGGTGGGGGTAATCTCCAGATTGGACTTCTCACGTTCACCGGTCACGGTGACGGTAGAGGACACGGTCGCGCCTGTTACTGTGTGGGTGGCGTGCAGGGTGGTCTCGCCGCCGTTGACGCCGACGACCTTGCCGTTTTCTACCTTGGCAATGGTCAGATCGTCCACGGCGTAGGTCACGGCATCACTGCCGCTTCCGAACTTGTCGCCCAGGCACATGGTAAAGGCGACCTCGGCGCTGTTATCAACCGCAACGTTCACGTCCTTCAACTCCATATCCATCGGGACGACAAGGTCAAAGTCCGCATAGACCAGGTTGCTCAGATAGCGGAGGCCCTTGAGCTCAGTATCGCCGACGGTCTGTTCCACGACCTCCTTCTGCACCGTAATCAGTGCCGTGACAAAGCCGAAGTCCTCCATCATTTCGGGAAGAATGGCGACCGGCACGTCGAAATCCCTGCTCTCGCCCACTGAAAGGCTGATTCCGCTGCTGTATAGCGCGTCTGTGTACAGATCTCCCAGATTGGCCGGGCCGCGCAGCTTCACATTCAGAGTATCCTCCGCAGAGGACGCGGCGTTGCCCGTGTTGGTCACAGTGAATGCGGCGTGGAAGCCGTCAACGCTCTGATAGGTCTCAACGCCGGAGATCTCGTAGGCTGCCCTGGCCTCCAGCGAGTCGCTGACGTAGGTATCGGTATCGCGGTAATACTGCATGGTTTCGGCGTCACGCATCTCCTGCACTACCGCCTTGAAGGTCAGCCCTTCCACATCGGCGGGCAGGGTGTACTGGAAGGTGTGGGTTCTGCGGCTGTTGGGCACAAGGGCGTCGGTGCTCTCGATCTCACCGACCGGCGTATCATCCGCATAGAGGCTCAGCTTGTAGCCCTGCGCCGTATTCATGCCGTTATTGGAGACCTCGGCCTCGATGGTCAGCGTGTCTCCGCCATTGGGAAGTGTGACAGGCGCGCCGTCGGTACCGTAGAGGCGAATGCTCTCAGTCTCCACGCTGCCGCAGGGCTCCATGGTTTCGGCCACCAGCGCCATATCGGAGAATCGGATGGGCATAAAGTCGACCTGACCATTGTATTCTGTGCCTTCCGGAACAGATACCAGCTCCTCCCGATAGCGGTTGTGAACCGTGATCAAATTCTCTCCCGACATGGCCACGGCCAGCTCATCGTTGTGATAGCCGTCGTCGGTGATCCGGTAGGGCTTGGACCATCCGGAGGTGGCGGCAGAGGTGTCACCATCCTGATCCGTGACGGTGTATTCCACAAGGCCGGTACCGAAAATCTCCCGCGCGGCGTTACCGTTCTCGTCGGTCACGCTAGCGGTCCATAGAATGTAGAGATTGCCGCGATCATCCTCCACCGTCTTGAAGTCGGCGGATTGTAGACTTGCGTGGCTGTCGTCGGCGTAGAAATAGACGGGGATCGGTTCGGTATAACTGCATTCGGTCCCGGTCTCGTCCGATGTTTTCAGCGTACCATCAGCGTTGATGCCATCCCACAGCAGTTCAGTCACATCGATGTAGACCACCTGTTTCCCGTCCCGGTACCAGAACAGTTTGGTATGAGCTTCTGCGCCGGAGTCCGTGTTCACTCTGGAGCGGAAGAGCTGCGGCAGCGTGTCAGACACGCTGTTATTGGTCAGGATAGTCTGATACTTTGTTCTGTGGTTCTGGAAGTCATAGACCTGAAGATAGAGTTCCTTGTCGGTGTCGGTGTCGCTGCTGCCGTCAGGGTCAATGGTATAGGCGCAGATCGACAGGCCGTCATAGCCGATGGCGGTAAAATCCGGGATAGCATAGCGCTCGTTTTCATTGTTGACCGGTCCGTCCAGGAACCGCTGACCGCCGAAAAAGCTGATCAGCATTGCGTACGCCATTTCGGCTTCCTCATCCGTCAGACCCGCAGTGTTGTGGTCCCTCTCGCCGGGATAGTAGTAGTCGAACAGCCAGTGTTCGATGATCGTCTCGGTTTCCGGCTCGGCTCCGAATTCGCCCGGCTTCGTCTTTGTCACCTCGACACCCTGCGCGCTGTAGATCATGTAGCTGACAACGCTGTCGTTGGTATAGGGATTGATATACTCTCCGATCTCATCGCCGTCCATATAGGCGCGTTCGCTCTTGATGTAATAGACGATGGCGTCGCCGCTCTCCATATCACAGACCACGGTGGGATTAGCATCATAGTAATCCCCGATCCGGTCGTTGGAGATACGGGTGACCTCAGTATCGGCAACTGTCACGCCGTTCACGGTTTTGGTCTTGATTGCCTTGCCGTCAAGCTCCACAAAGGCGGCATAAACGTCCATGCTGTCAAGATACTTCATGGCTTGCTCGTCCGTGCTGATGTCCGTAATAGTGTCGTCGGAAGCGGAAACCCAGGCCACCAGCAGTCTGCCGTCTTTTGTCTCGGCGATGGAGGGCTGGAAATCAGCGGTTTTGTCCGCAGAAACGGGAACGGGTGCGCTCCAGAGGCCGGTATCTGCGTCGTAGATGGAGAGCTTCAGGGTCGTGCGCTGGGTCACGGCCTTGCTGCTGTCGCTGTCGATGAAGGCCAGCGCCAGCGTTTTGCCGTCCGAGAGGGTGATGAGCTGGGAATCGGGTCGCTCATAGGGGTCAACCGCCAGAATGGCCTCCTTCTGTTTGTTGGGGCGGAAAGCGCCCTGAAGCAGCATTTGATCACCCAGCCACATCGAGTCCTCGCCGCTGCTCTCCCGGAGCATAAGTACGCGGTCCTGCGCGCCCATCAGCGATGTGGATTGGAGCGTGTGCTTTTCTGGGTTGGAGTAATACTCAAAGGAGCCGAAGGGCCAACCGGCGAAGGAGTACATCAGCGGGATGGAGAACAGGAACAGGTCGATGACAAGTCCCGCCTGCAGGCCGATATAGGCGCCCCAGGGCCCGTTGGGGTCGTTTGGCTCCCAGTTTGCGATTAAATTCACCTTACCGGAGGCACGGACGCCCAGGGTCCCGCAGAGACCGACGCCAAGACTGATCTGCACATAGCCGTAGCCGCGGATGCCCCCGGTGAGCTCGGTTATGCCGTCGTTGATACTGGCGGAGCCGTTCAGCGCGTCTGCGTAAGTGATTTCCACATCCTTATTGAAGGTCGCGCCAAGATAGCCCATGACCGTGCCCTGCATCTCTATGCCCAGATAGGCGGGAAGGAAGACCACGGGCAGGACGATGTACCACGCCATGGTAAAGCCCAGCGTGACGGAAACATAGCCGCCCATTCCGTTGAACACATAGGAGGTATGCGATATTCCGTCCTGCGTCACGGTGGGGTTGATAAAATCGAAATACATGCCCAAAGAGATATCAAATCTCCAGCTGTGGCTGCCCAGGCCGGCGTCTCCGACGCTCTCATTGGTCCCGTTTGCCTTATTGGAGGCCGCCGTTGCCTTTGCGGCGTCGCGCACCATGCCGATGGTCTCACTCGCCTTGCTCAGGCCTTCGCTGAAAGACTGGAACGGGCTCTTGATGGAGAACAGACTCTTCCAATATTCCCCGCCCGCGCCGGAAAATGCGGAGACGTGCGTACCCTTCACGGTATCCATGATCTGCACCGGGGATACGCCGATGTAGATTCGGTAGCCATGCTGGATTTTCATAATGCCCACGCTGACGAAGGGGAACGCGAGATCCATGCCGGTGCTGCCGATCAGCGGCAGGTTGCCGTATTCGATCTCGATGGGCGTCCGAATGCCCATCTCCGGCGGCCGCTCATAGGCCGTCGGCTGGTAGAAATACATTCCGGTGAAAATATCGGAATATCGGTAATCGCCGGAAATCTCCTCGCCGTCCGCCAGCTCCTCCGCCTGCAGAAGCCGATCGGTGACAAGACGCAGATAGAGCTTATCCCCTGGCTCGGGCAGAATCCCGTTCACAGGCTCCTCTAACCAGACCGGTTCACCCTTTTCGTCATAAACAGGTTTGCCGTTTTCGTCCGTTTTCTGCACGCCCTCGGAGGGTTCGACGAAATCCATATGAGAGGTCGCGGTCATATAGCCGCTTCTCAGCCTGAAGCTGTCCACGGCGTCATAAACGCCTTTGAACACGTCGTTGGAATCGTAGACCACAAGCTGCACCGAGACAGGGTACTCCGTTTTGGTTCCCTGAACGACGGCGCCTTTCTCACCGGTCATGGTATAGCTGTACTCAGCGGGCTTGATCCTGATGGTCATGTCCGCGCTCTTGCCCGGAACGACCGGGATATAGGTGTTATCCTGCACCTGATAGGCGCTGTCGCTCATCTTCCCCGTGATCTGAATGTCGCCGAAGATGGCGGAATTCACCGGGCTGACCCCGCTGGGAAAATTGGCAGAGATGTCGATCGACGTGGTCTGCACGGTCTGTCCCGGCTGGCTGCCGCCGCTTCGGAAAGCTTTTGCACTTTCCTCATCCGGGAAGAAAGCGATGTAGTCAATGTACGTACTGCTCTCCGACGTATCATAGCCGCTGTTGACAGGGGAGAGTGTAAAGCCTGCGGGTGTAAAGATCCATCCGTTGATATAAAAATTGTGAATATACGGGTTCTGTTTCTGATTTTCCTCTTTGAGATTATAGACATATGTGCACCATTCGTTGTTTTTTTCCAGTGCAAGCCCGGTATAGGAGTTGTGTGTATTTCCGGTTTCTTCCCATCCGCTGAGGCCTATCGTGTTGTCTATCTGGGAATATGCTATATGCATGTTCCTGGCACGGATCGCGACCCAGGTCAGATCATCGGCTCCCACGGATCTGAAGTTGTCGATGTCCACACTATGGTAATAGGATCCAGAATCCACAGGCGTGAAGATATAGTAGTCGTTGCCGTCCTTGTCCATCTCGCCTGTGTATGTAAGCGACTCCGCGTCATGCATATAGATATCCATCGTGCTGCTAACGCCGAAGTCCCAGAGCATAGACGGCTGGGGGCCCTGATCGGCAGCTCTGAATTTTTTCGCCGTTTCCTTGCTGTCAAAGAAAGCGACGTAGTCGATCTGGATCCGGCTGTTATTCCGGATCGTGCTGCCGTTCTCCATCTCCATCGGGTCAAGACGCAGCCAGTTGACCTTGCCCTTCCAGACGGTAGATGTAAGATTTCCGCCCTTATAGGCGTTTACCGTCGCAACGTTGGCGTCGGGGATATAGACGATATAATCATGCCATTCCGTGTCATTTTGCAGCGGGATATGAACACAGGAGTCCCCCCTCACGCCGGTGTCACTGCCCAGGCAGGCGAAAAGCTCGATCGCGTCCGCTCCACTCAGGTTTTTCGCACGGATCTTCACCCACGGGATGTCGGCCGCATTTCCGACCGGCGTTTCCACAGAGACGTATGGGTCGTTTCCCGTGGCGGTAAAGGTATAGAAATCGTTGCCCTCATCGTCGCTCCCACCGCTGTAATCGACTCTTGCTTTATTATGTGCCCCCATGCTGCTGCTCATGGTCTCGTCGCTGCCGAAATCCCAAATTAGGGAGGAACCCGCGCCCACCGGGAGAAGCAGCTCCTGCACAATGTCGCTGCCGTTGATGGACACCATATAGCGCAGGTAGCGGCCCGCCCTGTCGGAGACGGGAACGGGCCCGGCAGTAACATGGCCATTCTGGTCGGCCATGCCGCCGGCGGAGCCTGCGGAGAGCGCCGCGCCAATGGCGGGGACGTTGGAGGCGTTTCCGGAGTAGCCGGTACGCAGATTATAGTTTTTATAGTACAGTGTGCCCTCCAGCGTCACGCTTCCGGCAACCGGCGCGACAGAGAGCGTGATGACGTTTCGCTCCGGCGTGTCCATGGCGGTGAAATACAGCGTGTTGCCGACATAGGTGCGCATAGTTGTGCTGTCGTACCACTCGGCCACATAATTTTCGGAGAGGGGCGTTGCGGTAATCGCGTAGAGCCTGCCGTTTACCGTGTTCGTTTCATCGGCGAAGGTGAAATAGGTGTATTCGCCGTTTACCGTTCCCTCCTGCGCCAGCACGCCGGCGTGCTTTACGATTTTTCCGTCCTTGTCCCGCTCGATCGAGGTGTCAAACTTGGAGAGCAAACTCGTCTTAATGCGCACCTGGATGCGGTTCTCGGAAACCTGCAGATTCGGCTCAACGATAATCTCCTTCGTGCGCAGGCGTCCGTCGCCATCGAAGCCCGCGAAGTTCACGGGTTTACCGTCGGCGAAGTTCATGGCCCCGCTGGCCTGCTCGTTTGTCTGCGGATTGATCGCCCAATATTTGACGCCCACGGGGGTGTAGAGCACGCTGTCGGTTGCCTCGAGGCTGATCTTTGTCACCGCCAGGGTGTCGCCGAGGTGGAACTCCTGCCCGTCGGGGGCCTTGATCTTCCGGGTCTCACGGGCGGCCAGCCTGTAGTCCGTTCCGCTGATGGTCATGGTGACGGGAAAATCATAGGGGTTCCGCAGGGTAACGCTGGAGTTGATATAGCTGAACTCCGGCTTCACGTTGAACAGAACGTAGGTGGGATAGCCGTCCACGTTTGACCTGTTCTCCTTTGCGTAGGGATTTTCCCGGAGCAGGTTATACCAGTTCTGGGTGAAGCCGTGCTTATAATCCGGGCAGATTGAGGAGATCAGCTTCTGCATATTGTCCGTATTCAGGGTGTATTGGATGGAGGTGTTGCTGGGGTCGCCGTTGGTGGCAAGGGTGTAGAGGGCCTTGTTTTCATCCGCGCCGTTCATCAGCCTGATGGCGGAGAGATACCCATACTGGCTTACGTCCGGGCCTGCGGTGGTGCTGACGGTGAAGCTGTCATTCTGGAACAGGACCGCCCTGGAACCGGCCTCCACGATCGTCGCGTCGGTGGTGGTGGCGTTTGTCACCTCGCTGCGGGTGCCGTCCGCTTTCAGATAGATCAGTGGGTCGGCTGCCTTGATGTTCACCTGGAAGGGGCGCAGGATGGGTTTAATGCCCCAGAGCCAGAGCTGGCTGCAGTCATCGTCCACGCCGACGTTCAGAAAGTCGATGGCCTGGGGGTGGTCGGCAGCCCACATAGGTCCGAACAGGTAGCAATAGCGGGAATTGGACTCGATCGGGTTGGTCGCGTAATAGGTGGGATAGATATACCTGGTCTCCCCATCGAAATCCCAGTTGGCGTTGAAGGAATACCATTCACTCCGATGGAATCCGGAGCGGTACCCGTAAGATTCCTGATAGATATAATCGTGCGTACCGGCTTCGGTCAGACCGGGGCGTTTTCCGGCGAGGGATACCTTCATCGTGGCCGCACCACTGGAGCCGCAGCCGTAGCTGCGCCACCAGTTGACCTCGGCTCCGGCCAGGAAATAGCTCTGCCAGTAGTCGCTCGTCAGCTCATAGGCCACTCTGACGGTACCGCCGCTGCCGCCCTTCCACTTGGTCTGCCAGAAGCCGTTGTTGTTGTATGCGTTAATCCCCTTGAAGCCGGTTCCGTATGATTCCGTTTTCAGGGGATTTCTGATGTTGATGGCGCTGAGCGTCTTGTAAGTCGAGAGGTTGTTCTCGTCCACAGGAGCAGAGCTCTCCGCCATCAGGGTCGCAGTGCCCGGTTCGTTCGGCGTCCGTCCGCTCTGCGCCGCATAAAGGGAAGCTTTGTCCGTATAGCTGCCGTCCAAATAAACGGCAGCGGTGTCGTTCTCACCCGTCACGCAGCCCGCCGTGGGCTCCAGCGCCAGGCCGAAGCTACCCTCGCCGGTCAGGTAATCCGTGCGCACGGGGATATCCAGGGTCAGATGGTTCACGCCGAAGGGAAACACCAGCTCGGCGTCCACCTCGGAATAGTCACGCCCGGCCCGGGCCGTGCCCTCCCCGGTGGTGACGACCTTCGCACTGATCACGGTGTTCATCGTGCCGGAGCGCTCCACCGTGACGGTGACGCTCTCGCTGTCCGCATGGTAAACCGTGTCAGAGAAGCTGACCACAGCCGGCTCCGCCTCCTCGTCGTCCACGATGGTGAAGGCGCAGGTGCTGGCGGCGGAGTTGGTGGTCCTTCCGCCGGGCGCGCCGAGGATGACATAGAACATCCGGTCGCCGTCGCCGGTGCGGTTGTCCTTCGGCAGAATCTCCAGATACTTTTCCGTCTCGCCGGGGGCGAAGGTCAGCGTCACGGACGCGCCCACGACGACGTTGGTCATCACGTTGGCGATGGCCTGCAGATCCTGGAACATATCGCCCTCGGCAGTCAGCCGCTGCGGGGCAGCGTCCCGGCCGGTGAAGAAATTCACCGCCCGCCGCAGGGGATCGGTATCTGCTTCGGCGCTCCCGCCGATGGTGAGCGTTTCGCCGTCGCCGTTTGCGGGAATTGGGCCGTTCTCCCAATCGGGAACCGCCTCGATTTCCGCCTCCAGAGAGCCCGCGCCCTCAGCGTATTCGCCTGCGTCGCTTTCGGCGGGTTCGGCGTCTCCATCAAGGAGATGCTCCGTGTCTTCATCCTCCACAGGATACGCTTGCGTCCCGTAAAGCGCTTCCAGCGCGCCGGCATAAGGGTCCTCGCCGTCATACTTATCGGAAAGGCCGCTAGCCTCCTCCAGAAACTCCATGGCGGTCTCCACGCCCTCCCGATAGGCGGCCTGCGCATCAGGGTCATCTTGAATCATTTCGGCGAATTCATCGGAATCGCTGATCGGCTTCTGCTCAAAGTCAGAGTCCTCGATCATCTCCATAAGCGAGAAGTTGTCCTCCGGGTTATCCACCTTCGTCCGCTCATCCCGGACGCGGACGACATAGTCCTCGCCGTACTTCGCCGTCATGTCCGCGATTTTGACGAGCACGCTGGATTCCGAATCCGCCGGCCCGCCCCGGCCGACGCGCAGCAGGTACGCATGATTGCCGCCCTCCTCCACGCTGGCCGCAGCCGTGGCAAGGTAGAAGACGTCATAGTCCAGAATATCGCTCCCGATTTCGATCTCGGGGAGATAAACTTCCGTCTCCTCCACCGCAAACGCCTGCGTCGGCACCACGCTTACGAACAGCGCGGCGGTAAGAATCAGACTCAGCAGTCTATTCAGTGTTCGCTTCATATTGGCACCTTCTGATTTCCCGATCTTTTATCCATTCACGATCCGCGCGATCTTTGCAACAACGTCGTTCACGTAGTCATCCCGATTCAGCTCCGTCTTCAGCCCAAAGCCGTTTTTGAGGTCGGCTGTCCTCACACTGAAGCCATTGCTCTCGATTGTGCCCTCCTGAAGATTTGGCCTGACTGTGATGACGCTGCCCTTCACCGTCACAAGAAGCTGCATTTCCAGCCTGGGCTCGCGCTTGAAGGTGATCCGCTTGCCGAGAAAGCTGGACAGCTTAAAGGGCACGGGAAATTCATCCTTATGCTGCTCCAGCAGCGAATAAAGCTCCTCAATCGTCATGCTGCGGTTCATTTCGATCTTTCTTGGTGCCGCTGAATAAACGGCTTTTTTCAAATCGTCTTTCAGTCCCATTGTGCTTCCTCCATTATTTAATAAACGTGCTGTCGCTCTCGCGCTCGGCGTTGTCGTCGTGCCAGATGAGCTCTCCGGCGTCGCTGAGCATAAAGTATCCGCTCTCCTCCCAGCTGCCGTCGAGGTAGTATTCTCCGCCGTCTTCATCGTACTCGTTCTTCTCCCATTGGGCGTTCTCATAAACGAGCCTGCCGTCCTCCAGCCTAGCCGTCATCTCCCAGGTGTCCACGACAGCCGCGCTCTCGGGCCATCTGACCGCGATTTTCACCTTGCCGGGAGCCACGCAGCGGGTCACTTCGATCTCTCCGCGTCCGGCGATCTTTTCGTACCACTTGCCATAGTACTGTTCCAGACTCTGGTCCAGGGGCTTTACGCCTGCCAGCTCGGCCACGGCATAGTACCAGCCCTGCATCGCCTCTGCGCATGTGACGTTGTCGTCCTCCCATGCGGCCTGATACAGCGCCTCGTAGTCACCGGACACATAGCGCACATAGCCGCCCGGCGCGAAGAAGAAGTCGAGACGCACGCCGTCATCCGGGAAGCTCAGAGCTACATATTCGCCGTCCGGCGTCTCGCCTGTGTCGGTTTCCCAGAAATGGCAGCCCATCACGAACTCTGCGTAGGGCGTGCCGTCTACGCCCTTCAGCTCTATTGGACCGTATTCCGTGGTGCTGAGCGTGGCGTTCACGCTCTCCTGCCAGGCGGCGCGGGCAAGGTACATTTCCACGGGCGTGTTGCCGCGGTCATAGCTTTCAAGTCCTTCGTTTTCGGCGATGAATCCGCCGGTCACTTCCGAAGCCCAGGCATTGAGCATCGTCCACTGCTCCATGCCGCTCTCCATCTCCTCGGCGGTAGCGCGTTCATAGCGGACGTCCGTGGGGTGATAGACCATGTAATGATCGCCTTTTTCGTCCTTCGCGAAAACATACGCGCCGGACATATCGTTCTGGAGCATCTCGTGGAACCTGTCCTCGCTGACCTTGCCGATGGAGCACAGCCAGCCCGCGCCCTCATGGCCGCCGGCCTCCAGCGAAGCGGTCTCGGAAACGGTAAACAGGATGCCGTCGGGGTCGTTTTCCGGGGTTTCAACGGTAACGAGGCGGTTGATCTTCGGCTTTATACTCAGGACATAGCCCGCGTTCTCATACTCGCCCCAGACCTGTGGGGGATAGGTCACGGAGATGGGGTCGAGCAGCGCGGAGTCGCCGGCCAAAAGGTCGTCAAAGCTGTCGGCCAGATAGCGGCGGTAGGTGAGAGACAGGTTCTCGATGCCCTTCAGCTCTCTCATCTCGCCGTCAAAGTTGATGAATCCGGCGTATTTCTTTCCCGGAGCGGCGCTGATGTCGCCGTACATATAGTCGCAGAGCACGCCGTCGCCCTCGGCTGCTTCGGCGCTCAGGCCGATCCAGCGATCACTCTTGTTTTCCAGGTAAACGGAAAACAGCGGACCGAACCAATCGTCGTAGTCCTGCTCACCGACGACCAGCTTCATCTCCTCGTTGTCGATCACGACGGTGCCCAGGGAGGCGATATCCACGTCCTCCACCGGCTCTCCGGTTTTGATCACCACCGGGTCGGAAATATAGTTGTGCCAGGAAAACTCATCCTCGGCCGTGGTGAAGGAGAAGGCGATCTCACTGAGGGTATCCGTGTTTACGCCGGGGACGCTGACCTTATAATAGCCAAGGGCGCGGCGGATGGTTTCGCCGGCAGGCACGGTCACGCTGAAATCTGAGCTGGAGCCGATATAGCCATCCACTTCTTCGTCGTAAAACTCGATCAGTATGGCTGTCACCATGAAGCCGTTCACGGAGCTGTCCGTCACGCCGAGATAAGCGTCCTTATCTCCCGTGTTCTCGATGTCAAGCCAGATGATGGGATCATTGCCCTCCGAGGTGTAATCCGTGTCAAGTCCCCCGGTGGTGACCTTCACGCCGTCCTTCTCGAAAATGACGCTGCCATTCGGGGAGAAGGGGCCGGTCAGCTCCTGCGTGGGTTCAGCCGTGGGTTCAGGTGTGGGTTCAGCCGTGGGTTCGGGGGAAGCCGTCGCGGCGGCCGTAGACTCCGGAGAGGGCTTCGCCGTTTCAGCGGGCGTCGGCTGCCTGCCGCAGGCCGCAAGGGCGAGCACGATGAGGGCTGCGAGGGCGAGAGCAACGAGCTTTCTCAGATTATTCATCTTTTTCATTCCTGCCTTTTATCTTTGTTTTGCTTATTTATGCGTCACGCCGGCACCATAGATGGTAGTCCAGTCGTTCTTCATCGAAATGGGTATCCAGTCGAACTCTTCGCAGAGCTGGAACATCTTCTGCGACTTCGATTCGCTGCCGTTTTCTCGCACGGTGTCGTCGCAGCAGAGCATGAAAGCCAGGCTCCTGTAGCGGTTGTTGTAGGTCACATACTCCGCCATGCTGCTGTCGCCGGTAGAGTTCCCGAACGAAAGCACGGGCTGCTGCCCGATCTCCTGCATGATCACGGAGACCTTGTTCATCTTCAGGTTTTTAATGAGGAATTCGCCGCCGAGGATCAGCTCATCGCCGTCCTTGAATACATAGTCCAGGCCATCCGTGTCGCCCTGGCCCGAGGAGACGATCAGCTCGTCGGAGCCGATGATCTGGCGGTTTGGAAGGTCAATGGGGGAATGACAGGCGATGCCGCGGACGATCAGGCGGTCTGTTCCGCTGACGATATAGATGGTGAAGTCGTTCGCCTTCAGGTATTCCACGATCTCCAGCATGGGCAGGTACCAGCCCTCGCCCCGCAGCATCCCGTCGTAGCTGGGCATGGGCTGCTTCTTGAATTCCTGGATGTAGGCGTTGAATTCTTCGACGGTCATCCCTGCGAAGGCGGAGGCGACCGCCTTCCCGTGGTCTACCTCCAGTCCGGAGAAGGATTTGCCCGTCTCGTTCTGTTCCTTGATCTTGTTGGCGACCTCTTTTTCAAAGTCGGAGGCTTTGTCTTTATAAGTCGGGTCCTCCAGCACGCGGTACTTGAGGAGCGTATAGTCAAAATAATTCGGGTCGGTCTCGCAGAACAGGGTGCCGTCCAGGTCAAATACGGCGATACGGTCGAGCACGGGGATGAAGTCCTCGCTGTCGGGGTCGGTGATCGCAGCCATATATGCCGTCAGGGCGATTTTGGCGGGAGCGTCGTCCGTCCACAGTCCCAGCGCAAGGGGAGCTGCATCCGTTTCGCTGATCCGTGCGGTCAGGATTTTGACCTGCTCCACAGTCAAAACGTCCGAAGCGCCGAGGGTGCCGTCGCCGTAGCCCAGCACCAGCCCGGCTGCCGAAAGCCGGTCGATCTCATCCTTAGCCCATGCGGGAACATCCGCAAACGCAACGGCGTCGGTCGCTGGCTCCAATTCCGGCAGGCAGCGGGAGAGAAGGACCATGGCTTCAACGCGGCTGATTGTATTTTGCGGGCAGAGCGTGCGGTCGCTGTAGCCTTTGAGGATGCCTTTTTCCACCGCCGCAGCCAACTCCGCGGCAAAATATGGACTGACTGTTTCCGCGTCCGTGAAAGCGGAGAGGGCGGCAGTTCCGTCGGGCAGGGAGATTCCCACAGCGTCAACAAACGCGGCGACTGCGTATTCGCGGGTGGCAGCGGCGGTGTGCTCGTCCTCAACCTGGCCTGCCATGACGTAAAGCTCATAATAATCGTCGTAAAGGCCCAGGCAGGCATCCATGCCGGAGTTGGTATTGAACGCTTTTTCCAGCACGGCCTCCCAGGATCCGTACTGTTCGTACAGCTCATCCGGCATAGGGCCTTCCTCATGGCCGTATTTTTCCAGATTTCGCGCCTTTGCAGCCGCAAGCCCTTCCGGGTTGTCGGCGTAGCCGGCGAGGCGGAGCTCGTTGCGCTTGCTGCTGACGGCTCTGGCGATTTCCTCAATGCCCTTGCCCTCAATCCGCATCGCGTTCATCATGGCGTACATCTCGATGATGCTCTCATGGTAGGCAATGCGGGCAAGGCGCCCCTGCTCTCCGTTTACCAGATCCGGATCAGACCAGTCAAAGGACGCATAGCTGCTGAGGCTGCCCTCCGGACTGGGGGAGAAGCCGTAGACTGCCGTCGGATCCACGACGATATCCGCCATTGCCTTGGCGTTGAGCCGTGGATCGTGCTCGTAGTGGAAAGCCGATCCGGCTGAGCTCGCTTGATCTGCCGCTGAAACCGGGAATGCCAGGATCGACAGGGCGAAGACAAGGCACAGCAGAATGGGTGAAAGCTTAATTGGGCGGTTTGATGCGTGTTTTCTTTTCATTGGAAAATCCCCTTTGCCACTATTACTTTAACTTATTATTTTATCACGGATTGGCCGCATTTTCCAGATGTTATTTTGCAAAAGCGGCACTTTGGAAAAATCAAGTATTAAATGCGCACAAATTTTCAAAAGTTTTTTGTGCAATTTGAACACGACGACGAAGCCGCCGCAAATTCCTCTTTGCGCCCGCCTGCGTTACATCTATTCTTTTCATCATGGCGATAGGCCCCCTCGCTTTCCGCCGCCGCTCCGGGCGGCAATGCTCATTCCCGCTTATTCCTGCCTATTCCCGCTCGATCCTGTTTATCATGCCGCGATCCCCAGCGCCCGCAGCTCCGCTTGATATGCCATTTCAGAGGACGCATAGCCCAGCACACGGCGCGGGTAACCGTTCATCCAGTCGGCCACCGCCGCCACGTCCGCCGCGCTCACGTTCTCAAACACGGTGCCCTTTGGCAGCTTCCGCCGGATCATCCCGTTGTTGTTCTCGTTGGTGCCCCGCTCCCACGAGGAATAAGGGTGCGCATAATAGACCTTGGTGCGGGGCAGCGTCTTGTTGATGCAGGACTTTTCCAAATCCTCCGCCGCCGCAAACTCCGATCCATTGTCCACGGTGATGCTCTTGAAGATGGCGCGGAAGTTGACCGCTCCGTACTTCCGTTCCAGCGCATTGACGGCCCGCGTGATTGTCTCCGCCTTACGGTTCGGCAGCAGCACAATGATTTCTTTCCGCGTTTTCCGCTCCGTGATGGTCAGCAGGACGGCCCGGCCTTTGTTCTTTGCGCTGTAAACGGTGTCCATTTCCCAGTGCCCAAATACCTTGCGATCCTTGACCTCCTCCGGGCGGTTGTCGATGCTCTCCCCGGCGGGAGCGCGGGCCGGTTCTTTCTTCTCGACGTGCTGGTATGCGTTCTTCTGCGTCCCGTGGCGCGGGCAATCCGCCATAGTCAGCCGGAGGAATACGCCCTTATGAATGTAGCTGTAAATTGTGGGCGCGGACAGGGTGACGGAAAACTGTTTGCCGTCGATCTCCGCATACCCCAGCGCCGCCGCCGGGCTGCACTCCCGGTCAATAATGGTATCTTCAATATACTTGGCAAGCTCATGGTCGGCTCCGATTTTCAGCTCCGGCCCCTTGTTCCGCAGGTTTTCTTGATAGCGAGCCTCCGCAATAGCAGTTGTCCGAAAAGCTCTCCCATATGTTCATGTACGCCAGATTGCCCCAGTCGTATTTCTCGAACACGTCCCGCGTCATGATCTCGGAGACGC
>Ga0208297_1001426_pt1 | contig 22675 bp, 26 predicted proteins | sample LMS_cellobiose_e_FD_187367 | JGI IMG/M metagenome (GOLD analysis project Ga0208297, IMG submission 187367) | Rumen-fistulated moose microbial communities from Alaska, USA - LMS_cellobiose_enrichment (SPAdes) (version 2) | ecosystem: Host-associated > Mammals > Digestive system > Stomach > Rumen... | reverse complement strand
CCCGCTTGGTAGGCGGTCATGGTGTAGACATCTTCTTCCGTTTCGGAAGGAGCAGTGGTTTCGATCGCCTCGGCGGCGGGCTGTTCGGCATCCGTTTCAAGACTCTGCTGCGGCGCGCCCGTCACGAGCGGCGCGTCGGTCCCGGCGTTTTCCTCGGGCTGAGCAGCCGAAACGCTTCTACAGGCAGCCAGCGAAAGCACAAGCGCTGCGATTATAATCAAAATGAGTACCGTTTTTTTCATGGTTGCCCTCCATTGGTTTGATGCGAGGCATATTATAGTCCCGAACAGGAAAAATGCAAGCGGTTCGTAACACTCCGAAATCACCTGAAACAACAGTTCGGCTGCATCCCTGGGTATCATAATTGGAACCTCGGTCATCAGGGATGCGGGATCCCCAGCATATCGAAAAGCCGGACAAAAGAATCCTGTCCGTCCAGGCAGGTGTCCGTCAGCCATGCCGTTTACAACTTTGGAAACCGCGCACGCCGCTTCTGCAGCACAGCCTTTTTCGTTTCGACTTCCCGCTTCAATTTCCGGATCTCCGGACTAGCGTCTTCTTCCCGGTAAAGCAGACCGATCAAGGCGTCTTGTTTTTCGATGATCTCGTTTTTCACGCTTCTTGTGGGTTCCAGGTTCTCTGCAACCTCCAGCCGCATCTGAACAACACGCTCTTCTGCCACCTGACGCAATCTTTCCGTCTCTATCCGGATTTCCTCCATGCGTTTGGTGATGCGTTCCGTCTTAAAAATGACCTCGGGATAAGCCTCTGCAAAGCGGCGGTAGAAAACGGAGCGGTTGCTGAGCAGCAGCCGAACCTCTTTGCTTATGGCTTCTGTTTCGTCTGCCTGACTGCTTTCAATGCCCGTTTTGACCAGTTTCAGCACAAAGTGAGACATCACATTGTCTGCGATAAAGATCGTGGTCAGGGAGAGCGCCATAATCTCTCGCACAGTAAGGCTAACATGTTCGGAAAGACGGAGCAACAACGGATTGATCAGCTCCACGATCACCACTCCGCCAAGCCCGAACAGAATCAGGTTTCCGATCCAGACTCTGCCATGTAGATTCATGGGCTTCTGGCTATAATCCCACCAACGAGCATGGAAGCGTTTCTCCAGAACATAACTCGTCATGTATTCCAGAACGCCACATAGAAGGAACGATACGATGAAAGTCGTACCGACGGAAAATTCCAACGGAGCAAGCCCCTTTATCACTACGGTGATTAGCGCCGCACCGGAGCCATAGATTGGGAGCCATGGGCCGGTCAGAAAACCACGGTTGATAAAACGGTGAAACTGAAAAAGCTTCAGTGTTACCTCGATACACCAGCCGAGAAAAGCATAGGTAAAAAACAGCAATATCAAGTTTATCAGGCGTTCAGTCGCCATTCTCCCAAACTCCTCCGTATTCCAAAATAGGCTGCAGCCTGTATATCTTAGTATGATTCGCCATGGTCATATTCACCGTACTCGCAGCCAATGTGGGAGGCCTCTATTTCATCTGTCAGAATTAGCTGTCCATCCTTCCGGTCATACAGCTTCATCGTGCCCCAGCCGTTACCGCCATTCCAAAGGCGGTTGTGATGCCTGCTGCCGTCCGGTGCTTCATAATTGATCAGCAGCATGTCCTTTTTCAGGCAGTGCACCTCCGTCTCCATAGCAGCGTGGATGTTCTCCTGGCGCACGTGCCAGATGACCTCCTCTTCGTGTTCCTCAAAAGAGAATGAGGTTTTCACCATCAGGTGAAGCTTGGAAAAGTTGAAGTCATACTCCTTGCCCTCATAATAAAATACGCCGAGCAGCCTGCGGTCCAGCGGCACAAAGTAGATTTTAGGCCTGCCACCACCAATGTCAAAGACACTGTTATGTAGCTGCTGCCCTGTCTTTTTACTGGTCAGGCAGTTGGAAGACAGCCAGACCCAGGGTGTGGTGAAATCCCGTCCCCAGTTTTTATCGGCGTAGCCATAGCAACGCTCCGGCGTAACTGTGTACTGTCTTCCGTTGTAAATAATGGTTCCACTATAAGCACTCTTCATGCCCTCAGCGTGCCAGTACATGGCGAAGGCTTCCGCATCTCGCATGGGCTTGCTGGCCCCGTATCCAACGTTAAAAGCAATCTGCTTATCTACTGTCAGATCCCAGATCATTGTTCCTGCATCACACATCCACTCAGGATGAGTTGCTGCATCCTCCGCCGCAATGTTTACACTGCCTTTCAGAGCTGTCTCGCAGGCCAGACAGTCCGCCGCCTCGATCCGATACGGGGCGTCCGCATGCAAACAGACATCTTTCCAGGCAAAGAATCGGTGCAGTTGACAGGCATCCTCACCCCATGTGCCAACCTTCACCATGAGGTAGGAAGGTTTCTTTCCTGCAACCCGGTTCTCCGGTAGTTGTCCCAAAACAGGCTTCTCTTCTGCCAGTGCAGGGTTGCAAACAAAAAACTCAATAAAAAACGGCTTGTCCTCTCCGGTCTCAGCATCCTGGGCAGTGAAGGAATGCCACCACCAATCGTAGCCATGATGAGTCAGAGGGCCGTGCAGCATGCAAGCGTCCTGGGTGATATCGTGATGATTAAACATGGAACAGCGTTCGCTTCCTCTCTATTCTATCTACTAATGAAAAGTTCCCATACTATGATTCATCATACTTGAACAGACTATAGCTTGTCTAACCCCTAAAAGTCAAGGTCATGATATCACCGCTTCATTGTTTGGTATTCCTTTTGGCAATAAAATCACCCCACTCGTTAGCATCATATCACATGTCTAGAAAATGGGGTGCAGTTCGCCATGCGGGCATCTTTTTCACGGATTTTTTGCTGCGTTCAGGATTTGCATAAACTCTTCTCCCGTGATGGTTTCATGTTCATATAGATAGGACGCCAGCTGATCCAGCTTGCCGCGATTGTCTTTCAGAATGGACAGTGCTTTTTTATGCTGCTTTCGAACAAGCTCCACGACCTGCTCGTCGATCCTGCTTTGTGTTTCAGCAGAGCAGGCCAGGGATGTATCGCCGCCAAGATACTGATTCGTGACTGTCTCCATGGCGACCATGTCAAAATCCTCGCTCATTCCGTAGCGGGCAATCATGGCGCGGGCAAGTTTTGTAGCCTGCTCAATGTCGTTGGCGGCTCCGGTGGTGATGGAACCGAATACCAGTTCTTCTGCGGCCCGGCCACCGGTGAAGGTTGCGATCTTGTTTTCCAGCTCCTGCTTGTTCATCAGATAGTGATCGTCATTCTCCACCTGCAGCGTATAGCCCAAGGCTCCGGAGGTACGGGGGATGATGGTGATTTTCTGCACCGGAGCGGAGTTCGTCTGCTTTGCGGCCACGAGAGTGTGACCGATCTCATGGTAAGCGACGATCTTTTTCTCCTGATCCGTGAGAATCGCGTTCTTCTTCTGATAGCCGGCAATGACCACTTCGATGCTCTCCTCCAAATCGGCCTGGGTGGCAAAACCGCGACCGTCACGCACCGCGCGTAGTGCGGCCTCATTGACAATGTTAGCAAGCTCAGCTCCGGAGGCGCCGGAAGCCATGCGCGCCACCTGCAGGAAGTCCACATCGTCGGCAACCTTGATCTTTTTCGCATGCACCTTCAAAATGGCCTCTCGCCCTTTGAGGTCGGGCAAATCAACAGGCACACGCCGATCAAATCGTCCGGGGCGTGTTAGAGCGGGATCAAGCGACTCGGGGCGGTTGGTTGCGGCGAGGATGATCACGCCATTGCTTCCGTCAAAGCCGTCCATCTCCGTGAGCAGCTGATTAAGGGTCTGCTCGCGTTCATCATTTCCGCCGTACTGTCCGGCGCTTCGCTTCTGGCCGATGGCGTCGATCTCGTCAATAAAAACGATACACGGCGCTTTCTCCTTGGCCTGGCGAAACAGATCCCGTACCTTGGAGGCACCCATACCCACAAACATCTCCACAAATTCCGAGCCGGACATGGAAAAGAAGGGGACATTGGCCTCACCGGCCACGGCCTTTGCCAGCATGGTCTTGCCTGTTCCCGGCGGGCCCACAAGCAGGACACCCTTAGGCATGGAGGCGCCGATCTCACGATATTTTGCGGGATTTTCCAGATAATCCACGATCTCCTGCAGGCTTTCTTCCGCCTCGTCAACACCCTCCACATCGCTGAAGCGAATGCCGTCAGAAGACTTGACATAGACCTTAGCGTTCGATTTGCCAAGGTTGAACATCATGGATCCGGCGCCGCCTCCCGCCTTGTCCATAAGCTTCTTTGACATGAATTGACCGAGCAATATGAAGATACCGATCGGCATTAGCCATGAAAGGAGCAGGCTTGTCAGGGGAGACGTTTCTTCTACGATCTCGCTTGTGAAAGTTGCCCCGGATGCGTGGAGCCGCTCAACCAAACCGGGATCCTCAATCACGCCTGTCCGGTAAATCGCAGATTCATCTTTGTCGGTGAAGACGATTTGATTTTGCTGGATCTGGACTTTTCCGATTTCTTCCCTTTCGGTCATAGTCATGAAGGTACCGTAGTCTACATCCTTTATGGCTTTCCTGGCAAGATATGGGGCGACGAGACAGTTGAATATAAGAATCGCGAGAATCATCGCCACATAGAAATAAATGAGTGGCTTTTGGGGGCGTTTCACTTCCTGCATGCAAGGTTCCTCCTAAATAATATTGATGGCTTCATGATGCTGCTGACTAGGCTGGTATACCTGAGGCCTATGATTCATCCGCTGTCTCAGCCAGCAGACGGTGGAGAATACAGTTACCAAGCCGCTCCTCAAGGCTGCGGTACTGCCGAATCTCTTCTTCTGTGAACTCTGCAAAACACACCGCGTCCACATCCCGATCCAACTGCTTCAGTTCCTCTGTGAACTCCGGTGCCTGGAAAGAGAAGCGCTCTTTGCCTCCAAGGGGTGACTCTCGCCTCACCAAGCCGTCCGCCAGAAGTCGGGCCATTGCCACAATCACAGCAGGTTTTCTTATACCGGTCAGCAAACACAGGCTCTCAATGCTGCAAGGTTCTTTTTTCTTTTCCATGCAGTATAACAGCTTGATTCTGGCCTCATCCATTCCGTGCTTTCGGCCAAGCGTTTCCAGATATCGGCCAAGCAGCCGCGTTTCAAGAATCGCGCTGCGCACCGGGAAGGCCGTGCCGCTTTCGCCAGATAGGGCAGACAAGTCTGCCCCCGCGTTCAGCTTCCGTATCCCCGGCGTGAAAGGCAGCGTCAGACTGTCGTGGCTGACAGCCAGCAGGTAGCCGTAAATCACCGGCAACCGCTCCTGATAGGCAGGTGTATCAAAGGTTTTCCTGAAGAACTCGTTATAGTAGCCAATAACACTTTTCTTCATTTTGATTGTGCTGCTCAGATTCAAACTTTGGTCCACCAACGAGCCCTTGGTGTACTGATAGTAATAAACCGGGGCTTTCAGGATCGCTATGTTCTTGACATGTAGAAGATACTCCAGATTGAAGATCATATCCTCACTGTAACTGATATTCTCGTCCATACGTATGCCGTAACGCTCTATGATGTCCCTTCGGTAAAGCTTGTTCCACAGGACGCCATAGTAAAGGTCCGCCGGCGCAAGCATCATCTCATTGGCATACTGTTGGCGCGTCAGCGTCCCGGTTGTTTCAATGGAGCCTTTTTCCGACACATTCCCATCTACGACGCGATAAAAGCCACCGACTGCCAGTTCCGCTGCCTGCGCTTCCATCTCCCGCACCAGCAGCTTTGTGGCGTCCATCGGCAGCCAATCATCCACATCCGCAAACTGCACATATGTGCCGCGTGCCTCGGCAAGGGCCCGGTTTCGCGCCGAGGATACACCCCCGTTTTCCTGATGGATCGCCTTTACTCTGTGATCCGCGGCGGCAATCGCCTGCATGATTTCCCAGGAGCGATCCCGGCTGCCGTCGTCTACCAGAATCAGCTCCAGTTCCGGGTAGTCCTGATTCAGTATGCTGTCCGCGCAGCGCTTGATGCATTTCTCACCGTTATAAACGGGAACGATGACACTGACCTTTTCCATCCTTTATTCCTTCCTAAACAAAACATATTTTTCCAATGGGAACAGCACGGCTACCTGCACCAGTCCGGCAGCCGCAGCAGCTATGGTTCTTGCCAGCGCCGCAAAGGTCGTAGCAGACAATCTGGCGGTGATCCATCCCTGCAGCCATGTGGAAAAAAGAATCAGCGCTGCCAGGATAAGCAGGTACGCAACGAGTCCTCTCCGGCTTCCCTTGCCGCGAAATGTGGCCTTCATGTTCATGAAATAGCCGTAAAGATTGGCAATGAAATTAGACAGGAAGAACGGGAGCACATATCCCCAGGTTACAGCGCCGTCGATCACATAGGGGGATGGCCCCTCAAAGAGTGTCTCTGGGCGAAAAACCGGACGCAGAACCGGGGGAAGCTTGGCCATAACGCCGTCAAAAAAAAGAGGCAGAAGATTAGCAAGGGCAAGTTGCAGCAGCGTGATACTGAAGGATACCAGGTTAAACTTTATAAACTGCCAAAGGATATTGTCACTGAATCGGGTGTCAAGCTTTTTCAGAAAAGACATGCCCGACTTCTTTCGTAAACCTTCATTCATCTCGTATCATTCCATTTCCTTCGAGCAATTACAGGATCCATGGGCTGCAGCCCAGATAGATCAGGTTGATGCCCGCTGTGATAACGCCGCAGCCAATCAATACACCAACCATGCCAAGTCCCATCATGGGGTTAAGAATGACGATAAAGCCGAAGATTGTCAACAGAATACCAAGAATGAGCGCGATCCACCAGTTGGAGCCGATCATTTCTCCGAAGCCAAATCCGTCAGCTTCTCTCTTGATCTTGCGCAAGTGGAAAGCGTGAACGATCCGAATGATGCCCAAGGCCAGAATCCACCAGCCTGTCAGCAGGATCACAAGCACACCAACAGACATCTGAAGCGCTGGCGAGAATGCAAGCATAAGGCCGAAGATCAGAGATACAACTGCGCTCGCCAGCACCCATGCACTCTGCCGCACGACACCTTGGATATCGAACCAAGTAACAATACGCCCGATACCGTCAGCAATCATGACGATTCCCAGAACAAGGGGGATCACAGCGGATGTCTCTACAGGCGTGAAGAAGCAATACACGCCAACGATAATCATCAACATGCCAAAGAATACAGATAATACTTTTCTTTTCATCAAAACCAGCATCTCCATTCCTGAAAGCAAACTCCCCACCGTAAGAGGTGGGGAGCTGTCAAGAGATCAATTAGCCTTCAATGGCAATGTACTTCTTTTCAGGCAGCTGCGGCTTTGCTTCCTTCTTCGGGATCTGCAATGACAGAACACCGTGCTCCAACTTGGCCTTGATATCGTCTTCTGTGATGTCTTCACCAACATAGAAGCTGCGGCTCAGATTGCCGGCGTAGCGCTCCTGACGGATAAGCTTACCGGTTTTCTTGTCCTTCTCATCCTTGTCGAGGCCTTTTGCCGCAACGATGTTCAGGTAGCCGTTTTCCAGACTGAGCTGAACCTCGTCCTTGTGGAACCCAGGCAACTCGATATCGACTTCATAGCCGTCATCGCGCTCCCGCACATCCGTCTTCATCAGGTTCTTCGCGTTGTGACCATAGAGCGGTTTCTCCATCCGGACGAACTCGCGATCCATGTCATTGAACCACCGATCCATCAGATCCTCACCAAAAATACTAGGCATGTACAACATAAGTCAAACCTCCTTTTATTTTCGGTCCTGGATGCTGTTCAGGGCTGTTGTTATGATATATGCCGCAAGGAGAGTTGGGGAAACCCGGAACCCCTGTTCCGGATCTCTTCCCTTCTTGCAGGTATGTTATACCACTATTATTAGCACTCGTCAAGAGAGAGTGCTAATTCTTTTGTGAGGAAATTGTGAACTGTCATTGCAGCTATTTTCTCAATAGCATGAAATGATTCGAACAGTGGATCGTCTGCCTTGCAAATTAGCACAGGTTTGGAGTGGGTAAAATGCTCCGATTAGCAAAACGGGCATTTTGATTAGCAAGAAACTTGAAAACTTGCTAATTATTCTTAGCAAGACGATTAAAATACAAAAACCTGCTAATCCGGATTGGATTGTTCAAGTTCTATTTTCGTAGCCCTTTGCTAATCGCTTGCTAATCGATTTTAAGCCAATGTGCAAAAAAATAACGCCGAGGACACTTGGAAAACTCCAGTGTTTCTCGGCGTTTTTTGGCGTCCCTGGCGGGATTCGAACCCACGGCCTTCCGCTTAGGAGCGCAAATCACAGCCGTTTTAATGGACTATTTATTTCACGATTTTCGTCTTGAAAAACACGATTTTTGTATATATGACAGGCCTTTTTGAATTCCAAAAACGATCTTGTTTCACGACCTTCGTCGGAACCGTTCCAAAAAAGTTGTAGTAAACCTGTAGTAAATGCCGCTACCTAGGCGGAAGGTGTTGTGTTCCATCTCCGTCGTATTGATATGTGTTTTCTATTTAATATGTCTTCCGTTCAAGTGCCCACTTTCTTTTTGTTGTGCTTATAATAGCTCGCTAATGACGATAGTTTTCTACCACTTCAATCGATTCTCTATCTTCCAATTATACGCAACTTTATTAGATGGTTGCAATTCATATCATTTAATTGTTACAGCACAGCTATGGCTTATGACCGCAGAACGCTGTTCTTGAGAATTATCACCTAAACTTAAGTCTTTTATAGTCTTCGATATAATCCCTTTGTGTCGGGGCGCTTTCTTTAATTCAACTGCCAAACTAATCTTTCCTCTGTGGTCTTTCTTCTTCGCAATCGCTGACGAATTATATCGTTCAATAACCTTAATCATTTCAGATGCTCCTGGCTGCGAAAGATCAATTTTAATACACTCGATTCTTGATGCCTTACTTGTCATTATGCTGCCTCCTTACTGTTTTTGCGGTACGTTTTCGAAATTTTCTTTTCTGCACTTGAAATCCAATCTTGAATGTCGCCAGTAATCTTTTTCGTTTCATTTTCACGAATAATGACTAAACAAATAATCAGGCAATTCTGATTCTCAATCCCATTCAAATCATCTGGATTTAGGACGAAGGCGCAATATTTTCTTCCGTTTTTTATACCATCTCGCCTATACCGAAAATAATATCTTCTATCAGATTCAAAAAGAATAGCACCTAACATACCGGTTCTCAGCATGGAAAACAAACGCTTCTCATGATCAGTCTCCAAGCCTAATTCTCCGTCTTCAAAATCGACACTAACTTGTAACGGTTCATCAACCATTTTTTCTAAAACATTATAACATACTAAGAGACGTGCCAAACACGAATCTGATTTGCTTATTTTGTCTAGGGGTACAGCATTTAATCTATTAACCAAGTCAGTTTTCTTTTTTTGGATGCCATCCCGAAAGAGTTTTCTTCCTTCATCATCCGCTCCGTTAGTCACAAGTGTGTTATATGCCTCCATGGTTAGCCTAAATTGATTATAGTCCTCTGCCGGAAACTCTAAATGTATTTTCAGTATACTATTTACATCGTCACTATTATTGTTAATCACAGTGCCTTTGCTTTGGATTTGAAATGAAACCAATCCGTTATTTTGAAAGCTTTTCTCACATTCAAAAAGCTGTACACATAGAATGTTTGTGTTCTTGATGCTTTTGCCAAACGCATCACCTAACAAATCTTTTGATATAAAGAGACACTTCTTATGTTTTTTATCCAATACAAGGGCTAAAATCACGCATACTACAAATTGCCCTAAGCCGATTACTGATAAATAGACGATACTAAGGTCCAGTATATACGCAACGCGGTAGCAGCAAATTAGTATCGCAAAAAGCACTAACCAAATATACCTGAATACTGTTGGATACTCCGGATCGATTTTTTTAATTATCAAAACAGCAATGATTGGGCATAAAAAGGGAAGGACCGAAGAGAAATCTACAATCTCATCCCATATGTTAATGGCCGGATTAATAGTTATTACTTTCGGAACATCATAATAATAAACATATGAAAAAAGAACAGCGATATATAGTCCTATGCACAGTACTATTTCGATAATCGTTGGATCAACTTTGTTTCGCTGCTTCAAAATTGTTTTATCCACGACAAAGCCTCCGACTGTTTTTGAATCGATGACATTCTATTTAATTAATTTTACCACACAGTTCTGATTAATTCAACAAAAATAGATCATGCTATAGAAACTGCCGCCATTAAGCAACGGCGGCAGAGAGTAAAATTATTAAGCTTTGCATTCTAAAGTCTAATACTGTTAGCTTCTCAAATAATTGTTGAATCGCGCTTTTCTGAGGACGCATGATAATACCGCCATATCCATCTATTTAATCAACTTAATCAACGGTTTACCGCTTGTTCAATCAAGCCTTTTTCTTCCAGAAACTTGTTGTAATTCTCCATAGATTTACCTTCCTTATATCTCGTAAGATGCGTATAAACCTTAAGCGTTAGTTCCAAATTAGCATGGCCGAGATACCGTTGTGCCGATTTAATATCGACGCCTGCATCATACAACAGGGTAGCGTAGGTATGCCGGAGCATATGAGCGGTGAAAGGTTCTATGGCCATCTCTTGCCCGTTAGATCTTGAACCACTTGTTCCTCCGTAGTATAGGTTCAGATGATTCATATATGAATTCCACGCACTTTTATATGCAGAGCTTGACATTAGTCCCCCTTGGCTGTCTGGACAGACAAGCTCATTGTCTGCGCCTTTCACCTGGACAAGAACATTGTGAAGGAGTGTGGGAATCGGCACCTTTCTCGTGCCTGCCTTAGATTTAGGGCTCTTTATTCTCGGCTGATTTGTAATGATCTCAACCGACTTTGAAACCGATATGAACCCTCGCTCCAGATCCACATCTTTCCATGTCAACGCAAGCAACTCCCCCTTTCTTAACCCGCAGTAGAGCATGATCATAGCCGGATACCCCATGAAATGAGATTCCCAGGTTTGATTTATCATCTTGATCTGCTTCTCCGAGAGTGCCTCCCTCTCATTCGGCTCCTTCTTCGGAACCTTGATCTTTTCAAAATCGCGTCTTATCACTTCTCCTGCACATGCCACTTCAAGTATGCGAACAGCCGTTTGTTTCATCTGCTTCATCGTCGCAGTGGCATATCCTTCCTCTCCCTTTTTATTGATCAAGATTTGAATGTGAAACTGCCTTATATCTCTGATTTTCATTTGTCCAAGCGCAGGAAGCAAATGATTGTTGAGCAGAGATTGCATCCTGTATCGCCATTTTTCAGATTGTGTCCCGCCAAAGCTTTTCATCCAGATCTCAGCCAACTCCCCAAAGGTTGTCGCTCCCGATAAAAGGTATCCTCCGTATTGAAGAGTTTTCTTAGCCTGGTCAGTCTTTTCTTCAAGTTCCTTCTGTGTCTTTGCATAGACGGTACGGCGGATATAAGAGCCATCGGCCTTTTTGCCTGTAAGCACTTGCTTTTGATAGAGTCCGTCATCTCGCTTTTTAAGCCGTGCCATTTCTTCTCTCCTTTGACAGCAACCACTGAATAAACCTTTCCCGCTGGATCCTTCGCTGACTGTTCAGCAAAAACACCGGAAAATCACCCATGTCTGTTACTGTGTAGGCAGATGCCACCGAAACGTGTAGCACATCTGCCACATCATAAACCGTCATCAGCTCCGGAAGCTCGTTCAGACTGCGATACTCGTTCGGTATCCGTTCCGGCCGCGGTTTGTAGAGGCGTCGTTTCTTCATTTTGCATCCTCCTCTCTGCTTTCAAGCCATGAGAAAAAGCTATCTTTCAGCACGAGATTCCTTTTCAGGATCTCAAGCTTTGGAAAATCGTCCCTGCGAAACAGTTCTGACATGTAGGAATGACCCACTCCAAGTATCGCTTGAACATCTTGTCCATCTAAAACGATGGGGAGCATACGATAATCCTTTCTAACATTTCTTTTCATCATCAAGCCTCCTTTGACTGTTATCTTGTAGATCAAGCCATTCCCAGAAGTAGTCTTTTCTGATGCAAAACCGATTAGCAATACACATTCCAGGAAAGTCTTCTCTGCGAAACAAAGTGTAAACGAAGACATTCGATAGTTTGAGGATGTCGGCAATGTCTTTTACAAAATATACAATCCTTTTTTCAGATTCCATGTTGCACACGCCTCCCTTCCAACCAAGTCAAAAAGTTCTTCTGTGATACTACCCTCCGTTTTCCTATTGTCACGGAAGGGAACCCTGGACTATGAAACAGCCTTCGAGCGTAATCAAGGGATACATCCAATGCTTCTGAAACATCCTTCGGTCGAAGCACAAGCGGCAGAAGGTCACGAATATCTTCCTTCATGTGCTATTCCTCATACTGCTTGCGAAGCTGCTTGAGCGCTCTGTCCACACAATGCCGAACTGAGCCTTCCCACTTAGAATCTCTTTCAGCTATCTGAGAGATCGCCTTTCCTTCGAAAAACAGTTCATAGGTTCGCTCGAATTGTTCAGGAGTCAATCTTTCCATGGCATCATGCAGTTTTTTATTGTTTGCCAAGAGGAAATACTCGTCCTCCGCAGATTGCCTCATTGTGTAGTTGTCTATGTACTCCAAAGGAATCGGTGCAATATGCCTCTTATCCTGTTGCCTGATTCGGCGATCTAATGCCCCCTGCTCAATGAAGAAGGCTTCAAGTTCAGCGTCATACGGAAATTGTTCCAACACCTCCCTGTACATCTTCAGATCCTCTTTGCTAAACTTGCTGTACTGGTACTTTCCATCTACGATTTTCATTCTTCTGTCCTTTCCGCCTGAAAGGACATCGCGGGGATGGAACGAATAAGCCTGATCGCGCACTAAAGAAAGGGTACGGAACATTCCTTTACCGAAACGGCTCAGGTTCGTATTCGTATCCAAGCCCTTAATGCATATCAGGCTTTGAATGATGTATTTGTGAAGGGATTCACTTCACAGGTGAAATGGTAGCGGAGAGGGGTTGATTTGACAGTACCAAAAAATGGAACGGTTTTGGCCGTTTTTGGCTTGTTTTTGATGTGTTTTTTGCAAAAAAGTCAGATATTTAGGGAAAAACGACCGTACCAAATTTTGGTACGGTCAGAAATAATATATTATTCTAAATAATCGCCTTCGGGGACGCGAAATCTCTTATATATTCAGGCGAATAATTTGTTTATGCCTTCGCTCGGCATATCGAAGAGTGGCTGCTGCACCGCCATAAGAGTGCGAGTCACATATCTCATGCTTAATGACCATTTATTACATATAAAAGGATTGTCTCTCGTCCAAAACTCAAGAATTCTACTTCATAAATTAAATGCCGATAAATATTTATATACCCATAAGGATTTTTTCTCTCCATACGGTGTTTACAATGTCAAGAAACTATATGTTGAAGGAGATGATGGAGAAAATGATTTTTGGGATGCATAGTGACCAATTAATAGCTATTACTTCGCTGTGTGCAGTAATAATCAGTACACTTTCATTTGTGCTGACAGTTATAACTGGTTTTCTGCAGATAAAACACAATAAAAACAGCATCAGACCTATATCTGATATACGGGTTCAAGATTACGAGGATTTGATTGCTGTTAGAATTGAAAATGTTGGAATTGGCCCACTTGTAGTAAGAAAGCTTAGATTTAAAAGAGAGGATGATAATATAGAATATTCTTCTTTAATTGAAATGATGCCATATATCAACGAACAGTGGACTACGTTCTTTGAAAAAGCCGATGGATGGAAAATTCCAGTTGGAGGAAAGATAGATTTAATAGAATTAAGTCCTGCTTTAGAGGAATCAAAAGAAAGTGTTCGTAAAGCTTTATCTACAATAACGGTGCTGCTGACCTATACAGATGTTTATGGGACCATTTTCAAAGATAGCCGTAAATTAGATTTTTTTAGTAGACACTTTAGGATTAACTGAGACGAGAACACATTAGCCATATATAAAGGAGGAAAAAATATGCTTCTTGTTTATGTTATTGATGGATATATCTTTAGGCGGGAAGGTGACGAATCAAGCCGCTATTATACTATAATTCATCCCGACGGGAGGTATTTAGACAGAAATCACTATTTTTCATCAGAGGCTGAAATGAGAGAATGGATTAGGAACAGAAATTACTGATCCTGTATTACATAGAGGCCATTTGCAGATTGTCTTTGTGAACAGAACAATTAGAAAAAGATGCTTAACATAACAGTTTACGTTTGTTCACTTAAAGGTATGATATCAGCTAAGCAGGTTCAGATAACAACGAATTAGAATTATCGCCGAGGCAATCACCTCGGCGATTCTAACGATTCAAGTTTGCTTTACTCCCCCGTGAACAGATCCTCGCCTGATAGATAAGAGTATCCGTCTTCCTTTTCAGTAAATCCGTTTATTGAGATAAGGCCGATACGGTCGACAGTCAAAGAGGGGATCAGCTCAATTTGTTTGATCTCATGGTGGATCTCATCCAGTTCCATCGGCTGTTTCAAATATTTCGCCTCATAGATGGCGACGGCGTTATCATATTCCAAGGCAACATCAAACTCTCCGTTGGTTCGCTCCTTGGGGTTGTCATAATAGTAAGAGCCGATGTTTTTCACGCCGGGAAGATCGCCGGCCTTCGCTTTCATGGAGAAGAATGTCCTGCAGATTTCTTCAAACCTGCGGGAAATGAATTCCACAAGCGACGGAGCGATGTATTCATCAAAGAAGGATGCAGCGCCCAACATCTGAAGCGCGCTTCGATTGCGATACACATAGGTGAAGTAAAAACGCATCAAATTGTCATTGATCTCATAGGCCGCTTTTTTTGCATCGTTTGGATGGTTAAAAGGCACATTTCGATGGACGATGTCCAAAGCGATCAGCTTCGACAGCTGTTTGGAGAGGTTCCCCGTTTTGTTGCCGTCCAAGCGATCCTCCAGTTCGGAATACCGCTTCTTCCCGTTTCCGAGCACGGAAAAGATGCGCTCCGTGTTCATCGTGTTGGAGTAGTCCGACAGCAGCAGGTTGGAAGCATACAGGAATACCGGACTGTTCTCATTCAGTATGGTGCGAATGATATTCTCGCGCAAGGATTCCTGGCTGTTTAGCTGTCCCAGAATGTAGGGGGACCCGCCAAAGACGCTGTAAAACCCGACTTTGTCGTATGCGCTAAGATCAGGATAAAATCTGGATGCGACTTGATAGGAAAGCTCCTTCAGATGGATGACGGTTTTGAAACGACCGTATAATGCATTTCCTTCCTCGAGCATCTCTTTCATCATGCCGATGTGGGAGCCGGAGAGGATCAGCTGCAGATTCTCAAGCCGATTGTCAATGATGCTTTGCATCATGGAATCCACGAACTCGGCTTTCGTCGCTGCCTTTAAGTAAGGGTATTCGTCGATGACCACGATCAATGACTTTCCGATCGAGCTAAGGTAGGTGAACACATCCAAAAAGCTTTGGAAAGACATTGCGACTGGGAGAAGTCGCAGCCGAACCAGTTCGCCGACAAAGGCGGCTATGTTCTCCGCCATCGTCCCCTTTAGACATTCAAAGTAAACGAATTGCTTCGACTGGTTTTTCAGGCACTCCTTGATCAGGGTGGTCTTTCCTACCTTGCGCTTTCCATATAGGAGGATCGTTGCCTGCTCCTGCTCCAAAGCCTGCTGCATTAGCAAAGTTTCTTTTTCCCGTCCGATAAACGCCATGCGCTCCTCCCATATTATTGAATATAGATTCATTGATTTTATTTTCAATATTATTATAGGGCGTCGTGCCATCTTTGTCAATGAAGACTATTTAACTGACAAAGTGTTGCACTTGGCTTGACAAGTCAAGCACAAAAAAATGTTCCAATCCTAAACATGCAGTATTCAATCAATTGTTTTATTTAAACCAAATGTTGAAAAAAAAGAAGACATGCTAATGGATTTTTTTGGCTTTTTGGTGTTTTGATATATAGAATTGATAGCATAGGGTTTCCTACATTCAGGGCTAAAGGAATCTTTTCAACATCGGAAGCTGGATTGATTGGAATGATGACAAGCCTAAAACAACCAGGATGATCCCCTCGCAAGATTGATCAATCGATTCAAAGCAGAGAAGATCAATGATCGTGGGCAACACAGCTGCATTGCCAATGTAATTGACATAAATCTTTTCTTTGGATACAAAAACATACCAAAGTAATAGATACACTAATGACTTACAAGGAGGATTCATTATGGAACTGCACGAGATTAGCACTTTGGGCTTTATCAGAGAATTCAAAGAGGTGACAAACGGCATGCACCCGCGAAAGTTCTGCTTTGTACTTGGTGCTGGCGCATCCGTTTCCTCTGGGATACAGTCGGGACAGAAGCTTGTGGATATCTGGGACAAAGAACTAAAGGAGCGCAATGTGGCAGAGTATGAAAGATGGAAGAAAAAGCTCGGAATCGATGACTCAAATAAGGCTGAATTCTATAGTCAATATTACGAGGCACGCTTCCCAATCACGAGAGACGGTTATTCCTATATGGAAAAAATAATGGAAAAGGTCTCTCCTAGCGCTGGTTACGCAGCCTTAGCTTATATCTTGTGCGAAACTGATAACAATATTGTTCTGACAACTAATTTTGACCGGCTAACGGAGGAGGCGATTAACCGCCATCAGCGAAAGTTTCCGCTAGTGATCGGGCATGAAGCTCTGGCGCATTATATTGCAGACGATGCTAAATGTCCCATAGTGATTAAGATCCATAGAGACCTTTTGATGGATCCAAAAAGCCGGAAAACAGAAATTGATCAGTTGGATACCCTGTGGGAAGAGAACCTGGAAAAGGTGTTTGCGAACTATCACCCGATTTTTATTGGCTATGCTGGAAACGATCGAAGTTTGATGGACTATCTGATCAAAAACAGTAGAAAAATTAAAGAAGGAATCTGGAAGCTCCCCTATTGGACCCTCTTTGAAAGCAGTCCTCTTTCGGGAAAAGCCAAAGAATTCATGGAAGCAGCAGGTGGATATCTAATTCGAAACTGTGATTTTGATGAGCTGCTGATTCGTCTGGGAGATGCCATGGATTACCGCTTAAAGTCAGAGGAAGATGTACTTGCTGAGACCAAGGAAGAAAACACTTGCATCCGAAAAAAGATTGACGAAGTCCTTAAAAAAGTGTTGACTCCAACATTGCCAGAAAACTTGACTGAAGATTCCTCCACGAAAACATCTGCCCAAGAGGAAGACGAGGAGGGGATATCCGAGACTGATGCTACAAAGACTTCAGAGGTGGAGGCCAAGGAATTGACTGAAGCTGTTGATCGAATTATCGGTAAAGCTGATTCTACCAGTCAACGAGACCGTCGTCTACAGGCAATTTTTGCACATAACCGTGGAAACTATCAAGAGGCGGAACAAATATTGCGGCAGCTGATTGCTGAACAACCGGACGATGCTGAGTATCATTCTTTCCTCGGTGTGACCTTACATGCAATGAAGCGATATGAAGATGCTGAAGCGGAGAAACGCCGCGCAGTGGAGCTTGAACTGGATAATGCACGGTATCACCACCAACTTGCTGTGACCTTACATGTAATGAAGAGATACGAGGATGCCGAAGCAGAATCCCATCGTGCGATCGAGATAGAGCCGGAGAACGCTGAATATCACTTTACTCTTGGTGTGACCTTACACGCAATGAAGCGATACGAAGATGCTGAAAAGGAAAAACGTTGTGCAGTGAAGTTGAATCCAGAGAATGCACGATATCATCAGCAACTGGGAGTAACCTTGCATGTCATGGAACGATATAAGGAGGCTGAAGCGGAATCACGCCGTGCGATAGAACTTGAACCGGAGAACGCAGAGTTTCACTATGTCCTCGGTGTTATCTTGCATACAATGAAGCAATACAAAGATGCTGAGGTAGAAAAACGCCGTGCGGTAGAACTTGAACCGGAGAACGCAGAGTTTCACTTTGGTCTCGGTGTTACCTTACATGAAATGAAGCGATACGAAGATGCTGCGGTAGAAAAAAGTCGTGCAGTAAAGCTGAAACCGGAGAACGCACGATATCACCAGCAACTTGGGGTGACTTTACATGAAATGAAGCGATACAAGGATGCTGAAGTAGAAAAACGCCGTGCGGTAGAACTTGAACCGGAGAACGCAGAGTATCGCTCCAGTCTCAGCGTGACTATAAACGCAATGAAGTGATAAAGTTGATTTAGGTATAATTATTTGACTAGCCATTGATCTCTTAAAGAGAAATATATATCCTCTTTTAGCTTCTTCTCTCGAATAATTCGTAACGCTATGCTACACAATAAGGAGCGTAGAGTTATGGAACATGAGAGCGAATTGAGGCTGCTGGCGGATGCGATCCGGCAGGCGAGGATAGAGAAGAGGATCTCTCAGGAGAAGCTGGCGGAGATGCTGGATGTGTCGACGACACACATCCGGCACATTGAAAGCGGTCATAGAAAGCCCTCTATCGAAAAGCTGGTCTCCCTGTGCCAGATCTTGGACGTCTCCTTTGACCAGGTGGTGAAGGGCGAGCCTCGGCCTATCTCCACCGCGGCAGAGCGGGTACTGAACTGTTTGGAGCATGCGTTCTCTGAGGAGGAACAGAACCTGATCGCCGATCTGATCGAAGCGGCGGCGGACAGAAGGACAATCGAATAACCGACAGCGCACCGATCCAGGAGCTAATTCATGCTGGATCGGCGCGCTTTTTGTTTAGCTCGATTCGACAATAATTGACAATAGTCTGAATAAATAGAGGATGGACTTTTCATGAGCCGCCGGTGTAATACTAAGTAGGCAGGTTCATGAGAGCTCCCGAAAGGAACCCTATGGCAAGCTCTATCATGAACTTCATCGAGGAGAACTATCAGAGTCTCCTTCGGTTTGCTGTGCGCATGACGGGGAACTGGGCGGATGGAGAGGATGTACTGCAGACGGTGGCCGTGAAGATATGCTTGAAACAGGATGAACTCAAGGATATCGCCCATTGCAAATCCTACCTGATGGTCTGCATTCGCAATGCGACCCTGAATCAAAAACGGACGAAGGCGAGGCAGAGGGTGGCTGACGGGAGCTATGAAAAACTGAAGGATACCATGACCGATCCCGCCACAAGGCAGAAGTTTGAGCTGGTGGAGTGGATCGAATCGTTGGATCACCACCTGGCGTATTACGATGAACCGTCTCGCCAGGCGTTCATTTCGTACTATGTGGACCAGGCGCCGCTGGAGGAGGTCGCCGCCTCCCTGGGGCTGACCAAGCGCCAGACCACCAAGAAGTTTGAGAGCATGCGCATGTATCTGAAGCGTCATCATAAGCACCTGTTTGTGCAGCTGAGCGTTTTGCTGTCCATGTAAAAGAGGAACATTGCTCATGAAAATGACCAGGCTGGAATGGCGATACCTGCAAAAGATCGCGCTGGATCATCCTTACTTTGACACGCACGAGCTTCCTTTGACCGAAAAGGAAGCGGAGGCCATTGTCAAAGCGAACATCCGAATGACCGGCAAGGAGTTCGTCGACTCCATCTACACCCAGCTCGGCATGACCCGCCCCAGCGAAGAGAAGAAACCCTTTGCCTGGCTGCGCAGCATAGGGGAGCAGTTCACCATACCGCCCATCCGCAAGATCGTCATATCGGTGCTTATCGTCCTTTTGCTGACCGTGTTCTTTGCCGCCACGCCCATGGGGCAGGCCATTGCGGAGAGTGTGATACAGTATATTGTGACGCTACTTGACGGGGGTGAGCTTGTTGTTAGTCAGAGCGGTAACAAGACTTCACCATATGCCATAGCATACGATGGATTTGCCATCAATGATGCGCAAGACCTGATAGAAGCATCAACGGATTATGTGTCTGTAAGCTCTTTTAACGAGTTTACAGACGCTACAGGTAAGGTACCGGTCATGCTTCCGTTACCATACACGGAATTATATTATGAATATGATGATGACCTTGATTATCTAGCATTTTATTCAACGTATGATACACCGAGCGGAAAGGTTGTAGCTTATCAGATATGGGATGCTGATGACATGGAATCCACTACATCAACGGGATATGAAGTGTTTCAGGGCGATGATTCCATATACTATTCCATTGAGAAAGAGGAAGGATATATTCGTTGTAAAAAGGTTTTTTCAGATTCTGTTTTCTCAGTATCATCAAAGGGTTACTATACTTTAGATGATATTGTCAAAATGCTGGATAATAGATGAAAAAGGCGGATGCTGCAAGGAACAACCGCCCTTAGATTAGAATTAAATAATATATGTTTTTTCAAAAGAATATGTGGAACCATTCACAGTATAATTGAGCCTTAGGTGATAGGTACCAGAGGAGAGGGTAACAGTTTTACTCAGATTGATGAGAGTATTTGAAGATATGGTGCCGACAGATGCGATATGAGTATATGCTGCATCGTATAAAACAAGCGTTGCACTTACGCTTGCCCCATCTGGATTATTGATTTTTGCCCACATCTTATATGTTGATCCAGAAATGTGCTTCAATCCGAATGAGGAAGTAATTTCTGTTCTCTCTGGCGGTGTCTCCACGGAACTATCCGCAAATGCAGGCGTAACGATCATCATGCACATCAGCAGTGCAAAAGCAAAACACAGAGCTTTTCTTTTCATAACGACCTCCAAAAATAGAATTTAATTGGGTTTCCCCAAATTAGATAGACACCGCCGATCCATAGAAAGTCCGTTTGAGTAGCATTTTTTTGACCTCACGCATGAGACTCTATGTGTAATACTTTTTTATTTCTGTCGTTTTTTTCGTTTGCTACTCACTTTGTTAGGTGTTTCTGCTTCTTTGCTATCAATTTGTTGTTGTGCATATTTTTTTTTCAAAGCTACCTTTTTTTCTCTAATAGTGTTTAGCTCGCTTTCCAAATTTGATAGTACAATCCTTTTTGTCGTTTTTTGATATTTTTTGTCGTTCCTTTTCTGCAGTACTGAAAAGGACAAGAATAGAATCATAAAAACAATGATTATAGATAATACTATTATTATTTGTGAAGTACTACTGGAGGTGTTAGTCATAATAATATTAGGTATGAATACCAAAAATGAAACGGCAATCATTGATAGCAAAGGAAAAATCGATGAAAAGAAGTCGATGGTCCTTTTCCTAGGCGTGTCAGACTTCGTGTCATTTGAAAAGGAATCCGAAAAAGCATTCATTTTTGCTATCATGTGTTCTTCATCCTCTGTTGCTTCTAAAAGCTCAATCTTAGTTTGAAATGGCTCTAGCTTCTTAAGAGCATTTGAATCTCCAAACAAGTCATTACATAACTGATATAATTGCTTGGTGTATTCTAATCCAAGATTATTGATGGATGGCGCATTAAGCATAGAAAAAGCTTTCCTTACTTGCCAGTCGAAACTAATACAACCCAAGTTTGTAAAGAGCGTTCCACCTGATACTTTTGAATATACCTCTTGTTCCTCGGCAGTTGCTTTGTTGAATACCTGAAAAGACTTCTTGTCCTGAATAAATCGTCCGATCCGCCAAAACAATGCACGTGCGGCAGAGGAACTAACCGCATCTGCTTCCATTACGGTCAATGATAGATCCACACACGGTAAAATTAATTCCAGGGCTTCGCTGTAACCTGCCTGACAATCAAACAGGACAAAATCATATTGATTTTTAAAGCTATCCAATATATCTCTGAACAGAAGGTGTTTTACCGCAGTCATTTCCGGCGGCATGCTGAACTCTGATCTGATTTGGGTCACGGAAGGAATAAAATCATAAGACACAGACAAAGCTTTCATCGCATGTAATCTGCTCCACTGATCAGATGAGCATATTTTGTAAAACGAAAGAAGCTCCTGTTCTTCATGATTCACGAGTTCTTTCTCAAAAAAATAGGTTGCTCCATTTGTATTGAAGTCGCAATCTATAAGCAACACTTTAAAACCACATTCAGCCAAAAGGGAAGCCATACTTAAGGACAGAGTGGTTTTTCCACTTCCTCCCTTGCCGCTTATGAACGCAATTGAATAACTTATCATTTTTCTATCCTTTCTGGATTAGTTAATGGACCACTTAATAAATTCTCATTATAAATCTTTATTTCTTCTTCGAATTTGTTTTCAATAATTCCCAGAGAATCTTCGGGGTAGTCACTCAAAAGGTTTTGAATCGTTTTTGCCAAATCAACGTTGCTTTTTCTTTCATTTCTCTTATGGCTTATATAACACAGCAAAAACAGTATGCATAGGAATATCAAGATAGCATTAGATTCTAGTGAGGTTAATAAGTCACTCCAAGCCAGCTTTGATAGCAAACTGCCCAAAAAAGCTGAAAAAAGCGCCAAAAAAACTTCGGAGGTTGAAAAAGCTCTTTGCTGCTCAGATGCACAACAAAGCTTCTTGATTTCTCTTATTTTTTCGACCGGAACAGATACAGAAGGGCGCGTTATCTCATATACGTGTGACGCCTTTTTTACGTGACTCACATGCAGAGCACTTTCATCCTGCGTCTCATTTGGATTCAGCTTTGTTTTGCTTTCGCTTCCCATTTATTCTTCAAACCTCAACACAGTCCTTGCTGATTACAAAATATCAATTAACTATAAAGACAACACTCTGTGTTCACTAATAATCCATTCTATATAAAAATATATAATGGATTATTAGTGAACACAGAGTGTTGTCTTTATAGTTAATT
>Ga0208297_1001420_pt1 | contig 22794 bp, 7 predicted proteins | sample LMS_cellobiose_e_FD_187367 | JGI IMG/M metagenome (GOLD analysis project Ga0208297, IMG submission 187367) | Rumen-fistulated moose microbial communities from Alaska, USA - LMS_cellobiose_enrichment (SPAdes) (version 2) | ecosystem: Host-associated > Mammals > Digestive system > Stomach > Rumen... | reverse complement strand
GTGGTGATCTTGCCGCCGTCCAGCGCATAGTACGTATCGCTGTAGATGGGCGCTTCGTAGCCTTCCGCCTGCGTCTCGGTGACGTAGTAGGTATACTCGTAGCCTTCCACATCATACCGGGTCAGGTCGGCGAAGGTGTACGTGTCCTCCTGCCAGGTGGGCTCTTCGCCTTCCAGCGTTTCCTCCACGGCGCCCGCCTTGCTGCTGATGCGCTTGAGCGCCAGCTGCACGTCGTCGGCGTTGTTGTGTTTCTTGCCGCCGTCCACCCAGACCTTGGTGCCGCTCAGCTTCACGGTGCCCACCACACGGTTGATGATGGTGCCGTCGTTCAGGGCACGGTCGCCGTCGCTGTAGACGGGCGCGGCATAGCCTTCCACCGGCGTCTCGGTGACGGAGTAGGTGTATTCGTAGCCTTCCGCGTCGTACTTCTCCAGATCGGTGAAGGCATAGGCGTTGTCCGTCCAGGCCGGGATGGCATCCACGGTTTCTTCCGCGGCGCCCTCCCTGGCGCTGACCCGCTTCAGGGTGAGGGTGAGCTCCTTGGCGTTATCATGCTCGCGTTCGCCGTCAATCCACACCTTGGTGCCCTTCAATTCCGTCTTGCCGACAATGCGGTTGGTGATGGTGCCGTTATCCAGGGCGCGGTCGCCGTCGCTGTACTCCGGCGCGGCGTAGCCTGCCACCGGCGTTTCGGTGACGGAGTAGGTGTATTCGTAGCCTTCCGCGTCGTACTTGGACAGGTCGGTATAGGTATAGGTGTTGTCCGTCCAGGACGGGATGGCATCCACGGTTTCTTCCTGGGCGCCCTCCTTAGTGCTGACACGCTTCAGGGTGAGGGTGATCTCCTTGGCGTTGTCATGCTCGCGTTCGCCGTCAATCCACACCTTTGTGCCGGTGATTTTCACAACAGCTGCCGCATTGCGGATGACGCCGCCGTTCAGCGCCCGGTCGGTCACGCTGCTGTCCGCGTTTTCATACACGGGGGCTTCATAGCCCTTTACCGGGGCTTCCGTCACATAGTAGGTGAAGGTATTGCCCTCCTCATCGTAGCGCGGCATGCCGGTGAAGGTGTAGGCATCGCCGTTCCATACGGGCGCATAGCCTGTTATGGCCTCGGCCTGGGCGCCTTCCCTGCTGCTCTGCTGCCAAAGCGTCAGCACAACCCTGGCGGCGTTGTCATGCTCTGTCCATTCGTCCTCCCACGCCTTGCGGCCGCTGAGGGTTACCTCTCCGGGCTCAAACGCGTTGGTGAACACCGCGCTGCCCGATTCATACATGGGCACGGCGGTGATGCTGCCCTTTCCGTTGTCGGATACGGTGATGATCACCTTTTCATCCTGGTCGGCGTAGCGGATCCAGGGCTTGCTTGCATCCGGGATTTCGCGGATGTAGTACACCCGGTTCTCCGCGGTGAGATCCTCCAGATTATAGGTGAACTCAGGGAAGACCACCCGTCCCTCGGCGTCATTCTTCACCTGGATGGGCCGGCCGTTTTCATCCGGCACCGGCTGCTTGTTTTCATCCAGCAGGGCAAAGGTGAACTCGCCCTCCGCCAGCGGCTTTTTGCGGTTCTCCATGCGCTTGGTCGCCTCGATAACCGCCTTGCCTTCGGCCTCATAGCTGTTGGGGAAGGACAGGCTGGGGGTAATCAGCAGCTCCGTCACCATGCTATCCTCCGTCCGGTAGGTAACCAGCCACTGATCCTGAACATCCAGCGTGCCGTCGCCGTTATCCCGGATGGTCAGGCGGATGGTATACATCCGGTCGCTGTAGGTATAGCCGCCCACGCCCAGGTTGGCCTCCCGGACGATATAGGTTTTGGTGCCCACATCATCGGCGATGAACTGCAGGTCTTCAAAGGCGAAGGCTGCCTTCCCGTCCGCTGCCGGCGCGCCGTTTTCCACGCGCTGAATCACGGTGCCGTTTTCGTCCACCAGCTCAAAGCGGAACTGGCCCGCTTCCATGTCATGGCCGGTCAGGGTTTTGGTGCCGTGCAGGCGGAAGCTGCCCGCGGCCTCGTAGGTATTGGTGATTTCGGCAGCGCCTTCCACGGGGTTGGAGCCGTCCGCGGCGGCCTGGTACAGCAGCGTGCCGTACCGGCCGGTATACGCGGCGGTATAGCCGGGCAGCGGCTCCTCCTCAACGGTATAGGCGGCGCCATGGGGCAGGCCGCTGATCAGCAGGGTTTCATCCCCCCGGATGGTCAGCACGCCCCGGCCGTTGGTGAGGGCAAGGGTATCCTCCGTGCTTGCGCCGTGATAGGCGCGGGTCATGGGATACGCGCCGCTGACCGGCCGGCCGCTGCCGTCCGTCAGGGTGATATGCACAGTGAACTCCCTGCCCATGCCTTCCGCGGTGGCGCCCAGCAGCTGCTTGCTGATCTGCAATTCCACGGTGCTGCGGGCGTTGACAAACACGTTGCCGTTTTCGGCAATCTGGGCCGTGGCCTTCAGGGTGCCGTCGCCCTGGTCCTCCACCTTCACCTGCACGGGCAGCACACGGGCGTCATAGATCACGGTTTCGTCGTCGCCGGGCACCTCGGCCAGGTAATAGGTAAAGGTTTTCTCCTTTTCGATGGTATCCGTATCCCGGTTGTAAAGGTCGTCCAGGGTATACGTCAGGGTATCAAACCGGGCCACGCTCTTGCCGTAGTTGGGGTTGGGCCGGGTGGCCGTGCTGTCCGGGTTGTCGTCGGCAGGAACGGTGGGGCTGTTGTCCAGCAGGTTAACGGCTTCGGACAGGAAGCCTTCCTCCCGGCCCGCCGCCTTGGCCTCGTCATCATACAGACGGAAGGTGTACGCGCCGTCCTCCGGCGTGCCGCCCTCCTGCATGTTCTTGATGGCCTGCAGGGTGATCATGCCCTTGGCGTCGTAGCGGTTCAGGGCCTTTTCACGGTTGACCTTGCTGCTTTCAATGCGGCCTTCGTCCTCGGTAATGCTCACCAGCGTCCAGCCTGCGGGCAGGCTTTCGTGGAAGATGCCCTTTTCATCATACGTGCCTTCCTCGATCACATAGGTGACGCCCTTGGGCAGCTCGGGGAACACCGCGGTCTGCCCCTGCTTCAGGGTCAGGGTGATGCGGCCGGTGGCGGGGTCATAGTCCTGATCGGATATATCCAGCCACTGGGCGCGCAGGGTCGCGGTGGCGCCGTTTTCAGCGGCCAGGTTCCTGATCTTGCCGCCATCGGGATACTCCGTGCCATCCTCGGCCCTCCAGCCGATGAAGCGGTTGTCCGCTTTGGTAAACCGGTTCAGGGGCAGGTCATAGGTGATATCGTACAGCAGGCCCGTCATATCGGCCATATTCCCTTCGCCGCCATTGGCGTCAAAATGGATGCTGTAACGGATGCGGTCATAATAGAAGTTCCACTCGGTATCCACCGCTGCCGTTTTTTTATGGGTGTCGTCCTGGCTCAGCACATAGCCCGGATACGTTGCGGGCAGCGCTTCCACCTCTTCCCCGGCCAGGGCATGGAGCACACGCTCCTGCCGGTTATAGCCCGAACCATCCTGCTTTTGCAGATGATCATATACGTGCATGTCAATCCCAGCGGGATCGAGTATCCAGCTGGCCACAAGAACCTTGGGCACCCTGGGGTCGGGATCGACCTGCAGATAATTTCCCCACGAAGAATACCCCAATTCCCCTGAAACAGATACATAGGGGTATCCTTTAAGGGTCCATCCGTTGAAAATATATCCCGGTCGCTTTACGTCATCCGATCCATATGGAATCGTTACAGCGTTGGTATACACATACGGATCACCGTATCCGTAGTATTCTACAATAACATTGTCACTGCTGAATACAATATCCTCAAGCGGTGTTACGGCGGTTCCGCCATTCAAATCATAGGTATACCGCTCCTCCCAAAGCACCCTTGTCCAATGCCCCGGGCCAAAGTTCTTGCCCCACGTTTCTATTCGGTTATCGCCGCACAAATATTCTCCCGTATCCTCGTTTTTCCACCAGCCGACGTAATAGTAGTCTGCTTTACCCACCCCATCTTCATAACTCTTGACTTCCGGCCCCCATGCACCCAGTAGGCGGTCGTACTTTTGATTCGTGGTTTCATTTCGATACAGTTTAGTGAATTCATCCGTATACAATTCCGTCATGTTGGGTGTCTCGAATATATACGCCTTCGTGTAATTTACTCCTGAAAAGTCTACGCCTTCAGCATGTAGAATTCTTGTTCCATTCAACCGCGATATTGCATTGTTCCCGTTTTGTATGCCGGAAAAGTCGAAGCCATTGACATTCAGTTCCTTAATGCCGCCAGAAAACATGTACTTCATGTTGGATACTTTTCTGGTGTCGAAATTGGAAACGTCCAAGGCAGGGATTTCTGCGTAGTAAAACATACTCTCCATGTTCGTTACATTTCGCGTATCAAAGCTGGAAAGATCGAGCGCTGATAATACAGAAAAAGCGAACATATTTGCCATAGAAGTGGCGCTCGATGTATCAAACCCGGTGAGATCCAAGGAACCATCAATGTCAGAAAAGCTTCGGTCAAAAGACACTGCTTTAGATGTATCCAATTTATCCAGTTTGATTTTTGATCCGCTCAAGTTACGCATTCCGGAAAACGCTTCCCTCATGTCAACGGGGCGTACATACCCTTCCATCCAGACTTCATTGATGCTGCTGACTGCAGCGGAACTTTGGGCATATCCCAAGCCCTTAGTGTTTTCATTATATCTGTTTTCATTGATCGTATATACTTTGCCCGTTAAATCCTGATCAAGCTCGGTGGAATGATAGGTGAAATCCGTATTGTTGGTCAGCGTTCTGCTGTCACGGAAAAACACCATTTTACCGTCGTTAGTGATGATGACATACGCCTTTCCCTGCAACTGCTCAGGCGTGGCATGCACCTGATTCTTGGTATTTACTTCCTTATAAATCTTTCGATCCTCGCCCGAGCGAGGGGGACCGCCCGCCGCGCGCAGCATCCTGCGGCCGGCGTTTTGCGCTTGGGCCGGCTGCTGCTGAGCGCTGCCGTCCGCCTCCTGGATGTAATACCACACATCATCCAGCTTCTGGCCCTTATCGCCGGTAAAGGTGACGGTGAAGGTAAACTCCGCCGCCTGGTTGGCGGTATCGGTGGCGTGCTGGGTCTCTTTGGTCAGGCGCAGCTGGCCGAAACGGCGCACGTTTTCAAATTCGGGTATGCTGCCGCCAGCCGTGCCGTAGGTTACGGTGGCTTTCAGGGCGCTGTCCGCGTCGCCGCTCAGGGTGACCGTCACATCATAGCTGTGGCTGTCATAGCTCCAGGTTTCGTCCGCCAGGACTTTCTCCCGCACGGTATAGATATAGGTTTTGCCCAGGTCGTTTTCCTTGGTGTAGGTGATGGCGTCAAAGGTCACCAGGCCGCCGGGCTCCACCATTTTGGTTTCCTTCAGCTGGCCGCCCTGCCACAGCTCAAACAGGAACTGCTGATCTTCTTCTGACGGGTCGGCAGGCTGCCGCCGGGGATCGTTGGGGCTCAGGCGCACGTACTTCTCCGCGTAGAAGCGCACCATGGTTTCATCCGGAGAATAGCGGTTGGTGAACACCGCCTTGCAGCTGTCCGCAATCTCGTTGGGCTTGATCACGCCGCTGCTGTTTACCTGGCTGACCAGTACCCACCCCTCCGGGGTTTCCTCCCAGATCTGGTAGGCTGTGCCGGCGGGGAGGTTATCAAAGGTTGCGGTTTCGCCGCCATACAGCGTGATTTCAAATTCGTCGGTATCGGAGATACGCTGCATGCCGCGCTGCTCCCACACGGGGGTGATGATAACATGCTCGCCGGCCTCAAACAGGCCGCCTGTCAGCACGCCCGAGAGATCAAGCCCGCCGCTCTTGCCCGGGTTCTCCACGCTTTGATAATGCCAGCCCGACTGCTTGTAGCCGTGCTTGTAAAAATGTCCTGCGCCGGGCAGGTTGTAGCTTTCCTCCGGCAAACGGCTCGTCCCCGGATACCCGCCAATGGAGCCTTCGCTGTTTTCAAAGGTAATGTAGTAGTCGGTGGGAGGTGCATAATACCCGGTCAGATTCAGCGTAACACTTTCCGAGCCATCCGGGCTCTGCTCCAACCCCTCTGCCTTTTTCACCAATTCAAGCAGCTCGTCACGGCTCTTTGTAGCACCCAGAGCAATAATCGTGCCATCTGGCGCCTGCAATCCTTCTAAATGACGCTCAAATTCAAATTCATATTGATCGTCAAATGTGAAGCTTCCATCACCCAGCCACATTTTTGCCGTGACCGGAATGCCCGTGCCGTTGCCCGGGTCAATGTTGATGGTCAGATAGGTGCGATCGATCACCCAGGTGCCGCCCACTTCCTGGCTGGGGTCGTCCAGCAGGCTGTCGCGGGTTTCACCGGTATCCACATTGCGCCACTTGACTGTCCAGCCGGGATTATTCTCCCAGCTTGTCCCATCATAGTTGGTATGATTAATGGCTTCCCAGCGTTTTCCATTTACGTAATATGAGTACCAATCCTTGGCTTCCTCAGAAAGGGTAATCTGCTCCAGGGAGCTCAAGCGTGCAAACGGGTTTTCATACCATGCTTCATAGGGACCGTAATGTTCAACTTCTTCGTCATCATACCAAGACGGCCTTTGAGAAACTAATTCATTCAACTTTTTAGGGTTCCATCCCTCGATATTCAAAACACGCAGGTTATCGTGTACAGTATTGGAAGGATTGGTTCCCATGTTTACCGTTGAAATGAAATTCTTAATACTGCCAACGTTTTCCACATTCCATCCGGAAAGGTTTAGCGTTTCAAGACCTGAACAACCATAGAACATACCAGAAAGGCCGCTCAACTGATCAGTCAGCGTTTCCCCCCATCCGCTCAGATCTACATTCTTTAAACCTGTGCAGCTCTCGAAAAGATAGGACAATTCTTGCATGCTGCTCATATCCCAGTTTGCGATAGGTGAAAGATCTTCAATAGAGGAGCAACGTGAGAACAAGCTCCTTATGCCTATTTTATTACTCGTGTCCCAATTTGCCAGCGGTGACAAGTCTTTGATCGACCGGCATCCAGAGAACATGCCGCTTATGCGCAGCCTGCCCACATCCAGATCCGCAAGCGGCGACAGATCCTTCAGCGAAGCGCAGTCCTGGAACATGTAGTTCAATCCTTTTGCTTCACTCAAATCCCACGTGGCAACCGAAGATATATCCTCCAGACTGGAGCAGAATGCAAACATGTACTCCAAGTCGTAATCATAAAACTTCCAGTTTTTTAAGCCCTTTATGCTTTTCAGATTTGAACAACTGCCAAAAGCACGGTCAGTGTTCACCTTGCCATTGAATTGCCAGTTCTCCAGCGCGTCTACATTTTCAATGCCTGATCCGCCAAACGCACTTCGCATGCTGTTAACATTGCTTACATTCCAAGTGGAAAGGGCTGAAATATCCCGCAAGGATTTACAATTTTGGAAGGTATAATCTAAACTATATAGATTTGATGTGTCAACATATTGAAGATCGCTTATATCCTCCAACGCTTGATAATTTTTAAACAGTTCATAAGTACTGCCAAGTTTATAAGTAACATTTTCATGATCTTCCAGTACTATTTTTTTGACGGCGTTTTTGTTGATTCCGTTCATAATAGACTTGATCGGGATATATACTTCGGTTGCCCCATTCAGAGCATAAACATGCAATTCGCCGTCTGTATTGACATAACCCCCCGCATCGCCACTTTCCACTGGAGTGGAGTTTTGCGACAATGGCCGCCAATAAGTATTTACATAAGGGGTTGCTGTGGGTGTGGGCGAGGGCGAAGGCGTGGGCGAAGGCGTTGCCGTGGGCGTTGCCGTGGGCACAGCGGTAGGCGTGGGCGTGGGTGTGATTTCGGGGCCGTCGCCAGACATGCCTTCTTCAATTTTGTCCCATTCGATATGCTCGCCAATCAGCTTCACCCTGAAGGTGAAGGGCGTCAGCGGGTCATACCCCTCGCTGGCGGGGTCGATCACCTTGGTCAGGCTGAACCCGCCGGGCTTGAGCTGGTTGGTGAACAGGGGGATGGCATCCTCGCCGGAAATGGTGTAACCAGATACAACCTCCACCTTTCCCTGTCCACCGCACGTGCCGCAAAGTTCTGGCGCATCAGAAAGCCAGAAATAGTGCCTCCCCTCATCGCCATCATCTGTAACGATATAAGGAACGCTACAAATAACATCAAACCAAGAACCCACAAGAGGCATATTGCCAACCTTATGGCTTACCACCGGAATATCGCCGCAGAAATTTTCGCTGATCAGGGCATCGACATTCAGACCGGTGCCGCCGCAGGCGCTGCATTCGCTTCCGTCCACCCATCTGCTGCCCTTGCAGGTTGGGCAGACACAGCGGCGATCCACGTCGGTTACCTGGCCGTTTTGCTTTTCCAGGTTGGTTTCAAGCGTTCCCCAGGTGTCTCCGTCCATATGATATATTGCAACGCTGCCAATGCCGGTGCTGCTGCAATCCGGGCAATCTTCCCACTCGAACTCCGCTTCCGCCTGGTGGTTGCCAATGGCATAGGTCAGGGTGCCGTCGTTGTTGTCATAAACGGTTACCAGGTAGGCGTGGATTTTATCCGTATAAATTACGGTATCGTCCGGGGTATAGGTGGCATCCTCCTGGGCAAAGAACACAAAGGTTTTGCCCACCACCGGGCCGGAGAAGGCAAGCCCATCCCGGGTGACGGTTTCCTCCCCGTTCTGGATGAAGGTGAGGCTGTCAAAGAAAACCTCGCCGTACCGGTCGTTCAGCTTGTTATCCTGCAGCAGCGCCCCCAGGCCGCCGGCCGCCATGGCCTCCTCCTGGCTGTTATACACGCCGCCGTAATACAGGTCAAAGGCAAACTGCTCCTCCCGGAGCTTTCCGCCTTCCAGCGCTTTCCAGGCCTTCAGCGGCACCGTGCCCCTGGCTTCATACTGGTTGACAAACAGCGCCGCGTCGCCCTGGGGCCCTTCCGTGCGGGTGACCAGGCGGCCCTTGCCGTCGTCCGTCACCACCACGGTGACCTGGTAGGACGTGCTGTCATCATAGGTATATCCCGGACGGCCGCGGTTTTCCTCCACGATGGTATAGGTAAACCGCTGCTCCGACTGCCCCTGCATATCCGCCAGGGTATAGCGCAGCTTGCCAAAGATCACAGGCGCGGTATCCGTGCCCGCCGCCGGGGCCTGGTTGCTGGCCGTGCGCAGCACATTCCCCTGGGCGTCCAGCAGCCGGAAGCGGAACTGGGCGCGGTACATATCGTGCCCCTTCAGCTGCTTGCGGGCCTCCAGCTGGATTTCCCCCTCGGCGTTATAGGTGTTTACAAAGTCCGCCTTCGCCACGTTGTACTGGCCCGCGCGGATGCTGCCGGAGGTCCCCGTGCCGGACTGGGTGTAGCCGGGCTCCTCCTCCTCGGTGACGGTATAGGTGGATTCAGAGGGCAGATCGTACATGCGGAAGGTCCAGCCATCCTGCAGCCTGAACTGGGCGGCATGGCCCAGCCTGCCCACGAAGGCGCGGCCCTGGTCATCCGTCTGCGCCTGGGCCGCCTGCCCCTGGGCGTTATAGGTGTTGCCCGCCTCGTCGGTGATCACATAGGCATAGTTGTCCATCAGGGGCATTTCTTCCCCGTTTTCGCCCGGCTCCGCCGCGATCAGCTGCAGGGTATAGGTAAACTGCTTGCCCTCCGAAACGGGCGTGGTGTTGCGCACCGCCTTGGTTACCTGCAGATCGCCCAGGGGATGATGCAGGTTGGTCAGGCTGTCGGTGAAGGGCAGCCTGCCCGCTTCGTCCGCGCCCACCACAACATAGCCGGGGCTGTATACCTCGGATACGGTATATTCAATTTCCTGCAGCGTGCCGTCCGGGTTGCGGTTTTCGGGGTTATTCCAATCCCGGTATTTATCCAGGCCGGTGAAATTGTACGTCCAGCGGCCGCTGGCGTCCGGCGTGACCCGCTGGGAGCGCACAAACCTGCCGTCGGCATACAGCCGCACGGTGATATACTGGGGCCGCTTGCCTTCGGCGTTGTTGGCGTCGTCCCACACCTTTTCGCCGGACAGATTGGCCTTTTCATTTTCCCGGCGGTTGATCATATTGTAGGTGGTGCCCGTCACCCGCTCCGTCACGGGGGTATACCCCAGCTCGCTCAGGGAGACGCCGCCGGCGTTGTCCAGCTCGCGGGCGGAATAGGTGATTGGGTTGCCCCGCTCATCCTCCGCCGTGAGGTGCTGGAAGATATGGAACCAGCCGTTCTCCTCGCTGAGCGTGGCGGTCATGGGGACGCCGTTCATATCCAGCACGGGCTGGTTTACTTCAATGAACGCGCCGGGCTGGTTGGGATTGGCCGCCGTGCCGTTTACGTTATACACCGTGCGCAGCAGCTCCACCGTAACCGCGCCGGGACGTTTGCCGTCGTGGTTGCTGTTATCCGCCCACACCTTCTGGATGGACAGCTCCATGGGCATGATGCCCACCTTGGTGTAATCCTTGCGGGTCATGGTGTGCAGCGCGGTAACGCTGCCGTCCTCGGAGCGCAGCCGGTACTTGGCGCGGGTGTTGTTGAAGGCGTGCATGTTGTTATCCGGGTTGCGGGCCGCCTGCCAGTCGATGTTGTCGTCGGTGGCGTCCCCGGCCGGGTCAATATGCACGTATGCGCTGTTGGCCGCATAGCCCGAGGGCGCCTTCATGTGCAGCGTAACGGAAATGGCGTCCTTTTCCGGCAGCACAAAATCGGTGCCGTCGGCATTTTTGCGCAGGTCAAAGGCCAGGCCCGTGATGCCCGCCGGCGGGTTGTTCAGATCCGTCAGCCGCTGCCATTTGTTCGGGCCCTGCTCCAGGTTATACTGCCAGCTGTTGTTGAAGAAATCCTCCCGCTCCTGGGAGCCCTGGGCATATTCCGTATCCGGGAACATGAACAGCCGGCCGCCGTTGAGCGCCTGCCCCAGGGTATGGGTATCATCGGTATTGGTGGTATAGTACACGTCCGCCTTGACGCCGCGGGCCGTCAGATCGCTGACATCGATGCCCGTCAGCGTGCCGCGCCACTGGCCGTAGGTTTTCCAGGTGCCGCCATAATTGACCTGGCTTTCAATCTGGGCCCGGTCCTCCGTCTGGATGGCCGGTGGATTGTTGTACAGATAGGGATGGGCCGGCTCGAACATCTCCAGGGCGTCATAGAGGATGATGTCCGTGACGCTGGCGTCCTGGGACGCTTCCAGCCGCAGCCGGTAGGTATAGCCCTGGCCCTCATACACGTTTACCGGGACGGAGCCGTCATGCAGGCCCGTGGTCCAGATGCCTTCCAGATCGCTGGATACCAGCTTGGACAGTTCGGCCACGGAATAGGTGGGCTGGTTGATATGGGTGTCCGCCGCCGCGTACACCGTGCGGAAGTCCGCCTCGGTGGAGGCGGGGTCCAGGTTGGTCAGGTAAGGCAGCACCTCCGCCTCAAAGCCGGGCGTGGTGCGGTTGCGGCCGCCGGCGGGGTTGAGATCGCTTTCGCCCTGCTCCCGCTGGATGGTGCCGTATACCTTTTCGCCGTTGATTTCCTTGTAGCTGTTGCTTTCAAAGGCCACGTAGTTGCGCAGGTCGGGGCCCAGCTCGGTGATATCGTTCCAGGTATAGAGCGCGTCAAAGGTCAGGCTGGGGGAATCGCACCAGTTGCCCGAGCGCTGATAGGGCACGGGGGTCAGGCTGGCCCGCACCACCAGCAGCGTGCGGCCCGAGCCCTTGTAATTCTGGATGGCGAAAACGCTTTCCATGCTGTCGCTGTCCCGGAGTTTGACCGTGCTGAGCACGGGCGTTACGCCCTTGGGCAGCAGGTCATACCACACGCCGCCGGTCTGGGCGGGGATGACGCCGTCCGCCACCGCTTCGTCATACTCCTCCCGGCTGCTCAGGTTGCTCTGCTCATACACCGTGGCGCTGTAATGGATGGTGACCCGGCGGTTCACCGTATCGTTATCGGTATCGAAGTTGCAGACGCCGTTCTTCACAGCCGACACGCCGTAGCTGGCCGCGTTGAACGTGGCGCGGGAGGAATTATCGATGGTGACGATGGGGATTTCGGGCTTTACATCCACCCCCGCCGCCTGGTAGGCGGTCATGGTATCGTCGTTTTTGAACTTGGTGGTGGGGGCGTGGCTGTTTTCAAACAGCTCCTCCACGATCTCCCGCACCCGCGGCGTGGACTTCATGCGGATATGGGGATAGGTATAGTAAATAATGCCGCCCTCTTTGGTGGTCAGCTCGGTACGGTAATCGATGGTATTCTCCGGGAAATAGAGATAATTGCCCTCCAGGGCGCAGCTTCCCGCATGGGCGGCGGCCGCGTCCGGCGTCAGCACCAGCTGGCCGCTCTTCCAGCTGGCGGTAGCATAATGCTCCCAGGCGTCCGGCGCGATATTGGTATCCTGGGCGCCGTCCCCCACGCGGATATAGATATCCACGTCCGGCACGGCTTCCGGATCGCCCTTGGCAAAGTAGCCGTAATGGCCCGCGGGAATGGTGGTATACCCCAGCACCCCCACATCGTGGCCGGCGGAATAATAGCCCATTTCTCCGCCGCCTTTGCTGCGGCGGTATTCATATACCTCGGGGCGGCTCAGCTCAATGCCCAGCATCTCAAAGTCCGCGCTGGTAAGGTCCTCCGCCTCAAAGTTGAAATAGGTGCGGTGGTCGTCGGTGACCATGCGGTAGGGCCGCTGGCCGTAATTGGCCTCCACCCGCAGTTGCAGGTCATCCCCCGCAATGCCCCAGCTGCCGCCGTTCCCCTGCTCGATGACCGTTTCATACACATAGGTCCAGGGATAGCCAAAGCCTTCCGACTTCACCACATAGCGCATATCCACCGGACGGCTGTCCCGCAGCTTGTTCAGGGCATAGCCGTACAGATAGTCCTTGTTGCCCTCGTACTCCGTCCATTTATGCACCATGAAATGGCCGATGGGGTAGGCCCACTCCATGGGAGAATAGGTAACCACGCCCCGGGCGGAGGCGTTGGTGGTCTCCTGGGCATCCTCGTGCCCCGGCACCGCCGTCCAGGGCCCGTCCTTTTCCGTCAGGCTCCAGCTGACGGTATTGTACAGATCATATTTCACCTGTTCCCACACCGTGCCGTTGGGGAACTTATCCCGCTCATAGCAGGTCCACACATACTGCAGGTTGGCATAGCTGCCCCCGTATGGACGATAGCCGTCATACACCGGGTCGATGGTGACCGTGCCCCCGGCATCGGGCAGGCGCACCATGCCGCTGGCGCCGTCCACCACGCCCAGCAGCCTGCCGTCGGTAAGCCATGTGTCCCCGTTGTACGCGCCCTTCTCCTTCTCCGGCCGGTTTTCGCCAATCCAGTCATAATCCTTCATGCTCAGGGTAAAGGGCTGGTTGGCGATGAAATCCGTATAGGTATACCAGCGCACATATATATACTCCCCGGGGTTTTCCGGCCGCAGCTGTGCGGGCAGGGTATCGGGCACCTCCTCATACAGGACGCCGCTCTTGCTGGCGCCTCGGATGGCGGCCCCGGTATCCATCTGGGCTGTAATGGCGTTATCCGTATTCCGGGCAATCACATTGCCCAGGTGCGTATTCACCGTGATGGCTGCGCTGATGGGCTCCTGCACCACCATGTCCGGGATGGTGTGGGGCACCACATCGTAAATAACAAACTGGAATACCGCCTTGGTGGCGGCGCTCAGGGTGCGGGTGTTGGTCAGGATCAGGTAGTCCCTTCCCTCCCGGGTGATGCGGCGGTAGTTGTAATCCGCACGGGTTTCCGGGTCCTCGGGAATCGGCAGGGCCATTTTGCCCGTATACGCGCCCTCCCGGTCCTTCCACAGCTGGGCGGGAATTTCAATCTCAATATCGCCCGGCTGGTAATCATACTGGCCGGACAGGGCAATATTGACCTGGAAGCGCATGCTTTGGGGCGCGTCGCTGTAGCCCGCGGGGTTTTTATACAGATAATCGCCGTCCTCGGGATAGGGATCGTTTCCGCTGTCGCTCCCATCCACCCAGCTGATGCTGATCTGCTCAATGCGGCTGCCGTCCAGCTCCTCCGGCAGGGCAGACGCCCCCGCAGGGTTGGGCATGCGCAGGGGGGCGCCCAGGGCTGCCGCCTGCGCGGCATCCTGCTCCATGGCAATCAGGGCCTCCTCCCCTTCCAGCACGGAATAGGAGGCCTCGGGAATTTCTTCCGGGGCTTCTTCCGTTTCCGGCTCCTCAGAAAGCTGGATTTCCGCCGTCTGCTCCGCGGGGAGGAGGCCGTTTACCGTCTCCTCCGCCAGGGACAGGGGCAGGCTGGTGATCATCATGATCATCACCAGCAGGAAAGCCGTAATTCTGCGCATGCTCATGGTTGTCATTTGTGTGCTCCTTTTGCGCCCGGGGCGCGTGTTTTAGGGGATATATCCGCCCGCTGTCAGGTAAAACCGCATAGGAATGCAGGGCTTAGGCCCATGGACAAGTGCGGTTTAATAGAAAAACCAGAATACGCTCCACTGAAGCATCTGCTGTAATGCCTCTTTTCTTGCTCCTCGTAAATGGGCATAGTTCACCCAGATATAGTATGGGTATACTAACATAATACACATTTTCTACACATTTGGCAAGTGGTTTTGTTCCATTTTGTTAATGTTTTGTCACGAAAATAAAACACTGCTCAAAATATCGTGTACTCTTTTTGTCATTTATACCATTTATAGTTCTCCGGCGGAATCAATTATGAACTTTTTCGGCATTTCCGATATGCCCCCTCTTCCCGCCAAACCGCAACATCTTGTGTTTTTCGGGGCAAAAAACGAAATCGACAAGCAGCGTTAGGCGGGGAAGGGATACGCGCTTTCTTCCCGGGGAAGAAAGCTGCAAAGAAGCCAGCGGGCGAACCGGCTTGGACACAAGAACAAACAATTTGCGCCTGTAACTTGAACGTCGCCAAGAGAGCTTCCGGGCATAAGAAAAGCCTGAAAATTTCCGATAAAACAAGCTTGCTTGTTTTTCGGCAATCTTCAGGCTTTTCCCTGTGCGCTTTGCGCACAGCAGGGCCGGCTTTGCCGGCCTGCCCGGAAGCGGGGGACAGCACGCCCGTTTCAATTTGCTGTCGCGGCTTTTACGGCGTTAAAGGAAGGTTTTCTGCTTCTCTTTTGACGCAAAAGAGAAGCGTTCCCTTCCTCGTCAAACCTCAGTTTTTGTTTGCTGCTTTTACGGCGGCAAGCGGGCTTTCTCTGCTTCTCTTTTTGACGTAAAGAGAAAAAAGCCCCCGGCCAAACTGACCGGGGGCTGTGTTTTTGATTATGATGGTTTTCCGCGAAGATTACTTCGCCTTCTTGGCCTTGATGGCGGCCTGGGCGGCGCTCAGGCGGGCGATGGGCACACGGAAGGGGCTGCAGGAGACGTAGTTGAGGCCGATCTCGTTGCAGAACTCGATGGAGGACGGATCGCCGCCGTGCTCACCGCAGATACCGCAGTGCAGCTTGGCGTTTTCGCCCTTGCCCAGGGTAACGGCCATCTTCATCAGCTTGCCAACGCCCACGGTATCCAGACGGGCGAAGGGATCGCTCTCATAGATCTTGTTGGCGTAGTAGGCGGGCAGGAACTTGCCGGCGTCGTCACGGCTGAAGCCGAAGGTCATCTGGGTCAGGTCGTTGGTGCCGAAGCAGAAGAAGTCCGCTTCCTTGGCGATGTCGTCCGCGGTCAGGGCGGCGCGCGGGATCTCGATCATGGTGCCCACTTCGTACTTGAGGTCGCTCTTGGCAGCGGCGATCAGCTTATCGGCGGTCTCCACCACGATCTTCTTGACAAACTTGTATTCCTTCACTTCGCCAACCAGGGGGATCATGATTTCAGGCACCACATTCCAGTCCGCGTGGCGGGCCTTCACGGCCAGGGCGGCCTTGATGATGGCGCTGGTCTGCATCACGGCGATTTCGGGATAGGTAACGGTCAGGCGGCAGCCGCGGTGACCCATCATGGGGTTGAACTCATGCAGATCGGCAATTACCTGCTTGATGTAGGCAACGCTCTTGCCCTGGGCCTTCGCCAGCGCTTCGATGTCCGCCTCGTCGGTGGGCACAAACTCATGCAGCGGGGGATCCAGGAAGCGGATGGTTACGGGATAGCCGCCCAGCGCCTCAAACAGGCCCTCAAAGTCAGCCTGCTGCATGGGCTCAATCTTATCCAGCGCGGCCTTGCGCTCCTCTTCGGTTTCGGCGCAGATCATCTCGCGGAAGGCGGGGATGCGGTCGGGGCCGAAGAACATATGCTCGGTGCGGCACAGGCCGATGCCCTGGGCGCCGAAGGCGGCCGCCTGCTTGGCATCCTTGGGGGTGTCCGCGTTGGTGCGCACGCCCATGGTCTTATACTTGTCGCTCAGCTCCATGATACGGCCGAAGTAGCCGCTGTTGGGGTCGGCGGGCACGGTGGGAATCAGCTCACCGTAAATGTTGCCCGTGGAGCCGTCCAGGCTCAGCACATCGCCCTCATGATAGGTCTTGCCGGCCAGGGTGAAGCACTTGTTCTCTTCATCCATCTTGATGTCGCCGCAGCCGGAAACGCAGCAGGTGCCCATGCCGCGGGCCACCACGGCCGCGTGGCTGGTCTGGCCGCCGCGCACGGTGAGGATGCCCTGGGAGAACTTCATGCCCTCGATATCCTCGGGGCTGGTTTCCAGACGGACCAGAACCACCTTTTCGCCCTTCTTGCCATGCTCCACAGCGTCTTCAGCGGTGAACACGATGGTGCCGGCGGCGGCGCCGGGGGAAGCGGCAATGCCCTTGCCGATGGGCTTGGCAGCCTTCAGGGCCTTGGCGTCAAAGGTGGGATGCAGCAGCATATCCAGGCTCTTGGCGTCAATCTGCATCAGGGCTTCTTCTTCGCTGATCATGCCCTCGTCAATCAGATCGCAGGCGATCTTGATGGCCGCCTGGGCGGTGCGCTTGCCGCTGCGGCACTGCAGCATATACAGTTTGCCGTGCTCCACGGTGAATTCCATATCCTGCATGTCGCGGTAATGGTTCTCCAGGATGGAGCACACTTCCACAAACTGCTTGTAAGCTTCGGGGAATTTTTCTTCCATCTGGCTGATGGGCATGGGGGTGCGCACGCCGGCCACCACGTCTTCGCCCTGGGCGTTGGTCAGGAATTCGCCCATCAGCACCTTTTCGCCGGTGGCGGGGTTGCGGGTAAAGGCCACGCCGGTGCCGCAGTCATCGCCCATGTTGCCAAAGGCCATGCTCTGCACGTTGACGGCCGTGCCCCAGCTGTAAGGAATATCATGGTCCATGCGGTACACGTTGGCACGGGGGTTATCCCAGGAGCGGAACACCGCTTCCACAGCGGCAAACAGCTGCTCTTTGGGATCGCTGGGGAAATCCTTGCCCAGCTGATTCTTATATTCCGCCTTGAACTGGATGGCCAGTTCCTTCAGGTCATCGGCGGTCAGCTCGGTATCAAAGGTGACGCCCTTCTTTTCCTTCATGGCGTCAATGAGCTTTTCAAAATACTTTTTGCCCACTTCCATCACGACGTCGGAGAACATCTGGATGAAGCGGCGATAGCAGTCATACGCCCAGCGGGGGTTGCCGCTCTTCTTGGCGATGACTTCCACAACCTGCTCATTCAGGCCCAGGTTCAGGATGGTATCCATCATGCCGGGCATGGAGGCGCGGGCGCCGGAACGCACGGAAACCAGCAGCGGATTGTCCAGATCGCCGAACTTCTTACCGGTGATCGCTTCCATCTTGCTGATGTATTCCATGATCTGGGCCTTGATCTCATCATTGATCTTGCGGCCGTCCTCATAGTACTGGGTGCAGGCTTCGGTGGAGATGGTGAAGCCCTGGGGAACCGGCAGACCGATGTTGGTCATTTCGGCCAGGTTGGCGCCCTTGCCGCCCAGCAGTTCACGCATGTTCGCGTTGCCTTCGGTGAACAGGTACACGTACTTTTTCATGATATTCCTCCTTAAGAGAATAGGTTAACAGCCTTTCAGACGCGCGCAGAAACACACCCGTACGCGTCCGGACATTTTATTATAACTGATATTTTAAGGCTTGGCAACCTTTTCCGCGCCCAAAACAGGCATTTTCGTCAAGTTTTTTTCATATTTTAAGGGCAAAGCCGGATATGCCGGCAGGGAGGAGTGCGTCATGAGTCTGTCCGAGCTGCGCACCAAGGATGTGGTCAATGTGGATACCGGGAAAAAGCTGGGCAAGGTGATGGATCTGGAGTTTTCCGTCTGCGACGGCTGTGTGCAGGCCATTGTGGTGCCGGGGGATTTTAAGCTGGGCAGCGTCTTCAAGGGCGAACGCAGCGGCCTGGTGATCCCCTGGGAGCGCATTGCCCGCATCGGGGACGATGTCATCCTGGTGCAGCTGCTGCCCGGGGACGTGAGTGAGGAGTGAGTTTTTATCCCAAAAAACGGTGTAATTTCCCCCTTTTTATACAGGCCGCCCGTCACGAAAATTTCATGTTTTTTTCGCTTGACAGCCCGCTGAAAAGGGGATGGAACGGTGGATAAGATGTTTTAAAAAATGGGGATAACTTTAACTTTCCACAGGCATTTTCCACCTCTCCGAGGCGAAAAACAGAAAAAACCCCGGCATTCCGGGAAAAAATCGGTGGATAACTCTGTGGATAATGTGGATATCTTCAAAATTGCCCGGCTATGCACGGGACGCTGCATATGCAGGATGCCGGGATGCCCGCAAGGCCGCGCAATTTCGCCCTCGGCGGGTTCTCAATATGCACAAGCCTGCATAAACGATGCATTTTCCGGCCAGCCGCCGGCAGGAAGGTGGGGATAATTGTGGGGAAAACTCGTTTCTTCCGATGGGGATTCTTTTTGCTGGCCATGGGAACAGCCGCCGCCCTCTTTTTTTACAATCCTGTTAAAAGCAAAACACCCGTTCCCCTGCCCGAGGCGACCCCGGGCCCCGGCCCGCTTCAGGGCTGGACGGTCTGCCTGGATGCCGGCCACGGCGGCTATGACGGCGGAGCCTACGGGCGGGTAAGCGGCACCCCGGAGAAGGAGCTGAACCTGGATGTGGCCCAGCGCCTGCAAGCGCTGCTGCAGGATGCCGGCGCCCGGGTGATCATGACCCGGGAAACGGATACCGCCCTGGCGGAGGAGGGCCCCCAGCGCAAACGTCGTGATTTGCAGTACCGGGTGGATTGCGCCCGGGAGGCCCATCTTTTCCTCTCCATTCACATGAACGAGTACCGCACCGCCGCCGAATCCGGCCCCCAGGTGTTCTATAAAAAGGGCGCGGAGGGCAGCCGTCTGCTGGCCGGCGTTCTGCAGCAGCAGATGAACAGCGCCCTGTCCCCCGCCCGTCCCCGAGCCGCCCACCCGGGCGAATATTACCTGCTGGAGCATCTGGATATCCCCGCTGTGCTGGTGGAATGCGGCTTCCTGTCCAACGCCCGGGAGGAGGCCCGCCTGCTCACAGCCGAGTACCGCCAGCAGGTGGCGGAAAGCCTGTATGCCGGCCTTGCGGAATATGCCGGCCTGCCGGCGCAATAGGAGGAACCGGCTTGATACGAATACGATTTTGGGGGAATACGCGCTTTCTTCCCGGGGAAGAAAGCTGCAAAGAAGCCAGTCGGCAACCGGCTTGGGCGCAATAACAAACAATTTGCGCCTGTCACTTGAGTGCCGCCATGCGAGCTTCCGGGCATAAGAAAAACCGCCAGACAGGCCGAAAAATAAACAAGTTTATTTTTCCGGCTGGCCTGCGGTTTTTCCCTGTGCGCTTTGCGCACAGCCGGGCCAGCTTCGCTGGCCTGCCCGGAAGCGGTGGACTCTCTCCTGCTTCAGTTTGCATTTGTCGCTTTTACGGCATTAAAAGAAGGTTTTCTGCTTCTCTTTTGACTCAAAAGAGAAGCGTTCCCCTCTCCGTCCAATTTCAGTCTGCGTTTGCTGCTTTAACGGCGGCAAACGGGGTTTCTCTGCTTCTCTCTTTGACCCAAAGAGAGAAGGCCCCCGTCCGTACCCCTCCCCTTTTGCATCCGGCGCTACGCTTCGCCGCCATGCCCGCTGTCCGCCCAGCCCTCGGCAAACATATAGGCCACCGGGGCCGCCGCCAGCATGATCAGCGCTCCCAGCGCTTCCGCCTGGCTGGTGTCTTTCTTCCAATATATAAGCAGCGCCGTTACAAATTCCGCCACCGCCATCCAAAATTTTCTGGATGTCAGCTTGCGAATCATCTCCGTCTTTTTCATCCGTTCCTCCCTGTTCACCGTTTGGTCAGATAGCTGTCCAGCTTCCGCTTCACATCCCGCAGCCTGTCGTGGTCGTTTCCCGTAATCAGGTGCATCATCATGGCGTTGAGCACATTCAGTATCTGCGTATTGTCCGCCCGCATCTCCCGAAAGCGGGTTTCTCCCCGCTGCAAGCGCGCTTCACAGTCTGAAACCCGTCCTTCCAGTGCCGCGACCCCCGCCTGCATGCTCCTTTTTTCCCGCCGCCGCTCCTCTGTTCCCGCCAGCTTCCGAAAGGCCTCCCAGCCCTGCCACAGCACAGCCAGCAGGGCCGCCAGGGCGGATATGGCTGCCAGGGCAGCCGCCAGGCCCTCCCAGGTAATCTTCTCCATAGGCTTTCCCCTTTCAAAAACAGCGCCGCATTTCTGCGGCGCTGCAAACATCATAGCATTCCGTTCAGCTTCTCCCGGGCCGCCTGAATGTGCTGCTCCGCTTCCTCCAGCAGCTGCAGCACAGCCTGAATATCCGGCCCAGGCTGTTCCTGATTTCTCTCCAGGAATTCGCGCATCATATACCCTGCCCTGCCATTGCAGCAAATTTCCGCCCAGGTTTCATCGTACTCGTTCAATACCTCCGCCAGGGTGCCCACGGGAATGCGTGCCATGATCTGGGCCTGCTTCGAGGGCGCCGCCCGCAGATTCACCGGCTTTCCGTTGCTGCTGACCACCGTGGCCTGATACAAAATCTCCTGCACGGGTTCATCGCTCCCTTCATAGGTCACCGCCTTCAAATATCCACAGCAATCCCACCCGTCCGCAAGCTTGCTGCGTACAAAGCCGGAGGCGGTGCTGCGACTGTTGAGCACATAGCGAGGGTCGGTATCGATGAGGCCGATGTGATAATAGTCGTTCAGGTCGCCGGTATAGTATTGGCCGCCCTGCCTGTACTCGGCGGGCAGGTCGTACTGCTGCTCCCCGGGCCTGCGGGCCTTGAAGGCCGCCATGCCGGGCCGGGCCTGGGCAATGGGCAGCAGCTCCGCCACGTACTTCCGGGCGATGCGGTTGCTGCCGTGGTAAATGCTCAATCCGTGCTGCTTGTAAGCCCACACAAAGGCCCCGCTGCAGTCCGCCACCCGGTGGCCCACCCACTGTTGGCCGTACTTTCGCACCATTTCGCTGGTCGCCCTGTCCTGCTTTCCCTGCGTCCACACCTCCCCGGCGGTGGCGGGAATATACCCCCACCTGTCCCGGAACATGGTCTGGAAGTCAGCGATCAGCGCATCACGGGCAATCATTCAGCCTCCGGGGTTTCATTTCGATCGTCGTGTAGAATACGGTTTTCATTCAATCATCTCCTTAGTCATCGATGCGGGAAGTAATAATAATCTGCGGATACTGATGCTCTGAAGCTTTTACCGCTTGGTCAACGATGACGTTTCCATTCGCCAAATGACACGTAGCAACAAAGCCAGAAGCGTCTTGCACCGTGCCATAAGCCCATTTCGCGCTTGCGTAGGGAATGCTAAACCACGTGGCACCCGCAGCCTTGTCTGCTGATAATTTTACGCATTCGTTGATCTGAATCAGATGACCACATACAATTCCGCTTGTTCCTGTTTGATGTGCAACGCCGCTGGCAAATGTCAATGTTATTGCTTCCGTCTTTAATCCCAGATTTTCCCGAGCGGTCTTTGCGTTCGCAGCACCGGTCCCCCCTTGAGCAACGGTAACGGCGTTTTTGCTTGTTAAAATGCTGTACCAAATATCTGCACTTCTTACTTCTGGAACAGGCATTAAAAACCGTTCCCCGCCAACGCTTCCGTCCGCATACTGATCCAATGTCATTCGAGTGCCAGTGTTTTTAAAACCAACGGTCGGCGCGCCGTTTGCGCCCTTAAAATTTATCCCGAGATAATTGTTTCCGTTTGAAAAGATTAAGGGGCCCGTTACCGTATCTCCGGTTTTTTTCACCGCGCCCAGGTTTTCACACGCCCCGGCAGGGGTGGTGGCTCCCGTGCCACCCTGGGGAACGGTGACGGTGTTTTTTGTAGTCAAAACATTATAATATGTCGTTGCGTCATGGTCGGAGGGGACCGGCATCAGATAACGTTCGCCGTTACCGTACGCGGTAGACGCATTCGGCGTTGTTTGGGCAAGGCAAAGCCTGCCAGAATCTGTAAACTGAAATAAACCGCCGATTAATGTTTCTGAAGAATTTTCAAATTGAACCGATCCAGAGGCATTACCACTGTTTGAAAATTTCAGGTTTCCCGTCATTTTATCCCCGGCCTTGGCCACCTTGCCGGTTTCCAGGGCGGTGATGCGGTTGTTATACTGCTGGATACCCTGGGCGGCCTGGTTGGCGGCCGCTGCCGCGGTATCCGCCGCCGCAGCCTTGGTATTGGCGTTGCTGGCCGCGGTATTGGCCGCGTTGGCCTTGGTGTTGGCGTTGGACGCCGCGGTGTTCGCCGCGGACGTGGCGGCGTTGGCGTCCGCCGTGGCCTGCTCCATCACGGCGATCTGGGCCAGCAGCTCCTCCAAAGAGGGGATCACATGGCCCGGGTCAATGACGGTATCCGTGGTGCTGCGCTGCACATAGCCG
>Ga0208297_1001419_pt1 | contig 22808 bp, 10 predicted proteins | sample LMS_cellobiose_e_FD_187367 | JGI IMG/M metagenome (GOLD analysis project Ga0208297, IMG submission 187367) | Rumen-fistulated moose microbial communities from Alaska, USA - LMS_cellobiose_enrichment (SPAdes) (version 2) | ecosystem: Host-associated > Mammals > Digestive system > Stomach > Rumen... | reverse complement strand
ATACGGCAGGCTAACTTCCCTATCATCAAAACCCTGGACAGTTTTGACTTCAAGGCCGTACCATCCCTAAGCAAGCAAAAAGTATTAAAGCTGGCCGGGTGTGAATACATTAAAAATTTGGAAAACGTAATCCTGGTAGGGAACTCCGGGGTAGGCAAAACCCATATTGCTACTGCCCTGGCTTATGAAGCCTGCCGCCAAGGAATGAAGGTTAAATTCTATACTGCTGCCGGACTGATAAACGAGATGCTGGCAGCTCAACAAGAATACAAGTTAAACCGTTTGGAAAAGCAGTTTCTATCCTACCATCTGGTAGTGATAGATGAACTGGGCTATGTTCCTTTTAGTAAGACCGGAGCTGAATTACTGTTCCAATTCTGTTCAGCGCGGCACGAAAGGGGCAGCCTGATTATCACAACTAATCTCGAATTTCCAAAGTGGACGGAGGTGTTGCTAGACGCACAGTTGACGGCAGCATTGCTGGATAGGCTCACCCACAAAGCCCATATCCTAAACATCAATGGCGAAAGCTACCGCTTTAAGCAGGCTCTCGCCAGGCAAACCACTGACTAATTTTTTATTACTCAAGTGGCCTAATTTCTTACCAGCAAATGGCCTAATTTTTGATTGACATTAACATATTTCGGCATTATAATCCATTAAATCCTCATAAATAGCTACAGATTGTGACATATAGATGTCACTAATTTATGGTATCAAGTGAATATGCGGGAAAAACGTGGGAGGTGAAAGGAATAACTAAAAGAAAGTTGAATATTTGCAATAAGTGTATTTGTTAGGAGAAAATAGGAAGCATGGTGATAATTGAGAAACGCAACAATTAAAATGGGAGGTGAGAATAGATGGGATTTTTGCAGGCGATGCAGCAAATGGGGCAAAGTGAAAATAAGCAGGGATTGGAGCCTTACCTGGTAAGACCTATGAACAAAGACGGTAAAGAAATAAGGGTTTGGTTAAAGGTTCAGGGGGATTGGCGCCAGGATACTTTAGATATTATCGGAGTAACTCGTTTGGATATAGCCGACTATAACGCCAGTGCAGTTCCTCTAAAGAAATATATGTATAGGAAACCGCCCTCCCAGACCACATCGTCGTTTTCCCCCATACATCTGACTGGCTCATTGAAAAATGATGCTGAAAAAAACCGGGAACTATTTTGCCCACCTGATTGGGAACAGAACAAAGATACCCATTTTGCCAAAATGAAGAATCGTATCCTAGACGCATACGAAAGAGAAGGAATATTTACCTCTGGGTCAGTCGACCGCATTTTTCAGGGGATGGAAGAAAAAATTGATGCGATCCTGCCTGATTTGGACAATAAGCAGTCTTATATGGTGGTATTTGTAATAGATGATAATGGTGAGCCGATCTATCCAGGTGAGGTACCTACCTTTGAAAAATTTTTCGTCCGCAAGCTGGAACAAAGTCTTGCTGGTGGGAAACAAGCTCCCAAGAAGAAGAAAAGTACAGTGAATGTCGGCCACAAGCAGAGTTGCAGTATTTGTGGGAGTCAAATGTCCAGCGGTATCACCCTGGATCGGGTATTTAAATTCGCTACTTTTGATAAGTTATCTGTTTTAGCTGGTTTGGACAAGCAAGAGATTCCTTACAGTTTCTCCGTTTGTAAAACCTGTTTTGAGCAAATTTCCTCTGGGAGGGAAAAGACAGACCGCTTGCTTGTCAGAAGGGGAATATTGAATGATATTTTGGTCTGGGCAATACCAGAGGCTGTAGGGGAGAAATCCTCTGACATATTCGAAAAATTTTTATACTCCTGGGAAGAAAAGCTGGATAGAAGTGACGTAGCTGGTTTGGAAGAAAACATAGAAGCTAAATATTTTTCCCGCCTGGCCCGTATTGGACAGGGCTTGATATTTCATTTTGTATTCTGGCAGCAGAATAACGCTCAGGAGATAGTACATCTGATGGTGGAAGATGTGCCTCCGGAGAGGCTGGCCCGCCTTGAATCTGTATGGCAGCAGGTGAACAAGGAATATGCCGGATGGGCCAAGGATACTGATTTGGATGCAGCTATCCGCAGTTTGCATGCTACTCTGAATGCTTTTGCCGGGAAGAGTAACTCGGACAAAATGGTTTTCCGGGATTTTGCTTTGCAGGTCATTGGCAGTATGCTGCAGGGAGAAACCTTGCCGGTGGAAATGTTCAAACAGTTAATTGTCACTAGAATTCCCCGTTTGATTTTCGAGGGCAATACCCGGGATGCTTATTTATCTATGCGATTTGCAGAGTTATGGGTGGAATATATGTATCGACTTAATCAGGAGGTGAACAAATGAACCTGGAATTTTTCTCTAAATTCCACGATCCTTATATGCAAACTCCAGCAGGGCAAGGAGTGTTTTTAGCGGGAGTTTTACTGGGCTACATGGCATACCGGCAAGCAGGCAAAGACGGGGATGTAAGCCAAAGCCCGATCTTTAAGCAAATTCAGTTTGGACGAATGGATATGGTCAACTTGAAAAGACTTCTGAGCCGGGTTCCGACTCTGCTGGCTGCTTACAGGGAAGATATGAAATATACGAATCTGATGTCGCAGCTTAGTGCAGCTGCTACTAAATTAATACTGCAATCAGCAGATGAAGAATTGGGCACAAACGGAAACTTTGCTTTTGCTGCAGGATTTTTAAATGCCAATTCCTATTTTTGGGATATATTCCCTGTGAACCAAAAGGATGCTCAATCAGAAGACGGAAAGGAGGAGGCATAATATGGCCTTTAATCAAAGAAAAGAGTATTTATTTCTGTATACGGTCAAGGATGCTAATCCCAATGGTGATCCGTTAAATGAGAATCATCCACGCTATGATAAAGATACTGCTCAAGCCATGTCCTCTGATGTACGCATAAAAAGGACTATTCGGGATGAATGGGTGCGAGAAGGAGAGACAGTTTTTGTTGATGGTAAACCTAAATCCCTGAAAACTCGATTTGAAGAACTAAAGCAAGAGACCGGCAAAGATGATGCTCGGAAAATTATGCAGGAATGTCTCGATGTAAGACTGTTTGGAGTTACCTTTGCATTGGGCAAAGAAGCTTTTGCTTGGACGGGTCCGGTTCAATTCAAGTGGGGCAGGTCTTTACATAGTGCCACTTTTGAATTTGTTCAAGGAACGGCCGCTTTTGCTACGGAACGTGGGGGAGCGGACAGTCAACAGCGCTCTTTCCGCAATGAATATTTGGTACCCTTTGCTTTGATGGGGGTATATGGCATAGCCAATCAAAACGCCAGTGAGGAAACTGGTGCCAGCGAAGCTGACCTGCAAAAACTGGTGGATGGCTTGTGGCATGGAACGGACAACCTCATTACCCGGAGTAAAAATGAACATAAATCCCGTCTGTTGATTGAAATCACCTATAAAGAAGGATTCCATGGCAAAATTGGAGCTCTGGATGACAAAATCACCCTGTTGGACCGGGACGGTAAAGAAATGGACAGTCAAAAACAAAAGGCTGTGCGCAGCCTGCAGGAATTAAGCCTGGATATCGATGACCTGCTGAAGGCCATTGAAGCCAAAAAGGATGCGATAGCTTCCATCAAGGTTATAACTGATGGAGAACTCAAGATTATACAGGAAGAAGAGCTAAAAGGAATCAGCCAAGTTGAAGTGAGGTGATGGGGGTGGTCCTAGTTTTTGATATTGAGGGAGATATGGCACTGTTCCGAAAGCCCTATACTACTACTTCTATGGTGTCATACCCTTTTCCCCCACCCACAGCTGTTGCCGGTATGTTAGGAGCTATAGTTGGGATCAACCATGAAGCCAGCCAGAATGCTAAGAATGCCCGGTACTGGGACAAAATGAAGGGCGTCCAGATAGGCATAGCCATGCAGAGTCCTCTGCGCTGGATCAATACAGCCGTTAACTTGATGAAGTTAAAGACTCTGAATGAAAAAATGACTGAACATATACAGGTAAAGCATCAGTTGGTAAAAAAGCCCCGTTACCGCATTTACGTTAAGGGAGGAGAAATTTACTCCGAACTAAAGCATAGGCTGGAGCGGGAAGAGTTCATCTATACCCCTTGCCTGGGAGCAGCCTATGCTCTGGCAACAATAACATACCTGGGAGAGTATGAGGCCGTCGCTGCTGATCCGGCGGCGGGATTCAATACCATTGTCCCGGCCTATGAAGGTTTGGAACTGGACATTGTCCGGTCTGGTTCAGTATTTAGTGAGCAGGTACCGGTACAGTTGACCAATTCCCGGCGCCTAAGCCATACCATTCTGATTTATTATACTCCCCCTAATAAAGAAGAAAAACCTGTATTATATGTGCGCAATCAAGGGGAGCTGCAGAGCAGCATGGTGAACGGGGAAAAGGTGGCCTGGTTCAATGCTTGGTAAAGCTTGCAGCCATCCTGGTAAACCGCTGGAAGACCACCTTATCAATACTTTTAACATAGCTCGATCTTTGGCTGAGCATTACGGGCTTAACCTGGATGAAAACGAACAGTACTCTATTCTGATCCACGATATTGGCAAGGCACATCCTGCTTTTCAAAAGCGGTTGTGCCGTTCCTGCTCCCAGGCTAATACCTGCCCAGAAGCCAATCGTGCCTCAACTGAACATGCTTACAATGGCCATGCCAATCCCTCCGCCAGTCTTGTAATGGCTAATACCAAGAACTTTATCCTGGCAGAAACTGTACGGAGGCATCATGGTGCTTTACAAGACCTGGATGAAATAAAAAGACACTGGGTCAGTGGAGAATATTCCGAATTTATAGAGGAGTTAAAAACCCTCCATCCCTGGCCGGGAATGATTAAGCTGGGGATATGGGATTCCGTACCTGTAGATTTTGCCGAAGGTTTTCCCGAGCAAGAAAGCTGGGAAGACCTGTGCTTTGACCAACTGGAGATATTCCTGCCTGTTAAGGACCATCAGGCAATGAGCCAGTTATGGCTGGAACTGCGCAAGTTGTACTCCCTTTTAGTTACCGCTGATCGTTGGGATGCCACCGTATCCAGTGATTGGCAACCGCAGAAATTACGCCATAATCCCCAGAAATTTGAAGACTTTATTAAACAAAAGCATGACCAGGCTCAGCAAAGGGGTATCAATGACTTAGCCAAGTGGCGCAGCCAGTTATATGAAAAGGTCATCAGCAATGCGGAGCAGGTTATGCAGCGACCAGACCTGTATACTTTAAGTCTGCCTACCGGTGCCGGTAAAACCCTCATTGGCTTGGCCATAGCAGCTCTGGCAGCGGAACGGTTTCAAGCCACTGGAATAATTTATGTCCTACCTTTTATAAGCCTGGTTGACCAGAATGCTGAAGTAGCAAAACAACTATTTGAGCAGGTCCAAGAAGACCATTCTTTAGCCTACGGAGAAGAAAAATACGAAGATTATGCGGACAAAAAATGGGGAGAATTTTTAACCTTCTTCCGGTACTGGGATATGCCCATCGTGGTAACAACCCTTGCAAAATTCTGGGAGACGCTATACTCTCCCCGGGCTAATGACACCATGAGTTTTCATCGCTTAAGCCGGGCAGTAGTGGTACTTGACGAACCTCAGACCATTCCTGCGGAGTACTGGGAAGGTTTGGGCAAGACCTTAGAACTGCTTAACCAGCAATGGCATACTACCTTTATCCTGATGACCGCAACCCAGCCAGCTATTGTACAGGGAACGGAACTGGCCCCGGAAAAGGTATTTTTCCCCAAGAACCGTCACCGGATAATCTGGGATGATAAGCCCCTGCATGTCCGCCAACTGCCGGATTTTTTAGATGAACGGGGCTGGCGGGAACGAGACAGCCTGATAATCGTAAATACCCGTGAAGCCGCTCTGCGTACCTATTTGGCAGCTCGGGAAAGAAACCTTCCCGCATTTCTGCTGTCTCGCTGGCTTACTCCCTGGGATCGGCAGCACATCTTGGAAGAACTCTTGAGACTGGAACAGGCAGGCAAACCCCGGTGTCTGATCGCCACCCAGGTGGTGGAAGCAGGGGTTGATCTGGACTTTGACCTGGTTTTCCGGGATTTAGCGCCCTTTGACAGCATTGTCCAGGCGGCCGGACGGTGCAACCGCCATGCCAAACGGGATAAGCCGGGCGAACTGTGGGTGGCAGAGCTGGAGGATGATGAAGATAGAGATCGTTCTTTAGCTTCCTATGTATATCGCAGCACATTGTTGAACCAGACCAGAAATCTCCTGCAAGAATATATGACTTTCTCGGAAGACCAGATTGCATTGGCTGTAGTAGAATATTATCACCGTTTGAGTAACTCCGTTATTCCCGATGAACTATGGACGGATGTTGTTAAAGGACACTGGGGTACTGTCCACCCCTTATACCCGGAGCAAATACCTGAGGATTCCCTGCTAATAGATAGAGACGGAAGCGTAGCTAAGTTGCTGGAAGAGCTCCAGTCCCTCCCCCTGACAATAGAAAACCTGTCCAGGAGACGAACCATTAACCGCCTTCTCAGCCAGCATGCTATAAACGTACGGCCCAAACTCCTGGAAGAATGGGAAAACCGACTGGGTGGATTTATGATAGGTGATAAGCAAGAAATATTAACCAGGACTGCCTCCTGGTGGCTATTGCATCCGCCGGGTATTGAAAAGGTTTATTCCCCAGAGGCTGGTTTTATTCCTCTTAAATATAGCGAGCAATACGCATTGCTGGGCCCCAAAGGAGCTAATCCATGAGAGATGAGAGACTCGGACTTTCAGGTTAATGGAACCCTTATTTGGTACTACTACATTTGCAAGCGGCAAGTGTGGCTGATGGCTCATGCGCTGGTTCCAGATCAAGATGATGAGAATATCAGGCAGGGGAGAGATATTCAGGAGTTCAGGTATCCCCGCGATCAAAAGGAGATAAGCCTGGGTCACGTTAAGATTGACATGATGCGCAGTGAAAAAGGCCAGTTGGTAATAGGCGAAATCAAAAAAAGCTCACGGTTTTTAACCAGTGCTACCCGGCAGGTGCAATTTTACTTATGGCAGTTTGAGCAGATGGGTATCGAAGCCCGAGCCGAGCTGTTTATTCCTGAAGAACGGAAGCGTTTTGAAGTAACCCTAGATGAAGAAGCGCGCCAGGAACTGCATGCAGCGGAAAAGGAAATCACGGATATAGCGCATCAACCATCCCCTCCGCCAGCAGAGAAGATCAATTGGTGTAAATCCTGTGCCTATGCGGAGTTTTGCTGGGCTTAGATATTGGGTGATGGATGTATGAAGAAAGCAATATATGTTTTCAATGATGGTGAAATCAAACGAAAAGATAATACTTTGTGTTTTGAAAGCGAACAGGGCAGACGGTTTATTCCGGTGGAAGACATTAATGAAATACATATTTATGGTGAAGTGACTTTAAACAAGCGCTTCTTAGAATTTCTCACTGAAAAAGAGATAATACTGCACTTTTACAACAATTACGGCTATTATTGCGGATCATATTATCCCCGGGAACACCTGAACTCAGGATACATGATTTTACGCCAGGCAGAACACTACCTGGATAAGGAGCGGCGCATGGTACTGGCAAAGGCTATTGCCAGAGGAGCAATTGCTAATATGCAGGAAGTATTGAGATACTATCTTAACCGGGGAAAAGATGTGGGCACGCAGTTACAGAATATTGAATCACTGGCAGCGAGTATTGATGGCGCCCAAACCATTGAAGTGTTAATGGCTATTGAAGGAAATATCCGGGATGCCTATTACAGTGCGTTTAATACAATCATTGACAAAAGCGAGTTTTACTTTGAAGGCCGAACCCGGCGACCTCCCCGGGACAGAATAAATGCATTAATCAGCTTCGGCAACACCATGGCTTATACCACCTGCCTGAGCGAAATATATCGGACCCATTTGGACCCGCGGATTTCATTTCTGCATACTACCAACTTCCGGCGCTTTAGTCTTAACCTGGATATCGCTGAAATATTCAAGCCCATTTTGGTGGACCGCATAATATTCTACTTGCTGTCCCACAACATGCTGAAATCCAATCACTTCGAAAGCAAAGTAGCAGGTATTATCTTAAATGACAAAGGGCGGCAAGTGTTTATCAGCGAATGGGAGAATCGACTGCGTACCACGATCAAACATCGTGAAATCGGCAGGTCGGTGTCTTATCGTCGCCTTATAAGACTGGAACTTTACAAACTGGAAAAACATCTCATGGGAGAAAAACCGTATCAGCCTTACATTAGCAGATGGTAGGGGAGTTAAAATGTTTGTAATTATGGTTTACGACGTGGAAGTAAAACGGGTAAACAAAGTCCTGAAAACTGCGCGCAAGTATTTGTATTGGGTGCAAAACTCGGTACTGGAAGGAAATATCAATGAAAGCAGCTATAAGCGGCTTAAAATGGAATTAAGCCGCATTATAGATCCGGAATATGATTCCATAATTTTTTATACCTTTCGCACCACCAAGTATTCTGAACGGGAGATCATGGGAGTAGAAAAAGGGGGAGAGACCCAGTTCCTGTAGTTGGAGGGGGAAGAGGAACCATATGCGACTTTGCCGCCTGGAATTGCTGTTTAGCAGTGAACAGAACCATAGACTGGCTCCATTTTTGGGTTCTACTATTCGCGGGGCATTCGGAAATATCTTAAAGGAACTACATTGCACCAAGGAACATGGAAAGTGCTCAATATGTGAGATTAGAAACCGCTGCATATATACCTATATTTTTGAGAGCGGATGGTATTTTGCTGCCGGTGAAAAGATCCAATCCGGGGTACCCCAGCCTTATGTTTTAGAACCCCAGGTTATTCTGAACCGGGAAACCGGAAGATCCCAATTTAAACTGGGAATGGTGTTATTTGGGAATAGCATTCAACATCTATCCGCTATACTCGCTTGCCTCCAGATTGTGGGTTTAAAGGGACTGGGAAAATATCGTACCCCCTTCATTTTGGAAGAAATAAAGGATAATTTCAGTGGCCAGATCTTGTGGAAGAAAGGCATGGACCAGTTGATTTCCTCTCCACGTGTGAAGACCTGGCAGGATTATCAGGAGCAAGCTTTACAATTAGGAACGGTAAATAGATGCCAGATACATATCGTAACCCCTTTGCGGGTGAAAACAGAAGGACATTTAAGCAACGAGTTGAAATTTAGTACAATATTTAAGGCCGTAGTTCGCCGCGCGTCATTACTGAATAAGTACTATGGTAATGGAAAAAAAGAGGATGTAACAGAATTAATCAACCTATCATCACAAATACCCAGCGGCACCCTGAACCTTCACTGGCAGGAAATGGAGCGGTACTCCCGCCGTCAGGATCAGCGGATGCTGTTAGGCGGATTGGTAGGAATAATGGAATGTGAGGGCGAGCTCACCCCCTTCCTGCCCTGGCTGTTATTAGGTCAGGACATTCATATCGGGAAGAACACCACTTTTGGTTTGGGTGGTTACGAATTAAAAGTTCTTTGATGATTGCAGATTTGTCGTCGACCAGGAGTGACGTCAAAAACCCTGGGGGTCGACGACAATATAAAAGGCTGATCAGCGCCTAAATCTAGTCATTTTTACTAAAACTGAACTGCATTAATATCAATTGCGTGCCGCTCAAAGAAGGCCGATATTTCTTTGCCGGCACGGGTGCGTGACCCGTAGATAGGGGATTGAAACTTATATCTGGCCTTATGACCGCACCCGACGCCGCCGGTGCGTGACCCGTAGATAGGGGATTGAAACCATGCTGCCTGCTGTATTTCGGCAGCTTCCTCGCCGTGCGTGACCCGTAGATAGGGGATTGAAACTACCGAAGCGTCCTTTGGACGTGTTTGGGATATGGAGTGCGTGACCCGTAGATAGGGGATTGAAACGTGTAACAGTTGAATATTTAGCTACAGGAATAATGCGTGCGTGACCCGTAGATAGGGGATTGAAACTTTATATACAATGATGGCAAGAAGAAGTTATTCCCCGTGCGTGACCCGTAGATAGGGGATTGAAACTGAGTGACGGGCCGGCTCTAACAAGCTCGCTGACTGGTGCGTGACCCGTAGATAGGGGATTGAAACTAGATGACCGTATTGAGGATGTGCGGGAATTCAGCGTGCGTGACCCGTAGATAGGGGATTGAAACTAGCGCGCCACCCGCGCAATGCGGGCCATTGCCTTGTGCGTGACCCGTAGATAGGGGATTGAAACTCCGATAGTCGGGTATATCCAGGGACTGCCAATGTGTGTGCGTGACCCGTAGATAGGGGATTGAAACTTGACCGGGAATTCCGCCCGGAGCTAGTGGTGTCGGGTGCGTGACCCGTAGATAGGGGATTGAAACCCCCATTGCCGCCAGATTTTCTTAGGCAACTCTATACGTGCGTGACCCGTAGATAGGGGATTGAAACCATTTTGCTGTTGTTTTTCTAATCTTTGCATTTTTAGTGCGTGACCCGTAGATAGGGGATTGAAACATCGTAATCGGCATCGACTCCAGGGCCTCAGCCTCGTGCGTGACCCGTAGATAGGGGATTGAAACCCCCTTCAATCTCGTTTTCAGCAACCTCTGTCAGCGTGCGTGACCCGTAGATAGGGGATTGAAACAACGATCTAGGCAGAAAGAAGGAGTCTCTTGATCGTGTGCGTGACCCGTAGATAGGGGATTGAAACCCGTCGAATACATATATGTCAGTGCAGTTGGTATGCGTGCGTGACCCGTAGATAGGGGATTGAAACGCCATAGCATCATCAAGGCATAGCCTCTCCACCCGTGCGTGACCCGTAGATAGGGGATTGAAACCTTCGATGAGGAAGGTAGGATTGAGTGTAGAATCAAGTGCGTGACCCGTAGATAGGGGATTGAAACATGTCATGGTTTTTTTGGGGGTCTGTAGCGGCTTGGGTGCGTGACCCGTAGATAGGGGATTGAAACTTGATTTCATTCCAGAAAATGCTTAATACGCAGTCGTGCGTGACCCGTAGATAGGGGATTGAAACATAGGTTAGTTAAGCCGTTAGAATCAAGAGACGGCACGTGCGTGACCCGTAGATAGGGGATTGAAACTGGTCGGTTCTGCCTGTACCGGCAGTGCGTTTACTTGTGCGTGACCCGTAGATAGGGGATTGAAACCAACACTGCCCAAACAAGGGGAGGACATGGCTATAGGTGCGTGACCCGTAGATAGGGGATTGAAACAATTCCGGTACTGGATCGGCTTGTTGTTGCGGTTGCGTGCGTGACCCGTAGATAGGGGATTGAAACCGTAAACATATCCCTTGCCATAACCAAAATCCTCAAGTGCGTGACCCGTAGATAGGGGATTGAAACACCTTAGAACTGATCGCTTCTATGACAGCGTTGAAGTGCGTGACCCGTAGATAGGGGATTGAAACGTATAGCTTGTCTCCCGGCAGGGTAGGAGACAAGTTGTGCGTGACCCGTAGATAGGGGATTGAAACCCCATAACGTCAAAGATTTTCTTCACGTTACTACGCGTGCGTGACCCGTAGATAGGGGATTGAAACAGAAATCTGGTCATGATGTCGGCTGCAACGTCATCGTGCGTGACCCGTAGATAGGGGATTGAAACCCGCCGGATACGGCGAGTGCGGCTAGAGCTAACTTCGTGCGTGACCCGTAGATAGGGGATTGAAACAGGACATGGCCTGGTAACAATCGTCTGTAACGGCAAGTGCGTGACCCGTAGATAGGGGATTGAAACACACCCTCCTAATCTTTTTTTTGGAGTCTTACCCTCGTGCGTGACCCGTAGATAGGGGATTGAAACATATGATGATAGGCGAAGAGATTCGCTAGGGTCTTTCGTGCGTGACCCGTAGATAGGGGATTGAAACTGAGGTACAACAGATTTTTACTCATTTTTATTCCTCGTGCGTGACCCGTAGATAGGGGATTGAAACTATATTCCGTCCGTGATTTCTCGCGCGCGCTTCTCGTGTGCGTGACCCGTAGATAGGGGATTGAAACCAGACCTGGGAGGCGGGCGGATCGCCTGTGACTCCAAGTGCGTGACCCGTAGATAGGGGATTGAAACCTCTCCATAGTCAGCCAGCAAACGGGCATATTCTTCGTGCGTGACCCGTAGATAGGGGATTGAAACCCGTACAGCATTAATGCCGGTATGCCTTTCTTAGCGTGCGTGACCCGTAGATAGGGGATTGAAACATGCCTCCCCTCTGCGTTTAATCCTTGGACTGCGCAGTGCGTGACCCGTAGATAGGGGATTGAAACTAGTCTTTCAAGTTTCTATCCCTCCCCTTATTCCGGTGCGTGACCCGTAGATAGGGGATTGAAACGCGACCCTGGATCAAGTAGTCCGAGAAACTTTATTGTGCGTGACCCGTAGATAGGGGATTGAAACGAAGTATTCTTGAGCGAGCCCGTCCATCTGGACGCTGGTGCGTGACCCGTAGATAGGGGATTGAAACTAGGTATGTACCGGATACATACCCACAAGTAAAAGCGTGCGTGACCCGTAGATAGGGGATTGAAACTAACACAGGATTATTCGGACAAGCCCTTAATATTGGTGCGTGACCCGTAGATAGGGGATTGAAACTAGCTCTTTGCTCGTTGATTACCTTTACTTCACTTTCGTGCGTGACCCGTAGATAGGGGATTGAAACTGGTAGCACTACATGATACGGCCACTGGGTTCAGTGAGTGCGTGACCCGTAGATAGGGGATTGAAACACGAACTGTATACACAGTGCGACCACTGTGATTGTATGTGCGTGACCCGTAGATAGGGGATTGAAACCGGTGAGAGTGGTCGTGGTAGCGAGTTTATGCCGGGTGCGTGACCCGTAGATAGGGGATTGAAACTTGCCTGGCCAATGATATAGTAACGGGATAATATAGTGCGTGACCCGTAGATAGGGGATTGAAACTACGTATAACATCACCACAAGGGCTGCATTCTGTAGTGCGTGACCCGTAGATAGGGGATTGAAACCTCTTGGGGAGCAAAATCCCCATTCATCCCCGTCAAGTGCGTGACCCGTAGATAGGGGATTGAAACTGGACAGGTACTGAAGCAGCAATACCGCCGAATCGGCGTGCGTGACCCGTAGATAGGGGATTGAAACCCCCAAAAGTAAGCATACCTTTACTAGGTATGCTTTGTGCGTGACCCGTAGATAGGGGATTGAAACCACGGGAAGTCATTGCCAATCGGAAAGATACGGCACGTGCGTGACCCGTAGATAGGGGATTGAAACCTCGTGGGGAGCAAAATCCCCACTCATCTCCACCGGTGCGTGACCCGTAGATAGGGGATTGAAACATCACACGTATACGTCACGTGTATCACACGTATACGTGCGTGACCCGTAGATAGGGGATTGAAACTAATATCAGCAGGCTGGTCGAAGGGCCAAGCCATCAGTGCGTGACCCGTAGATAGGGGATTGAAACACGTCATTTTCTTAGTCACCGGCTTCATGCTCTTCACGTGCGTGACCCGTAGATAGGGGATTGAAACATCACGCGATATAGCCGGTGTCCAGTATATATATCGTGCGTGACCCGTAGATAGGGGATTGAAACGCACCCGGTCAACCGCGCACCGGGCCACCAGACCGGAGTGCGTGACCCGTAGATAGGGGATTGAAACTGTTCTGCTGGAAACTCCAGCGGATCATTATCCGCGTGCGTGACCCGTAGATAGGGGATTGAAACTTCCACGACGGCCATAGCCTTCTCAAGTTCTCCTAGTGCGTGACCCGTAGATAGGGGATTGAAACTTAATGCCGATATAATGCCGATATAATGCCGATATAGTGCGTGACCCGTAGATAGGGGATTGAAACACTCTAGGTCTAGGTCGTCCTCAACAACAGCTTTTTGTGCGTGACCCGTAGATAGGGGATTGAAACTAAAGGCCAGCTTAGCGAAGTCATTGACTTGACCAAGTGCGTGACCCGTAGATAGGGGATTGAAACGAGCTTTGGCTGAGGCTTTAGGTGCTAAAGTTGATTGGTGCGTGACCCGTAGATAGGGGATTGAAACCGCTTAGCCGGGTCATCCCATCCCTCCGGGAATGCAGGTGCGTGACCCGTAGATAGGGGATTGAAACAAAAACTCATAGACAGGAAGTCCTTGGCGGGTGATGGGTGCGTGACCCGTAGATAGGGGATTGAAACGTTACCTCCTGATGCGTCTGGTGCGGCTAGAACTAAGTGCGTGACCCGTAGATAGGGGATTGAAACGTATATATATAAAAAATATACAATGCAGGACAAAGCGTGCGTGACCCGTAGATAGGGGATTGAAACATATTTCCCTTCCCGGCAAGATCCCACAGAGAGCCCAGTGCGTGACCCGTAGATAGGGGATTGAAACTGCCAAGATGAGGAGAAGCAAGTGACTCAAGATCTGGTGCGTGACCCGTAGATAGGGGATTGAAACCCGGTACTGGTGGACATGGTATCTTTATTTCCGGTCGTGCGTGACCCGTAGATAGGGGATTGAAACTACCGCCTCCTCATCATCTTCATCAATATAATTGTTGTGCGTGACCCGTAGATAGGGGATTGAAACCAGAATAAATTTGCTTTGACGTGGAGAAGTCATAATAGTGCGTGACCCGTAGATAGGGGATTGAAACTCTTCGGGTAAAATTTGTTTTAAAAACGGAAACTCAGTGCGTGACCCGTAGATAGGGGATTGAAACAAAAAAACTTCCGATGTTCCGAAAACTGGAGCTACGTGCGTGACCCGTAGATAGGGGATTGAAACGCATAATTTCCATTAAAAATTACATCATATAACATGTGCGTGACCCGTAGATAGGGGATTGAAACGGGGGAGTTCTGTAGCGGCTTGGTTTCCGTGATGGGTGCGTGACCCGTAGATAGGGGATTGAAACAGCTGTACCGGCTGCTTGGTTGGGAAGGAAAGTTCGTGCGTGACCCGTAGATAGGGGATTGAAACCTACATTCTGTAAACAACTCTTTGTAGCAGCTGGCGCGTGCGTGACCCGTAGATAGGGGATTGAAACTCTTCGGGTAAAATTTGTTTTAAAAACGGAAACTCGTGCGTGACCCGTAGATAGGGGATTGAAACTGACATCTTTAAATTAGTGAGCGCTTGACTATGTAGTGCGTGACCCGTAGATAGGGGATTGAAACCCTTCCGTGATCTGGACTCATACTGGCAGGTCTTTGAGTGCGTGACCCGTAGATAGGGGATTGAAACTCAGCCCCTTTTTGCTTTCATTTTACACTATAGTGAGTGCGTGACCCGTAGATAGGGGATTGAAACATGAAGCACGCGGTTGCCTACGCAAGGTATAGCTCGGTGCGTGACCCGTAGATAGGGGATTGAAACACAAAGCTCCGACGATAACAATTTCAGCGCCAGACGTGCGTGACCCGTAGATAGGGGATTGAAACGCGTAAGTGAATATTTACTGCGGCTATGTGGTCTGGGTGCGTGACCCGTAGATAGGGGATTGAAACCAGGAGGATCTGTATAAGTCCGTCTGGCATGGTGCGTGCGTGACCCGTAGATAGGGGATTGAAACAGGTGATCACCCTAAAAATGGGCACAAAAAAGCCGGGTGCGTGACCCGTAGATAGGGGATTGAAACATCCAGCTCCAATACTCAAGAATCGGATTATAGGTCGTGCGTGACCCGTAGATAGGGGATTGAAACATATTATGCTGTCTTCTTTTTATTAATGTCTTATTTGTGCGTGACCCGTAGATAGGGGATTGAAACTATGAGTGCATACACAAGCTCGTACAGACTCATATAGTGCGTGACCCGTAGATAGGGGATTGAAACCGGCGGCAACGTTTTTCTGTTTCCAGCTTATTCCACGTGCGTGACCCGTAGATAGGGGATTGAAACCAGAAAGAAAAAGACCGCTTCAAGCGGCCAGATAAGTGCGTGACCCGTAGATAGGGGATTGAAACTCCTTTGTGTAATTAAATCGTCTTTGGAAAAACTCAGTGCGTGACCCGTAGATAGGGGATTGAAACCGGGATATATGAATCTTGAAAATTTCTTCCCGCTCGTGCGTGACCCGTAGATAGGGGATTGAAACCAATCATGTCTGTATAGACACTTACGCCGTTAATTCGTGCGTGACCCGTAGATAGGGGATTGAAACTCACTCCCAAACTGCACATTCATAACAGACTACGCCAGTGCGTGACCCGTAGATAGGGGATTGAAACTAGAGGAAACAACAACAACTACTACAGTTGATTATGCGTGCGTGACCCGTAGATAGGGGATTGAAACACGAAATAGCCGGTATTACTAGGGTTGTTTTGCTTGGTGCGTGACCCGTAGATAGGGGATTGAAACTTGAAGGCAACCCCATTACCGTAGAAATTCAAAAGGGTGCGTGACCCGTAGATAGGGGATTGAAACTGAATTCGATATTGAAGAGGCATTTGGGGTTTCGTTGTGCGTGACCCGTAGATAGGGGATTGAAACTTCGATTGCTTCTCTTATATACTTCGACATGCTCAGTGCGTGACCCGTAGATAGGGGATTGAAACCGAATCGTAATATATCACCCTCCACTCAAATCAAAGTGCGTGACCCGTAGATAGGGGATTGAAACGGTAAAAAGGAGGGCGACAGAATGAAAACCATGTATGTGCGTGACCCGTAGATAGGGGATTGAAACGGGCACGAGCTGCCCTAACCCTTGCGAAAAAGGACATGTGCGTGACCCGTAGATAGGGGATTGAAACGTTGGTGTTCTAATGATGTTTATCTTTTTCTTCTTTCGTGCGTGACCCGTAGATAGGGGATTGAAACCGGTAGAATACGTGTTTACTAAGTTTAGGTAACATAGTGCGTGACCCGTAGATAGGGGATTGAAACTTATTGGCGGCGAGAAAGAGAATTTTAGTGGTTGCAGTGCGTGACCCGTAGATAGGGGATTGAAACGCAGTTGGCACGGAAGATTCTTCGCCTTCGAGGTCAAGTGCGTGACCCGTAGATAGGGGATTGAAACTGGACTCCTGACAGCCATCCGGTATTTCCTCTGCTAGTGCGTGACCCGTAGATAGGGGATTGAAACTTATAATTTTAGAGCAACTAAGACGGGCTATGTATGGTGCGTGACCCGTAGATAGGGGATTGAAACTAGTAGCTACTGTCTTCCCACCTGCACCAACTCTAAGTGCGTGACCCGTAGATAGGGGATTGAAACGGTAATCGTGCCTGGCCTTTGGCCTGAACTGATTTCGTGCGTGACCCGTAGATAGGGGATTGAAACCCGATTTCTAGGCGTTTCAAGCCCTTCACTCTGCCTAAGTGCGTGACCCGTAGATAGGGGATTGAAACAGTGTCCTCACTGTGGTTATGTGGATGAGGTAACATGGTGCGTGACCCGTAGATAGGGGATTGAAACGTGGCACGGTATAAGAACTGTTCTTCGTACCGTTCGTGCGTGACCCGTAGATAGGGGATTGAAACGACTCACTGAACAGGAACAAAGCGAACTGATCCAAGTGCGTGACCCGTAGATAGGGGATTGAAACGGGCGTAGACTTCGCCGTTCTTCTTGATTAGTTCCTGTGCGTGACCCGTAGATAGGGGATTGAAACCATTTTTTTGCCGCCAGCTTCTGCCGCCCCCAGAGGTGCGTGACCCGTAGATAGGGGATTGAAACTAGTAACAGTTGCGCCCGTCTATCATCCGTGCTATGTGCGTGACCCGTAGATAGGGGATTGAAACGTTGCTGATGGTCGCTGCGTGCATAAAATACATCTGGTGCGTGACCCGTAGATAGGGGATTGAAACCGGTTCCATTTTTGCACCCTCCAAAAATTCCCCTCGTGCGTGACCCGTAGATAGGGGATTGAAACTCATCCGGGATGCTTCCCGCTCGGCCTCCAGGTTGGGTGCGTGACCCGTAGATAGGGGATTGAAACAGGAAATAGATTCTGAAGTGCTTGAGGCGATAAATTGTGCGTGACCCGTAGATAGGGGATTGAAACACGGGCGTTTTTGTCGGTGTTCTGCTTATGTTTATGTGCGTGACCCGTAGATAGGGGATTGAAACAGGCTGCAAGGATTATGGCCGCGAAGATAATACCTCGTGCGTGACCCGTAGATAGGGGATTGAAACCTGAATACCAAGTCGAGGTTTTTGTATTCCTCTCCGTGCGTGACCCGTAGATAGGGGATTGAAACTATGCCATCCCCGCCACCGGCCTAGGTTTACCTCGGGTGCGTGACCCGTAGATAGGGGATTGAAACCCGAAATGGCTCCGCATTTCCTGCACATAATATTCGTGCGTGACCCGTAGATAGGGGATTGAAACTAGCTTCCTTCTCCTTTGTGAACCGTACAAAGATGAGTGCGTGACCCGTAGATAGGGGATTGAAACCTGGCGCAGAACGCTGGTATCTTGCTGTCCTTGTTCTGTGCGTGACCCGTAGATAGGGGATTGAAACCAATATGCAGTCTCTCGTTTCTTTCTCGATCTCGGGTGCGTGACCCGTAGATAGGGGATTGAAACCAGGAAAAACTGGCTATACAACTAGAGTTGAACAAGTGCGTGACCCGTAGATAGGGGATTGAAACTTGTAGTTGATCCGCTTGGATTCCAAGTCAGCACCCGTGCGTGACCCGTAGATAGGGGATTGAAACATATCCGGGAGACAACCAGTGAAGCATGGTTAACGTGTGCGTGACCCGTAGATAGGGGATTGAAACCCCTTCCACAATCATCAGAACTGTTTGAACAAAGTAGTGCGTGACCCGTAGATAGGGGATTGAAACGATATTTTGAAATCTCCTGGATTAACTGAAATTTCTTGTGCGTGACCCGTAGATAGGGGATTGAAACGGCATCATCGATACAATCAGAAATGCCTTCGCGAACGTGCGTGACCCGTAGATAGGGGATTGAAACTTTTCATGAATTAGCTTCATCTTGGGAAAATGAAAGTGCGTGACCCGTAGATAGGGGATTGAAACTAATTAATCACCCTGGAAGCATATTTGAAAGTGTCGTGCGTGACCCGTAGATAGGGGATTGAAACGGGCGAACGACCGTTTTGCCCAGGACCTTCATTTTTGTGCGTGACCCGTAGATAGGGGATTGAAACACCTCGCGGAAAACCTCAACCATTTTCGAAACGTAGTGCGTGACCCGTAGATAGGGGATTGAAACATAAGCCATACAACGGACTGTATGACTTAATGCACCGTGCGTGACCCGTAGATAGGGGATTGAAACTAGTGAGAGTTTTTAGTCCAAGAATGTCCATCTTAAGTGCGTGACCCGTAGATAGGGGATTGAAACAAGAACCACTCTTGGAATCTCTTGGGGATTACAGAAGTGCGTGACCCGTAGATAGGGGATTGAAACAGAATTGCATTGCGTTGGCTCAAAGCGGCAGGAGGTGTGCGTGACCCGTAGATAGGGGATTGAAACGTGGGTTCTAAAACCCCCTCCACTGTCTCCCGGCTGTGTGCGTGACCCGTAGATAGGGGATTGAAACAAGCCTTGGAGACTTATAAAACCGGGGATTACAGCAGTGCGTGACCCGTAGATAGGGGATTGAAACTACGTGTGTGCGCCCCTTCGTGACCAGCAATATATAGTGCGTGACCCGTAGATAGGGGATTGAAACTCTTATATAGGAGGTTATTTAACTATGAGTAAGCTCGTGCGTGACCCGTAGATAGGGGATTGAAACCTACTGACTTCTTTCAGTTGATTCTCAAACTTCTTAGTGCGTGACCCGTAGATAGGGGATTGAAACACAGAGTGCGTACCCTCCATTGACAGAGGGTGGGTGGTGCGTGACCCGTAGATAGGGGATTGAAACTTCGTCCAGACTCTTGTTTTTTTGTGCGATCAAGCGTGCGTGACCCGTAGATAGGGGATTGAAACATAGGACCTTGGCATAATCGCCTTGGGGTGACGGGGTGCGTGACCCGTAGATAGGGGATTGAAACTCGTGTTCTCCCTCGGCTGTTCTTTAACCAAGTATGTGCGTGACCCGTAGATAGGGGATTGAAACCTAAATATTCAAGCTGAAATCAAACTGCAACATACAGGTGCGTGACCCGTAGATAGGGGATTGAAACCTCGATCTCGGCTTCCAGTTCTTCTTTACCAATGCCGGTGCGTGACCCGTAGATAGGGGATTGAAACGCGACAACACGGTAACAGGCAACATTTGCAACAACAGGTGCGTGACCCGTAGATAGGGGATTGAAACTATAGCCTTGCGGGTGGTCTCCAAGGGGATGCGGTCGGTGCGTGACCCGTAGATAGGGGATTGAAACTAATGCTGCGCCAGGTGCTGAATGCCTGAAGTCCCGGTGCGTGACCCGTAGATAGGGGATTGAAACCTGTAACCACTTTCACGGACATTGCACCCCAACCTTGGTGCGTGACCCGTAGATAGGGGATTGAAACCCGCGTTCGGCTTCGATATATTCGTTCAAACCTGGCGGTGCGTGACCCGTAGATAGGGGATTGAAACGACACTATCATAGACCTCTCCACGTTCGCACAGTTGGGTGCGTGACCCGTAGATAGGGGATTGAAACCTACACCGACTGCCTGATTCCGGTTCTGAATCGGAGGTGCGTGACCCGTAGATAGGGGATTGAAACTCAGAATCAGAAAGTGGATAAATCTTATCGATATCGTGCGTGACCCGTAGATAGGGGATTGAAACTCAGAATCAGAAAGTGGATAAATCTTATCGATATCGTGCGTGACCCGTAGATAGGGGATTGAAACTTATATTCATCCCAAAACAAAGATAACTGGACGCTAGTGCGTGACCCGTAGATAGGGGATTGAAACTGATGATGAATCAAATTATATCAATTGCGAATATTGTGTGCGTGACCCGTAGATAGGGGATTGAAACATGCCGATATAACGGGCATTGCTACACGTTATTCCGTGCGTGACCCGTAGATAGGGGATTGAAACTTGGCTATGATACGAATGAACCAAGGATGTCCACGTGCGTGACCCGTAGATAGGGGATTGAAACTTATACGTATTGAACAAATTAATTCACCTCACTACGTGCGTGACCCGTAGATAGGGGATTGAAACGTCTCCACTATCTGCATTAGTTCTCACCTTCTCTCTGTGCGTGACCCGTAGATAGGGGATTGAAACCAGGCCTGAGGTGGGGGCCTGGATCCGGTTTAACCCGTGCGTGACCCGTAGATAGGGGATTGAAACCCAACCTCAATATCCTCTCCGGCGACACACTGCTCGGTGCGTGACCCGTAGATAGGGGATTGAAACGTCCGCATATCAGCTCTCATGGCGTCACCGCCTCGGTGCGTGACCCGTAGATAGGGGATTGAAACCCAGCTCGTCAACAACTGTCCGCTCAATCGCCGCTTGTGCGTGACCCGTAGATAGGGGATTGAAACAGGATTGGGTAGCTAATAGCTGGGCAGGGCAGTTATGTGCGTGACCCGTAGATAGGGGATTGAAACCTATGTCTATAATCCTGACTTTCTTCCATTGGGATGTGCGTGACCCGTAGATAGGGGATTGAAACGAGGTTCACAAACAAAGGACAGGCTGAATTCTCCGGTGCGTGACCCGTAGATAGGGGATTGAAACTCAGGGTAAACTCAGTAACCTTTTTAGCCATTTTATGTGCGTGACCCGTAGATAGGGGATTGAAACGTAGTAAGAAAATATGTTGCTCGGCTTTAGCCATCGTGCGTGACCCGTAGATAGGGGATTGAAACATGCGTTTGGCCGCCTCGGATATGATGAGATCGCTCGTGCGTGACCCGTAGATAGGGGATTGAAACAACGATGCAATTGCGCAAGCAGAGGCAAAGGCCGAGGTGCGTGACCCGTAGATAGGGGATTGAAACCTCCTTGATCACCCTTTGAATGAAGGCTGGTCCAGGTGCGTGACCCGTAGATAGGGGATTGAAACCGGCCTATACATGGACGGGGCAACGCACCGCATCGGGTGCGTGACCCGTAGATAGGGGATTGAAACTCTGCTCAGATTGACTTGATTGTACAGGAAAGACGGGTGCGTGACCCGTAGATAGGGGATTGAAACCAGGCCCAATCCAAACGCCAAAGAAGTATATCAAAGGTGCGTGACCCGTAGATAGGGGATTGAAACTGTAAAAGCTATCCTTAATGGTGACATCGTAGGATGTGCGTGACCCGTAGATAGGGGATTGAAACCAGTTCGGGGATATCGGATGGCTAAAGCAAGTACCTGTGCGTGACCCGTAGATAGGGGATTGAAACAAACTGAATTGTAACTTTAATCCCAGCCACAATTAAAGTGCGTGACCCGTAGATAGGGGATTGAAACCTATTTTCCCGTCCATAAAGATCAAGCCGATCCTTGGTGCGTGACCCGTAGATAGGGGATTGAAACCTAAAGCAACCATATCTACCACGGAACGTCATACGGTGCGTGACCCGTAGATAGGGGATTGAAACTACCCTGAAATAACATCGTCATAAGTAATGGATTCGGCTTGTGACCCGAATATAGGGGATGTCAATAGTCAGCGAAAATGTCACCCCTTTACCTGGATAACTGAGCAGCAGAAATGTCATCCCTGTTTGTTTTGGAATAAAACATTCTGGTATAGCCAAACCAAGGGGATTTGTTTTTAGGTTTACTTTGGAGTTGAGCCGGTAAGCCCAACAAAGAGTCTTTTTGCTGAGGTTTTTGTGATATACTTTCTTTGGGTTTAGTTTTAAGCGGTTCAGGCTCAATAACGAAACCCTTGTAGAGTACCTGCACTCCGATGTACTTGCTGGTGGCTACGGTAATCGTATCATGAGGAGATGCAGGTACTTTGTTATTCCCCA